>BNJU01001119.1_pt1 | contig 88251 bp, 97 predicted proteins | sample 8539281 | NCBI WGS metagenome assembly BNJU01 (sample SAMD00202456, study PRJDB9452) | human saliva metagenome | isolation source: human saliva | place: Japan
CAAAGTTACGCTGCTGTGGCGGTTAATGGTGCGACAGGGTGGACTTGCCCGACCCGGAGGCGCCGATAATGGCGACAGCCTCACCGCGGTGGACGTCCAGGAGACGGCGTCGAGGGCCTGAAGTCACCGTAGCACTTGGTGACGTCGACGAGGCTGACGAGGACGTCCGGTCGTGGGAGGTAACGGACTGCTCGAGCTGGGGGCTGGGTGCTCATATTGTGGACTCTCTTACGGAGAAGGGGTTTGCTGGTAGGGCTGTCTCAGCGACAGCCACAGCAACACATCCACATGCGCACGCCAGACCTCCTTAGGCAGGGAACTGTGCCGCCGGGCGGCATCCTCGAGGCACCACCGGTAGGTGGTGACAGTGAGATCGCTAACGGATCGGTCGAGGGCACGCAACGGGGAGACGGATGTGCCCGCACACACGCCACGGTCCCGGGGCGGGTGACCACGATGCCCTGAGGCGGGCGGGGCGTGCGCCCCGGGGCCGGTGGGCAGCGGGCCTGCGGTGGTGACCACGTGCTCTGCGGGCCAGGGCGTGCGGACACGTAAAGACGACAGCGCCGCCCGGGGTGGGCGGCGCCGTCGTCAGGACCCTGGCGTTGCGGCGGACTGAGGCCCGGGGGCGTTGACGTCCGCGGCAGGGCCCTACGCGCGGTGTCCACCAGGGCGGAGAAGGCGGCAGGCTCGTTGACGGCCAGCTCGGCCAGCATGCGGTCCATCACCTCGGCCAGGCCCAGGCCCTGGATGAAACGGTTGTGGGTCAAGCCCTCGGCGGGCGGCGGCGTTGATGCGCTGGATCCACAGGCGGCGAGTCGCCCTTGCGGGCGCGGCGGTCACGGAAGGCGTAGACGCCGGAGTGGGTGACCTGCTCATGGCCTTGCGGTAGAGACGCGAACGCGCCGCGGTAGCCCGAGGCCTGCTCCAGGACGGAACGGCGCTTCTTGCGGGCGTTGACAGACCGCTTGACGCTGCGCATGACGAGAACTCCTTAAGACTGCGGTAGGCCGGCTCAGCGGCCGAGCAGCTTCTTGACCTGGCGGACGTCGGCGGGGGCGACCGGCTGGTCCCGGGGAGAGCTTGCGCTTACGCCGCGAGGACTTGACCTCCAGCAGGTGGCGCTTGCTGGCCTCGCTCACGGCATGAGCCTGCCGCTACCGGTGACGCGGAAGCGCTTCTCGGCACCGGAGCGCTCTTCATCTTCGGCGTGTTTTTCCCTTCGCCACCGGGTGGTCCCGGGGCTGCGGACCCCGCTGACTTTGGCCAGGGGGTGGGTGTGGTGGTCCCGTGGTCGCGGCGGCGCCTCAGCGCTGCCGGGAGGCGGCCTGGGAGCCCGCCTGCTCGGCGGCACGGGAGGCCCTTGGCGGCGTGCTCTCGGCCCGGCGGTTGGCCCGCGCCTCCTCACGGCGACGCCGCTGGTCGGACCCTGACCTCGGCCTTCTTGCGCGTGGGGGCCAGGACCATGACCATGTGCGGCCGTCCTGCCGGGGGTGGGACTCGATCGTGGCCAGCTCGGCGACCTCCGAGGCGACCCGCTGGAGCAGGCGGATGCCCAGCTCGGGGCGGGACTGCTCCCGGCCGCGGAAGCGGACGATGCACTTGACCTTGTCCCCGCCGGTCAGGAAACGCCTGACGTGGCCCGATCTTGGTGCCGAAGTCGTGCCTCGTCGATCTCGGGCGGAACTGGATCTCCTTGAGCTGGGTGTTCGCCTGGTTGCGCCGGGCGTCACGTGCCTTCATGGTCGACTCGTACCTGAACTTGCCGTAGTCCATGAGACGCGCCACGGCGGGCGTCAGGGGCGACCTCAACCAGGTCGAGGTCAGCCTCTCCGCCCAGACGCAGGCATCCTCCACGCGGACGATGCCGACCTGCTCGTCGCCGGGGCCGACAAGACGCACCTCGGGGACGCGGATCCGTTCATTGATACGGAGCTCGCTGATGGCTGTTCTCACTACTCAGTGGCTCGTGACCGCTGGGACGGAGAAAGGCCCTGCCCATGACATGCAGCGGAGGCCTCTGACGAGCACGGCAGTCGGCACGGGGCCGACTGGACCACGGAGGGCCTAAAGCCTCGTCACGAACCCGGCTCCCGTCTACAGGGAACCCAGGTGGGATCTTCCGCTTGCGTACCGGGACGGATCCCGTCGATCAGGGACAGGGTACCAGAAGGTCACGCTCCTACCTCAATCCGACGCCGACACACTTTTTCGTGACCCTCACCACTACAGCGTCTCCCCTGCCGGGAGGCTACTCGCCCCGTCACGAGGCACCCAGGCTCCACAGGACGACGGCGCCGCTGAGCACCGCCTGGATCCCCAGCAGCCCGGGGTCCCGCCCCGCCCAGGACCAGGAGCACCACCGGCAGGCTGACCACCGCGCAGGGCGCCAGGGCCCCAGGAGCATCTGCCCCACTGCCGGCGGCAGGGAGCCGACCGGGAGTGCGACCAGCCTCGACGGAGAAGTCGGGCACGGGCCAGCCCGCAGGCCACCGCGGCCCCTGCTCCAGCCCACCCCGGCCAGGAGGGCCAGGGCCGGACCGGTCCCTCACCCGGCGGGTCCGGCCGGCGGTCAGGGCAGGACGCAGGCGCCGGCCCCAGCGTCGCGACGCCCGCGGGGACGAGCAGGTGCCCCGCCCTCAGCGCCTGAGGGGAGGCGGGCAGGCCGGCCTGGGCCCCTGACGTCGAACCAGGCCTGCCGGGCCGGCTCGGCCACCGCCAGGACGGCGGTCAGGGTCCCCAGCAGACCACGGCCGCCGGGAGGAGCCAGCCGCCTGGACCACCCCGGCCAGGAGGACCAGGAGGAGGCCCGCGAGCAGCTGGAGGAGGCGCGCGGCTGGCGCTGGAGCACGAGGGCGTCCACCTGGGCCACGACCGCTCAGGGGGCGCAGGCGCAGCGGCAGGCGACGTCCCCGGCGCAGCAGGGCGGGCCGCCGCGGCGTCCGGGCGCCGGGAGCCTCGGCGGGGGCTCAGAGGCGTCCCAGGCCCGGGTGTCCAGGGCCAGGAGGAGACGCGCACCGAAGGAACGCGCCACGACCTCCAGCAGGTCACGGTCGCGCAGCACGTCCAGGCCGGCACGCGCCTCCTCCACGCGCCCAGGACCAGGGACCGCCCCTACCGTCCCGGGCCACGGCCAGGCCTGAGCCGCCGACCCGCTGCGGGGAAGGGCGTCAGAAGGCGGCGGCCAGGGCGGCTGTACCGCCAGGACCAGGACCGCCGTGAGGACCGTCGGCTCTCGCCTGGAGAGCTGGTCGCAGACCAGGAGCAGCACGACGCCCGCGGTCCCGACCCCCACCAGGAGCGACCGCCGTCGCCCCCAGGCCCCTGCCCCAGCCAGCACCCCCAGCAGCGCCCCGCAGGCGGCCCCCGACGCGAGCGCCACGGCCGCCTCGACCCGCAGCACGGGGCCAGCAGCCCCGCTGCGGTCCGCCGGCAGGGGCAGCCACCAGGCGGCCTGGTTCGGCCTCAGGAAGAGGGGGCCCAGACGCCGCAGGGGCCAGAGCGCCGGGGCCAGGGCGGCCAGGAGGACCGCCAGCACGACCCAGGCCGGGTCGGCGCCCGCCCCGTGAGCGTGCCGTCAGCCAGGCGCACCTGCTGGCCGGGCACGAGGCGCCCCAGGTGGGGTGCCGTCAGGGCCCCGCCTCATGGCCACGGCGAACAAGGCGGTGTAGACGTCACCGACCAGGGCCCACAGTCCCCTGCGGTGGCGCCGGGTACGCCGGCGTGTCCAGGCGCGCACGGCCGCGCCGTCGGGCGCCTGGGCCCACGTACGCCTGCTGCCGGGCTCCGGGACGCTCACCGGGCGCCCTCCTCCATGGCGCGCACGCCCTCGGCCACGTCCACCTCCTGTGTCCTGGCCCACCAGGACCGTCTGTGGCGGCACCACGCACCACCCGGGGTCGTGGGAGACCATGAGCACCGCCCCGCCGCAGTCGCGCTCCTCCACCAGGTAGTCCACGAGGGTCTGGCGCGTGGGACGGTCCAGGCGCTGCTCGGGCTCGTCCAGCACCAGCAGGGTGCAGGGCCGGGCCAGGACCGAGGCCAGGGCCAGGCGCCGCCTCTGCCCGCTGGAGAGCTCTCGGGCAGGGCGCTGGCCAGGGCGTCGAGCTCCAGGTCCTCCAGCAGGTCGGCGACCGTCCCGGCGGGAGTCCGGGCACGCCGTGCCCGTAGCACACCAGTCCCAGGTGCTCGGGCCACGGTCAGGCCGGGAAGAAGGACTCTGGCCCAGGTCGGCGGCCACGGCGGCACCGCTGGCTGGCCCGGCGCGGGTCGGGGACGCGCCCCATGAGGCGCACCTGCCCCGACAGGCGGCAGCACCCAGCACGGTACGCAGGAGGGTCGACTGCCCGCCCCTGTTGACCCCGACCAGGGCCAGGACCTCCCCTCGGTGAGGCTGAAGGTGGCCGGACCGCCACCGCCACCTGCCCGTAGCCCACGCTCAGGTCCTGGACGCTGATCAGGGACGGGACGCTTCCGCGCCCCGGCAGGTGCGGTGGGTGGTGCTGGGGGTCATGCCGGCTATTCCAGCACAACCGGAGGAGTGATGAGAAGCAGCTGGGCGGCTGGTGCCGGGTGCCCGACGTCCACCAAAGAGTATCAAGGAGGCCGTCTTGACCCGCTCCGGGGTCGGCCAGGGTCGGTCCGGCGGGGTCGACGGCGGGGCGGGCGGGGTCGACGGCGTGGCGGAGCTGGCGGGGCCGGAGGGCGGCGCTCGCAGCTGCGCTCAGGCGCGGCGCCGGGACGGAGACCAGGTGGAGGCGGGTCCGCTGGTCGCCGGCTGCCAGGGTGAGCGGCCACCAGCGCCGTCAGCACCTGCGGTGGTGCCCGCCCGTGGGCAGGCCGGGAGCCAGGAGGGTCACGGGTGACCGGGCTGCCGCCCGGACTTGTCCACGTAGAAGAGGAAGAGCCGCCCCTGGTGGTCGTGGGCGAGTAGTGGCTGGTCCTGGGCGTGCCCAGGGTCCACACGGGCTCGGCGGTGGAGACGTCAGAGGCGCCGAGGCCGCCCTCCCTGGCCGACCACCGTGCTCCCGCCGCCCCTGTGGAGGCTCTGGACGGGGAAGACGGTATCAGCCTGGGCGGACAGCTCCTGTGACGTCGTCGCTGTGCCGGTCCTGCCGTGTCCAGCTCCCGCCACCACCACTGGGTGTCGGCGTGGCTGAGCCACGACGCCTCCTTCTGGGAGCCCAGCATGGCGTCAAGGGCGTCGTAGAGGGGACGCGCAGGCGCCTCCAGCATGCAGTCCACGAACGACGCCTGACACCCAGGGCGACGGCCGTGGTGCGCTGTAGAGGGAGACCCTCGTGCCCCGCCTGGTCGTACAGGGTCACGTTGACGTCACTAGGGACCGCCCGGCAGTCAGACTGAGTGGTCCGCGGTCTGAGGCGCCTACGTAGGCGGTGCCCTGACGGTTATCTCACCTGACTGCGAGCCGTCGGCGATCCTGAGGACGGACCACCTACCGCTCGCCCCTGGCCGCCCAGGACCCGGCGACCAGCCAGCCTCCCCGACCCCGCTGCGGCTGATCCCCAGGCCGTTGACCCGCCAGATCTCCCGCCCGAGACGTCCCAGGCAGCGACACCACCGGGGCGTAGCCGGAGCCGTCAAAGACGTTGCCGACCACCGTCCCCTGGTAGACGCCCTGAAGTCCGCCCCCGGCGGTACGGGAGTCACGCTGCCGTCGGTCGCGTCACTGAGACCGACCCGGTCGCAGACCACGTGGTCAGCCACCGTCTGGGGCAGGCAGTGGGACCCGGGGATCTCGAGCCCTGCCTCGTGGTCCTGCAGCTCCTGCCGTGGACCCCGTCGTCGGCCGTACGGAAGCGGTGGTCCTCGAGGCCGAGGCTCCAGGCGACCAACCCGTCCGCCAGGTTCACACCGGTCAGGGTTGTGGCGTAGTAGTAGGGCTCGACGCTCATGACGGCCGTGTCCCCGGCGTCACTGACCCAGATCTCGGTGCTCTGGTGGCGGTTGGTGTCAGGACTCCCCGGCATCCTGCCTCACGCATACCGTGGGGCCTCTGTGTCGCGCGGGTCCCCCGGAGCTCCACGCTCCAGGCCTCGTGAGGCACCCCTGGCCGTAGCGGGCGTCCAGGGAGGAGTCGCTACTGACCGTGTCCGCTCCGGTACGCAGACGACGCGGCACTCCCCTGATCGCCGTCACCGGGCGAGGAGCAGGCGGACAGGGGCATGGCGGCAGCGAGCACAGCGGCCAGCAGACCGGAGAGACGGGAACGCATCTGGGCTCCTGGGGCGGGGTAACGAAGAACCTGTGTCAGGTTAGCGCAGGGCGCCGCCCCACTGTCTCCCCGACGACGTACCTTAGCTTCAGCCACCGGGGACGTACCTTAACCGCCGAGGACGTACTTTAGTCACCGGGACGTATTCTAACCGCCGGGGACGTACTTTTAGTCATTGGCGACGTACCTTTAAGGTACGTCACCGCCAGCTGCAGTACGTCCCGATGACGTGGGGGACAGGACGGGCAGGGCAGGACGGGCAGGGCAGGACGGGAGGAGTCCGCACGCCTCAGGCCGGCAGGGGGACGAGCTCGACGGTGTCACGAGCTCACCCCAGGCGGGGCTGACCAGGACCTCCTGGCAGGCCGCCAGCGTGTAGCCAACCACCGCGCCACGCCCGGCGGAGGCGTCCACGCGCAGGAGGATCCGCAGCTCGGACGCCTGCCCGGGGCAAAGGCCACCGCCGTGACCCCTCCAGGCCGCTGAGCTGGGCGGTGAGCTCGTCCTGGATGAGGGTGCCGCCAGAGGGGACCCAGTCCTCCCCGACCCGCCAGGCCACCACCGCGGGCCGGGAAGGCGCAGGTCCCGGGTACCGGGGTCCAGGACCCACAGCTGGTCGGTGTGCTCGTAGGCCACCACCGCGAGCGGCGCGGCCCGCACTGGCACGGGGCGCACGTCGGCGCGCCAGGCGAGCATGGCGCCCGCGCTGGTGAAGACCGGCAGGGCAATGTGCCCGTCGGGCAGCTCGACGGCCAGGGTGGCGGCGTCGCGGGAGGCGTCGGCGGTGTGCACCAGGTGCGTGGGCGCCTTCCCGCCGGGCGTCGGTCCTGCCGGTCGCATCCGGGCGGGCAGGGCGGGCCTCCACGGGCACGATGACCCGGCTGGCGACCAGGGGCCGACCACAGGCGCTCCAGGAGCAGGTGGCGGGGCTGGTTCCCGGCGTCCAGCGCGTCCAGGGCCCGTGCCACGGCTGGTCGGCGGCGCCGTCGTCCCCGGAGAAGGGCGTGGGGACGACAGCAGCCGCTGTATCTTGGCCCGGGCCGCCTGGGCGGGCCAGGACGTCGGCCTCGGCCAGGGGCACCTCCAGGCGCCCGCCGGCCTGACGGGCGGCCCGGGCGCCCGTAAGCTCCAGGCGCGGGCTCATGGCCGCGTCCCCGGGTGGGCGGGGACGCGGGTCGCGGCCTGCGTGCCTGGGGACGTGCCCCGGGCACCGCCCGGGGCACGTCCTCGGGGTGGGCGGGGACGCGGCAGGCTGTGGTTCCTGCGGGTCCGCGCCCTGGAGGCCGTGCCCGACGCCGTCAGGCTCCCGCCCCGGGGTGCTGGGGGCGTCCGGGGGTGGTACTGACTCGCTCACGGTGCCACGCCACCGCCTGCCACACGTCCCCCTGCCGAGCAGGGCCCCGCCTCGCGCTCAATGAGGTCCTCGGACGGTGGGCGCCCCACCCTCTGCCGAGCACGGGCCCCGCCCGCGACCAGTCGGGGCTGACAGGACAGCGCCACGCCCCCTGGCGCCGAGCCCGCGGGAACCCAGGCCGCCCGCCCGTACACATCCCTGATGCCGAAGCCCGCGGGCGCGGTATCGGCCCCTCGGACGTCGTCCGCCGCCAGGCTCCTAGACGACCCGCTTCCCTGCGGGCCACGGCCAGGGCGTCGGGCAGGGTGAAGTTGCCGTTGTAGAGGCCTTGCCCACGATGGCGCCCTCAATGCCCTGGGGTACCAGGGGTCCCGCCAGGGCCGCGATGTCGGACAGGTGGGCGATACCGCCGGAGGCCACCACGGCGGCGTCGGTCCGGGCGGCGACCTGCGCCAGGAGCTCGGTATTGGGTCCGCTCAGGGTGCCGTCCTGGTGACGTCGGTGACCACGCTACCGGACGCAGCCGGCGGAGTTGAGCCGGTCCAGGACCTCCCACAGCTCACCGCCCTGCCCTGGTCCAGCCCCGGGCCGCCAGGGTGGTGCTGCGCACGTCCAGGCCCACGGCGATCCTCTCCCCGTGCTCGGCGATGACGCGCCCGGTCCACACCGGTCCTCCAGGGCGGCGGTGCCCAGGTTGACCCGGGCCGCCCCGGCGGCCAGGGCCCGGGACAGGGGAGGCGTCGTCACGAATACCCCCGGAGAGCTCGACCTTGATCCCGACCTCCCCGATGATGCGGGCCAGGAGGGCGGCGTTGAGCCGCGCCCGAAGGCGGCGTCGAGGTCCACCAGGTGGATCCACTCCGCCCCGGCCTTTACCCAGTCTCGGCCGCCTCCACGGGGCTGCCGTAGTCGGTCTCGAACCGGCCTCGCCCTGGAGCAGGCGGACGGCCTTGCCGTCGGCGACGTCCACGGCGTGGCAGGACGAGAGGAGTGTGTCGTGGAACAGGGGGCTGGACGATCCAGGTGGTCGCGAGGCCTCTTTCACGGGTTGTCAGGACGCCGTCGGCTGCCCGAGGGCGGTGGGCAGGATCACAGGGTAGTCAGCCAGTTGCGCAGAGCTGCGCCCCGCGTCCCCGGACTCTCCGGGTGGAACTGGGTGCGCACACGGGCCCCCGTTCTCGACGGCGGCGACGAAGTCCTCCCCGTGCGTGGCCCAGGTGGCCAGGGGCAGGGCGCATGGGGACCGGCACCCACGAGCCCGGCGGGTCGGTGGTGGCGGCGTAGGATGGACGAAGTAGAAGCGCTCCCCTCCACGCCCCTGGAACAGGACGGTTCCTGCGCTGGGCGCACCGGCGACCAGCCCATGTGGGGCACCACCGGGGCGTTGAGGCGACGCACGGTCCCGGGCCACTGCGCCAGGCCCCGGCGTGCGGTGCCGTGCTCCTGGCTGGACTCGAACATGACCTGCATGCCTACGCAGATGCCCAGGACCGGCCGTCCGCCGGCCAGGCGCCGCTCACGAGACGGGGGCGTGGACGGCGGCGAGCTGGTCCATGACCGCCCCGAAGGCGCCGACTCCCCGGCACGAGGAGCCGTCGGCGCCCTCCACGGCGGTGGGCTCAGCCGTGAGCTCCACGCTGGCACCCACCCGTTCCAGGGCGCGTACGGCCGAGCGTACGTTACCGCTGCCATAGCTCAGGACGACGACTCTGGGCTGCCTCATAACCGTAGGGTACCGACGACGGCGGGCCGCGTCAGCCCCCTGGCGGGGTCGGCGAGGCGCCGCTACCAGGAGCTGGGGTAGGCGAGATGATCCTGTGAGACCCCTGGTACCTACCGCCGCACTGCCCCTGATCCCCGGTGTCCGCCTCGACGGCGTCCTGGGGCGGGGCGGCTTCGCCACCGTCTACTCGGGCACGCAGGTCTCCCTGAGCGGCCCGTCGCCGTCAGGTCGACTCCCCGCGCCCTGGACGACCCGCGCAACCGCCGCCGGTTCCTGCGCGAGGTGCAGGCGTCCAGCCGGATCTCCGGCCACCCCACGTGGTCTCCCTCATTGACACCGGGGTCCTGGAGGACGGACGCCCCTACCTGGTCATGGAGCGCTGTGACGGAGGCAACCTGGCCGACATGATCGACCAGGGTCCGATACCCGCCTCCGACGCCGTGGCCCTCATTGAGGCGGCGGCCTCCGCCCTGGCGCCGCCCACAGCGCCGGGTGTTCCACCGCGACGTCAAGCCGGGCAACATCCTGCTGGACTCCTACGGCTCGCCCCGGCTGTCGGACTCGGCATCGCCGCCATCCAGCGCGAGGGCCAGGAGCCCACCGTCACCCTGGAGTGCCTCACCCCGACTACGCACCCCTGAGGCCTTCGCCCTGGCCGCCCCCACCTCCGCCGGGGACGTGTGGTCCATGGGGGCGGTCCTCATGGCCCTGGTCACGGGCACGGGCCCCGGCGGGCGTGGGCGGCTAGATCCAGAGCCTGACCCAGATCGTCGGGCGCATTAACGAGCCCTGTGGTCCTGGACAGCCCCTTCCTGCCCGCCGCCATGGTCCCCGTCCTGGCCCGGGCCATGGCCCCGACCCGTCCGACCGCTTCGCCGATGGCCAGGAGCTGACGGCGGTGCTGACGACCCTGCGCGAGGCCCTGGGCGAGGGCTGTATGACCGTGACCGGGCTGATCACGACCCCTGCGCCTGAGCCGGTCCCCTGAGGAAGCACCCTCCCGGGGTCACCGACGTCCACGCACAATCCGGGCCCCACGCCCCGGGGACGCCGGACGGCGGGGACCGGGGCGCGAGGCCCCGGGCGGGTCCGCCTACGCCGCCTCCGAGCGGGAGGTCTCTCGCGGCGTCGGGCGCTGGCGCTGGGCACGGTGACGGGCTGGTCGCGGGCGCGTGCCTGGGTGTGGCGGGAGGCTGGCGGGCGTGGGGGCGCAGACCGCGCAGGTGGCCTCGGCACACCCTCCGTCACCGAGAGACGGTACAGGGCACGGCCGAGAGCCTCCCGAGCCCCTCGGAGCCTGCCGAGCCCACCCCGCCCGGTGACGAGGCCACCGAGAACCCCCAGGACACCGCCAGTCCCGCTGAGGCCGATAACGCCCCTGCCGCCCAGCGTGAGCACGACCGGCCCCGCCGAGCCCACCCCGTCACCCACGCCCCAGCCGCAGATCAGCTGGAGCCGCCCTACGCGGTGGTAGGTACCTGCCTGAGAAGCTCAGTCGAGCTCTGACCGCTCCACCGCCAAGGCCGTCAGCTGCTCTAAGAACCACTCCTGGACCGTCTTCGCCGTCGGTGACCCTGGACCCACGCCCAGCTCCCTCGGACGACGACATGGCCCAGGATCCCCAGGTCGCACGGATGTGCAGGATCGACTTCGCCGGGGCCCTCATCCCCGACATCAACGAGGACGCTCAGACCACGTGCTGGGCCCCAGCGAGGCCCAGTGGGCGGCCGGCCAGCGCGGCTTCTCCTGCCCGGTGAGGCGGGGGACTAGGGCGCCGCCCGGGCCGGAGCGCCTCGTGGGGCAGGGCCGGGTCCCGGCACGCGCCGCCGGGCGCACGCGCCGCCGGGCCCGGGCGTCAGTCCTTCAGGGCGGCTAGTCCTGGGACGGGCGCGCAGGCCCGGCTGAGCCAGACGCATGGTCCGGGGGACCCTGACCTCGGAGGACCTCATGGCGCCGGGGACGTCCTCGCCCTGGTCACGCCCAGCAGGACGTCCTCGACCACCTGGTCCACCCCGGAGAGGATGAGCCCGGCGCTGGCCTCCTGGCCCGCCTGGCCGCCCACGTAGCCGCGCGCGTGATGGTGCCCGACAGGCCGGACTCGACGCCCACGTCGAGAGGCCAGGTCGGCGGTCAGGAGCACCGCCCCGGCCCGGGACAGGCGGGAGAGGGTCGCGGCCAGCTCGCGGCCTCGGCGGGCTCGGTGTCCGCGCCCCCAGAGCTCCTCAATGTCCCACTCGGCGTGGGCGGAGACGAACTCCTGACCGCGAACGCCCCTCGAGCGGGCCGGGACCACCACGCAGTCAGGTCGCTCATGGACACCAGGGCGGCCAGCGCCTCCGCGTTGGTCAGCGGGGTCAGGACCACGGCCACCTTGACGGCCTTGGCCTCGGGGACGCCGGCGTCCAGGGCGGCTGACAGGGCCGCCACCTGGGCGCGCTGCTCCTCGGTGAGCTCGTCCTCCTGGGAGGCTTTGCAGGGTGTTGTGGGGCACGCTGTCGGGGTCCACCCGGCCGGTCAGCAGCGCTCCCGGGACTGCGGTCCTCCGCGGCCAGCTCGAGCCGGTTGCCCGGGGCCGACGTCCCGTCCAGGTCCTGACGCGAATCCGCCGGGAGTCAAGGTCTCCCATGAGGGCGGCGAACTCGCGTCAAGGTCGCGCCTCCTCCCGGAGGGACTGGTGGGCTGGCTCGCGACAGGGCTCCCTTGGTTGAGGGGATGGGTGTCCACGCGGGGTCGTCCTCCACGGCGGCCCGCAGGGCGCGGGCCAGGGACTTGAACTCGGCTTCGGCAATATGATGAGGGTCACGTCCGGAGATGACGCGCACGTGCAGGCAGATCCCGGCGTGGTGGCGATGGCCTCCAGGACGTGGCGGACCATGGACCCGGTGAAGTGCCCGCCGATGAGGTGGACAAAGGCCTCGGACTCCCCGGTGTGGACCAGGTAGGGCCGTCCCGAGATGTCCACCACGGCCTCGGCCAGGGCCTCGTCCAGGGGCACACACGCCTGCCCGAACCGCCGGATGCCGCGCTTGTCACCCAGGGCGACGCGCAGGGGCCTCGCCGATGCAGATGGCCGTGTCCTCCACGGTGTGGTGGACGTCAATGGGAGTGTCCCCGCTGGCCCGCACCTCAGGTCGATCAGGGAGTGGCGGCCCAGGGCGGTGAGCATGTGGTCGTAGAAGAGCACCGTGGTGTCCACGTCCGTGGCGCCGGTGCCGTCCAGGTCGAGCTCGACGACGACGCTGGACTCGCTGGTGACCCGCTCAATACGGGCGGTACGGCTCATAGCTGCTCCTGGGTGGTTGCGGTGGCGTCCCGGCTGGCTCCCCGGGGCGCGCCGTCGTGGGACAGGTCGACGTCGCCGAGCACGCCGACCAGGGCGTCACGGAACAGGGCCATCTCCCCGGGGGTCCCCACGGACACCCGCAGGCAGCTCCTCGGACCGACCTCGCGCACCAGGACGCCGCGGCCCAGGAGGCGGAAGACGGCGTGGCGGTCGGGCGGGTGGCCGAACAGGACGAAGTTCGCGTCGAGTCGTAGGCGGTCAGGCCCTGGGAGCGCAGCCAGGTCACGGTGGCGTCACGCCTCGTCCCGCAGGGGAGGCGACCTGGGCCATGAGCTCTCACGGTGCCCCCAGGGCGGCGCCACGCCGCCCGCCTGGGTGAGCGCGCGGAGAGGTGGTGGGGCAGGCGGACCACGCGCAGGACGTCCACCACCGCCCGGCAGGCCGCCAGGTAGCCCAGGCGCAGCCCGGCCATGCCAAAGGCCTTGCTCATGGTTCGCGCCACCGCCAGGTGCGGGTGGGCGTCGTCGCGCAGCAGCTCCAGGGCGCTGGGCGTACCGACGGCGGAACCTCGCCGTGAGGCCCTCGTCCACCACGACCAGGGCGTCGGTCGGGCCGTCAGCGCCCACTGCCGCTGCCACGGGCGGCGTCCAGCACGGTGGTGAGGTCCTCCAGCCCCAGGGCGGTGCCGGTGGGGTTGTTGGGGCTGGCCAGGAGGACCACGGCCGGGCGATGGCGGGCGATGGCGGCGGGTGACGACGCCCGTGTCCCAGGGCCAGGTCCTCCCGGCGCGGCCCGGTGACGTAGGTGGTCAGGGGTGTCCCGGGCGTACTCGGGTACATGGAGTAGGTGGGGTGAAGGACAGGCAGGTGCGACCCGGCCCGCCGAAGGCCTGGAGGACGTGGAGCATGACCTCGTTGGAGCCGTTGGCGGCCCAGATGCTCCCAGGGCAGGCGCACCGCGGACTCGGCGGCCAGGTAGTCGGCCAGGGCGCGCGCAGGACCGAGAAGTCACGGTCCGGGTAGCGTTGAGCCCCGTGGCGGCCGGGCCACGGCGTCGGTGACGGACCTGACGACCGCGGTGAGGGCGGGTAGAGTTCTCGTTGACGTTGAGGCGTGCGGGTACGTCCAGCTCAGGGGCACCGTAGGGGGCTCTGCCCCACCAGGTCCGGACGTCAGAAGACTCACTCACGTACCCGAGTGTCGGGTGTATCCGTCAACGCCCACCGCTGGGGCCGACGACCCGTTATCCTGGGAAGACCGCCACAGTCAGGCGCACGAGCAAGGAGCGTTCCGTGAGCCAGACAGCACTGCCGGTGCGCCCGCCCGCGGTGGCGGGCTAGCTACCCGGCCGAGCCCGCCCGGGCTGCGCGAGCAGGTGGAGGCCACTGCGGAGCAGGCGCGCGCCGACCTCGCCGGGGACGGGTGCGGCGGTAGCGGCCCGTCCGGCCTGGCGGCCTGATCGTGCCCCACGCCGGGTACGTCTCACTCCGGGCCGACGGCGGCGGGCCTGCGCGCTGGCCGGGTCCACTGCGCGAGGCGCCGCCCGAGGCGGGTGGTCATGCTGGGCCCCACCCACCGGGTGGGCGTACGCGCCATGGCCCTGCCCGGGTGCCGGGCCATGGACACTGCTGGGCGCGGTGGAGTGAGGTGCCCCCGCAGCTGGCGGCCCTGGAGGAGGAGGGGCTGGTGGTGACCCGTCCCGACGTCCACGCCGAGGAGCACTGCCTGGAGGTGCAGCTGCCTTCCTGTCCACGGTCCTGCCGGGCGTCCCCGTGGTGCCCCTGGCGGTGGGGGCGGGTCTCCCCGACCAGGGCGGCGCAGGCGGTCCGCCCCTTCCCTGGGCGACCCGGGCAGCCTCGTGGTGGTCAGCTCCGACCTGTCCCACTACCTTCCCCTGGCCAGGGCACGCCAGGTGGACGCGGGCACGGTCGCCCGGATCCTGGCGCTGGACCCGACGTCACCCACGCGCAGGCGTGCAGGGGCCACCAGCGTCAACGCCCTGCTCCTGGCCGCCCGTGAGCGCCACCTGGAGGCCGAGCTCCTGGGCACGGCGACCTCCGCGGACACCATTGGCAGCCCCTGAGAGGGTGGTGGGCTACTGCGCCGTCGCCCTGCGCTCCCGGGACGCCGACGGCGCTGGTAGGTAGGCGACCAGCGACCCGAGTACCCGCCCCGTCACCGCCCGCCGGGCCGGCCTGGTCCTGCTCCCGCTGGCCCGGCAGGCCATTGCCCGCCGCCTGGGGTCCCCACACCGCCCGCCCCCGCCGGGGCCGATGACCGCCCTGGCTCCAGGAGGAGCGCCAGCTTCGTCACCCTCACCTGGACGGCGCCTGCGCGGCTGCATTGGCTCACTGAGGGCCTACCGGTCCCTGCGCGCGGACGTGGAGGACAACGCTGCAGCGGCCGCCACCAGGGACCCTCGCTTTCCCACCTCACCGCCGTCGAGCTGGGGGCGGTCCTCCTGGAGGTCTCGGTGCTCTCGGCCCCGCGCCCCTGGAGGCGGGCAGCCAGGCGGAGCTGCTGGCGAGGCTGCGTCCCGGCGTGGACGGGTGGTCCTGAGCGCCAGCGGCTCACCGCGCTACCTTCCTGCCGCAGGTGGTCCGACCTGCCCGACCCGGCCCGTTTCCTGGAGCTCCTCGCGCCGTGAGCGAGCTCCCACCCGGCTACTGGGGTCCGGACGTGGTGGTCGAGACCTACACGGTCACCGCCTGGAAGAGGCCGCACCGGGTGCCGTCACGCCGGGACCGAGAGGACCAGCCGGGGCCGGGGGCCAGCCGGAGCCAGGAGGTCAGTCGGGCGTCGGTGGACGGTGCCCCGTGAACCGGGTGAGCGCCTGCGCGGACCAGCGCGGGGAACAGCGCGAGACCGGTACGGCCGTCCGCAGACGGACCAGCACGACCGGGGCGTGCCCGACCTGGGGCACGTGGGCGCCGTACCGGAGCGCGCCAGCTCGGTCGGCTCCAGGGCGCCCACCCCTCCCGCCGTGCCGGGGCGCGCGCCTCGGCCCCGGTTCCGACCCGGCCCGCCCACGACCTGGGCCAGAGCGCGCACCGACCTGGCTCGAGGGCCGGCCCGGCCGTGGACGGGGACGGCGTCGACTCAGAGTACCGGGCGCTGGGTGGCACCCGATGCCCGACGGGCGTCTGCGCTGCGAGGTGTGCCCGGGCGGTGCACCCCTGCGCGACGGGCAGCGGGCTTCTGCTTCGTGCGGGCCCGCCACGGGAGGCTATCGTCTGACCACCTACGGGCGCTCCTCCAGGTTCGTCCTGGGACCCGGTCGAAGAAACCGCTGGCGCACGTGCTGCCCGGCTCCACGGTCCTGTCCTTTGGCACCGCGGGCTGCAACCCCAGCGTGCAGGTACTGCCAGAACTGGGATCTCCACCTCCCGGGACGTGGACACGCTCGCCGCCAGCGCCTCCCCGCCGCGCTGGCCCGGGCCGCCGGGCGGGGAGGGCGCCGTGGGCGTGGCCTCACCTACAACGACCCGGTGGTGTTCGCCGAGTACGCCATTGAGCGTCACCCGGGCCTGCCGACGTCGGGCTCCTGGGGATCGCGGTCAGCGCCGGGTGGATCGAGCCCGCCCCCAGACGGGAGCTCTTCGGGGCCGTGGACGCGGCCAATATCGACCTCAAGGGTTCACCGACGACTTCACCGGCGCGTCACCGGGCGCGCCTGGCCGACGTCCTGGACACCCTGGTGGAGGTGCGGGCCTGGGGACCTGGCTGGAGATCACCACCCCTGCTCATCCCCGGGTCGCAACGACTCCGACGCCGAGATAGCCGCCGGGTGCGCCTGGGTCGCCGCCGAGCTCGGGGTCGAGGTGCCGGTGCACTTCTCGCCTTCCACCCGGCCCACCGCATGCTGGACGTGGCCCGCACCCCTGCCCTCCACCCTGGTGCGGCGGGACATCGCCCACGACGCCGGGCGCTGGCGCACGTCTAGCCTGGGCAATGTGCGCCTGGCCGACGGCGCCCCACCCGCTGCGCCGGCTGCGGGGCCCTCCTGGTGGACCGGGCGGGGCTACCACGTCACCACCTACGGATCACCCGCAGGGAACCCTGTCACCAGTGTGGTCGTACGGTTCCGAGTATCTGGGACCCGGCTGGTCCGCCGCCCGAGGTGGGCCAGTGGTGGTCGCGCCGGGTGGAGGGTGGGCGGTAGCCGCCCCTCCCCAGGGCCTGAGCGTCGCCTGTCTGTGGCGGTGTGCCCGGGGAAGCCAGCCGCAGCCGGGCCGCGGGTGGCGGGCCGCCAGCTCGCAGGCCTCCCAGCCCCGCCAGGGGCCAGGCCCGGGCTGCGGTCAGGCACGCCGCGGGCGCCTCACCCGGGCTGGGAGGTCAACATAATCTCCTCGTAGTCCAGGTACTTCAGGACGTACTCCACCGACCCGGCCGAGTACAGGCCCAGCTCCCCGGCGTCCAGGAGCGCCTCGCGCTGGGCCCGGACCACGTCCAGGGCCGTGGCGGGCGGAGACCAGGTCGTGGTGGCGAGCCTGCCCGGTCGCTTCCAGCGCTCGGCGGCCGGGGCGGTGGAGACGACGTACTCGCCGTTCGCCCAGTAGCTGTGCGGCGTCCCGGTCCGCGGCGTCGCTCGACCTCCCGGGTGCTGGCACCAGCTGGCGGGACGGCGGGACGGTGGGGCCCTCGCCGCGCTCGGCGACGACCTCCCTGGCGGCGGTGACGAGGCGGACGAGCTCGCCGCGCTCTCTCCTCGTCGGCGGGACCCTCCATGGAGGGCGCACGACCTTGACCATCCACGGCAGGGGTCAGGCCCTGGATCACCAGGGGCCGCGCACCCTGGGACGGCGACCAGGAGGAGGAAGGGGCGGTTGGGGGCCGAGGCGGGCAGGGTCTGGGCGCCCGCGAGGGTGACGGCGCCGCGCATCCCGGCCCAGACGATGACCGCGCCCTCCCGAAGGCCCAGCGGCTCGTCGCGGTAGTACTCCACGTCCGCGCCCCGGCGCCGGATCCGGTTGACGGCCGCCGAGGCGCGGCGCCTGGGTGCGCTCGGAGCTGACCGGCAGGTGGTGCAGCGGAGCGCCCGCTGAGCGGCGCCTGACCCCGCGCCGGTGCGGGTCCCAGGGATCTGCATGTCTCGAGGGACCTCGCCGTGGGCAATAGCCTCACAGCGTCTCTCGAAAGGCCTGGACGGGCTCGCTCATCTCCTCCCACCGGGTGGCGTGCCGCTCGGCCCGGCGGCGCAGCCAGGCCAGCATGGGGGCCACGACGGCGGCGGACCGCCACCGTCAGGCCTCCGGCGAGGACGGCGAGCCAGACGGCGGTGGTCATGCTGGAGCGCGGCGGACACCTCCTCGACTATGCCGAAGAGCTGAAGGCCCATGACCAGGAGATGAACCCTCCAGGACGAGCTCGACGGTGTGCCAGGTCTCCTGCCCGGCGATCACGGTGGTCGGGAGGAAGGAGACGCGGTGAGCGGTGGCCGGTGACCAGCCCGGCGACGACGCGGCCACGAGCCCGCTGCCGCCCAGGTGCTCGGCGGGGAGGGCGGCCAGGAAGGGATGGTGAAGGAGACGACCGTGTCCACCGAGGCGTCGGTGATACGGGCCCGCAGGTGCAGGGTGAGCTCCCGACCGCCCAGCCCACGACCAGGGCCACCAGGACGGCGGTGGCGAAGTCGCCCACCACCCCCGGCCGCGGTCACGGTACCGGCCATGGCGGCGGCGACGCGGCGGAGACAGGACCACCAGGGCAGTGGCGTCGTTGAGCAGGCCCTCACCTCCAGGACCGTGATGATCCGCTGGGACACGCCCAGGCGCCGGGCTATGGAGATGGCCACGGCGTCGGTGGGGCTCAGGACGGCTCCCATGGCCACGGCCCCAGGCCAGGAGGCTGGGGACCACGAGGGGTGAGCTACGGCGCGATGACGGCGGCGGATACAGCTACGCAGGACCACCAGGACCACGACGAGGCCAGCTCGCGACGGAAGTTGATGGTGGAGATGCTCACGGCGGTGGCGTAGAGCAGGGCAGCAGGACCCCTCGAGGATGATCTCCGGCTCGATCTCGATGGCGGGCACGACGGGCAGGGAAGCCCACGACGATCCCCAGGCCCAGGAGCAGCAGGGCGAGGCCACCTGACCCGAGTCGCTGAGCTGGGTGGCCCCGGCGATCGCCAGCAGCCCCGCTACGGCGACAATGAGTGGGTCCATGGTCCAGCTTACGGTCCACAGCCCCTGTGACGTGCGGGCCTGTGACGTGGGGGCGGTTGTGTCGGCCGGGAGCGGGGCCCAGGGCGGGCTGAGAAGGGCAGCCGGGAGGCCCTAGGCGCAGTCACCATTCCCGCCAATAATGAGGTCGCAGCCGGACGATATTACGAGGCTCCTCGACGGCGAACCACTTCGACTTTGAGTCCAGCTGTGCGTGCTCGACGTCAAGGAGCTTATCAGCCGTCTTGCAGGACGGTACGACAGCACAGCCCTCCGGAACGTACTGGTGGAGGTCGGGGTAGACGGCAGGGAGGATGTCAGCGGGCCGGCAGAGGCCTCCTCGAGGACACGAGCACTGCCATGCTCAATACCAATGACCGCGTGGAACCAGTACGGGCGATCCGGGTAGGGAAGAGGCTCCCTCTGGTCCCTGCTGGTACTGTCCTACCCAGTGGGCAGCGGAGGGCGGGAGGCCGAGCATACGGTTGGTCACCGACTCCAGGTCCGTCTTGACCTCCAGTTTCTGGGGACGTACTCACTGAACGGGCGAAGCGGTCGTCCTTATGGCGTCTCGTCCTGCGACCGGGAGCACCCGGCTGAGACAAGTGCGGCGCACGCAACCGTACCGATAACGGTACGTCGTCTGTAGTTGCTCACACCTGTTCCTTTCTCCTTGCCCGCAGTATGGAGGAACGCCGCTTTCTACGGGGTCATGCTACCATATCTGTCTTTATCTTCGCGCCTGGGCATCCGCTCGGCCTCCAACGCCAAGCACTGCACGAACGATACATGCCAGCGGAGACAGTGCGAGCAGAACAAGACTGCTTTGCGAGGGCGAGGGACCTTTCTCGCTACGCATGTTGTAGCGCGAACAGGACAGGATCGCGATTAGATCCTGTCCTGTTCGCGCCATAGCGACTGTCGGTCCTGGCGAGGGCTCCCAAGTCCCATGCCATTCTGCGGCATAAGAGGCAGCACGAGGAGCAGGCACGCGCAGACGCCCGGCAAGAGTGATACAAAGCGCCTCCCGGAGAAAGGGGGTGCCTGATGCAGCGCCACCTTCTCAGCAAATCCGCGCAGCAGGTCCTGACCGAGATCCTCTCATCCCAGTCCCTGAGGCCGTGAAAACCGCGACGTTTATCTTCGTGTGCGTCGCCGGGGCGGATGACGTCGGTCCACGGTCGAACGTGGCCGTAAAGAGCCCATCAGTCCCTGCGTATCGTCCCTGACTGACACAGCAGGTCTCGAATGAGAAGGGCGGTTCGCCCTCGCCGTCGATGCCCTCACTGACTCCACCGTTAATATCTATCCGGCCCTCGACGGACACGGTCACGATATCTCACCAGATGTACGCAGCTGACGAGCTTGCAGATTCGTCGTCACTCATGCAATCACCTCTGTGCGCGAGCTGTATGATACATTACTGTACCGCCTGAGCCTCGACTGGTCGTGATCCGTAAGCACAGGAACGGTAAAGGATGTCTTCATCTCCGGCCGACGGGTCCAGGGAGACCGTCATGCCGACTCAATCCAGGCGTTAATGATATCGGCTCGATCTGGGACGGGTAGTGTAGCCGTCGTCTTCGGCCCGTCCGCAGGAGAGCGCCCAGGCCCCACACGTCGTGCCAGGACCAGGCACCCCCGCCGACGGGGTTGACCGCGAGCGGGAAGTCGTCCTGGCGCTCTGCCGGAGGTCCAGTTCTGGACGGCCTGGCGTGTCACACCCAGTCTGGCGGCGATCTCAGAGCGGGTGAGAAGATCCGGCACCAGGCGCCGGATCCGCAGGCCGTGGGACTGCAGCTCGGTCACCGTGGTGCGGGCGGCGTGGTCGAAAGCTGTCCCTCCGCCAGCACGGTGACGAACTCGTGACCGGTGTGATCGGTGCCGACCGTCGCCTCGTAGTCGTCGATGAGCATGTCAACCAGACTGTCGTCGACGTGCTCACGATGGAAGGTCATCTCAAACAGGGTTCATCGTCCAAGTCCCTCGAAGAGCCCCTACGCTAGGGCCGTACGGCGCAGGCTGCTCCGCCGTACGGTGACCAGCGCCTGCACTGCCGCCGAGCCGTTGTCAATCGTCAACGGGTGACTGCCGCCACCAGACGCTACCGATCCCGCGCCGGTCGGGACGATCGAGCCCGCAGCAGCTCGTGCTGGGGAGGGGCACCTGAAGCGTTCGCCTGACCCTCCTCGCGGCGTTACCGTCCGAGCGCGGTGTCCCGGGGAATAGTGAAGTTTGCGCCGTCCTCACAGGGGCAGAACGCCCGGTAGTGCTTGCGCTCCCTCACGATCCGCCACCCCTGTTCGCGAGCTTCCAGCACCGCTTTGGCAAGATCCGGGTAGCCCTCCAAGTCGACCGGATCTCGCCCTGGGTCATCCCAGGACTGTTAAAGGGGCATGTGTCGCCTTTCCCACGTACAGACCGACGCGCCTCCATAGGTCCTCCGTCGGCCGCGTCCGGACAGTGATCCCACGTTGCGCGCTGACACCGTCATCATCGAGACCCGTTCGTAGAGGAGGGCTCCAGCGATCCAGTGTACTGACGTGTGTCGGTGGGGCGCTGGCTGATGCGGACGTGGCTGACCTGATCATCTTGCGCTCGTCCTGGCGGTGACCCGTGCGCCCGCCCGAGGGTCAGCCAGCCGAGCGTGTCCTGCGTCTGCTGGAGACCCGCGACCCGCAGACGGTCCTGGACGAGCTGCGGGCGGCGCCGTAGAGCTCCCTCGGCCCTGACGCCCTGGGTGGGCCGCCCGGCGAACATCTCGAAGTGGCTCGCCACCGGCGCGACGATCACCAGCATCCTCGACCCCGCCTACCCTCCACCCTCGCCGAGGTCCGCGAGGCCCCGCCTGCTCTACGCCGAGGAACGCTCCGGCAGCACGACTTGGGGGTGTGCGTCGTCGGCACGCGCCGCCTGGACGACGCGGGGGCGGACGTCGCGCGCACGGTCGCGGCCAGCACTGGTCGGCCAAGGCTGACCGTCGTCTCCGGCCCGCGGCGGCACGGACACCGTCGCCCACGAGGAGGCCCTGGCCCGGGCGACGCACCGTGGCCATAATGGGCACCGGATCGACTCCACCTCCCGGCGAGGGAACAAGGACCTGCGCCGCCGCGTCGTGTCCGCAGGAGGACTGGTCGCCACCCAGCTCGGGCACGCACGGGTCACGCATCACCTTCCCCATGCGCAACGCCGTCATGCAGGCGGGTAGCAGGGCTGGCCACCGTCGTCGTCGCCGCGGGCGAACACCTCGCGGACCCGCATCCAGGCCCGCAAGGCTCCTCGACCGACCGCGGCCTCATCCTCACCGAGCGGGTCGTGCGCGAGACCACCTGGGAGCCCACTACGCCCACCGCCTCGGCGTCACAGTGTTAGCCCGACGCAGCCAGGACGTCCTGAACGCAGTGGACACCATCATCCACGAGCGCCAGCTCCTCGGAGTGCAGTGAGGATGGACCGCCGCTCACTTCGACACTCGCGGCTGTCAGCGCGGACCGCTCGTAGAGGAGGGGCTCCAGGGCACGCATGCGCTCCTCGACAGCGCGCGGGTCAGGGCAGTATCGTCCAGGCGCAGGCCGAGCTCGACATTGCGCTCCTCGGCACTGGCTGACGTGTTGGCGCTGGTGACAATGAGTATCTGGCCGTCCACCGCCACGAACTTGGCGTGGTTGTGCACGCACCGCCCGTCTGACCGCGGCGGGTGCGCTGGGACGAGCGCCCGGCATCTCCGCGGCCACCTGGCGCTGGTGGGGCCCCGGCCGTGAGGGGCCCCGCCCATGGGAGTGCGCGCCGTGACTGTCGCAGTCACGGGCGCCCTGACGGGGGCACGGTCGGCGGCGTCGGCGTCCATGCAGATGCGCACCTCACCCCGGCCCGGCCGGAGACCTCCCTCGGCCCTCCCACAGCGCGGAGGGGCTGGATGTTGAAGGTGGAGACGGTGACGCTCTGGAGGCGGCCCTCACGAGGTGGGGCACCGCCGTGGTCAGCCGCCCATGGCCCTGATGCCTCCCACCCCTTCCGGAGGTCCACACCGTCGCAGGAGCCGTGCGCGTGTGCCCCTGGATGGCGCTCAGCACGGCGACCGTCGCCTCCGCCGCTGCGCGCCCAGGCTGGCCCTTTTCAGGAGGGCGCGCAGGGCGCTGCGTCGCTCGGCGGCACCCCGCCGAGCGCCTGGAGGGTCTCACCTTCCTCTGGCGGCGGCCAGGGCCGTGGCCTCGGTGCCGGTCAGCTCGCTGCTCAGTGCGAGCAGCGCCTGTCGCACCTCGTGGGCAGGCCCGCTCACGGCCAGAAGTAAGCCAGCTCGCTCCAGCCCGGCAGCGGGACTACGAAGCGGCGGTCGAGGAACCGGTTGGCCCGCTCGCAGGAGGTCTCCGAGGGCCCGCGACGCAGCAGTGGCAGGCGGCGCCGTGGAGGAAGTCCTCGATCCTGGGGGCACTGCGGCGGGCGCAGACGGGGTCGGAGGAGCATGCTCCAGGCCCGTCAGGCGTCGGTCATGATCTGCTTTTAGGCGCGCAGGCTGCTCAGGGAGACGAGGCCGCCCAGGTACCGTCGGAGTCCGAGGCCGTGGTCACAATGAGCGCCCCAGCGGCCGCCTCCGTCCTCGTCCCGCCCCCAGGCGTAGATGCGCTCCGGAGAGGCTGGCCGCGCCGTAGCTGAGTGCATAGCCATCTCGCGCCTGAGGGCGGGGCCCGATGTGCACCAGCCAGTACCGGGGCGGCTGCATGCGCTCCATGTGGTCCATCTGCCTGGCGGTCTCGAGGTAGCGGCGCTCGAAGTTGCGCCGGTGCGCCTCGACGTGTGCGGCAGGGCGCTGGACTCACGCGTGCCTCCCACCGGGCCACCCGGTCCTCGTCGAGCTGGATGAGCACACCTCGCCGCGGTCCTCCGTGGCCGGTGCCCACGTCGGCCCGCTCCCGCGGGCAGGGGGACCAGGCGCTGGCGGTCTCATCGACCCGGTCGTAGTCGTCGATCCGGGTGAAGCCGAGCAGAGCATTGACCTTTGCGGAGCCGATACGACGGCCGTGGGACCCGGCTGAGCCCCGTCAATGGGGTGGTCGTCGAGCCGGCGGGGCGAGAGGGTCAGGCCGCTCTCCTTGTGCTCGTGGTGCTCCCACCGGGTCCCGCTGGAGTGTGACGTCCACCGGGCACCAGGATCTGCGCGGGCTCCACGTCTCGCGGCGCTGCGGAGCTCCTCCTCGGACTCGCCCGGGTCGAGGGCCTGCGCGACGAGGCCCGGCCGGGGCGGCGTCGCCGAGGTCTGGCCAGGTCCGGGCAGGTGCCATTGGCCTGGATGAGCGCCCTGATGACCGGGATCTGGGCGGCGAAGTCCTCCAGCTGTTCAAGGCGCTGGCAAGCCGTCAGCGTCGTCGCGTCGCCGCCCGGCGGCGTCGGTCCGCGACATGTCGATGATCGACTGCGAGGGGAACCGCAGGCTGGAGGCGCCCACGAGCATGCAGGCGGTCTCCGCCCGGCAGCCGGGGACGAAACCGTCGTGCGGCAGGCGGCCCCGGCACCAGGGAGGCGGGCACGCCCGGCCTCCCCTGGGCCTGGCTCATGGTCCGGCGCATGCCTGGGGAATCCAGACGGATGACGGCCGAGGAGCCCCGTGAGGCGCTGGTGTCCGTCATGCGCAGGACGGGCACCTCAGCCTTGGTGCAGTGGGCCCTTGGTGGACCCACCAGTCGTGGGGAACTCGTCGAGGGTGGCCAGCGGGCAGGCCAGCAGGTACGGGCGGGCACGCAGCAGGACCTGCGCGTGCGTCTTCTCACCGGCGTTGTGCCGGGCTCCCGCGATGCCGCGCCTGCCCGGGCGCCCGGGGCAGCTCTCGTGGTCGACCCTGGCCCCCGTCGGGCCGGTGGGGGCGGGTGTTTGGAACAGCCGGAGGCAAGACGCTGAGGGGGCCAGCCGGTCACAGCCGGTACAACGCATCCACTGGGAAGATGCGCGGGCACGCCCAGGTCGGCGCCCTGGCGGGAGAGAGGACCGACGGCGTCCTGGTGGGGGAAGGGCCGCAGCTCACCCACCTGGCGGCCGAGCACGATCTGCACGCTCTCAGCAGGCGCGGGGCGTGGATAGTGGGCACGGGCCGTTGCGGCGCGCCCAGATCCGCAGTCCTCCAGGCCGGTGGGCATGACGTGAAGTGGGGCAGGTCGATGATCGCCCCGGGTCCGTAGGTGTACAGCAGGGTGGAGGGCCGGGCGGAGCCGACCTTGGCGTAGTTCCCGCGGGCCTGCGCGCTCGTCGGCAGCCTCCCGTCGCCGAGGGTCGACGCCGCCGCGTGCAACAGCAGTCCCGTGCTCGTCTCGTTCACTGCCGCTCCTCCTCGTGCGCCTCGCCGTCCTGCGCCTCGTCCTGGGGCTCCTGGGCCGTCCAGGGCGGCGCCCCCTCGGGCGGGACCCAGGCGAGGCGCCGCTCGTCGGGCGAGACCAGGATGTTGATCTCCGGCTGGACCTCCCGCATGGAGTTGGCGACGACGAAGGGTGCCTCGTGGCGCTGATGCCTTTTCCGCGCTCTCCGCAGAGCGGGATGAGGGCGGTGTACCTGCTTGTCTGGTCCTTCTCGTCACCAGGCGCAGGTGACGGGTGGTGGCCGCCGCGGCGCTGCGCTCCCACTGGTCGACCCGCTCGGTGAGGCGGTCGCGTGTGCGGCGGGTGGTCGCCTCGTCCCGGCAGGCTTGCTGCGTGCGCGACACCAGGGCACCCACGAGGTGGTCCAGGGGCCCCACGCTGGGCAGCGCACGCCCCAGCATTGCGCTCGGGACCCAGCCCGCCCGGGACGGTCGCCTGGAGGATCCGGGCTGCCGCTACTGAGCACCCTCCAGGCCTCTCCAGGGATGTGCAGGAGAAGGGGAGTGACGGACAGGGGCTCGACCTGGGCGTAGAAGGTCTCGTGGAAGTGGCGGAACTGCTCGTAGTGGGCCAGGTCGCGGGCGGGCCCAGTTGCCCAGAATCACCACCGGGCCGGGTCGGGAGGCGTCCGGCCCACGCGGGAGGAGGCCTGGATGTACTCGGCGGTGTTCTTGGGCTGGCCCACAATGAGCATGAGGCCGAGCCTGCTGACGCGTCTACGCCGACCTGGAGCATGGAGGTGGCCAGGACGACGTCGTGAGGGCTGGGCCGGTGGTCGACCCGCCGACCCTCCTGCCGAGCCCGACGTTGCTCGCCCGCCCAGCGGTGGTGTGGGCGGCGGGGGTCGAAAGGGCAGGGTCATAGCCTCAGGGTGGAGGTGATGTCCGCGACGCGATGCGGCTGGTGAGCTCCCCCAGCATGATCGACCCGTAGTCGCTGCCGGTGCGCTTGGGCAGGTAGCCGAGCCCGGCAGGCCCCTGGCGAGGCGGTCTGGACGTCGTCCTGGATGTAACGGGCCGCCGCCAGCGAGCTCGCGGGTGGCGGAGAAGCAGCCTACAGCGTCATGTGAGGGGTCCGCGGCCTGACGGCCCGGTCCAGGAGGAGCTGGGGAGCCGCCATGAGGTCTGGGCGGTCTGGATCTCGGCGTTGGTGGAGCTTGAGCGCCGGTGGTGGACAGTCCACATGCGGCGCCTAGGGGCGTCCCGGGCCCGGCGAGGGGTCTCTGCGGGAGAAGAAGGTGTCGGCGGCGTCGATGACCTGGGGCGGAAGATGGGGACGCCGCGCCCGTGCCAGGGCGCGCACCTGGTCGGCGGCCCGGCGCACGGTGGCCGACGAGGGCGACGATGAGGGCCGGGCGGTGCATCCTGCCCATCATCGCCAGTGAGCCTCAGGTGGGTCATGGCGTCCACGCCACTCGAACAGGTCCACGGTGGTACCCAGGGCCCCGGTGATGAGGTGGAGCTGTCCTGGATAATGAGGTCGGGCGGGCGCAGCCTGGCCGCGGGCAGAGACGCGGGCGGCGGGTGCCCGTTGGAGGCGGGGTGGGAGCCGCGGACGGTGCAGGCGGGGTCGTCGCAGCCGCCCTCGGCGTCGAGCTGGGACGTGCCCGTGGCGCTGGCAGCGCCGGGCCACGTGCCCGAGAGCGCGGCCGCCTGGCCCTCGCGCCAGGCGAGCGAACTGTCACCCGTGGCGATAATGAAAGCGGGTACCGGGCGGTGGATCTCCTCGTCGGTGACGAGCACCGGGGATACCGTCGTCCCTCGCCGCCCCTCGGAGAAGGGGCAGGCGGCCAAGGGGTCGGGCAGTAGGGCGCAGGCGGCCTCGAGGCGTCGATGCGCACGTCCCTTGAAGCTCAGGGCAGCCCGCACCAGGGCAACGGCGATCTGCAGCCCGGGGTAGCGGGCGTCCTCCCGAGCGCCGCGGTTGTTGAGGGCCCTCAGCTGCGTGTCGGCCTCGGCGACGCGCTTTGGGTGAACAACGCTGCCGACCCACAGACCAATGCGGAGGGCTCCGCGCAAGTGACAGGGTCCTCGCGGCGGGCGATCTCGGCGGCGGCCACGAGGGCGGTGGCGCGTGGAACTGCTGAGAGGTGAGCAGGCGCAGGGTGTAGCGCATGAGGACGGTGACCCGGCGCGCCCATCAGGGGACCGTCGGGTGTGGGGACGACGCCCTGGAGGCGGCGGATGTGGCGAGCGTAGGCGGCCAGCCCCAGGTGAGCCTCGGTCTTGCCGCCGCCGGTGAAGAGAGAGAGCTCCTGTGGCCTTGTCCGGGTGGGAGCGGCGGGCGAGGCGGGGTCGGTGAGCGCCCGGGATCTGCAGGAGGATGAAGGCCAGCTGGAGACGCGCAGTGGTGGGGATAGGGGCGCCGCCTCACTCGGCCTCGGCCCGCTCGAGGCAGAGGCGCGGGTCTCGCGCGCAGCTCTGCCACCTGGGTCGTGGACGCTGGTCGGCCGCTGACCCGGTTCGCCAAAGACGAACGCGCTGGGCGTCAGGGTCGCCCACGGGGCGGTCCAGACCGCAGGCCGGAGGGTGTGGACCTGCTGAGCCTCAGCGATGGTCTCCTCGGCGACGGCGCGCGGGTGCGGGCAGGGCGTCAGCCCGCGCTTGCTGGCCCTCCAGCCACTCGCCGTAGGCCAGGACGATGGGCTCGGGTCCCGCTTGAGCTCGACAGGGTGGCGGCGGCCAAGCGGGTCATGTCGAGCATGGCGCCAGGGACGTCCACGGGCCTGGTCTGGGGGTCTCGGCGGTGGGATCCACTCGCGGTGCGCACCTGGGTGGCGCGGCGCTGGCCGGGCAGGACGGTCCAGTCGGCGGAGCAGGTGCGCCCGACGGCGTACTCAAGGTCGCGGTGCGCTGGAGGGCCAGGCGGGCCTCTCAGGGTCGCCAGGGGATGCCGGTGTCCTCCAGGTCGCGCACAGGCAGGAAGACGGCGCGCCCGCCCGCGTCCACGTCGAGGCGGGTCTGGAAGAGCCAGAGCCTGGTGGGGATGCGGCGCGGAGTCTCCCTGTCGTTGCACAGGGCGATCTCAATGGTGGCGGTCGGGCTCGGCGCAGGGAGTCCACGCGCAGGGGTGACCGCGTCGGCGAGCTCGTGGTCCTGGGTGGTGCCGGGGTGAGGTCGTCCATGCGCAGGGTGAGGGGACCCGGACGTCAGTGCGGCGGAAGCGCCGCTCGACCTGCCTCGGCGTCGCCGGTCGCCCGCCCGGTCCAGGAGCCCCGGCCGCCTCGGGTGGTAGACGCTGGGAGGCGTGGACGGTGAGGGCGTCGAGGTCGCGGGGACCTGCGAAGCGCAGGCCCATGGGCGGGGATCGCGAGGGCCGCGGCGCACGGGGCGTCGTCGCGGTCGTCGGCCGTGTCCTCGTCCCCGTCCGGGCGGTCTCGTCGCCGCCCATCTGGGGACGCCGGTGGAGGCGCGGGCGTCGAGTCGTCCGCAAGGCGGCGTCCTCCTCGGCGGACTCGGCCGAGGCCTGGCCGGTGCCAGTCAGGCGGGTGGGGCGATGCGTCCACGTGATGTAGCAGGGTGTCGGGAGCGACGCCGATGACCTCGTCCTCGCCGTCGGCGGGGCCGAGCATCTCGCGGCGCAGTATGTCCACGAGGTTCTCGCGCACGGCGAGGTGGCGTCCAGCTCCTCCCCCAGCTCGTGGGACGGCGCACTCCAGGGCTCCCAGGCTTCTCGAGGAGTCGTGGCAGGCGGAGCTGGGCGAGCAGGGGTCGCCACTGTTCCTGCTGCGGCGGGGTGTGGGACGGCGGGCGGGGCCCGCAGCGCCGGGGGACTGGGCGGCCTCGGCTGCGGCGCGCTCGTGGTTGAGGGCGAGGGGCCGGTCGAGGGACCTTCACGCGGGCGGCGGGGCCGATAGTCCAGCGGGTCATCTTGCGATACTCTGTGGAAAGCCGTGGTCCAGGGCGACGTCGTCCCATCCGTAGGCAGCCATAACGGCCTCGTCGAGCTCGCGGTGGATAACACGCAGACGGGCAACGTCCGGATCGGCGCTGTCCTCCAGGGGCAGGATCATTGACCTTGTTGTAGAGGGCGGTGAGGCCCAGCTGACGGCACAGCATAATCTCCGACGCTCAGTGTCCAGGGTGCAGCCAATGGTTCCCTAGGGTCTGCTCGGGAACTTTCGCGTAGATGCGGCCTTGGGAAGGTTTCGAAAATGGTTGATGACGTATATGTAGGATCGGTGCGCCTGGTTGTCAAACTTGATCGCCCACAACTGATGTGGAACCGAAGACAGCACGGCGAGAAAATCTAGTTGCGAAATTTTGCGAACACGACCAGCTTGTCGTGAAACACGCATGATTCTCTAGGAACACGCAACGGCATGCGATCGACTTGCTCACACGCGCAATAACAGGCACTTCTCGCGAGATCCTAATCGCCTTCCGCATGGCGGGAGCCCATGCGACAAATCTCCACTATGCTTCTTTCTATACTCAATCTTAACCTTATCGCGCTGCGACTTCACGAGATCGACAACGCGACCAAATGGCAACGAATATTTCTCAGCCTCTTCCTGCGAACGCATTCAAGTCAATCACCCATCGTGAGAGCAGAGGCGTCGGGACGGGAGTTGAGATCCTTCCCATCGAGATAAGGAGAGAGCACCTCAGCATTGATGGTCCTCATCGATCCAGGAACGGGCCTCTTCAGGGTCAAGCATAAAGCCCTCCCTAGGACTATGCAACCCTGGAACGCGAGGCGGGAGTTGGCACCCAGGCGTTTAGGTTTGTCCTCGACGGTACTGACCGCTTCCAGGAGAGTGGATACCGCGCCTCACGCGCGCCGTCGCAGATACATGCGAGGTGTCGTCAGAAAGCTGGACCGCAGGTTCCCCATACGACCGCGTATTCCGTGATTCACAGTTCGCCCCGACCATGGTCGCGACCGAATAGCTCAGGTTATGGTGAACCCTTAGCTTTACCATCTGGTCAATCCCGCGCGAGTATTCCTTGAGGCCAGAGTATTCGTGGCAGTAGAGGCCAGGGTCCCGGTGGACCTCAGGAGGAGAGAAGACGCGAAGGATACACCCAAGTCTGCGCTACCTCTTTTCCTCCAGCAATAACAGATACACACCATTCGCGCACATTTGTTCCACTGGTCTCGGTGAGCTTCTGTCCGCCGAGGAATGGCGGGTTGCCGACGGTGCGTCGAATCCGCCGTGACTCCATGCGACATCCGGCGGCTCCAGGGAGCCAATGCAAGCAGCGCCAGTGCTCATGGTCCGTGGGCACGACGGGCGTCAGGCCCCGGTCTACAGTGGCTCGGAGCATGTCGGGGCGCCCGCTCCAGTCGGCAGGCGAGCGCGGGCGACCGCCTCCCGCAGAGCCTCGTAGACCTCCGTACGCGCCTGCCCGGCCTACCGCCCGCGCAGTCCGGCGGCGATAACGGCGTCGGCCGGGAGACGAGGACCTTCAGGGTCGACATCATTGCGCCTGAGGGTCTGGCGCTAGCGTTGGTGGAGCGCTGGGGTCGTCCTCCACCACGGTGTGGTCGACTCGCGCCTCCGCTCGGCCACACGCTCAAGCCGCTCGTGCAGGTCCGTCCGGGACCACCATGGCGCCCCGGTCGTCCAGGAGAATATGGGCGTCGCGCTCGCCGCGGCCGGGTCAATGTGCAGCTCCGCGATCCGGCGGATCGGTAATCCCCAGCAGAGTTGCCGGTAAGGATCTTGTCGTCCACGAAAGAGAAGGGCAGACGCGCATCAGGGAGACCAACCACGGGAGGCTTGCACATCTCCACGGCCATAGGGTTGATGTCCACCCGTAGAGGCAGTGGTCTCCCATCCCTCAGGGCACGGTCTCCAGCTCCTGGGGGCCGTGCCCTGAAGCCAGAAGCGCTCAAGATGCATCCGTCCCAGAGCCTCCATGAGGTGATCCGCCAGGTAGCGGGCCGCAGCCACGAGAAAAGGCCCCGGAACCGCAGGCGATGTCCGCCACCTTGAGGGCCAGGATATCTGAGGGTGTCAGGCACCTCCAGACGGAGGTCCGGCGTCTGGTAAGGGGGCCGGGGCGGAAGACCAGAGGGCTCGAGGCGTGGCGGACCACCTCCTCGGCCAGGGGCAGGGCGTGTGGTGGGCACCAGCGTTGCGGCGGAGGTCTCGGCCACGTACAGCCCTCCGGGAGCACCACGTAGGGTCTGTTGCACAGGTCGCGGCGGATGGCGCGATCCAGGGCCTGAGGTGGTCGCGCACGCCTTTTGTCAGCTGCGGCCAGCAAGGGAGCGCTCGGCGTCCCTCCATGGAGTCCCCACGGGTCAGGGCCTTGGCCAGGGGTGGCCTTGGTGGGCAGGGTGGCTGAGGCTGCTGTCACGAGCCCAGGCCAGGATCGCCGAGCCAGTGCAGGGGCTCGTCAGCGTGCTCCCTCGGCCAGGTCGTCCAGGACGTCCAGGGGATCTCCGTCGTCTGACTGCCCACCAGGCCAGCGATGGTGCCGGTGGCGCGGCGCGCGGTGTAGCCGAGCAAGCCCTCGTAGATCGTAGCCGATCTGCTCCACGTCGATGTCGCGGAAGGAGATGGGCGGGCCTGCCTGCCCGTGGGCTACCTGGAACGGCTCGCAGCACGGAGCACTATGACGTGGTCGGAGACCGTCACAGCCAGGGCACCGCTCCCGGTCGTGGCGGTCAGGAAAAGAAACAGGCGTCGTCGGTCGAGGGCCGCCGTAGGCGGGCAGGCGTACGTCCTCGAGGCAGGCGCCAGCGCCAGGGCCCGGAGGTGGCGAGCAGGCGGTGCCAGGTCAGGCGGGTGGCGTCCATGGGCTCGGCCCCTCAGGAGAGACGCGCGCCTCAGGTCGTCGAGCACACCCGTCGGCCGTAGCCGCCTCGAACAAGGCCCCCTGGGCAGTAGATCGCGCTCCTGGGCAACAGGAGGAAGACGACGCGCATCATCATGGTGACGGCGGCATCGCGGACGAGCCCAGCGTCCTCGGGCAGCGGGTCCGGGCACCGGCCTCGCGGGCGCGAACGCCTGCCTCGAGAGGCGGTCACCAGCAACCACGGCGCGGCGCACCTGGACGCCCAGGGCCTGTAATCTCCTCGCGGCCAGGACCGAGTCGGCGAAGAGGGCCGGCAGGCCTCGGACTTGCCGCCCAGAGGCCGCCTGACGCCGAGGAGCTCGGCAAAAGCGTCCTGGTGGCGACCTCAGTCAGGTCTGGGCGTCCACGATGCGGAGGCCACCATGGTGCCTGGCGCCACAGCTCACCCACGGCCCACCAGCGCCCATCGTGCAACCAGCCCAATGGTGGCAGGCCTCGGTCGGGGGCCAGCCTGGGCGGCGCGAGCATCCCTCCATGCGGTCGATGGCGCTGGCGGTCCACCCGTCGGCCGGGGGTCGCGCGGGCTGTCACCGGGTCGACCACGAGGACAGGTGCACCGCCCTGAGCCCCGGAGCAGGCCGGTGGGAGCGGCGCAGCGCCCGTCCGAAGTGGGCGGTGCAGCGCCGCACCAGCTCGGGGGCGCGTCGGCCGCCCTCGGCGTATCGCTCGCCCCAGCCGAGCACCTCGGTGAGGACGATCGCACCCAGGTGTCGCGGGCCGCCCGATAGCGGCCAGGGTGGGGACGGGCGCCTCCGGCCCGGGCGCGGTCGGCCCCGTCCCGAGGCTGGCACCGGCCAGAGGTCACCCCAGGGCACAGGGCCGCCTCGTCTAGAGCGGCCTCATGCCAAACGTCCCAGGCGCGGTCGAAAGCTGAGCGGCGTCGCGCAGAACCTGCCTAGCGCCCTCGCTCAGCAGGGCATGCCGCTGGCGTAGACGCTGACCAACGGGCACCGCCAAAGAAGGGGGCCGTCACGGTCCACCAAGGGCGAGCCACCGGCAGTGGGCCTCCGGCACGGAGACGCCGCGCGCCCGCAAAGGTCCGAGGGTGTGCGCGGCGGGGTCAGGCTGACTCCTCCCAGACACGTGCGTCCTGCGGGCTGACGGCGAAGACGAGAGCCACCTCCGAGACGAAGGGCGCGCGTCGGTAACGCTCGGCAATACCGGTGATCTCCCGCTCCTCCTCGGCGTCGAGGTCCTCCGAACTCGCCGCATGCGATGGATGTCCCGGCTGCGCTGACGCTTGCTGCTCGTCCGGCCAGTAGGCGGGCTCTGGTCTCCTTCGCCGACCAGGCGGGTCAGCGAAGTCGTGCAGGTTGCGGCGGGAAGGCCGCGAAGATTTCGCAGGCCCGCCAGACGTCGTCGTCCCCTGCGGGCGGTCAGGCGCCTCACCCCTGGACTGCTGGCGCCGTGCCCGCCTGTCGGTGGCGGCGCGCAGGCGCTCGCGCGCGCGCGAGCCTCCCGGCCATCCATGCCTGGGCGGGGCGACGCACGCCACTGCCCGCCGGGGTCAGGTCATCGCCACTCCAGGGCTCAGGGCCCAGCAGGTCGTGGACCTGTCCTCCCGGCGAGTTCTGGCCGCAGCCTGAGCCAGTGACGAACACCTCCTCGTGCAGCGCACGCCGCCGCGTCCCACCAGGACGGCCACTGGCCGCGGGCCGCGCAGGTGACCTCGAGACCGGGGCACCACCACGGCTGTGACCCGGCTCAGGCCAGCCCCGAGTACAGGGGCCGAGCGCAGAGTCCGGGCCGCCTTCCGCATGAGGGCGTGCCCCAGGTGGATGCACGATGTCTTTGCCCAGGTGTCCGGGCAGTCTTCGAAGGCAATGGGCCCGGTAGCGGCGGGGTGCGCGGCGACGTCCCAGTCCAGCCAGCGCCGTGTTCACGAGGCGGGGCAGGTTCGGCAGGTCGAACAGGGCGCGTCGGTCCGCTCGTCGCCGGTGGGGATCAGCGCTGGTGGGTCAGGCCAGGGGCCTGGTCACACGCGGCGGCAGAGCCTGCGGGGTCAGGTTCATCTCCGTCTTGCGGTCCTCGTAGGGCAGGCCAGGTCCGTCAGACCTTGTTCAGGGTCCCACGACCCGGCCATTGTCCGGGTTGGGACGCCTCGGCGCTAATGGAGGTGGGCCTGGTACGAGCGCGTCCTCCAGGAAGCGGGAAAGACCTCGTCGTCGATAGAGGTTGAGGGGCCCTTAGGTCGGCGCGGCGGTGGCCACTTTGTCTAAGCGCCGGACGAGCTGCGCTCGCCGCGCAGCAGACTTGCGTCCGGCCCCTGGGCGGAGGAGAAGGGAGTAGACCTCAGGCGGGTGAGGCCTGGCCGTAGCGGTCAGCGCGGCCGATGCTCCAGGCAGGAGGGGTTGAAGGGATGTCGATATTGACCATACGGTGCGTGCAGTCCGCAGGTCGATGCCCTCCCAGCGGCGTCGGTGGCCACGAGTTCGCATGGGCTCCGCGGCGGGGTCGGCGGTGACGGCGAAGCGGATCCGCGCCCGTTCCTCCGGGTCCGTGGTCCCCTGGATGACGCCCAGGCGCTCCGCCGCGGCCCGCCAGCCCCTGGGCGGTGATGACGCCGACGACACCCAGGGTGTCGGCGTACTCGGTGAAGACGACGACGCGCTCATTGGTCCAGGTGCGCCCGTCAGGCGGCAGCACGACGCGAGTGGTCAGATGAGGGCCCAAGGCGAGTCGGGGCGGTGCTCAGGCTGGGCCCCAGGAGACCAGGTCCTCGACCTGGGCGTCCGTGGCCACACTGAGGGGATCGTCGGCCTTGGCGGCGCGCAGGGCCTCGAACTCGGGCTGCTCGGCCAGCCCTCCTCCTCGTCGCTCTGGCCCGAGCCCATGACCTCGGCGTAGTAGTCGTCCTCCTCCATCCACCCAGCTGCTCCGCGGAGGCTTCCAGGTAGCGGTTCATGGTGCGGGCGAAGGCCCAGGGGCTGGACAGGAAGCGCTTCTTGAGCAGGAGGGCGGCGATGTCCAGGGGGCGCCCGCCCCGGCCTCGGGCCGAGGCCCTGAGCAGCTCGTCCAGCAGGGCGTAGTGTCCTCCTCGTCCGGGCTCGGCGTGAAGGGGCAGGGCGCATGCCGCCGCTCTTGGAAGGCGCGCTCGCCGCTGCCGGAGATTTGGGACTTCAGGCGGCGCACCGCCACCTGTGCCAGGGCCGTGCGGTCGATGTCCGCGCCGCGGGTGAAGCGACGCGGGTCGATCATCTCCAGCAGGGCCGTGAAGGACTCATGTGTAGCCGTGTGTGCGGGGTGGCGGACAGGAAGAGCGGGTGCTCGCAGCACTCGGCCAGGTCCGCAGGCGATGGTCCGTTTGAGTCCACCGCGTAGCCGACGGCCCCGCGCCGCGGTGGGGGCGGCCGGGAGCCCACGTGGGTGGGCCCTCGTCGACACGACACGTCAGCAGCATAGCGGCGGGCCGGTTGGGCACGGCGGGCATCGGCCAGGACGTCCCTGATCATCCGCTGGGCGCGCTGGACCTGGCAACCAGTCCATGGAGACGATGACGCGCGGGTGGAGGCGGAAGGGGTTGGCGGGAGCGAAGTCGGCGGTCCTGGGCGAGCCGGGCGGGTCAACGATAGTGAAGTCAGACCGAACTTGTCGCGCATCTCCTCACGCCACTTGTCGGACAGGCTGGGCGGGCGCACAATGATCACCGAGCGGGCCCGGTGGCGCAGGAGGAGCTCCTCGACCACCAGGCCAGCCTCAATGAGTCTTGCCCAGGCCAACGTCGTCGGCGAGCAGCAGGGTTGGTGCGCGGGACTCCAGTGCCCGCCGCAGCGGCTCGAGCTGGTGAGGGCTCCAGGGTCACCCCAGAGCGGAAGGGCGACGAAGGCCCGTCGCGCTGGTGACGGCACCCCAGCGCACGGCGTCCACCAGGGCGCCGATCGTGCCTCAGGTCGTCGAATGCCTCGCTGATGGTCTCCGGGCAGGCCGTGGTCCGGCAGGACGGTGTGCCCCACCTCCAGCTCCCAGACGACGCGCAGCTCAGCACCCATGCGGTCCTCGTCCAGGGGACTGGAGAGTCACCATGTGCTGGAGGTTCGTGGTGGCACGCGCCCTCGTCGGCGGGGCTGCGGGGCAGTCCCTGTTCCGTGGTGTCGTGACCGCCCAGGTAGAGCCCGGACCTCGACCACCTGGCCGGGCCTCAGGCAGTGATGGAAGCGCTACCCACGCTTTTCAGCGTCGGTGCTCGAGTGAGGTCACGGTCATGGGGCTCCTCGGGACGCCCAGGTAGGGGTGTGCGCAAGCTACGCGCGCGCGGGTACGGGACAGTGCGTGGTGGTACGGGGCGGTGCGCGTGCGCGCTCGCGTACGCCGCCCGCCTCGTCCACCCCCGCGCGGGCCCGGTTCAGATCCCTGGCCGCCGAAGCGGCCGAGGAACGCGCAGGGCCCCCGGCCTGGGTGGCCGTGGCCGCGTCAGCCGGGCCGGAACCCCCGCGCGCCGCGCTCGGGGAAGTCCTCACCAGGGAAGCCGGGGACGCCACCACCAGGACGCCCGCCACGACGCGGCCCTCCGTGCGCCCACGGCCGCCGTGGCCACCGTGGCCCCTGCGGCCGCCACGGCCTCCGGGCCCTCGCCAGCGAGGCGCCGTCAGCCTCGGGGCCGAACCCGGGGCCGCCGGGACCACCAGGGGCCGAACGGCCCGAAAGCCGTGCTCGCGCATGCGCATCATGGTCTCAAGCGCTCCGCGCCCATACGCCTGCGCACCTCGTCGAACCGGGGCCGCACTCGGCGCCGGCATCCGTCGAGCTGGGCCTCGAGAGTCGGGATGACCTTGTCCAGGAGCCCGGCCAACGTGGCGGCCTCCTTATCGGTGAGGACATTGAGGTGGTCGGCGTGCGCCCCTGCCCAGCGGTGCCGCGGCCGGCCTGGGTGAGGTGGACGACCATGACGCGGCGGTCCTCCTCGCTGGGCCTGCGCTCGACGAGGCCGTCGGCCTCGAGCTTCTTGGCAGCTCGTTGAGGGACTGCTGGCGGATGTCGAGGGGGAAGGCGAGCTCGCGGGTGGGGATGGGGCCTGCATGCGCAGGGCCGCCAGCACCGGCCGCGGCCGCGGGTGGTGTCGGCGAAGGGCCCGCCGTGGTGGGCCGCCGTGTGGCGACGGCGCGTGAGGCGCTGAAGGCGGCGGAAGCGTTCGTGCAGCGGGGAGCGGGCGGAGTCCTCGTCCGGGTACTCCGCGGGGCCGTCAGGATCCTCACCGGCGTCCCACTCGGGGCGTCCTCCTCGGGGGCACTTCCTCAGGGGGCGCACCCTGAGTCGGGTCCCGAGCTGGTCTCGGGGTGGGTGTTGGGGTTCAGTCACTCGTCTTCGCGTCAGGATGCGACCTCGCATCAGGGTGGTGTCTGGGGTCATGTCCGCACCGTCGGCGTTCGGCGGGAACCTCCTGATCTGCTAGGCACCGAAAGGATTCCGGCCTCGAGCGGTCCAGGGCGGCGGGGACGACGGGTCTCCGCACTGCGCTCCGACGCCCGGCACGTGCAGGGCAGTGGCCCCAGCCGTTCCTAACGGTACCTGTTGATTCTTGGTGACACCGATGCTACAGGCACTGCTTTCTACGCGGTCAACCCATCCTCGGACTGGGTACCCGTGCTGATGGTGGACTCACATGCTGGCTCGCCAGCTGCTGCACGGCTCGGGAGCGACAGCCCTCGACGCGGTGATTGCCAAGGGCGGTAAAGCGGGCCAGCGCCCGGCTCGGGAGCGACCGCGGGCAGCCTGCGTCCGTGGCCCTCAGGGAAGGACGAGCTGCGCTCACGCGGCGCATCATCTCGAGTGGTGGCAGACGGCCACCCCCTCACCGCCTTGCAGGCGTCGGGGATCTTGACCCGTTTACGCCCCATGAGGCGCAGACACCCCATTGGTTACCACGGTACAGCCGTAAGCGCGCGCAAACGTCACAGAAGATGACGCGCATTGCTTTCCCGTAAATTGAGCGAGCGCCGCTTTTAGTAAACTTCTGACTCACCGCCACTGCGAGAGCGAAAGAAAGTACTGCACAGCCCTTGCCCGAAAGGGGCGAAAAAGTCGGGATGTCTTCGCGCCCACACTGCAAGATCGTCTTTGCCAGCTCGGAGCGCCATCGTAAACCGGTTCGATACTGAAGACATCACCTGCTACACGCTGGTTTGACGTCCCAAAACCTGGGGCGAGATCGAAAGCATAGTAACGGTTCTTAGCCTCAATGAGAACGTTCGCGTCGATCACGTACACGTACCACCTCCATGTGTACGCCAACTCCTTGGAATCGTGCGCGTGCTTCCTCGCCTGCAAGAGCTCGTTTCCAGCGTCCGGTGGGTCCGCGAAAGTGAGACAGGAGCACCGCCACGAGGCGACCGACGCCCCAGTCGCAAAGGGAACCGTATTGTAGTAGCTAGCCGCCGTCGCCCGACGCTGTTCGCCGCGACAGGCTCACCGCCAGCCGCCTCACGCTCCAGCACCATACGTGCGACGGAACGCATCCCGAGACAAGACAGTCGTGAGAGACGGTTGAGCACGACCATGCGCTCACGCCGTTAAGCAGTTGGCGAAGCCCTCCAAAGGCCTCGCACAACCTGCGACATCGCCCGGCGCGCGCTCGGGACACGTCTGGGACGAGGGCTGCGGCTGCGACCGCGGTGCACCAGCGCCTCTCGCTGACAGCCCGGGCAGCGACGGTCACGATCCGATAACGCGCCGCGCAGGCAGAGGTGGCCAGCTCGTGGACAAGCGTGAAACCTGGGCAGCCTGCGTATCCCCGCCGTTGACGAAAGATCAGCGGCGCTATCGAGTCAACCAGGGCGAAGCGGAACCCTGAGGGTCAAGCCGCCGACGAGTATTGCTCCCGACGATGCCACTGACCATGACGAGCACCCAGGCTCGCAGCTCGATCAATGAGCCTCGCCGCATGTCTCCCTGCGCGAGGCGGCGCGAAGCGGTGTCGTCACGGAGACGTGAAGCTGCCGTCCGGTCCGCTCGGCGGACGGCAGCGGGATCCTCCCACGTGACCTTTGCGGATCACAATCTCGACAGCTGGCGCACCCTCCTCCGTGAGGTACTCCCGAGTACCACTCCCTGCCGGTTCCTGGCTTCCGGTAGCTCGTATCGACAGATCCCGGCAAACGGCTGACGCCGTCGTCCCGACGGTCCGCATATCGATCGGCGGGGGCTCGTCAGAGCTCCGGCAGGAACGCAGCTGCCCGAACGGAGCGATGCGTCGCCCTGGAGAGGTCTCGATCGCCTCGGCGTCGCCTGCGCGTGCTGATCCACTCATCCAGGTGAAGGCATCGCGCTCAAGCGGTCTCCTTGTCCCAGCCTGCCCGGTCCACCGCCCACACTTCCAGCAGCGCAGCCACCTCGACTCGAACCGCCACGGTACGGCACCTCCCTCGTCGGCAGCCACGATCGGGCTTTCATCCTCGTGGCCATCACGTACGACACCGCCGCGACATCTTCGCCGTCTCGGCAACAGCCTGCACCGTGGGACCGGGCCGCCTCGCCCCACGCCCACACGACGGCCGGAGCCCAGCCACTGGAGGTCATCAACCACCCCATCGTCGTGGGCACGCTCAGGACAGACGCCCCAGTCATACCGAGAGGTCACGGCGTCCGCCTGGGCCTGGCCTCGGGCAGACCCGACCGCTGGTGACAGCGCACCAGACCGTCATACTGTCGTGTGATATAATAATCACCACAGGTTTTAGTAGACACGTGGTGAGAGAAGGACATGTACGGTCACCATCGCAGGTTCGGCAGGACTGGCGCTCACGTTAGTCCCTCTTGGTGGCCTCCTTACCGGGACTACGACCCGCGCCCAGGACGATAACGGTACTGACGAGGATCTGAGGCTCGGCACCTTCAATATCCTGGCCTACTGAGGTGAACGACGTCCCCCGACGTCGTGGTACGAAACCCGACCACCGGTCCCAGGCGACACCCAGGATTATCAGGGAGAATGACTGGGACGTGGTCAACCTTCAGGAGGTGCAGACCGCGTCACACGCGCGACGGGTCCACCACCCCCAGCCAGATCGAGGACCCTAGGGCTCATCGACCTGTCGGCCTACGACTTCGCCGCGACCGACAAGGATGGGTGCAACTTCTCCACGAGCAACCCCATGCCACGGACCCGATGCAGCCTATTGCGTACAAGGGACAGGTTCATGCTGGTTGCAGGATGTTTGCCGTCCCAGACCCCCCGACGACTCTCCGAGTCGAGCCTGGCCGGCCGCGCAATATCACCTCCTGTCCGAACAGAGCTGGCCAGTACAGGAGCCGTACCGCGTTCAACACCATCGCCACAACCAGCCCCATAGGCTCCGGGGCAAAGGAGTGGAGGAGGCTCAGCCACCAGGCGGACCAGGCCAACGTGCTCCCTCTCACAGATAAGGGAGCATCAACTGATAACCTGCCCGTCATGCCGTCCGGGGACTTCAACTCGACCCCGAATATGATCCGGTGTCGGCAAGAGGACGGTAGCAGAATCAGGGGCGTTCACCGACGCTCACGGTGCCGGCAGCGCCGTCCTGCTGACGGGCGACGTGAACCAGCTGACTGAGACGGGGAGACCACCGACAAGACGACCACACCTCTGGGCGGCACGTTCAGCCCACGGTCCTGGAGTACGCGGTCGTGAGCACCATGAGCAAGGGATCCGACGGGACCGTGCACCCCGCTTCCGACCACAACGCCGTCTCGGCGCACGTCACCACCGCGGCACCGCGCACCACGGCACGCGGGGCGCAGGGCGGCGGACGGCGGCTCCGGCAGCCCTGCGCGCCGCGGGTGGACGGGCAGGACGCCACGCCCCAGGGGCCTCAGCAGGAAGGGGTGAGCGGCATGTCGCGGCACCGACCGTCCGTCGTGGTGGCCGCACCGGTGCTGGTGCGTGGCGGAGGCGGGCGACCTGCCTCGGCACCGTCTCCAGCAGTGCCCGGTGACCACCATGTAGGTGAAGCTAGTACAGGCAGTAGCACGTGGAATCCCCGGAGCGCGCTTCCCGGCCGCTGCCCGCGTCGCCCAGCAGGGGCGGCAGGTTGGCGGTGGGTCTTGAACAGCGCGGGTAGAGGCCGCGACCGACTGGGTGGTGATGTCGTCGCTCATCCGGTGAACCCACATACCGGCGGCCACGAGCGCGTGGGCATGAACCACAGGAGCTGGGTCAGGGCCCACGTCCCGATCACGAAGCCGATGAGAACAGGGACCACAGGGTCCCTCGGCGCGTGACACCCCCGAGCGCGCGGGCGGCGACGGCCAGGAGCAGGCTCCAGGACGATCCCGTTGCCGGCGCGTCCACGCCGTTGACCGTGACGGTCCAGAAGGTGACGTCATGGGTCAGGAAGGCCGCAATGACAAAGCCTATGAGGCTGTGGGTCTAGGTCCGGTGCCCGCCCTGAGCGATCACGCGGCATAATGGGCCGGCGACGGGCAGCGCGGTGGCGACGGACGAGGAGAGCGATGTCCGGCAGGAGCGCCGTCACCCCCATGATCGACAGCGACGGCGACGACCTGGGTCAGGGACAGGTCGCCGACGGCGCCCAGGGGGATGATGGTGACCTCTGACCCGGCACCCAGCGAGGATGCTCAAGGTCGCGGTGCCAGGCACACACTGTCGCGCCACCCTGGAGACGGCGTGCGAGTGCCCCATCATGACAGCGTTTCCTCCCTCTGGCGAGCGACCGCGGTGTGCGCGGTCCGGGTTCCTGGGCCCACCTTAGGACGCGCGCGGCCCTCGCGGTCACCACGCGGACACGGTCCACGCGCGCAATGGGTCAGAACAATATTTCGAACCCGCTGCTTAGTCACCACGCGGACACGGTGGCCGAGCGGCCGGGCGACGTTTTGCCAGTCCTCCTGCGCCGGGCCCGCCCGCCGCCGTGGCACCTTTCGTCGCCCGCCCCGCCTGCCCGGGCGGCTTGCGTCAAGGCGTGGCGTCCCAGGAGCGCGCGCCCAGTCACTCCGCCCACTCGACCGGATCCGAGACTTTGTGCATTCTGCAAACGAAAGCGATCGAAAGAACGCTGGAATCAAGCCGGATCCTGTCAGCGGCCTGCCTGAAACCAGGATGGATATGCAGCGCGATCCTTGTTGCACATTCATCCTGTCTCGACCCCCACCCAGCGCAGCAGAACGTTGAATCACGCCAACGCTTCACTGACACACCTAGGGATGGATATGTGCAACTGCGCCCGCTTCCCGCCTCCTGGACCTGGGGATCAGGTGGTCCGCGACCCCAGGACGCGGCCACCTGACTGCGGGGTCAGGGCGGGGCGGTCCGGCGGGGCGTGGTCTGAGGTGACAGGGCGGCCGCGGCGGCAGGCCCATGACCCCACCGCCAGGGCGCCACGGCTTGCCCCCGGCCTCGGCCGTCCGGCCCCAGCCCAGCCCGAACGACACCTGCGCCCCAGCCTGGGCCCGCAGACACTCCCCTCGCGCCCGCCTCGGCGGCGCTCGGTCGCGCAATATCATCCTCCCATGGCAAGGACGATTGACGGCAGGATCGTTTCCAAGAAGGTGGACGGGTGGGACACCGAGGCCAGGCACGCAGGTAACGATCGTCGACCAGCTCCACGGGTACGCGGACGCACGACACCAGGCACTCCAGCTCCTGCCTCGGCAGAACGAGGCCCCTCCCAGGGCGCGGTCCGCAGACCTGCCCTCACCGTCCACCCGGCGCGCCGAGGATCCTGCGGGCCCTGGTCGGCGTCCCCACCGCCCGCCCGGCACCAGGGACCAGTGGCGGGGCCACTGAGGACACCTGGTGGTGGGCACCGCCGGGTCCCGGTGGTCCAGCGCTCCAGGTGGGGCAAGTCCGGCGGTGTGTACTTCGTGGCCACGGTCCTTGCTGCGCGAGGGCTGGGGCACCCGGCGGCCGGGCGACCCGCCGCCCCGCCCTGGTGCTGAGCTCGCGAGACCGCCCCGGTGCAGCGCTCGCTGCCGCGCCGGTGGTGGCCCCACGGTCATTGTCTCGCCCTGGCCCTCATGCGCGACCAGGTGGCGGCAGCCAGCGGGCCGGTATCCACGCAGTGCATCATGAACTCGGCGACGCCGCAGTGGGACCGGATCCAAGCCCAGGTGCGCGCCGGGGAGGTGGATCGTCCTGCTGGTCTCGAGCGGCTCAACAACCGCGTAACTTCCGTGAGGAGGTCCTGCACCCCACCTGGCCGCCGACGCCGGGCTCGCGTGATCGACGAGGCGCACTGCATCTCGGACTGGGGCCACGACTTCCGCCCCGACTACCGAAGCATCCGCACCCTGCTGGCCTCCTGCCGCCCTCGCACCCCCGGTCCTGGCCACCACGGCCACCGCGCCAACGCCCGCGACGGCCGACGTCGCCGAGCAGCTGGAGGCCTCCACGTGGGCCGCAAAGCACCCACCAGCAGCTCGCCATGCCCCCACCACGGGCCGGGCCATGAGGACACCAGCCCCATCCGCGGCAGTCGGTAGCACTCTCCGTGGGTGGCGCAGCCGGGAGAGGCTGCCGGTGCCTGCGCCGCTGCAAGCACCACCGGAGGCGCAGCCGGTAGCGCCCTCGCGTGGCGACCCAGCCGGGTCCAGGCGTCCTGGTGCTGCGCGGCAGCCTCCAGCAGGACTCCCCGCACCTGGGGGTGCGCATCCTGCCCGGACGCCGCCACCCGCCTGGGCCCTGGCTGGGCCGCCCACCTCCAGCACGTGCCGGGCAGTCGGCATCGTCTGCCCTGACCGTCGCCGCGGCCGTGGGAGGTCACCGAGCACCTGCGCCAGGCGGGCCCGGAGGTGGCGACCTACACCGGCCAGACCGACCTCTGCCGAGCGCGAGCACCTGGAGGAGCTGGCGCCAACCGTCAAGTGCCCTCGGTCGCCACCTCGGCCCTGGGCATGGGCTTCGACAAGCCTGACCTCACCTTCGTGGTGCACGTGGGGGCTCCTCCTCACCAGTGCAGCTACTAACAGCAGGTGGGACGCGCCGGGCGCGGGGTGGAACGGGCCGAGGTGGTCCTCCTGCCCGGGAGGGAGGACCGCTCCATCTGAAGATGCTGGCCGGGCTTCCCCCGAGAAGGAGGTGCGTGCCGTCCTGGAGGGAATGGCCGCCCGGCAGTGCCGGCTGGCGGCCCGCATGTCCACGCCCGCGCTGGAGACCTCTTACTCACTGCGCCGCGCCCGCCCGGAGTCCATGCTCAAGGTCCTGGATGGACGGGGCGGTGAGACAGTGCGTGGCGGTGGGAGCCACCGGCCGCTCCTGGGTGCACGACGCCGACCGCTACGCCCCGCCTGGGCGGCAGCTGGCCGAGCAGGGGCCATGGTCGCCTACGAGCACCTGCCCGAGCCCCGGGAACTAAAGCGCGCTGGCGCCGTCCTCGCTCGGTGGGGGCACTGCGCCCGCGCGTGACCCCGCACGCGAACAGGGGCGGCACCGCGGCATGGCACACCGTCGGCACCGTCGCCGGGGCTGGCACTGCGCTGGCGCGGGGCTGGCACTGTCGCCAGCACCAGCGTCGCGCGTGGCAGCGTTCCTGCGACGGGCCCTTGGCGACCCTGAGGTCACTGAGGGCTGGCGCTGCGGGGCCCTGTGACCTGTGCAGCGGGCTGGTCCTGGCCCGCGCCCGACGCCGGGCAGAAGCAGTGCCGCCCGGTCGAGGTGCGTGTGCACGCACGCGTGAGCTGCGTGCGCGTCGTCAGTGGCCCACGGGCATGGACCGCCTGGGGCGGGCGCGCCACAGGGGCCGTGTATCGGCACGTCGACGAGGCAGGCCAGGCGGGCATGGCCCTCGGCCGCCTGGACGGCCTGGGGATCTCCGCCCGCTGCGGGACCTGGTGCTCTCCGGGCGAGACGGTGGGTCGCCCTGCAGCGCTTCCTGGAGGTGGCTGACCGCCTCGGCGAGGTCGTCCGCCAGTGCGACGCGCCAGTGGTCAGGCGGACGCGACGAGGGCGCCGCTGGCCGTGGTCAGTGTCGACTCGTGCCCGGCCGCGCCTGGTGCGCCAGGCTGGGCAGGCCGTCGCCGAACGTCTTAGGGGCAGAGCCCTGGGGATCGTGCCGTCGGGGACGAGCCACCACGTCACGACGTCGGCTCGGCCTGCGCGCGCTACACTGCGGTGGGCCGGCATGAGCCTGCGCGTACTGGTCGCTGCCGCGCTGAGGAGGCTGCAGGGGGCCTGCCGGTCCCTCGTGGACGACTGGGACCGGCTCCAGGCTGGACGCTCACGGTGGCCACCTCCTCATGCTGCGCCAGGCCGGTGCCGCAGCAGTCCCACCCTGGTGCTGGCCCAGCGCTGAAGGCGGGTGATGAGCGCGTGCAGCACGACAGCACGGTGCGCCCGGGCACGACCCCCGGCCAGCCCGTGGCGGCAGATGGCGGCGCGTGCGGCGCGGCGTCCGGAGGCGGCGGTATCCGGGGCCCGCGGGCGTCGGACAGGGCAGTGGTCCGGCACCGGGAACAGGGCGGCGTCGGGCACCGGTGCCGTCGGGCCGGTCGAAGCGGCTCTCCGGCCTCAGAACACAGTGTCATCAGCCGCTGTGGGTGGAATCATGGGCTGACGTCTCGGTGTCTCCTATGACGCAACCCGCCCGCGGGAGGAGGTCAACTCCGTCATGGCGATGACGGGGAGAGAGACGATCCACCGTCCTGCCCCTGGAAGGCCTGATTGCCGCGCAGATCGAGGACCCGACTCTACTCTGGTGTGGATCGACCTGGTGGACCTGACCTGGCCACGCTGGTCCCTCCTGGCCGAGGAGAGCTCAGCCTCGAGCCCACACGCAGTGGAGGTGACGCCATCGCGCCCTTTGGGCGGGTCAAGGCCACGCAACCACGGAGACCACGCCTTCTTGGCGGCCTACGCCACCACCCTATGACGCCGGACGTGCTCAGGCCAGCGCCGAGGACCCTGACGGCGACGGCCTCCTGCTGCACCGCGTCCTCGCGCTCTGTATCTCCCCTACGGGCTCCTGCATCCGCCGCGGCAACGGCTGACGTGGGACCGGTCCTGGAACGCTGGCACACCGCCGAGGACATGCCTGCGCCTGGGGCCGTTCGCGCTGGTCCACGGCCTGGCTGGACGTCATTGTGGACGGCTACTTCTCACCACATCCAAGATCTTGACGAAGCACATTGACCACCTGGAGGACCAGCTCTTTGATCGTCGACAGCGGACCGAACTTCCAGCGGGAGACCTACGCCATGCGCAAAGAAGCTCGTGGCGCTGCGCCGGGTGGTGCTGCGTGCGGGACCTGGTCAATATCCTGCGCGCAACCCGCCGCCTGGAGCTGGTGCAGCTGGACCCGTGGTACTCCGGCCTGACCGACCACGTGCTGCAGTGCGCGGGGAGTGGAGCGAGTCCCTGCGCGACATGATCAGCACCATCTTCGACACTCCACCTGGCGCTGCAGGACGCGCGCCTGAACGTGGTCATGATGAAGAAGCTCTCGGGCTGGGCGGCGGTGCTGGCAGCCAGCCCTTCGTGACCGGCTGGTTCGGTCAGAACGTGCCGTTCGGGTTTTGCCAACACCTTCGGGTACGTCCGACCCGGCCTCCTGACCCTGTCGGGCGTGGGCATGTGGTGGATCATGCGCCGCCACGACTGGATCTTAGGCGCCCCTCCCTTCCCTCCGCGTCTCCGCGATAACGGTACTCGCGCCGCGAGAACGGTACTCGGCCCTCGTGAGAACGGGAGTGCTCGCGGGAGCCAGGCTCGGGAGCTCCCGGGACCCGTGCGGCACGCCAGGCTGGAGTGCTCAGAGTGCGTGGCGCGCCCATCGTGCCCCGCACCCGACTCAGTCTGCTGGCAGCCGCCAGGCCCCAGCAAGGCGACATGGGAGGGCGCTCTGGAGACCACTCGATCGCAGGATGCCCCTTGCCTCGCCGAGCGTGTCGCGGATCGCAGACTACCAGGCATAGACCTCCTCGCAGATCAGGGCAGGAGTCGCCGGGCGTCCTGAATGACCTCCCGTTCTCACGAGGAACAAGTACCGTTCTCGGCAGCGACTGAAGTACCGTTCTCGCGGGCAGTCAGTGCCGTTCTCACGAAGAATAAGTACCGCCTCGCAGTGGCAGGCCAGGCCGCGCGCCGTGGGCGAGCGTAAGGTGGTCCTCGGCCTCGGCGGGGCCGTCAGCGGCCTGGTCACCGGCCTCCAGGGCGGCGGCGTCGCATCACTCCACCACCTGGACCGGCTTGAGGTGGGACGACGGACAGCCCGCCGCGAAGCGCGCCGTGGTGCCGCCGGTGGGCAGGACGTGGATGGAGACCAGCCAGGTGGTCGCGGGGCACCGGGCTAGTGCACAGCCGCGGCATTGCGCACCCGCCGGGCCAGCCGCGGCGTCGGCGGTCCGTACCTCTCCAGGTGCTCCGCGTAGGCGTCGGCCACGGCCAGGGCCTCGCTCGGTGTCCCGCACCACCAGCAGACGCCGGACTGCCCTGCAGGGCGGTCCCGGCCCGCTGCCGGTGCCGGGTGCCCGCCAGCCTCCCGCCCAGTGCGTCCACGGCGTCGGCCAGCGCCTCGAGGTCGGTGACCAGGACGCTGCCGGCCGTCGTGCTCGGCCTGGGACAGGAGGTCGGCGTCGCGCTCGGCGTCGGCAGTGGTGGCGTCGGCCAGAGACCGCATGATCCCCGGTGGGCCCGGCCTCCGCGTCAATGCCGACCACCCCCGACACCGCCCGCTTGGCGGCGGCCACGTGGTGCGTGCCCGGGCCGGTGACGCGGTCCGCACAGCACACTCACCCCCGGCGCGTCGGCACGGTCCACGTCGTACTCGACGGCGGCGCTGTGAGCCAGCATGCAATGGCCTCGCGCCCGCCGACGGCGTGAGACCTCCACTCGCGCAGCAGCGCAGGCCGCCAGGATGGTGGGGTGGGGCAGGCTCAGAGAAGGCCGCCTGGGGCGGGGAGGCCAGCGACCTGCCCACGCCCTGCCACTGGGCAGCCACCGCGTTCGCACGGCCACGCGCTGGAGGGGTAGACGGCCGGGCCCCGGGGACGTGAGGCCCACGCGGCGCACCGGGACCCAGCGCTGCGACCGCGCAGGGACGACCTGCGTACTGCGCCCGGTGAGCAGCTGGGCAGGCGTGCCCGGCACGGTTGTGAGGACGGACTTGAGCTCCAGCGCCTGGCGGACCGCGGTCAAGGTCCTCCAGGGGCCCGGGCCAGGAGCGGCGGCGAGGGACCCGCAGGTGCTCCAGGGCGCACGCCGTCGGTAAGCGCTCGGGCGGCGTCACGCGGGCGGCGGCCCCGCGCCGGCGGCACGTCAGCGGGACCAGGGGCCACGAGGGCGGAGGCGCGACGTCGATTCTCGGCGCGCGGCGGGACCGCGGCGAGCTGGCGGGCTGACGGGTCGAGGCGGCGCAGGTCAGTTCGGCGGAGCATGGCGGGAGCTCTACCGGCCCGCCGCTGGCCGCTTTCGCACCCCGCACCGTTGCGGGCGCTGATGGGCGTGCACGAGGCGCCCCGCCTCGCTGGTGACGTGAGGCGTTCCTCAGGTGCGGGCCGATATGCCGGCACTAATGACGTGTCACCGCAGCCTCTGACCCTCGTGGCGTCAGCAGAGGTAGAGAGCGCGGGGACACTACGCTGCTCTGGGCGATCACGAAGTGCGCCTGCATGAACATCGCACCCGTTGCGTGTCACGGCCGCCGTAACGGGCACGGGCATATGCGTTCCTGGCCAGCTCGGGCCGGTTGGTCACGGTGTCGGACTCGTGGTTTGTACTTGCTCTCGCGGGCAGGGGCGGGTAGTCGAGCAGGGTCTCCGAGGTAGGTGTGTGGAGGTTCGCGCATTCGAGGTCGGCGAGCGCGCGCGTGAGTCGCTCTCACCTGGAGGGGTCTGCCGGGTCTTGGCAGCCACAGGGACGTCGGAGTGGCTCGTCGAGGTCCGGCCACCGTGTCCCAGTCGTGCACGTGAAGGTGACCCCCGGCAGCCCTCCAGGTGCCCGCTGGAGGCCCGCCACCGCCAGCTTCGTTCCAGCTCGAGGCGCTCCCGGCACCGACTCGGGATCCTCGTTCCAGGCCTGCGCGCTCAGGCCGTTGTCCTCAAGGAGCCGACGCAGGCGCAGTATCTCATGCCAGCCTGCACCATCCGGGGACGGACTTGTCCGTCTCCTCACTGGCGATGGCAGCCTCGAGCCCAGGGTCCTCGTGGGCCTTCTTAAGCAGGTCACGCTCGTCGATCACCGCCTCGATCTGCTCGTTGAGCCGCTGACCCTCGTTGGCGGAGGAGGCCAGGCGCTGGCGTATCTCGTCGTTCGTGGTCTCGGCGGCCAGGAGCGCGCGCTGGTGCTCTCGCGCCTCGGTGCGTGGGCTCTCCGCCTCCGAGCGGACCTGGGCCAGCTCGACGCGCAGCCTCGACGATCGCGTCCGCCCGGGGCACCGGCGTGACCTGGTCTGCTGCGCCCGTCAGCGCGTCAGCCGTGAGCGTCGTGGGGATCTGCTGCTCAACGGCTGTAGGCCTCATTGGGCAACAACGAGGCTTTCACACGGCCAGGCGACGTCGCTCCTTCTCGGCGCTCTGGGCGAAGACGATGTCGTCCGGGGTGCCGGTCCAGGACCTGCCGGTAGCGACGTACCTGCCGGTCCTGGGCCCGCTCGTTGGTGAAGTTCCGTGCGCGCCGCTCGATCGCGCCCGCTGGCAGGCGACGACGTCGTCGGCGATCGAGCCCGGCACCAGGAACCTGTGGCGGATCCGTCCTGCGGCTCGTTCAGGGTGCGCACCGGGCGGGAAGGTACGCAGCCGCCTGGGAGGACCTCGTGGCGGGGGACACCTTCAGCGTTAAAGGCCTCGGTGGCCTTGGCGTCCAGGACGTGAGACGGCGCTCTGCCCGGCCGTCCCGCAGGTGACCTTGCTGTCAATGAGGCTCTTCCACTGTCCACACTGGAGTCCTCAGGCGTCCCGCCACGAGCACGAGCCCGTGGGTGGGTCGTCCTCCCCGAGCTCCTTAATGAGGTGTCCACGTCCCGGCGTGGAGCGCGCGGGTCGTTGGACAGGGTGATCCGTTGTCGTCGCAGTCGAACTCCTCCAGCATATTGCGCAGAGCAGGTACGCCCATGGTGGTGGGGCGGGACGGCTCCTGTCGAGGCGGACTGGGCGTCGATGTCACCGCGATCACGGTACGCCCGCTCTCTCGCGGGCCGGCCACCGTGACCTGGCTCGTCCAGGCGTCACGCCCGTTGCTCTCGACGCAGACGAACCCCATGATCCGGTCCCCCGACTCTCCGTGGTGTCGACCAGGAAGAACTCCAGCGAGGGCGCTGGGGACACCCGGCTGCCGGGGACGAGTCGTCGAGCGTGCGGTCCCAGCACCTCCCCGTGCTTCGCCTCCGACCAACGCACCGCAATCCCCGGACCCGGTCCGACCGAGTCACGGGGATCGGCCACAGTGAAGGTGCTCGGTACAGCATCTCGCTCCTCTTCAGTCACCACGGGCCTGGCGACCGCGCCTCGGGCAGACGACGTCGTCCCGGACTCCCGACATTTCGGACAGGACGTCCCACCGGTACCCAGGTGGCCGCGCTCAGGAACCGCCTGGGCGGGTGCAGGCGGCTTTGGCGCGCACCGGCAGGAGGGGTGGCGCAGCGACGGTACGCAGGCCACCGTCCTGGCTGTGTGATGCCCGTCCTGGGCCTCCAACGGGCGCAGGCGCGCCATGGCCCTACCCGGTGCCCAGGTCCCCGGCCCCGTGGTCCCGGTGTGATTAGCGCCAGCCGATTCGTGCCAGCGGGCCCCAGTCCCCTGCCCCTGCGGCCCTAAGTACCGGGGGCGGCCGGTTCAGTGCCCGGGCGACTGGCTCAGTGCCCGGGCGACCTGTGAAGGTGTCCATGGTGGTCGAGATGCCGAACAGGTCCGTGACCGCGTCGGCCACCGGTACCGGCAGGGCCTTGACCAACAGGACCGCGTTGGCGAACCACGGCTGAGATCCGCCGGGCGTCCCCGCGCTCGACGGGAGTCCAGGACCTGGCTGGCCACGCGCCCGGCTCCAGGACGGGCAGGAGGAGGGGACGCGGGTGACGCGGCGAACATGCCGGTGGAGACGTAGTACGGCGCGACCACCGGGTGCGCACGTGGGAGCCGGAGCGGCGCAGCTCACTGCGCAGCGACTCCATAAAAGCCGACGGCGGCGAACTTGGAGGCCGAGTGGTCGGTCTGCCGGCCGCCCACCAGCCCGGCGGCGGAGGCGGATGGTCACCACGCAGCCCCGGTCCCGGGTGCGCATACCAGGCAGGAGCAGCGCACCACCCGGTACAGGGCCAGGACGTTGACGTCGAGTGCGCGGCACGTCCTCCTCGGAGAGGTCCTCAGCGCCGCCTGCGGTACCACGCGGAGTTGACCAGTACGTCCACCCTTCCCAGGCGCTCCAGGACCACCGCCCGCGGCCTCACCTCTGGGCGTCGCGCGGAGTCCACCCGCTGGGCCAGGCAGGTAGCTGGCCGCCTGGACCCGGGTGGCCACGTCCTGGGCAGAGCGGTCCAGTCACCCAGAGGACCACGGCCCCGGGCGCCCCGGTGGGCGGCCTGGACGACCACGAGGCGCCGATTCGGAGGCCGCCCCGGTGACCAGGACGACGGCGCCCGCACAGGGGTGCGACGCGAACGGGCGGGGAGACAGACGAGGGTCGCGCTGTAGCTTCTCATGTCAGGGTCCCATGGTGTCGGCGGGTGGCGGCGGCGGTCAGGGTGTCAGCACTCGCCAGAATGTCCGTGCTGCCGGGGTCACTGCGTCAACGCAGCGGTCAGAGCGTCAGCGCAGCGGGCAGGTCAGGTGCCGCAGAATACGCGAGGTAGGTGGCCAGCGCCCCGCCCAGGCCCGCTCCCCGCCCGCGCCTGCAGCCCAGCCCGTGCTGCACGGCGACGGCCTGGACCTCGGTGTACTTGCGGATCCCCTCCGGCCCGTGACGTCGTCCCAGGCCGGAGGCCCCCATACCGCCCATGGGCGCGTCGGTCGAGCCCCAGGTGGCGGCGTAGCCCTCGTTGACGTTGACGGTGCCGCAGCGCAGGCGACGTGCCAGCGCCCGGCGGCGGCGGTGTCCAGGTCCACACCGAGGCGTTGAGAGGCCGTAGGGGCTGTCGTTGGCGGCGGCCAGGGCGGCGGCGTCGTCCGCCACCGGGTACAGGGCGACGACGGGACCGAAGGTCTCCTCCCGGTAGACCCTCATGCCGGGCCCCACCCCGGTCGGGACGGTGGGTGCGTAGGCGGTGGGGTGGGTACCGGGCAGGGGTGCCCACCGGTCAGGACAGTGGCCCCCTGCACGGCGTCTCCACGTGGGCGTGGACCCGCTCCAGGTGGGCGGGGCGATCAGCGGACCCATGCCGGTGGACCACTCCATGTCGGCCCCACCCGTAGGGCGCGGGCGGCGACACGAAGGCGGGCACGAACCGGTCCCAGACGGCCTCGTGGACGTAGACGCGCTCAATGAGACGACAGCTGCCCGGAGTTGGAGAAGCGGGCCTGAGCACCGCGCACCGTCCGGCGCAGGCGCGTCGGCGCGCACAATGAGCGGGTTCTTGCCACGAGCTCGGCCGACACGCTCACCAGGCGGGCCGCGCTGGACGCGCCACCGTCGCGCCGGTGGCCGACGAGCCGGTGGTCATGACCGCGTCACGAGGCCTTGACCAGGGGCGTCCCGAGCTCGGCGGCCCCAGGACCACGGTCAGGAGTCCTCGGGCAGGCCGCGCGCCTCAGCAGGGCGCACGCCAGGGCGGTCAGGGGGTGAGGCTGTCGGGCTCGAGCATGACCGCGTTGCCCGCGACCAGGGCTGCCAGGGCGTCCGGGGAGCCGCCAGGTCAGGGAGGATTTCAGGGGAATCACGCCTGGGCCGCGCGCGGTAGCCGACGGTGACCCGGGTCAGGCCCGGAACAGCACCGCGGCGACGGCGCGGGCCAGGTGGCGGTGCGCCGTCGCCGCGTAATGGCGGGCGTTCATGGCCCGTGTCAGCCAGCTCACTCGAAAGCATGGGCGGGCCTTGCCGCACCCCACTGGACGAGGTCGGCAGAGACTCCCGCTCCTGCAGAGCAGGTCGTGGAATGCCAGACGCCCCGGCCCCGGTCGCACGCGACCGTCTCCCGCTGCTGGGCGGCGCGCGCCCGGGTCCGCCAGGGCAGCCGGGGCCTCAGGACGGGTACGCGGCAGGGTCCCCACCTGGTCCCGGTCGGGCACTGAGAGGCCTCGAGGCCCGGGGAGCGCAGGGGCGGAGGTCACGCCCAGGCAGGCCAGGGCGGCTCCGCCCGGCGTCGATACGACCCGCCACGTCGTCGGCCTGGTCAGGGGCACGCAGGGCGGGGCGCCAGGGCCTGAGAGGAGGTCATGTCCTAACACCTTCCTGGGCACGGGGACCGTACCCGGCAAGCCTACTCCCGCCCGGGGCCGCGTTACCACGGCGTGTCCTTGCGTCCAGGATACGGGCCGACTCCGCAGGGTGCGGTACCACCCCGCCACTGCCCGCGGCCTGGGCGCCCCGAAATCCAGGGCCGCCTGGCTGCCAGCGGGCTGGGAGACGCCTAGGCGGAGCCCCGGGCGGTTCCCTCAGACGGGCCAGCAGGGGCCTGCCCGGAGGCCGGTGACGACCAGGGCGGCCAGGCCCAGTCCGACAGCCCACCGGATCCACACCGGCGTCCTGCCCCTGGGGGCCTGGACGGGGCCTGCGCCACGGCAGCCGTGGGCGTGGCCCGCCTCAGGACCGCGGCTGGGCCGCCGCGGGCGTGACGACGGGGCGCCGGGGCGGGCTGCTGGGAGGTGGGCTGGGCCTGGGGGCTCCCGGGTGGGCTGGGGTGCGGGCGCTGGCTGGGCGGCAGCTGCCGCCTCGTTGCTCAGGACCCCGCGGTCCACGGCCGTGCCCGCCGGGAGGCCCGACCTGGGCGACGTCCTGGGGTAGGGGCCGTCCGGTGCCCGAGGCGGAGCGCCGTCCTTGAGGTGCAGGTCCGCGGTACCCCAGGCCGTGGTCTGGACCGGCTCCCGGAGACGAACGGGGGTTGCCTGCGCCGTCACCGTGCAGGTCCAGGCCGTTGGCCTCCTGCCCTCGGCAGTGACGTGGGGGCTGGCGGTGAAGTCCGCCAGGAGGAGGCGTTAATGCTCTGGTTGGCAGGGTCCGCGCCCCAGTTCCACAGGACCGTGGTGGAGGGCAGGCCGGTGTCCACGGGCCCGGTAGTAGACGTTGTTGTCGATCAGGGCGCACCATCTCGTTGGCGTAGACCGACCCGGAGCCGTCGTCGTTGGTACCGCCGGTGACCTGGATCATGGCGGAGTAGCGCCACACGTCGCGGGCCGGGATGGTCTGCTCGCGGAGAAGTATGTTGACCACGCTGGTGCCGGTGGTGTCCCAGGACAGGCCGTGGTTGGTGCTCCAGGGCTCCACCGCGACGCACACGCTGCCGGGCCGACGGGCGTTGCAGCCTGAGGCAGGAGTCCTCCTGGATCGCTGACGCTGGTCAGGGCGTGGAGACGGTGTTGTTCCACACCTTGGTGTCATTGGATCCCTGGACGTGGATACCGGTGCGTCGCCGTTGACGAGTTGGAGGCGATCGTGGTGTTGGAGGAGACCTCGTTGAAGATGCCCACCGGCACATTGACCAGGTTGTTGCCCACGATCCAGGGTCCATAATGCCCTCGTCTGAACCAGATGGCCCCGTGCTGGTCCCGGGACTCCTGGCTGGTCGGAGACGTCACGACGCCGGTGAAGGAGTAGTCCACCGTGGTGAAGGCGACCCGGAGGCGCTGGGGTGGGTCATCTTCATGTCCGCGATCGTGTAGTAGGCACCGCAGGAGGTGGTGTTGAAACCCCGTCGGTGTTGTTGTCCGTCAGGTGTTGTGCTCCACGGTCACGTCGCTGGAGTCCACGACCCCAGACCCGCGGCCCCGTTGTGCTCGAAGCGGTTTCGGTCGCCGTGGCGCCGGCGGCGCTGGTGATCCCCAGGGCGGTGGCCCCCGGGAGTAGCGGAGACGGGTTCTCACGCGGACCGCGTTGGCGGAGGTCACCAGCATGGCGCCGCCGGAGGCGAGTGCCGATCTCGAGGTCGGGTAGTCCCACTGCGCCACCGGTGCGTACTTCTCACCACCAGGCCCGAGAGGGTGGTGCCGTCCACCACGACACGGCACGCGAGTGCTGGACCACCTCGACGGTGTGGGCCCGCCGGGTCCACGCCGATGACGTAAACGGTACCGGTGTGCGGCTTGACGTTGCTGCCCGGTTGTTGGTGGGGTCCTGAGGTGACCGGGTCCGGGTCCTGGACGTAAAGCTGGAGGCCGTCACCTGGTCCGGGGAGGCCACCTGGGTCAGGGGACGCCGTCGACGAGACCTGCTCAGGGTGCGCGGCCATCCTCGACGGCGGGTTGGCGTTGACCGTGCACGCGTACGAAGCGCACCAGTGTCCGTCGCGGTGGACAGGTGCCCCCTGCGAGGGCGTCAGGGAGGTGGGGACCGTGGCCCCGGAGAGCACGGGGAGAGCGCCCTGGGCGGCGCTGGATCGTCACGGACTTGTCCACGAGCAGCTCGCTCGCGGTAGGTCCCCCTCGGCAGGCTCGATCGTGTCGGGGCGGCGGCCGACAGCGCGGCCCCCAGGGTGCGTAGCGGGTGCTCCGCGCTGCCGTCGGCGGCGTCGGACGGACTGGGCCGAGACGTAGACGGTTGTCCCCGCCGGGGCGGCCAGGGCCTGCGAGGGCACCAGGCTACCCTACGGCGACCAGCATAAATACCTGTCAGAAGATAGGCGCATAGACGACGAGATACGGGTCGATTCATGCCGCCCGTGTTCCCCAAAGGTAGGGGTCATCAGCGGGTGTTACCATACCGTGATCCGTGGTTGGTCGGCGCACAGCGGCACTGTGACACGTCCCCCTGCCGTCAGGCCCTGTTGGTGGTGTCGGGTCTGCGGGACCGTCTGAGCACATCAGGGCATGCCATCGCAGCGGCGCGCCGCGTGGGGCGGGTCCGTATCCACAGGATCTGAGGCGGCATGCGGCGCTCACAGGGCCCGAGTACTCCCAGCAGGCCAGGCGTCGGGCGGGGCCCAGGTGGTGAGGCGGTCCCCACCTCGCCGCTGGCGGCGTTCACCACCAGGGCGGCCAGGGCGGGCTCCCGCGCAGACGCTGCAGTCGTGGTCGAGCATGTGCAGCACGGCCCCATGTGACGGGGCAGGACCGCTCCCCCAGATCTCTCTCGCTGAGCTCACCGTGGGTGATGGTCTCGCGGTGCGCGACCACGTCCGACCAGGACCTGCCGGGCGTCGGCGGCGGCCCGGGCCAGGCAGGGGCGTGAGGGCGTGCAGCCGCTCTCACCGGGTAGCGCTCCCCCGTGGTCAGGACCAGGTCTGTGGGGCCGCCGTCGCGCCGGGGCGTCGTCGGGGCGTCGGGGGTGGTCACCATGACCAGACCTCAGTTCCCGCCGCCCCGCCGCCCGCTTCTCGCCTTCGCCTGTCCTCGCGTACGTCCTCCTTGCCTGTTCTCGCCTTGACCCACGGGGACGTACCTTAGTCGCCGGCGACGTACCCCTAGAGGTACGTCCCCGGCGACAAACTCACGTCGGTGACTCAAGCACGTCGCTGGCGGCTGTTAAAGGCCGGTCCTCGCGCAGTGCCGGGCAAAGGCGACCACCTCGGCCTCGACGTCGGCGCGGGTAGAGGGCTCGTTGTGGACCTCGTGACGCCCGGTGTAGACGCGGGTGCGTACGTGCGCAGCCCGGCACCCCACAGGCAGTTGGCCACGTGGTAGGCGCCCTCGCCGCTGGTTGGCCACCGGGTCCTGGTCGCCCGGCCAGCACCAGTACCGGCAGGTCCCAGGGCAACGTCTCGACCCAGGCGGGGTCGTTGGCCTGGGCGTAGAGGACAGCGAAGTCCGGGCGAAGCGCAGGGTCATGGGGGCGCCGAAGGTTGAAGGGGTCCACGGCGTGGTCCTCGACGACCCCGCGGTCCAGGGCCACCCAGTCGGTGGGGCGGCGCACGTCCTCAAAGCGGTCAGGGCACCGGCGAGCGGCCCCGAAGGGCCGTCGTCGTCAGCGCCTGCCCCCTCGCTCGGCGACGGCGGCCTCCAGGGCGCAGCAGCAAGGCGGGGTCCTCCAGCCTCATCTGGGCGGCGACACCGCACAGCGCAGAGCCCGCCAGGCCTCGCGGGTGGCGCGACGCCAGGACCCGGGCGATCATGGAGCCCCAGGTGAGCCGAACGGGATGTGAGCCTCTCGAAGCGCCTGGTGACGACCTGACGCAGGTGCCGCTCGTCTGCTACGACGACGTGGGCCCCGTCCGCGTGTCCTGCCACAGCCCGAGACCAGCGGTGCGCCCGTGGCGCGCGTGGTCGTCGGCGGCCACCACGAAGCCGGCGTCGAGCAGGGTGGTAATGAGGTGAGGTAGCGGCGCGAGTGCTCGCCCAGGCCGTGGATGACCTGGACGACACCGCGCGGGGCGGTGGTCGGGTGTAGATCACGCCTGGATCTGGTCGCGGTGGTTGGCTGACTCTGACCTCAAACAGTGCCATGGGTGACCTCCTGTGTCACTGGCGGTGGGCCGGGAACCTGCCCGGTCGGCTGGACGCCCCACCGTACCGGCTCCCGGCCCCCGCCGCCACGAGATCCCGACGCCAATCTCCGCCTGCTACAGGCCCTGGCTACTGAGCCCTGGTGATGGTACGAGTGACCCACCCGATCTCCCGCCTGCCACCGGGCCGCGCCAGGGCCACCTGCCCTAGCCGGTCTCCGCCTGTCCTGTGCCCGGTGCCGCTCAGCGGTGGTGGGGCGGCAGTGGGTGAGGACGTGCTCGGCCTGCTCCAGGGTGCGTTGGTGACCAGGAGCTCCACGCTCGTTGGCCAGGGCGTAGTAGGAGCGGTTGGCCTCCCGCCGCACCGTGACGAGGCTGCCGTCACGCAGCCTCGCCAGGTGCTGGGACACGGCGGGCGGGCCGCCCAGCCCTGGGCGATCCCCGACGCCGCGCTCACCCTGGCGCAGGCAGGCCAGTATGGCCAGGCGGGTGAGGGTCGGCCAGGAGCCTGAGGATCGCGCGGACCGCTCCAGCTCGGCGGCCGTGGGCGAGCGCCCGAGCTGGGCGGACCGGTTCTGGCTCATGGCCGGGACCCCTACCGCCCCAGGGACAGGGCGACAGCGACGTTACCGGCGGGCCCGCGCGGGGCACTACCCGTCCCGCATCCGGGGCCACAGCTCATGTCGGTCAGCAGGTCGCCGCCGAGGGGACGTGTCGTCTCCGCATCCGGGGGCCACAGGGCGTACGGCCACCACGGTGCCCAGGGCGGCCAGGAGCGTCATGGTCCGGCGGCCAGGGGCAGGCTGGCCGTGCCGAGCCACCCACCAGGGGGTGAGGTCAGGAGCCAGCAGGCGTGGAGACGGAGAAGTCCGCGGCGAGGCGGCCGGCAGGTCGGCGTTGGGGACCTCGCGACGGACAATGCGGCCCACCGGGACCTCCGGCCGCCACCCCGCCCGACCACCAGCCAGGTCGCCAGGAGCGCCGGGGCCAGGGCGGCGTCGGGCAGGAGGTGAGACCAGTCTCACCGACCCCGCCGAGCACCAGGACGACGGCGCCGGTGAGCATGACCCGGCGCCCACCGCCTCCAGGAGCCGGGGCAGCAAGGCTGCCACAGCATGGACCCGGCCCCGTTGACGGCCAGGACGACGCCCAGGGCCGCCTCCCCCAGCCCCAGGCGCTCGCGTACCAGCACCACAGGTAGGACCCGGGACGAGGCGCAGGGGCGGCGACCACCACGTCAGGGCAACCACCGGCCCGCAGCGCCCGCAGGCGGACGAACAGGGTCGTACCCAGCGGACCCGCTCCAGAAGAGGGCCTCCCGGCTGCCGGGTGCGCGGGCGGGCACGCCCGCACCGCAATGAGCAGCCGAGGCGGCGAACCCCAGGGCGGTGACGTCGAAGAGCCGCCCGGCGGGCAGGACCAGGGAGCAGCCGGCGGCGAGCTCCCGAGAGGACGCTCTCAGGTCCGCGGCCACGCGCGTCAGGGACAGGGCGAGGTGCAGTCCTCCTCCCGCAGGACGTCGAGGACGACCGAGCTGTGAGGGTGTGAAGACCGCGGAGCTGCTGGACTGGAGGGACGGCAATGAGCAGGCACCTGCCAGACCTGGTCCACCAGCGGCGGGGCGAGGGCGTGGCCAGGCGCACGCCCTGGGCGACGGCCAGGACCGTGCGGCGCGGACGGCCCTCCAGCAGGGTGGCCGCCACGGGGCGACGCCGACGTAGGCCACCATCTTAATGGCCAGGGCGGTCCCAGGACGCCGCCGGCGCGGGCCCCGGCGAGCCGTAGGCAGCAAGCCCCAGGGCCACGGTGGCCAGGCCCGTACCCACCAGGGGACCAGCGCCAGGAAGAGACGGCGGTAGGTGCGCTGTCGGAGGATGCTGGACTACGCCACCAGGTTATCTAGTTATTGCGCACTAACGCAATTAGCTGAGATAGTCGGGCGCGCAGGCAGCCTCACCGAACGTCGCCCACCGCCCCGACACGGGCCCCAGGCGCACGGGGCGGACACGGGTACCGGGGCTGGGAGAATGGGGGCGTGAGCACCCACCAGCCCCACCCGCAGTCCCCGTCCGAGGCGAGATCAGCTCGGCCAGTTCCTCAAGCTCGCTCGGACTCATGGGGACGGCGCCTCGGCCCGCCTCGCCGTCCAGTGCGGGACGTGAGCGTCAACGGCCGGGTCGAGAGGCGCCGCGGACACCGCCTGGAGGCGGGGACATGGTCGAGTGGGCCCCTCCGCCCGGGTCGGCGCCCGCGTCGCCGGGGCCTGACCCGCGGACCCGGTGGAGCAGACGAGCCCGCCAGCACAGCCCCGCACCCGGCCGCGTGCCAACATCCGTACCAGCCTCGCACCGGCTCAGGTCTGCTGACCCGCCCCATATCGACCCGGGCCCTGCCACCCCTGAACCCGCGAGTCCGTAACCCCGTGCCAGCCTCAGCCTGCCAGCCCGAGCCCGCCAGCCCGGCTGCACCGGCCTTAGCGCAGGCAGCCGGGGCCGAGCAGAGCCTTCATGTCGGAGTAGAAGGCCGCGGTGGCCTCCACGCGCAGGCGTCGTCGAGCTGGGTGCGGATCCCGCGCGGGGCTGGTGAGGCTGAGGGCGCACCGTGGACATCCCCGGCAAGCTGGTGAGCACCTACGCAGCCTCCCACCAGCGGGACGGTGCAGCGGTTCGACGGCAGGGTGAGGTCACCGCCTCGTTGGCGGCGCTGGCCACGTCGGGGATGCGGTCATCCTGGGCGTACAGGGCCACCTGGCCGTCGCGCCGCTGAGGCGCCCGCGCACGGTGACCACCGTGTCCGGGGCCAGCATGGTGGAGACCGTCTGGTAGGTGGCGGGAAGAACAGCGCCTCAGGCTCCCGCCCAGGTCCTCGATCTGCGCGATCGCCCACAGGTTGCCCTGCCCTGGGTGGTCTTGCGGGTCAGGAGGTAATGGGCCCGGCAATGGTGACCACGGCGCCGTCAGGCCTGCCTCGTCCCCGATGAGGTCGAGATCTCGGTGTCGCTGAGCTTGCCCAGGATCCTCCAGGCCCAGGAGCGGGTGGTCGGGACGCACAGTCCCAGCATCTCGCGCTCAAAGGCCAGCTTGTCCTTCTGTCCCACTCCGGGGAGGTCCGGGGACCTCGGAGGGAGAAGACCGGGCCGGAGCCGAATGCGTCGTCCTGCCTCACCGCCCGTCAGGGAGGCGAAGAGGTCGAACTGGCCAGCGGCCTCGTTGCTGCTTGACCCCGATGATCTCAGTCAACCAGGTCTCGTGGACGGCCTGCAGGCTGCGGCGCGTAGCGGCCCAGGGGTCGAACGCCCCCGGCCTTAATGAGGAGTCGATGGTGCGCTTGTTGCACACCACTGCCGGGACCTTGTCCAGGAAGTCCTCGAAGCTGGTGAACTCACCCTTCTCCTGGCGGGCCCCTGAGCAATGGCGTCGACCACGTTGAGGCCCACGTTGCGGATAGCCGACAGGCCGAACCGCACGTCGTCCCCGACGGCGGAGAACTGGGCCCGGAGGCGTTGACGTCCGCAGCACGGTAATCACCATGTGACGCACTCCCCAGGCAGACGGCCAGCTTGTCCTTGTTGTCCTTCTGGGACGTCAGCAGGGCCGCCATGTACTCGGTGGGGTAGTGCGCCTTGAGGTAGGCGGTCCAGTGGGACACGACGCCGTAGAGCCGCCGAGTGCGCCTTGTTGAACGCGTACTTGGCGAACGGGACCACCACGTCCCACAGGGTCTTGACGCTCTCCTTGAGAAGCCGTTGGACACCATTCCGGCCTCGAACTCGACGAACATCTTGTTCAGGATGTCCATCTTCTTCTTCCCCATGGCCTTGCGCAGGGCGTCGGCCTTGCCCATGGTGAACCCCGCCAGGTCCGTGGCGATCTTCGTGACCTGCTCCTGGTCAGACGATCAGTCCGTGGGTGGTACCCAGGATCGGCTCCAGGGCCTCCCTTGAGCTCGGGGTGGATGGGGACGATCTCCTGCTGGCCGTTCTTGCGCAGGGCGTAGTTGGTGTGGGAGTCCGCTCCCATGGGCCCAGGCCGGTACAGGGCGCCGACGGCGGAGATGTCCTCGAAGTTGTCCGGCCGCATGAGGCGCAGGAGGGTGCGCATGCCCCGCCGTCGAGCTGGAAGACGCCCAGGGTCTCGCCGCGCGAGGCAGCTCGTAGGGTGCCCTGGTCGTCCAGGGGCACGTTGTCAATGTCCAGGGCGGGCTTGCCGTTGGCCACGATGTTCTCCAGGGCGTCGGAGATGACCGTGAGGTTGCGCAGCCCCAGGAAGTCCATCTTGAGCAGGCCCAGGTGCTCGCAGGGTGGGGTAGTCGAACTGGGTGATGTAGGCCCCGTCCTGGACGCGCTGCATCATGGGGATAATGTCGGTGAGCGTGGCCGAGGACATAATGACGGCGCAGGCGTGCACGCCCCACTGCCGGGTCATTCCTCGAGCCCCTCGCCAGCTCCACGATCTTCTGGGCGTCAGCGTCCTCCGTGTGAGCTTACGGAACTCCTCGGCCTCCCGTAGCGCTCGTCGGAGGTTGAAGATCCCTTGATGGTAATGTCCTTGCCCTGGACCGTGGGGGCATGGCCTTGGTGAGGCGGTCCTCCCACCGCGTAGGGGTATCCCATGACCCGGCTGGAGTCCTTCAGGGACCGCTTGGCCTTGATGACGCCGTAGGTGACGACCTGGCTGACCTTGTCCTCGCCGTGCTCGCGGCTTGACGTACTCAATGACCTCGTCACGCCGGCGCTCGTCGAAGTCGACGTCGATATCGGGCATGGAGATGCGCTCGGGTTGAGGAAGCGCTCGAAGATGAGCCCGTGCTCCAGGGGTTGAGCTCGGTGATACCCATGGCGTAGGCCACCATGGAGCCCGCCCCGAGCCGCGTCCCGGCCCGACCCGGATTCCCTGCCGCCTGGCCCAGTTAATGTAGTCGCCAGCGACCAGAAGTAGCCGGGAACCCCATCTGGGTAATGACGCCGATCTCGTAGTCCGTCCGCTTGCGGCACTCGGGGAATATTGCCGCCGAATCGGCGCTCCATTCCCGACCAGCACTCGGAGACGAACCAGGACTCCATGGTCTCGCCCTCGGGGACGGGGAAGACGGGCATAAAGGAGGCGCCCTCGTCCACGGTCTGGAAGGACACGTCGCACTGCTCGGCGACCAGCAGGGTGTTGTCGCAGGCGGTCGGCATCTCGGTAAAGGCGGCGCATCTCCGCCCCGGGACGCAGGTAGTAGGTGTCGCCGTCGAACTTGAACCGGTCCGGGTCGGACAGGACCGACCCGGAGTACTACAGCATGGCGTCCTGGATAGTGCGGTCCCTCAGGGGCGCACGTAGTGAGATCGTTGGTGGCCAGCAGGGGCACCGATCTTCTCGGCCAGGCGCAGCAGGTCCTGGTGACCCTCTGCTCGATCTCCAGGCCGTGGTCCATGAGCTCGACGTAGAGAAGTCGCGCCCGAAGACGTCCTGCAGCTCCCCGGCGCACCGCAGCGCCTCGTCCCACTGGCCCAGGCGCAGGCGGGTCTGGATCTCCGAGGAGGGGCAGCGGAGGTGCCGATCAGCCCCCGCTGTAGCGGGAGAGCAGCCTCGCGGTCCATGCGCGGGTTCTTGCCCACTGCCCTCCAGGGAGGCCAGGGAGTCCAGGCGCATGAGGTTGTGCAGGCCCTCGTTGGTGCGTGACAGGAGGGTCATGTGCGTGTAGGAGCCGCGGGCGGAGACGTCGTCGCCGCGCTGGGACTCGTCCCCCAGAAGCACGGGTCCGGTCGAAGCGGGAGGTGCCCGGGGTCATATAGGCCTCGACCCCGATAATCGGCTTGATACCGGCGGCCCTGGCGGCGGCGTAGAACTCGTAGGCGCCGAACATGTAGCCGTGGTCGGTAATGGCCAGGGCGGCTGGCCCAGGCGCCTGGCCTCGGCGACGTAGTCCGTGATCTTGCCCGCGCCGTCGAGCATGGAGTAGTCGGTGTGGACGTGGAGGTGGACGAAGTCGTCCCTGGGTGCGTTCCGGGTGCCCGTGCTGCTTGTCTCCGCCATGGGGTCATCCCTAGGGGCACGCATGCCGGCCAGGTGCGCCGGGCCGCCCGCGCCTCCCGACCGCCTGCGCCGCCCGACGGCGGCCGGGAGCCCGCGCCGTCCGCCTCCTACCGGGTGACGGACGGGCCATGTCCTGGTGGGCGATGCCCGCGTCCAGGTAGGACCTGCCGGTGAGCACGGTGTAGCCGCAGCGGGCGTGAAGCCCATCGCCTGCTCCTGGGCGGCGAGCACGACGACCACGGCGGCGGTGCCGTCCCGGTCCACCGCGGCGCGGCGCCAGGCGGCGTCCTCGAGCGCGGCGACCACCCTCACCCCCAGGCCCGTGCCGCAGGCAGGCGCCGCACGGCCAGGCGTCCCAGGTGGACTCAGGCCGGGGCGACCAGGGGTCGACCAGGAGGCGTCCGGCCGCCAGCGGCGCCCCGTCTGCCCGCGGGCCAGCACGTGGACCGTGGTGGCCAGGTCGTCACGGGCGTCAATCTCCAGGAGCAGGGGCACACCCTGCTCGACGAAGACCTCCAGGCGCACGTCGGCCACGCCCGCGCGGGTGGACTCGGCGGCCGGGCCTCTCTGGTCCCCGTGCAGGGTCTCGAACCGGTACGGCTCGACGGCGGCGCTCACGGGCGTGATCAGCAGCTCCGGGATCCCGAGGGCGCCTGCCAGGCAGGGTCATCGCTCGCTCCTCGTCCACGAGGTCTCCTAGCGGTGTAGGTCTCCGGGCCAGCCGGGCGCGGGGTCAGGGCAGGCGCAGGGCGTCCAGGGTGCGGACCAGGTCGGCGGGGTGGGGAGGAGAAGCCCATCCACTCCCCCGTGACCGGGTGCGCAGGCTGAGCTCGACCGCGTGGAGCCACTGGCGTCGCAGGCCGGTGCGGGCGCTCAGGGCGGGGTCGGCGCCGCAGGGACTCGTCCCCGACGCAGGAGTGCCCGACAGCTGAGAGTGGACCCGGATCTGGTGGGTGCGACCGGTCTCCAGGCGGACCTTGACGAGGCTGGCCAGGGCATGGCCTCCCATGACGTCGTAGTGGGTGACCGACTCCTCCCGCCGTCGACGACCGCCATGCGCCACTGCCGGCCCGGGTGGCGCCCAATGGGGGCGTCGATCGTCCCCGAGGAGGGATCCAGGTGCCCCTGGACCAGGGCGTGGTAGACCTTGACCGGCACGTGCTCACGGAAGGAGCGCTTGAGCACGGAGTAGGCACGCTCTGGCCACGATCATGACCCCGGAGGTCCCACGTCCAGGCGGGGAGACGATCCCCTGGCGCTCGGCGGCCCCGGAGGTGTCACGCGGACCCGCATGGCGGCCAGCGCCCCCAGTACGTCGGGGCCGTCCCAGCCCATGGAGGGTGGGCGGCGACGCCGGGCGGCTTTAGTCCACCACCACAATGTCCTCGTCCTCGTAGAGAGCTCCCATGCCCTCCACGGGCGTGGCCACGGGACCGGCGGGCCGGGGTCGGGCAGGTCCACCTCCAGGGTGGTACCGGCCACCAGGCGCTCGGACTTGCAGGACCTCCCGGCCGTCGACCCGTACCCTCCGTGTGCGCAGATCTCCTCCGCCCGGGAGCGGGACAGGCCGGTCATGCGGGCCAGGGCCGCGTCCAGACGCTCTCGACCAGCCCCTCGGGCACCGGCAGGAGACGCAGGCTCATGCACCAGCCCCCAGGGCCCCGGCCTGAGGCTCCCGGCCCGGGGCAGGGTCGGCCCCCAGGGCCGCGTCCGGGAGGACCCCACCGGGGCGGCGTCCCTCACCTCAGCAGGGTCCCTCGCCTCGGCAGTGTCCCCCTACCTCAGCAGGATCCGACCTCCGGGTCGGGCTCCTGGGCCGACGAGGCGGTCTCCGCGGCCTTGCCGACGCGGCTCCGTCAAGGTTGACCCCAGGATCGAGAGAACCATCACGATCCCGGCCGCGACCACAATGGCGATGTCCGCGATATTGCCCACGAAGTGCCCGCCGTAGTCGAGGAAGTCAATGACCCGGCCCGCAGGAACCCCTGGGGGCGTACGAGCCGGTCCACCAGGTTGCCCACGGCCCCACCCAGTACCAGCCCCAGGGGCCAGGGGCCCACCAGGTGGAGGCCAGGCGGCGGCTGACCCACACGACAATGCCGGAGACCACCACGGCAATGAGGGCGAAGAGCCACGTCTGCCCGTGGCGAACGAGAAGGCCGCCCCGGGGTTGCGCAGCAGGGACCAGGGACAGCCAGGGGCCCAGGAGGCGCACCCGGCTGCCGTCGCTGAGGCCGCCACGGCCACACCTTGGTGAGCTGGTCGATCAGGATCACGGCTGCGGCAGGAGCCACCATGAGGACGGAGCGGGACCACGGCCGTGCGGGCAGGCCGGTACGGGCAGGAGTGGGCATGAGATCCTTTCCGGTGCGGTTATGCCGTGAGGGCGGCGACCGGTGGGCCGCCGCCCTCACGGACAGCATGGTTGGTACCACGCGGTGGGCTACGGTGTCCGCAGCCGCACCAGGTGCGTCTCCAGATACCAGGTCACTGTTTTGGTTGCCGTCCTCAACGTTGGACAGCAGGTTCTGGAGTAGCTCTTGAGGCGTGTGCGGTGAGTCGGACTCGAAGCGCCGGAGCTCGTCGATCTTGTGCTCCAGGCCCGAGCGCTCCTTCTCAAGTTGAGCCAGTGTGCGTTGCGCTGGTCCTCGGCCTCACGCACGATCTGCTCACCGGTGGTGCGGGCCTCGGCGATAATGCGTTCGCCCTCGGCCCTGCCGTTGGCCACGTGCTCGTCGTGCAGGCGTTGAGCCAGCTCGAGCATGCCAGAGGCCGCAGAGGGCTCCTGCTCGGGGAGTCCACGGTCAGGGCAGGGGCGATGGGGCCACCGGTGCTCCTCCACCACGGGGACCACGGTGGAGGGCCGCCCTCACCGAACTCCGCAACGCGGCGGTTGGCAGCCTCTGGGACGGGCCTTGAGGTCGATGTTCTCGGCCTCCAGCTGCCGCATGGCCTCCACGACCTCGTCGAGGAACTCGTCAACCTCGTCCTGCTCGCAGCCCTCGCGGAACTTGGGTGGCCTGGAACTCTTGTTGAGGACGTCGTCTGCGGTCAGCAGCGCCATAGTCGTCACCTCGGTGTCGTCACGGAACAGGGTACACGAGCACCGGTGAAGAACCGGTCACTCTGGTCACAGCGTACCGGAAACCCTGCCAGTCGGCCACCTCGGATGGCGTACATCACGCCGCGCGCAGACTCCCGGCACCTCAGACAAGTGCCAGGAGAGCCTCCTGAATCAGCGTGATTCCAAGGAAAAGTACGATGAAGCGAGGTCGATGCCCATGGCTCCCAGCCGGAGGACCGGCAGCGCCCTCCGCAGCCAGCGTAAGGGCGGGTCCGTCAGCCAGCAGACGAGGTTGGCCAGGACCAGGACCACCCGCGTGGTCGCCAGGAGCGGGCGAAGAACGGACCCAGTCCAGGACCACCCGGACCAGGAGGACGAGAAGGTAGAGGCTCAGCAGGCACCAGACGATCCAGACGACCTGGCTCGAGGAGCTGCTCACCGAGACGGCCTCAGCCCTGGTTGAAGAAGCGGCTGTGCGTGGTGGTAGCGGCCTCCCCGTCGTCGATCGACGACCGAGATGGGCGTCAGCAGGAAGACGCGGGGCGTGACCCGCTCGATGGCGCCGTGCAGACCGAAGACCAGGCCGGCGGAGAGTCCACCATGCGGCGGGCGTCGGACTCGCTCATGTTGCTGAGGTTCACAATGACGGGGACGCCGTCACGGAAGGACTCACCGATGACACGGGCCTCGTTGTAGGTGAGAGGGTGCACGGTGACGATCCGGCGAAGGTCGGCAGGAACAGGCTCCTCCATCTCCTCCCTCGACATCTTCCTCGTAGGGGGTCACGTCCTCGTAGTCCATGGGGCCTCGGCCGCGTAGGACTCCCGCGTGGGTGGCCTCGTCGGGCTGCTCGGCCATGCCGAGAAAGGTTGATACCTGCGCAGGGCGCTGGCGCTCGCGGGTGTGCTCCTTGTCCGTCCGGCTCCGGTGCAACCGAACGCCCTGACCGTAGCTGGCCGGGGCCCGCGAGGTCGATTGAGCCCGGCGTGTCTCGCACACGCTGCCCGCGGGCGCCGCGGGCGCCCCGCGGCCCTCCGGCCCCGGGCCCGGGACCGAAATCGGCTCAGAACACGGGCAGAACAACGCCTCCCAGGCGTCCGACGTCCCCCTGCCGGCGGTAGGGTAGAAGCGCTCGTCCTCATACGTGCATATACTCACATCTGCAATATGCCCTCACTCCTGCACGTCGTAGCTGCGCACGGACCCCCGCGGCGACGTCAATGGCGGGGTGCCCCACCGGGTCCGGCTGGCGCAGTCCGGCTCGCGGGCGGCCACCTGGGCGCGCATCGCCTCGGGGACCTGCAGCACGCCCCGCAGATCGAGGGCCGAGGGCGGCCAGGATGTCCGGGACGACCGCGCCCAGGCGCGTCATCTCACCCAGGGCCGCGTCCACGACGCCTCGCACATGCCGCGCCGCCCGGCGTGGACGGCCGCCAGCAGCCGCCCGTCGGCCGAGGCCAGCAGGAGGGCACGCAGTCGGCGGTGAGGACGCCCCGCGGCCAGCGGCCCGCGGCCACGCAGGTCGGCCACCAGGGCGTCCGCGGTGAGCTCCTGCCCCGGGGCGGCGGGGCGACGACCGTGGATGGACCTGGCGCATCCAGGCCACCCGCGTCCCGAGCGCCTCCTCCAGCTCGCGCCGGCGCGCAGCCACACGGTCGGGGTCGTCACCCACGTGGGCGGCCAGGTTGAAGCCCGGTCGCCCGCGGCGGCAGGCGCCTGGGCGCGCCTGGCCGCGGTGCCCGTGGTGGTGAAGACACCACGGGCACCAGGACCGAGGCTGACCTCGACCAGGTCGGGACGGTCATGCTCAGCGCAGGAAGTCCGGCAGGTCCAGGTTGTCGTTGTCGGAGTCCTCCGACCCGATGGTGGGGGCACGTCCAGTTCCGGCCCGGAGCGGGCCGCGGCCGTCCAGGGCACGTCGGCGTGGGGGATCTCGCTGGTGGTGGGGGCGGAGGCCACCGGCGAGGCCGACCTCGGCTGGTAGGGAGTTGAGCGGCGGTACCACCACCGGGCGGGTGACCGGTTCTGGACGGCGTGGACGCCGCGTGCCTGGGTCTCGGAGGCCTGGTGGAGCCTGTAGCACCGAGGCGGTTTGCGCCTGGTTGCCCATCACCGGGCGGGGGCCGGGGCCTGGCGGCTGGTGACGGCCTGGCGGCTGGTGACGGCCTGGCGGGTGGTGACGGCCTGGCGGGTGGTGGCGGGCGGGCGGCGGCGGCGCCTCGACGGGCCACCTGGGAGTCGTCGTCGAAGCCGGTGGCGATGACCGTCACGCGGACCTCGTCGCCCAGGGCGCCGTCGACCACGTTGCCGAAGATGATATTGGCCTCGGGGTGGACGGCCTCACGGACCAGCTCGGCGGCGTTGCTGATCTCGAACAGGCCCAGGTCGGAGCCGCCCTGGAAGAACAGCAGGACGCCGTGGGCGCCCTCGATGGAGGTCTCCAGCAGCGGGGAGGCAATGGCCTGCTCGGTGGCGGTCGGGGCGCGGTCTCGCCCGTGGCCGAGCCGATGCCCATGAGGGCGCTGCCGGCGTCCTGCATACCCGGACCTCACGTCGTTGAAGTCGACATTGATCAACCCGGGTGGTGATGAGCTCGGTAATGCCCTGGACACCTTGGAGGAGGACCTGGTCGGCCTGCTTGAAGGCGTCCACCACCGAGATATTGCGGTCCGCGATCTGGAGAAGGCGGTCGTTGGGGATGACAATAAGGGTGTCCACCTCCTCGCGGAGGTTGGCCACGCCGCTCTCGGCCTGGTTGGCGCGACGACGGCCCTCGAAGGCAAAGGGCGGTCACCACCGATGGTCAGGGCGCCGGCTCACGGGCCACGTGGGCCACGACGGGGCCGCCCGGTACCGGTGCCACCCGCCCTCACCAGCGGTGACGAAGACCATGTCGGCCCCGTCCAGGGACTCGCGGATGTCGTCCTGGTGGTCCTCGGCCGCCTTGCGCCCGATGCTGGGGTCGGCCCCGGCACCCAGGCCACGGGTCAGGTCGCGGCCGATGTCGAGCTTGGTGTCGGCGTCGGACATGAGGAGGGCCTGAGCGTCCGTGTTCACGGCAATGAACTCGACGCCACGCAGACCGGCCTCGATCATGCGGTTGACGGCGTTGACGCCACCGCCGCCGACGCCCACCACCTTGATGACTGCCCGGTAGTGCTGAGATTCCGCCACTGTGTGCCTCCGAGCGAGTTGAGAGCCACTGAGCTCCCCGGTTGCCCTCAACCTTGAAACCTGAGGTTGAGGTTGATACTTATGTCATTGTGTTGATGACGAGGTCAACGTTATGAGCCCAGGCAGGATGTGGTCCGCATTTGCCCCGGCGTGTTTCACCACCTGTGAGGGCAATTTCCCACCGGGCGCCCCTGGCCCCAGGACCGGACCAGCGGCCCGGGGCAGGCGACCCGGTAGCCGGCAGCGGTCACGGGCCGTGGGCGTGGGCGTCGCCTCCCCCGCGGTCACCGGCGAGCGCGGGGCCGAGACGTCGTAGACGCTGGCGCTGCGGGCACCCAGCAGCTGGGTGAGCACCCTGGCCTTGAGCGCCAGGGTCCGTGGTGTCGCCCCAGACCACGGTGGACCCGCTGGCCAGGCTCAGCGACACCTGCCCGGTGGCCGAGGCCGTCCCCGAGACGACCTGGGCGCGCACGGCTGGGGTCCAGGGCGCCCATGGCCACCGCCACGGCACTGACCTGCTCCCCGGTGAGGACTCTCCCCTGCGGGTGACGATCGTGGCCAGGCCCGCGGGCGCCTCACCCACCGTCCCCAGGACGACGGCGTCACCGTCCAGGAGCTCGTAGCCGCCCTCCACCTGCCGGACCGCCACCGGGACGCGCAGGGTCAGCGCCACGTCCACCCCCTGGGCCAGTTGCGGGTGACCCGCACCGAGCGCACCTGCACCAGGGCGTCAGTCACCCTCGTGGCCCATCTCCTCCAGGTTCAGGACACCAGGGACTGCCCCACCTGGGGGCCAGGGCCTGGCGGACGTCCCGACGCTCACCGTGGAGTCGGCGCCCGAGACGTGGATGTCGTCGGCGTGCAGGGAGAACAACGGCGAGAACAGGGGGATCCACACCAGGACCGCCACCACGGCCACCACGGCCAGGGTGGTCACCAGCCGCCTGCGGCGCAGGGAGCGCACCGCCCGGCGCCGCTCCTCCAGGCGGTCGGCCAGACCGGTGGAGACCACCCTGCCCCCGCCGGCGCGAGCTCCCCGGACGGGGAGCGTCCCAGGACCTCCAGCTCACCGCGCCCCGTGGCGGGCTGGTCCGGCCTGCCCCTCCTCTCGCGAGGAGGGCCCGGGGCGCGGGGACGCCGGTGCCTCACGACGCCCCGTCCACGACGGCGCAGGTCCCTCAGGACCACGTCAGCCAGCTCGGTGACGTCCCCGGCCCCACGGTCAGCAGCAGGTCACCGGGGCGGGCGGCGGCGGCCGACGCGCGGCCTGCTCCCGGTCGGCCACGTAGCGGCCCCGCGCGCATGCGGTCGGTGATCATGGCGCCCGTGACCTGCGGGAAGTCGGACTGGTTCTCACGGGCCGGGTAGACGCCGGTCACATGACCTCGTCGGCCTGGTCCAGGGCGGCGGCGAAGTGGTCGGCAAAGGCCTGGGTGCGGGAGAACAGGTGGGGCTGGAAGAGGACCAGGACCCGCCCCCGGCGCCACGACCTGGCGGGCGGCCTCGAGCGCGCCCGGATCTCGGTGGGGTGGTGGGCGTGGTCGTCCACGACCGCGCACGCCGTCGCCCTCCCCGCCTCGAAACGGCGCCCGGCACCGCCGAAGCACGCCAGGCCCGGGCCATGGCCTCGGGTCGGCACCGACCTCCCAGCCCGGCCGCCCAGGCCCCGGCGGCGTCGAGGGCCACGTGGTCCCCCGGTGCGCCCAGGTCCAGGTGCACGGGTACGGAGGTGGACAGGCCGCCGTCGGACATGACCGTGCGGGTCAGGACGGCCTGGGTGCCCTGCGCGTGCCGCCCGGTGACCTCCAGGTGGACGTGGGACTCCACCAGGGGAGCCAGCCGGCAGGCTGGCGACCCCTGGTGCTCGTGGGTGGCCACCCGCAGCCCCTCCTCGGCGGCGGTCAGCGCCAGGCGCAGGGAACCGGGTCGTCGGCGCAGGCCACCAGGGAGGCCGCCGGGGACCAGGCAGTGGGCGAAGTCGAGGAAGGCGGCCTCAAAGGCCTCCCGCCGTGCCGTAGGTGTCCCAGGTGGTCGGGCTCGACGTTGGTAATGACCTCCACCCGGGGCTGTAGTTGAGGAAGGAGCGGTCGGACTCGTCGGCCTCGGCCACGAAGCGGCCCCGCCGCCCAGGTGCGCCCCGGTCCCCAGGTCCCTGACGAGCCCGCCGACGGCGAAGGACGGGTCCTGGCCCAGGCGCGCAGCGCCTGGGCCAGCATGGGAGGAGGTGGTCGTCTTGCCGTGGGCGCCCGGCCACCGCCACCAGGTCGCGTCCCTGGGCCGCCAGGGCCAGGGCCTGGGAGCGGTGCAGACCCTGGCCCTGGCCGCCCGGGCGGCCAGGAGCTCGAGGTTGGAGGCCCTGATCGCGCTAGAGACCACCACCGTGGCCCGCGGCGGGACGCGGGCGGGTCGTGGCCGACGTCACACCCCAGCCCCAGGTCACGCAGGTGCTCCAGGGCGGCCCGTCGTGGGCGTCCGAGCCGGTGACGGTGGCGCCGCGCTCCGCCAGCAGCTGGGCGACCACGCTCATCCCGGCGCCCCCACGCCAATGAGGTGGAAGGCCTGCCCGTCCAGCGCCGCGGCGCCCGCCCCCGGTCCCGGTTGCTCTCAGTCATGATCCGTGGTCCTCGCCGTGCTCGTAGGGGTCGGTGTCTGGGTCGTAGGGCCGCCCCGCCCCGCCCCCGGAGAGGCCGGTCCACGTGCGGGAGCGCGGTGCCCGACGCCGGCCGGGTGGTGAGGGGCCTGCAGGGCCACCGGCCCGCTGGCGCCCAGGTCCTCAAGGTCCGGGTCCCTCGGCGCCCGGGTCCCTCGGCGCCCGGTCCTCGGCGCCGGGTCCCTCAAGGCCCGGCTCGAGGGCGTCCGGCCCGGCAGCGTCTGCCGCCCCGTCCGGATCCTGCCCGGGGCTAGGACGGTGGCGGTCACCAGCGCGGTCAGGCGCGCGGCGCCGTCAGGCACCCGGTGGTGGCGGCAGCCCGGGCCATCTCCTGGCGCCTGCGGACGTCGGTCAGGAGGGTGGCGAAGTCCAGCACGTCGGAGGGGGCCAGGTCGCCGTCGGAGCGCAGCACGCCCCCGTGGGCGGCAATGACGTCCGCGGCGTTGAGACGCTGCTCACCATTACCCACCGGCAGCGGCACGTACAGGGCGAGCAGGCCCAGGGCGGTCAGCTCCGCCACCGTCCCCGCCCCGAGCGGCACAGCACGCCGTCGGCGCAGGCGTAGAGCCTGCTCCGATGGCGGTCAGGTAGTCCAGGACGTGGTAGCGCGTCCGCAGGCTCTGCGGGGCCCCGTTATCCAGGGCGTCCTCCAGGGCGGCCCTCACCAGCGCGTCCCCGCCCCGGCCGGTGAGGTGGAGACCTGGAGACGCTCAGGAGCCCAGCCAGGGCGGCACCCCACGACCTCGTTGAGGTGCTGGGCGCCCAGGGAGCCGCCCGTGATCAGGAGGGTCGGGGCCTGGGATCCAGCCCCAGGGCGGCGGCCCCTGGAGCCGGGCGGTGCGCCCGCCCTGGGGGGTGGCGCTGGGCGACCAGGTCGGCCACGGCCGGACGCAGCGGCAGGCCGGTCACCTCGGTGCGGCCGTGGGCGGAGCGCAAGGGCGTGGGAGGCGAAGGTCAGGCCCACCGAGGCGGCCCAGGAGGCCCCAGCCGGTTGGCCAGGCCGGGACGGGCGTTCTGCTCGTGGATGACCACCGGGACACGGGCCTTACGGGCAGCCAGGCAGGCGGGGTGGAGACGTAGCCACCGAACCCCACCACCACGTCGGCCCCTGAGACGCCCGATGGCCTCGGCCGCGGCGGCGATCGCCCGGTTGAGGCGGAGGGCAGGCGCAGCTAGGTCCACCGAGGACGCCGGGGCATGGGGACCCCAGACCAGGGCCAGCTCCAGCCCGGCGGCGGGGACGAGGTCGGCCTCCAGCCCTCGGCGGTGCCCAGGACCAGGACCTGGGTGTCCGGTGCCGCCCAGGGCAGGGTCACGCAGGGCGTGGGCGGTGGCCAGCAGGGGTTGACGTGCCCGCCGTGCCGCCACCCGCGAGCAGGACGCGCAGTGGCCGGGACGGGGCGGCAGGCTCAGACACTCTTCCTCCTCGAGGAGACGACGGACAGGGTACGGCGCACCGCACCAGGACGTGCCGCGAGCTCCTGGGCGGCCCCGGCTCGGCGCGGGCGAAGGACAGCAGGACGCCGACAGCCGCCAGCACCGATATGAGGGAGGAGCCCCGGCGCTGATCAGGGGCAGGGGACGCCCAGGACGGGCAGGAGACCCACCACCACGCTCATATTGATAAAGGCCTGGCCCACGATCCAGGTCATAGTGCCGGCGGTGACCACCGGGACGTAGACGGACTCTGCAGCGCCGCATGACGCGCAAGCAGCACCACCCGACGACGGCGAACGAGGCGATGACCGCCAGGGTGCCCACGAGCCCGAACTCCTCCCCAGGACCGCGAAGACGTAGTCGAGTCCGCCTGGGATCAGGTAGCCCCACTCTGGCGCGAGGCCCCGGCCCGACCCCGGTCCAGCTGCCGGTCCCAGGGCCCAGCGCCCTGTGGCATGGGCTGGCCCACGTCCAGGGGTCGGCGGAGTCCGGGAACCACCACATGAGGATCCGGGCACGCCGGTTGGCCACGAGCAGGAGGCCCCGCGAAGCCGGCCACGCCCAGGGCCCCAGGAGGGCGAACCACCTGGCACGCAGGCCGTAGACCCACAGCGCCCCGGCGCCCAGGAGCACCAGGACGATGACGGTCCCCAGGTCACCGCCCCACAGGACCAGGGCGATCGGGACGCCGACGGGGACCAGGAGCCACAGGGCCAGGCCCCTTGAGGTCCTTGAGACGGTCGGCGTGGCAGGCGACGACGTAGCCGATGTACAGGCAGATCGCGAGCTTGATGAACTCCGAGGGCTGGACCGTCTGGTCACCGGGGAGCCTGATCCAGTTGCAGTTCCCGCCCGTGCAGGTGCGCACGGAGGGCACGAAGTCCACCAGGAGCTGGGGCAGGGTCGCCACCACCAGGACCGGCACGGACAGACGCTGCCAGGCCCGGGCGGGAACCCGCGCCGCCAGCGCCATGAGGGCCAGCCCCACCACCGCGAACACGAGGTACTTGGCGAAGTTCTCGTAGGCGCTGCCCCCGTCGGCCGCGCTCTTGACCGACTGGACGGAGAACACCATGATCAGGCCGAAGGTGAGCAGGGCGAGGCTGGCCAGGAGGAGCGTAGTAGCTCAGGGTGGCGGACTCCCCTCCGGGGGCCCTCGGAGGAGGCCAGGAGCGGCGCAGGGGTGTGCGGGTCAGGGCCGGCGCCGGTAGGGTCTGCAGGCACTCAGTCACGCTCCTGGTCCGTGGTCCCACGACGTACGTGGTCCCCTGGCGGCGGCCGCGAACAGGTCGCCGCGCTGGGCGCAGAGGCCGAACTGGTCCCAGGAGGCGGCAGGCGGGGCCAGCATGACGGTGTCACTGGACGGGCCAGGGCCGCGGCGGCGGCCACGGCGCCGTCCACGACCTCGGGGCCGCCGTGGGGCACGCGGCGCACCGGGGACCTGGGGGCCTGGCGGGCCAGGGCGTCAGGACCTCGATCTGGTCGGCGCCAATGACCACTGCAGCCCGCAGGCGCACGGCCACCCTGGCGCACGAGGTCGTGGAACTGGGCTCCTTGGTGTCCCCGCCGACGATCCACACGCCCGTCCCGGGCCCCAGGGCGCTCGGGGCCGCCGCTCGCGGAGTGGGCTGGTGGCCTTGGAGTCGTCCACCCAGGTCACACCCGCACCCCTGGGCGACGGTGACCAGCCGGTGGGCGCCAGGGGCAGCGCGCGCAGCCCGGCAGACACGGCCTCGCCCTGGGACGCCGACGGCCAGAGGCCAGGGGCGGAGGCGGCCAGGGCGTCAGCCAGGACGTGGGCAGGCAGACGGGCCGCCTGCCCGCCCGGCGCCAGGTGGGCCAGGTCGGCCAGGTGGCCACCTCAGGCCCCTCGTGTGGCGGCCGCGGGGTGCCAGGCACGGTCCACCAGCAGGTCGTCAATCACCCCCACCTGCCCCAGGGCGGGGCTTCCAGGGTAAGCCGACGGCGCGGCAGCCTCCGCGACGTCAGCCTCCCGGACCATCAGGCAGGTGGCCTCGTCGGCACAGTTGTAGACGGCCCCACGCCGGGTGCGGCGTAGACGCGGGCCTTGTCCGCCCGGTAGTCCCTCGTAGCCACCGTGCCAGTCGAGGTGGTCAGCCAGGTTGAGGCAGGCGGCGGCCAGCGGGGACAGGGGTGCGGGTGGTGTGGAGCTGAGCTGACAGCTCCACGGCCAGCACGTCAGCGCCCCTCCAGGACGGTGGTGACCACAGGGGCGCTGATATTGCCCACCGCCGGGGCGTTGAGACCGGCCGCGGTCAGGATGGCGGCGAGCATGCCCACCGTGGTGGTCTTGCCGTCGGTGCCGGTGACGGCAACCCAGGGCACGTCCGGGCGGGCGGAGGCGCGCTGGAGCGCCAGGCGAGCTCGACCTCGCTCCAGGTCTCGATGCCGCAGGCGGCCGCGGCGGTAAGGACCGGCCCGGTGGCGGGCACCCCCGGGGAGACCACGAGGAGCGGGGCGCTGCTCGGTGAGCGCCTGGGCGAGGCGCCCGGGCTGCCGGCGCAGGCCGAGGCCACGGCGGCGGCAGGTCCTCCAGGGACTCCTGCCGTTCGTCGTAGACGCTCACGCGCGCCCCCAGGGTGCTCAGGGCCTCCAGGACGGCACGCCCGGTGCGCCCCATCCCGACCACGCCGACGTGCGCGTCGGCCAGGTCCTCGATCCTCGTGACGTTACTGGGCACGGGCCCACCTTCCGTGAGCTACGCCGGGACCGCCCGCCGGACGCCCGCCGGGCCCGGTCCCGGGGTGAGGCACGCCGTCGCACCGGGGTAGCGGCGCAGGACGCTCAGGACACGAGGTACTCGCCGTAGAAAGAGCCCCCATGCCGGCCACCACGCACACCCCGGCGATAATCCAGAAGCGGATGACCACGTTGACCTCGGTCCAGCCCCCAGCTCGAAGTGGTGGTGGAGCCATGCGCAGCACGCGCTACGGGTCATCTTGAACGAGCCGACCTGGAGGATGTCGCTGAGGGACCTCCGCCAGAACAGCCCCCGATGACCACGGCAATGAACTCGGTACGGGTCAGGATGGACAGCCCGGCCAGCGCCCCCAGGCCAGGAGCCGGTGTCGCCCGCAAAGATCTTGGCCGGGAGGCGTTCCACCACAGGAAGCCGAAGCAGGCCCCCGCGAGGGCGGCCGATATCATGGCTGCATGTCACGTGGGTCACGGACCTGGTAGCAGGTCACGGCAATGGCCTCGCGGTGACCGTACTGGCAGGGACTGGTTGAACTGCCACACGCTAAACGCGCGTAGGCGCCGAAGACCATGGTCGAGGCGCTGGTGGCCAGGCCGTCCAGGCCGTCGGTGAGGTTGACGGCGTTGGACCAGGCGGTGATCAGGAGGTTGGACCAGATGACGAACAGGATCATCCCCACCCACCGCGCCCCCCGAAGGCCAGGTCCAGGCGTGAGTCCCGGGCAGAAGGAGATGCGCGTGGAGGCGGGGTCAGGCCGCTGCGGTCGGCGAAGCTGAGGGCGGCCACGGAGAAGGAGATACCGATCACGGCCTGGCCCGCGACTTCTGCCAGGCCCTCAGCCCCAGCGACCGCTCCTTGGCGATCTTGGCGGAAGTCGTCCATAAAGCCGATCGCCCCCAGGCCCACAATGAGCAGCATGAGGAGCAGGCCGCTGGCACGCGGTGGCCGCCACGATCAGGCTGCCGACGGCGTAGCCCAGGACGGTGCCGCCGATAATGACCAGGCCGCCCATGGTGGGGGTACGCGCGGTGAAGTGCCCTGGGGCCCGTCCTCCCGGATGAACTGCCCGTACTGCTTGCGGTGCAGGTAGCGGATGAGCAGGGGCGCGTGACGAACAGGGAGACCAGCATGCCCACGGCTGCCGCGATAAAGATACCGGTCATTGGGAACGGACCTCCCTGAGGTGGTCGGCCAGGCGCCAGGCGCGCCTGAGCCGTGGGAGCCTTGACGAGGACGGCGTCACCGTCGCGGACCAGGAGTCAATACGCGCCAGCGCCGCACCGGCGTCGGCCACCCACGACCTCCACACCGCGCTCACGTGCGGCGGCGGTGGCAGGGGCCGCCTCCCGCACGGTCAGCGAGGCGGCACCGGCTGCGCCACCAGCTCGCCGGCAGCGGTGGTCGACGGGCGAGACGCCCCAGCTCCAGCATCTCGGAGACCACCACGACACGGCGGCGTCCGCCGCCAGGGACCGGCAGGGTGCGCCAGAGTGGTCATGGAGTCGATACTGGCGTTGTAGGAGTCGTCCACCAGGAGGAGGTCACGGCCAGGGGCGCACGTCCACGGTGGGCGCTCTCAATACGGGCGTCGGCCAGGCCGTCAGGACGTCCTGGGGGCCACCCCGCGGCCAGGGCCAGGCGGCGGCGGCCAGGCGTTGGCCACGTTGTGGCCCCGGGCAGGGACAGACGCAGGCGGTGGGCCTGGCCCCGGGCAGGTGGACCGTGGTGAGCGGGTAGAGCCCCGCCCTCCAGGACCGTGTCGGTGGCCCTGCACGTCCGCTCCCGGCCCGGCTGCTGGCGGAGAAGGTCAGCACCGCCGCCGGGGCGAGGGGGCGCATGCCGGCGGAGCGGGGTCGTCCAGGCTGAGCACGGCGGTGCCGCCCGGCCGCAGGCCGGAGAGGATCTCCGCCTTGGCCGCCGCCACGCCCTCGATCCCCCGAAGCCGTCCATGGGCGTGCCCCACCACGAGGACCGCGGCGGCGTCCAGGGGGCGATACCGGTGAGGTAGGAATGCCCGGGCGCGAGGCACCCATCTCCAGGACCGGTAGCGGGTGGAGGCGTCGGAGGACAGGACCAGTCAGGGGCAGGCCGATCTCGTTGTTGAAGGAGGCCATCAGTCACCGTGGGGCCACCGAGGGCGGGATCTGGCGTGAGGTCCTAGGTGGTCTTGCCCACCGAGCCGGTCACGGCCACGACGGTCAGCTCCCCGCCGCGCTGCCGGGCCCGGCCGGCCCGCCAGGTCCGCGGGTGCCAGGCCGGCGGCCCAGCGCGGGACGGTGTCCGGGACCACCACTCAGGCAGCTCCGCCCGCCCAGGGCGGCCCGGGCGGCCTGGACGTCGCTGACCAGGGCGGCCCCGGCGTGCGTGGCGACGGCGTCGAGGTAGGCGTGGCCGTCGTCCTTCCCCGCGATGGCCACGAACAAGCTCCCGGCCCGGCGCGGCGGGAGTCCGTCACGGCGGACCTGCGCTGGCGGTCGCCCGGAGGGGCCCGCGGGCGGGCGTCCAGGAGGGTGCCGCCGGCCATGGCGGCGACCTGCGCCAGGGCGGGGGATCACGCCTGCGCACTCTGGCCTCGACGGCCTCGCGCATGACCGGGGCGTCGTTGTAGCGGATGAACTGGTCGGCGACCTCCAGGAAGGGCTCGTGGCCCTTGCCGGTGACAATGACGGTGTCGTCCGGGCCGCACAGCTCCACGCCGCGGCGCACGGCGTCACCCCTGCAGGTGGTGACCTCTCGACGTCCGCCAGGTCGGGACGGACCCGGCACACCGGCCAGACGGCGTCGTGATGGTTCAGAGGTCCTCGGAGCGCTCTCGTCGGTGACCACCAGGACGTCGGCAGGCGGGCGGCCACCTCCCCAGCATGGGCCGCTTGTTCTGGTCGCGTCGCCGTCGGAGCCGAAGACCACGATGAGGCGCCCCGGGGTGATGGGGCGCACCGCCTCCAAGGCCAGCTCCATGGCGTCAGGGGTGTGGGCGAAGTCCACGATGCACAGCCCGCGCGTCCCGTCCCGCTGGCTGACGCGCTGCATGCGCCCGGGATGTTGTGGGCGCGGCCAGAGCCGCCACCGCGGTGGGCGCGGGACGCCCGCCCGGATAGCGCGACCAGGGCCAGGGCGGCGTTCTGGACGCTGACCAGGCCCGGCAGCGGGCAGGAGCGCTGATCCTGGGCGCCGGGCCCGTGGAGGGTGAAGGTGGTGCCGCCTCGCCAGGGAGACCGCGGCGTCAGACACCCACCAGTCGCACTCCGGCGTCACCGGGATGGCGCACCCGCTCCACCCAGGCCGGCGGCGGAGGCGGTACGGGCCAGGGACGCCCCCGGACCTGTCGTCCACAGACCACGGCGCTGCGGGCGGTCGGGGTGAACGGCGGGACTCATTCCAGGTACCCCTCCATGGTCTTGTGAAGTCCAGGTGGTCGCGCTGGAGGTGTAAGAACCCACGACGTCCGAAGATGACGCCGTCCAGGCGGTGCAGCGCAATGGCGTGGCTGGAGGCTCCAGGGAGGCGGCGCCCACGCCCTCCCTCGACGGCCAGGCCATCATGCGGGCCAGGACCGGGGCCTCCACGGTGGTGCGACCCACCGAGGTGCACGCGCAGTGCCGACGGTCCCGGCCACCTGCAGCCGCCCAGTGGGGCCGCGAGCATGGCGTCCAGGAAGTAGCTGGTGGTGGCTTGCCGTTGGTACCGGTCACCGCGGTGGCGGTCAGGTGCTCGGGCAGTGGTGGCAGACCTCCCTGGGACGGGGGCCGACCAGCCCGGGCCCGTCGTGGACCAGGACCGGGTGCCGAGGCCAGGCCGGCACAGGTGGGCCCCCTGGCCGTCGGTGACGGCACACGGCGGCACGGCCTGGGCGGCGGCGAGGCGCCGTGGACCTTGAAGCCGGGAAGGCCCACGAACAGCTCCCGCGACGTCACCGGAGTCCACGCTCACGTGCCGGTGACCAGCGACGCCGTCCACGTCACTCCTGGCTGGTGCCCGGCGCCGGGACCACGAGAAGCGACCGCACCAGCTGCCTCAGATCGGTGGGCTCCAGGTGGGTGCGCAGGGCCGCAGCGACTCGCAGGCGTTACTCATGGCTTCCTCCAATCTATCTCGGGGTCGAACGGGCGTGGCCTCGCCCGGAAGGAGTGTGACGTGCGTGAGGACTGAGGTATCAGCCGCCCGTCCGGTGAGTGGCTGTGGGCGCCGGAGGTCCTCGGCGCGTCGGCGCGGGCGGCGGCCTGGGCGGCCACCACCGTGGGATCCGGGCGCGATCCCCAGGGCGTGCATGGCGGCGGTGGCGATCTTGCGAGACAGGACCCGGAGACGGTCCTGCGCTGCAGACGCCCTCGGGACGGTACAGGACCACCGAGATCTCCCGCGATGGCCGCCCGGGCCGGTGGAAAGACCCACGAAGGAGGCCACCGTCACGCCCTCGGTGAGTGGATCTCGAGTGGTGCGGGTCTTGCCCGCCACCAGGTAGCAGTCCAGGAGTAGGCGGTCTCGGCGGTGCCCTCCTGGGTGACCCCGATGAGGCATGTCGGTCAGGGCGGCGGCGGTGGCCTCAGAGAGAAGATGACCCGGACGCCCCTCGGAGCCGGGTCTGGGGAGGTTCTGCTGCCGTCCGCCCCGATCCAGGCGTCGATGACCCAGCATGCGCACGCCCTTGTCGCGATGGCGGCCAGGTCGACGTGGCCGAGGGCGGTGACGCACGCCCTGGCCGGAACATGGTGGTGTAGCGGTCCCGGCCGTCCCAGGAGTCAGTAGGAGCCGGAGGACGGCAGCCCGATCCGAGTTCAGGGTGCAGCCGAACCGCTTCATGAGCTCGTGGCGGCTCCTGGTCGCTGACGGGTGTACCGACCTGGACGAAATTGCCCACGTTGGAGTGACTCCGCCAGGGATCTACAGGCGCTGGTGTGCTGGTCAGGGTGCTCGTGGAGGTCATGAGACTCCTCACCGTCGCATACCCGGCCTGGCAAGGACGGTCCAGGTCGTCAGCGACGGCTGCTCCAGGGCGCTGGCGAAGCGGACGTGACCTTGCGCACGCCGCCGGGCCCGAGACGGCCTGGACCACGCGGCCCCGCGGTGAACCTGCGCGGCGCTGGCGACGGTCGGAGGGATCCACCGTGTGGGGAGTCCGCCATGACCAGGATCTTGCCGGTGAGGGTCCATGACCACGATGGAGCCCCAGTCACGCGCCTGGGAGTCCACGGCGGCGTCGATCACCTCCCCGGGCCAGGGCCTGGAGGGTCAGGGTCGATGGTGGCGCGCACGGTGGTCCCGGCGGTGGCCGGGTGTCCTTGCTGCTCACCGGTGGGGATAATGACGCCGATCTCGCGCAGATACCGACTGCACCGTGCGTGATCCCGAGCAGCGGTCGTTCTGGCTGTACTCCAGGTCGGCGGCCCGGTGAGGACCCGGTGCTCCTTCTCACTGGTGTAGCCTCGCGACGTTGCTGCGGCCGTCCCGCCGGCCGGGTAGGTGCGCCGACTGCGCTGGTCGGGCTCGATGCCCCTGGATGTCCAGAGCGCCTGAGCCCGGGCGCCAGGTGTCGTGACCGCCTCGGCGACAATGACGTAGGTGGAGTCGCCCACCATGGCGCCGCCGAGCTCGTTGGCGATCCACGCGGGACCGGGGCGAGCAGTCTCGGCGGCCAGGCGCCGTAGCGCCACGTCGACCTCCTCCTCCGCGCGCCGGTGGTGGGGTCGGTCCTCTTCTCGCGGCGCTCGTACGAGACCAGGACCTAAAGCTGGACGCCGACGTCGTGGTGCGACACCACGGAGGAGGCCAGGACCGTGCCGTCACGCAGGATCGCCGCGCAGCGCAGCTGACCCGAGGAGCTGGTGCGCTGGCAGCCTTAGCCTGGCGGCCAGCTCCGGGCCCTCGCGACCTGGATCCAGGCCGTCCTGCCCGCCAGGGCGGTGAACGGCGATTGCCCGGCCAGCCACCATCCGGACGGCGGCTCAGGTCCTGATTTTCGCCTTCTCTCGCGACGGGCGTCCTGCCTGAGACGGTAGTGGAGGTGGTCAGGTCCACGACGGGGCGGGAGGACCATGCCCAGAACGCTGGGCGGCCTGGGTCAGGCTGGAGGGCGAGGAGGCCTTCTGGACCTGGTCGGCGAGGGTGGCGACGTGGTCGTTGGTCACACCGAGTTGGACCTGGACGGCCTGCAGCCACGGTGGGCGGTGTCCGCCATGGCGGCGCGTTCAGGGCCATGGAGCTGACCAGGACGGCGTACCCGTGACGAGACGACACCCGGGAGGAAGGGCAGCGTGGAGCACGAGGCCGCGGTCTGGACCACGGACGAGCGCGGGCGGGTGGTGGCTGGACCCGCTCGGCGCGGCGCACTGCGCGGCGCCGCGGGCGTGAAAGGACAGGCCTGCACCGCCTCCCAGGAGGCGGTGGCTCGTGAGGTGTGACGCGGTGCGGGCGGGTGGCCCTGAGCTGCGTTGCTGGCGGACATCTTCAACTCCTTCCGGTGTGGCGGCTGCATGGGAGCGTGCGGACGCGGCTGGGCGCGTCACGACCGTGCTGGAGTTTCCACGGTCCCTCGTACCGGCACCGTCTCCCGGCCCGGCTGCGAGGCGGGGGCGTCGCAGACGGGACAGGTGCGGACGGCGGCGCACGCAGGCGCACGGGGGCAGATCAAGCTGGCGTCGATCTCGGCCTGCGGCCTTCTCGGCGCCGTGTGGGTGAGAGGGCTCCAGTGCACGGGCGGCCGCCGACCAGGGGCGAGGCCCTGCAGCTGGCACAGGTCCCGGCGGCGATAGCCCGCTTGACGAGCCGGTCCTCCAGACCGGTGGGACTCACCACCAGGCGGCCGCCCACGCGCAGGCAGTCCAGGGCCGGGGCGGGGGCCCTCGACCAGGACGTCGAGCTCGGCGTTGGCGGCCACGCGCAGGGCCTGGAAGAGTCCGTTTGGCGAATGGTCTCGGTACGCCGCGGCGGCAGGGACGGCTGGTAGCGCACCGCTGAGGTTGCTGGTGCCTTGCTGCGGCGCGGGTGCTCGCCTGGCGGCGGCGGACGACCTCGGCGGCGATGCGTACGCGGCAGAAGCGCGCTCTCCGTAAGGCGCGCAGGACGACGTCGTTGATCTGGGCGGCGTCCCAGGTGTCCAGGGGGTCCGGGCGCTGCCCGTGGTGGGGTCCATGCGCATGTCCAGGGCGCGGGCCGGGGTAGGGAGGCCGCGCCCGTCCTCGTCGAGCTGGAGGAGGAGACGGGTCCCATGAGGACGGCGTCCACCGTGCCGCGCCCTGCCGGTGCTGAAGCGGGCGGAGCGACCTGCGCGACAGCGGCGTCGTAGGTGGGCTCTGCACGGCGTGGAAGCGCGAAGCGGGCCAGACGGGCACCGGCCAGAGCCACGGCTCCGTCAGTGCGGTCGATACCACGAGCGTGGGCGCTCGAAGCGGCTCAGGGCCCCCTCCGCGTGCCCGCCCACACGCAGGGTGGCGCGCCGATCATGACCGGCTCCGCCCGTGGGCTCTTGGCCTCCTCAGGGCGGGCGCGGGGAGGTCCAGGGCAGCGCAGGAGGACTGAGGGTGTGGAGCCCAGCCGCCAGGTCCGCGGCCCAGGAGATGTCTGCGAAGCCCGCCCGACGCCGGTCTCGGACGGCGGCTGGCGTTCTCGCGCGTTGTCACTCGCTTCGGGCGTGAGTCGGGTGGGCGGCCCCACCACGGTGACGGATGTGGTGTGCGCCGTCGGACTAGGACTCCTTCGCAGGTTCCGGCGCCGGGGAAGTGACGTCCGGACGGCGGCGGAAGGGGACCTCTCGCCAGGCAGGGCTCCACGTTGTGCTGAGGCGACGGGTCTCAGAAGGAGGCGTGGCCCGGGACGATCTCCTCGGCCGTGTTGGCGAAGACCTGCTCCTGACTGGTGAGGTACTCCTGCCACGCGGCGGCGTCGCAGATCTCCACCGGGATCCTGCACGCCGATGACGGCGAGGTCCGATCCAGCCCCGCGCAGGTACACGCGCAGGTGGGTCGGCGGGGTAATACGAACCCTGCTTGTGCCGGGGACCTGGGAGTCCGCGCCCGAGACGCACACGCGCCGCGGTCGCGTGCCTGCTTCTGCGTCAACGGGGCCTCGCGGAGCTGGGCGCACATGCGCTCGAACTCTCGCTGTGGTGAAATGAACGGGGAGACGAGTGCTCCTGGCCGCGGGTGAGAACCACCCCTCCGGCGAGCCTCGTCGGAACTTCGCCGGAAGGATGAGTCGACCAGCTGGTGTCGAGGCGAGGCGAGTGGTACCCAGGAACATGCCCGCTCACTCCCACCTCAACCATCCAGCGGGCACCACCGTACTCACTTCCTCGCACCTCCGCGCAACAGGAAACCGAGGGCACGTCATGTTAGATCGCTGCGGGCTGAGGTCTGCCTCGCCGCCGAGAAACCGCGCGAGTCGCGTCAGGGTACGCACCACCAGGCGCGAACGTGCGCGACCGGAAAGGGCGACAGACCGGCCATGGGCGCACGCGACACGCCGGGGACGTGCGCACTACCCGGAACCCCGGGTACGCAGACACGCTGCTGAGGACCCTGCGTCGCGCGCGTGCAGCGCCTGCTGCCACGCTTCTCCGCACCGGGCGCACGGCCTCCATGCTGCAGCGGGCCGAGGCGCGCTCTCTTCACGCACCCGCACCGGCGCACCCGACGGCGTCAGAGCCGTCTCGCGGCGAAGCGGGACGCAAACCCCGGTGCACCGCCCCGGCACGACGGAAGACCGTCCGGTGCCGGGTCGGGGCACGCCCCTGGGCACCACGCCGAGGCCAAATCCACGGTGCCGCAGGTGCCCCTGGCCCCAGCGCCTTTGGTGACCTCGTGCGGCGCACGCCCCCGCGGGCCAGGGGCTCGATAGTCGACGATATCCCAGCGGCCTGACCGCATAAACGTGAGCAGGCGCCACGCCCTCCCACCGCTCTGCCGCCGCAGGCAGGTGGACGACTCGTCAACCCAGGAGGGCCGTAAGCATAAAGGTGATCCCCAGACGGCCAGGTGCGAGCCGTAGGCCCACCAGGACGGACCACAGGTCGTGGGCGATTGGCACGCCACCACGACCGCGAAGCCCCCAGGACCAGGGCGATACCGGCGCCGATACGCCCGGGGCGTGCATCGCAGGCTGGCTTGTCCGCGGCGGTCATGGTCCTGGGCGAGACCCGGGTCCTCCGCACCGGAAGCTGCTTCTCAAGGTCGCGTGGGACCTGCTGCTCGCTGCTCTGGCAGTGCCATGCCGGGGCTCCCGCTTCCGTGTGAGCCCGCGGAGCGAGGCGCCACCGTCGCGGACCGTGATCCCCAGGATGGGCGCTTAACCGAGCGAGGAGCGAAAACGTGTGCAAGCGGTGGACACCACCATCCCGTCCCCGACAGCCCGCAACGGCGGTTCCAGCGCAGCGCCGACCGGGGCGAGAGACCAGTAGTAGCAACCACCGACACGCCGGCAGTTACCGATCCGGGTACGGCGGGCCCGCCGACCGCAGCGGCGGCATACGATCTCCGGCGGCCCCTGACGCAGCCAGCACCTGCCGCCTTGCACCCACCGAGTGCAGGAAGACCCTTTGCCACCACCACCCCGGAACCACCCTCGACGCCCTGGTCAGTACCACCGGGATCGGGCCGCAGACGGTGTCCTGTGCGCGGCCTTCGTCCTGTGCCTGCTGCTCGGCCTCCGAGCGCCACCTGCACCTCAAGAGACGCCGGGATCAAGACCCACGTCCCTGGTGGGACTGAGCTTTCCTAGTCACCCTGGTCAGCGCCTACGGATTCAGCACCAGCCGGCAGGGGCGCACCCGGACTCGCGCATCGCGGAAGCCCAGATCGTCTCGGGGATCAGGGTTCATCGGCGCCAGGGTACGTCTTCGTCCAGCAACGACGCCGTCCGGGGGCTGACGACCGCGGCCACGGTCACGGCTCTCGCGAGCAATCGGCGTGGCCTGCGCCGCCAGGATGCTGCCGGCGGCCACGCCTGGCCCTGGGCCTGCACCACCTGCTGGTCTTCGCCGTCGCCTGACAGCGCACCTGCCGCAGCAAGGGGGTCCACCAGACGGTGGAGGTCACGCAGGTCGGGCGCGGTCATGCCGGCCCTGGTCTCCGCGGCGGCGTCCCTGGGGTGCACGACCTCGATCTCCTCCACCTCTCGCAGCGCTCGGACCGGGGGCGGGTAGTGGCCAAACGCGCATGTCCGCTCGGGGCGGGAAGGACGCCCGGAGGCCCTGTGCGCGCGCTCGCGGAGGTGGAGGGCGTCGTGCTTGTCGACGCCGTCCACGCCTCCGGCCTGGACTGAGAGGCCCGGTCCGGACCGCCACCGGACCGTCCCGAGACTGGCGGGCCGGACGCCACCGCCCTTCGGCGGCCCGGTGGCGGGCGTCTGCCCGTCCCAGCAGGCTCGCCAGGGCCGGGAGCCAGCCCCCAGCGCCGTCGGACGGCGTCGGCGGCGGCGCGCTCAGGCTTTACCCAGCGCGGGTCCTCGTCCAGGCTCAGCGTGGATCCCGTCCCTCCACCGCGCTCCAGGCCCTCAGGCGCACCCCCAGGAGCCGAGTACCCGCCGGGCAGGACGGGAAGGGCCTCGAAGAGCGCGCTGACGGTCCGCCACGTCCGGAGGCCCAGATCCGTGGAGGACCGAGCAGGGGTCCGTGAGCGGGTCACCGTCACGAAGTCCGCGGGCGCTGAGACCTACGCGCAGGCGCAGCGCTGGCCCGCAGAGCAGGCGCGCACTGGTGGCACTGGTCGAGCAGGACCAGGCGGGCCTGCTCGTGGTCGGTCGAGGTTGTCAAAGAAGGTGGTCTCCGGTGCCCACGGACTTCTCCTGGCGGCTGGTGGTGCTGACCGGCGGGGGTCGACTCGCCGTGGGAGAGGTCGGCCGGGTGGTGGGCAGCCGCCTGGCCCGAGGATCCTCTCCGGGGTACGCACGTCGGTGGCCGCCCCGTGCGCACGTCGGTGGCGCGCCCCAGCGCTCCAGGGCCGGCGGCGGTCGACTCCCCACCCCACATGGCGCCCACCGGCAGGAACGTCCAGGAAGTCCTGGGTGGCGTGGAGGCGGAAGGACGAGCAGGAGGCGTCCGGGCTTGGCGTGGGAGGAGGCGAGCTTGGCCTACGGAGCGGTGGCGGCCACCCCGACGCTGGCCGGCACGCACCGCTGGCGGATCTGGGATCGGATCCGGGTGGCGACCTGGACCGGGGTGCCCATGCGCCGTCTGGCCCCGGACACGTCCAGGAAGGCCTCGTCGATGCCTGGGCCTGCTCCAGCAGGGGGTGACCTCGGCCAGGACCTCCGCGGCGCGGGCCGACACGTGCGCCATGGTGCGTGGCGCACGGGCGCGCACCACCGGCCTGGGGCGAGCCGGTGGGCCCGGGCCATGGGGCATGGCCGAGATTGACCCGCAGCGCGCGGGCCTCGTAAGGAGGCGCCGAGACCACGCGCCCGTCCTGGCCTCCTACGGTGAGGGGCTGTCCGCGCAGCTCGGGGTGCTCCAGGAGCTCCACGGAGGCAAGAAGGCGTCCATGTCCACGTGGGAGGCAGGGGTGGCAGAGTAATCCGTGCCCCAGCTGCGGCGGGCACCTGGGCCCGTGAGGGCTCGCTCATGCTTCCTCCTCCTGGCGGGGCCGGCGTCCTGAGCGATGGAGCAGGTCAGTGACCACGCATGCTTCCTCCTCCTGGCGGGCGGCGGGTGGTGCCGCCCAGGACCGGCGCCGGGAACAGGCTGGCGTGCTGGACGCGACAGGCCGCCAGAGCACCGCGTCCCCGGACCCCGTCCTGGCGGGCCTGCAGAGCCGAAAGTGCCGGCGATCTGGCGGTGGCTGGGCTCGGGTCCGTGACGGCGGGGTCCTGCTGCTGCTGGACGGGACTGGAGTCACTCCTAGATCGACCTGGGGACCCCTCATCTGGACTTCCAGTACCACCAGCAGATGGACGCCGCCACTG
>BNJU01005391.1_pt1 | contig 88228 bp, 106 predicted proteins | sample 8539281 | NCBI WGS metagenome assembly BNJU01 (sample SAMD00202456, study PRJDB9452) | human saliva metagenome | isolation source: human saliva | place: Japan
TTTCATTGTCATTATTCTTATGAACTATCTTCGATGATGATATATCACTTTTCCTCTTGCTATATGTCGACCCTTAGAAATGGAGAGATACGTGAATTTGTTGACCAACCCGTGATATCGATTCAGACCCTCGAACTGTAGACCCTGCGCCTGCAGACCTGCACTGCAGACCCTGCGCCCATGAGTAGTATAGTCCCTGCAATAATGTAGGGACTTTTACGTTAAACTTATTAAAACTTATTACATATTATGGGTCCTTTAATTGAGCTCGTCTTGTCAGTGGCGGTGCTTCTCTGCTTGGTGGTTTAATTAACTTTGATAGTCAATCGAGCGTTAATCTGCAACTTGCTGATTGCACGTGAGACCAACCAAATGCAGTATCGATGTTTCAAGAGCAAATGTACTCAATGAACGTATGTATAATCAGATGCAACAGCCAACACCCTGTTGCTCAGATGCAACGTTATAATGATGCAGGTATTAACCTTATATTGCAGCTGGTAATATTCAAACAGGCAATATTAATCTCGCTTGTAGGTCTGCGCAACCAACCTGCATACTGCTCAAGATAGATGCTGTAACTGGCATTGAGATCTTTAGCTAAATTGAAATATTACTATCATATGCACAAATGAGCTTGCTTTGTCACAGGCACAAAAACCGTGCAGAAGCTTGAGTTAAGGGTTGCCTTAGTGGTGCTCAACTTAATAAGATGAGTGCGAAACAAGTAATCTGTAGTCAATGTTCTTTACTTGGTGGATTATAGCTAAAAGAGTGATACTTTAGGTACTACATTAAACTCTCTGATTTGTCTGTCGTTAACGTGAAAAGACTAACGAACAATTGGAAGTTATCATCCAATCTGCAAGGCTTGAAAAATGCACTTCAGAATATAAACTTGGGCATTCAATCAATGGTGAACGTTTGTTTGCCGCTACCTCTATCAAAAACCCTTGCTGAATCATTTGTACAAATGCAAAAGTGTTAGGCACGTGATGCTCAAATTGCTATCGATAAACAGAATGCAAATACAATGCTTTCTAGGTTCTGCATCAAATTGAATCTATTTCTAATGCTATTAAAACAGCTGAGGAAGCTAGGAAAATAGTTAAAAGATTGAAAATAAATATAAAAGACCGTATTGTTCAACAATCTTTACGTTCTCTTGGCCTTTCTGTGATAAGCAAAAGTGTATGATAACGCAGAACCTAAACGCATTTTATATAATTGGAAAGAAATCTGATGTAAATGGTGCTTTTTATATGTCTTTTCTGACGCTGTTACTTTATAGATAAAATTTCACCTTTAAAATTCTTTAAATAATGTCTGAAAAGAAAAGTTCTATCGTGCCCTAAAGTGGTGTATTTATTTATGATGTTATTTATTTGTGTTATTCTTTGGATAGCTTTATTGTTCTATTTTCTTCTTTTAATCATTAATCATTAAGGCATTCGGAGTGCCTGTTCAAAAATTAATCAGTTAAAAACCTTCGCTTATCGATGAAAATGGGCGTTTTTTGAACCTTAAAGCTAAATCGTGTAAACATATTTTTACTTCTATTTTTGTTTGTCGATATATCCCACCTTATCCCACGACTGCCCCGCTGCCCGACGTGAGGAGAGGCAGAAACAACCACACACCGTTAGGCGTGGAGGAGCACGCCGACGACCCCGTAAATACCAGCGTCGCAGACAGTGTGTAATAATGTAAACTTAATAATCTACTGCTATGCTAAAACACCGCCGGAGGCAGTGTATAGTAATGCTTATTAATGAAATTCTAACACGAAAGTGTCATCGGCTTTAATCATTCTGCCGTGATGTCTCCTTGACCAATACCACCAAAAACTGACAGAAAAATAAAATCATATACATAAATTCACAATTGTGTTAAAGTTGTGTTAAAGTTCTGTTTATCATACTGCCCATTACCATTATGTTAGATTAATAAAGCTGTATCAAAAGTTTCAAAAATAAACTTTTGATACAGCTTTTCTCATTGATTATTCGTAAAAGGCGAAAGTTTTATACTGCCTTTATTTATAGTAAGCATCCGTATTTAGCCGCCTTTGCGTGGTCTTCCAGCTACGCTTTTGCCTGAAAACTTATGTTTGTACTCAACGAAACAAATGTTTTCGGGTTTGTTGACACTCCCTGTGACATGCGTCAGGGCCTCCTTCGCCTGTCAGTGGGTCCGCAGCCATGCTTTCAACCCTTCTGATGGAGTAGTCTATGTCTTCTACAACCGCTCCCTGTAACCAGTCAAGTTGCTGCACTGGGAACGCTGTGGTTTTGTCGTTCATCATAAACAGATGGCACAGGGTTGCCTGAGTTCTAAAATCATCGGGGCGAGTACCGGCTTATGACCTTCGCTGGGACGAACTGGTACTCTATATTGAAGGTATAAATCCTAATTGCTACCGAAGAAAAGATATAATAAATCTTAGTATTTTTGATAATGTCAGATATTTGTATCTTACATCATATAAAGAACTGATAATATGATGGATACGTCTCGCTGCTATCAATGACATCTGACTACCATTCTCTATCCGGGAAGTTGTTATTAAAACTTTGGCAAAGCTGATGCTGAACTTAAGATAAGATGCTGAACTTAAGGATAAGGATGCAGAAACCTGGAACGAAAGTCCTGTCGCTATTCTCGAGCTTGAGTGCATGGTGTATGGTGGCAAAGGAGAAACGCCTACCTGAGAGCGTACGACTGGACAGGTACGCTTTTTGAGGAACAGGGCCAGGAAGGCCCCGGCTCAGGTGGGCTTCCCATCATCAGAGATAAAAGCAGCAGGCCGGACAACGCAGAGCATCACGCCGCACGAGCCGTCCTTCCGGAAAGGGAACGGTCACGCCTCCCGTTCCCGAGAAACATAGAGCTACGGTGACGAGATATCCGAGGCTATGACGAGCGCATGGTTATCATCGGACATGACAGAGGAGACATCTGTGCCTGCGTCCTCATCCTTTTATGTCAGGGTAGAAGATCGCGTCATCTGCCGCCCTAAGGAAGCCCGCCCAACGATGCGAAGGTCGACATCCTGGTCCCCTTTGACAGGCGGTGATTGTTTTTGCCGACGCTTCCTGCTCGCTGAAATCATCACCGCTGTTTGCCTATCACCAGCCGCGAGTACAGATCATGGCCGGTGGAAGGAACTGCGTACCACCAACCGTCAACAGTTGGGTTCACGATGCCGCCGATGCACTTTATCCGCTACAAGATCCGACGAAGCAGATTCTGCAAAGTCCTACCTTTCAGGTTGACGAAACCAGCGTACAGGTTGCCGACCGCAAGGGAAAGACGCGCAAGGTGAGCGTGCGCGACGCGTACCCCAGGGCGTAGTGTCTTCCATTGGAAGCGACGGTTTGCGCTCGGGCACCGTAGCAGATGAGTTGTTCAAGGGCCAATAGGGTGCCATGCAGTCTGACGGGTATGAGGTCCAGCGCAGTTTGAGAACGTTCAGGGCATAGTGTGCTACGATGCATGGCATATGAGACGCAAGTTCGAACATCCGCGGATGACGACAGAAATGCCGCTCACATCATCGAAAGACGATAGCCACGCTGTATGGAGTTGGAGGAAACTCAGACACAGGAAAGCCGCCACCCGAAAGTGTGGAGGCCGAGCAGCGCCAAGGCCCACCATACTGAAGTATCTTGAGACTATGCTGGATGTACGACAAACAGTACACCCCAGGCGAAGCTATGGAGAAGGCACCGCGTTATGCGTCGCCGTGTGGATACGCATTGGCAGGTATGTGCAGGACCGGACGCTTTCAACATGAGACAAACAATCTCATGGAACAGGCCATCAGACCATCACGCTTGAAGAAAGAACCATCTGTTCTGCACGGCAACAATGAGGGAGCGGGAGAACAATGCCATCTTCTATACCTTCATGGCGTGTTGCAGGAAGACATAGACCCATATGAATGGATGAAGGAAATCCTTTCAAAACCGTTGCTCGACATGACAGAGGGAGGAACTCACGAAAATACTACTCTTCAAATCGTAATAATCAAACAAACCCTTGTTTGCCGCCGTATATATAAGGGTTGTTTGTTGCGGGAAAGACGGTATTAATATTGGATGCTTACAGCAAAGATGCAGTGCACATAAATCTAACTTAGATTATGTATGTACACTCATGCCTTGTGCAGACGGCAGATAATTAATTCCCCACCAGCACATTTGAAGTAAAATAAAAGCAAAAATAAGTATCCACAAGGCTGGACGAACAATGAGAGGACGATACTGACGATAGTGAACATAGACCAAATAAGCAAAGCCAAGTAATAGCAGCCCATGTCTCCTTTGGGTCCCATGACCAATAATGTCCCCATGCCTCTTTTGCCCACAAAGCACCCATAAGCATACCAAGAGTCATAAATGACAATCCAACATAGGTAAGATTATCAGTTATTTCCATCTCTTTATTCGTATCAGTTCCCTTCTTAAAGAAAAGAAGATAAACCGACATGACTACTGCAGCACCCAAAAGTGCATATGCCATCATATACACAATTACATGAGGAGCAAACCACGGACTCTGCAAGGCAGGCATAAGTGTCTTGGAATGAATCTCAGGCTTGAAAATATTAACACATACAAACACTGTTGCAAGGAGTGTTGAGAAGCTCAATATCCACTTATATTGCCAGCGGCTAAAGACAATAATACCAGCCAAAGGAAGGAAGAAGCTATACCACAGACGTGTTTCCCCCATCGTTCGGAGTGGTGGTCGCTCCAGTGTTATCCACATAATGAGAATGTAGGAAAAAGAAGACCACAAGTCCAAGGCCAGTTGCCCCTAAATGCTATAATACGACGGTTACGCCATGCAGCCCATGCACCCTATATTCCCATAGAAGTACTGATACGACTGCAAATATTATAAAATAACTCCAAATCATAGCTTAACCTCCTTTTTACGACTTGCTGTCAAGAACATTCCAACAGCTCCAAATAATAACATGAATATTCCTACATAAACAATTGGCATCCAAGGATCTGTTACAATCTCAAAAATACTTAGATTACTCCACTTACCCATCTGCTCATTATAACTTAGCTGATATATTTTTCCATCCATCAATACAAAAGGCTTGTTAACTTCTATCTCGGTCTGAATATTTTTCCATCCTGTGTATAAATATCTACAAGAGATGCAAAACGACGTGGCTCACGATTTGGCATAACTAAACTTCTACCATCGTTAAGCTTCAAAGACTGATAAGGGAAAAGATAACTTCCACAAGTAATCCAACCTGTTATAGTATGTTGTTGACGTTTATTAAAACCTGAGATACTGCTTTCATTAGTGTTTACACCTGTTGTTACCTTTACTAATACTGCACAAGCATTACCTGTTGCATCTGAAGCTATATAGCCATCCTTATTATGTGCCTGTCCTAAAGAGTCCATACGAATGTAGCTCATCATACCACCAGGTATCTTACCTACCATCTTACTAAGCATAACTGGCATGGCATTATCAATGCTTAAGAATCTCAATCTTACAATCTAATAGTTGACCAGACTTTACATTCTTATCTAAAAGAATATTCTCAGGCTTTTCCCTTAGGGAGTGGAAGTCCCATTTTTGTCAATAAGCATGAGCTTAGGTGGATACTCATCAATGGTAAATTTCTCAGTTGAATTGCCACAGGGAGGTGATGAACGGCACTAAAAGTATCAAGCCCACGCCACTCTACCTGACCTTTCTCACAAAACATCTTTACTCGAAGCATATCTGCACTACCGAGTGTACCACATGTTAGAACAAGGAAAAGTCCAATATGGCTCGTTAATGTTGGCAGTCGGCGCCAAGAGAAATGTGCGATTTGATTCAAAGTAACCTCGCCTACAATAGCTGTCATCCAAAATACAAACAAGAACAAAAGGGCCAGAAATTAAGCATCTTTTTGTTAGTCCAAGTGGGTCAATAGGGCTTTTCCTCTGCCACTTGTTTAGTAAGTCCCATAATAAGAGTGAGTATGCTGCTGCAGCAATAGCAGGAATCGCCGCTTGCATGGTTGACAGGAAACGACAGAATATAGTGCTTTCCGGAATCTGGAGTGATAAACAGATAAAATAAAAGAAAACCGCTGTAAAATATTGTAGATTTGAAACAAGCACAAACAAATGTACAAAGATGAACAGCAGTTTCCTATATCATGCTTTGGGGTCTTTACAATCCACGAATGCACTGTAGTTGGAAGGCAAAGGTAACAGGAATCTATTTTTGCATGTACACAAAGAGCGAATAAGGTGTTGCCCTTTGTTGTGCCTCGCTCTGTTGTGAAGAATGGGTACGCCTGCGGGACTTTGCTGGACTTCCGCATAGGTGGCAAGCTGAGTCAAAACTATCCGCATGAAGGTGCAACGCCATAAAATGTAAGAAGGAATGTGATTTCTGACAGCAGGAGAATATTCCTTTGCTACTGGCATGTCTGCAGCTATACCATCGCTTTTGCCAAGCATGTAGTAGATTTCCATCGTGCATGACGATTGCCCAGGATGTATCGCACTATCCGTGCGTTTCATGGACATGATAAAGGAAATACACTCCTCTTACCTCTGAACGTCATTATAGCCCTCCATCTCGGATAAGGTGAGAATATAGTCTAGATGAGTTTGCTGTTAGAGGACATGCTCTATAAGACAACCGTCGGATTTGGACAGTGGCAGGGTAATCTGCGTTATGCTGATAGGGCAATGAAAGCTTTGAAGAAATTTCGCGCGAGTCAAACGTAAGAATATAAAGATAAAACATGTAGCAACAGACTTCCAGTCTCGCGGCTTTCTTACAGCCTCTGTCATGGAGAATTGTCCCGATGCGTGCACATGTGTTTGATCATTTCCACGCCAGTGAAGTTACTAACTGAAACTGCACGATATTAGACGTGCAAATAGTAGTATGGAGAAAGATAGTAAACTAAGCGCAAAGTACTCAAAGGAACAAGGTTTCTGTTGCTTGCAATGGTGCGGACATCTTTGACAAAACAGCACAAGACAAGGTTTGAGAATGCTTTGAGCTATGAATGAACCATTGTCAAAAGCATACCATCTGAAGGAACAGCTCCAGGTATGGTCTCAACCCATGAAGACTATGGCAGAAGATGTACTTTGATGACTGGATAAGGCAGGCAGAACAAAGCAAGATAGCCCAAATCTATAGAAAATGGCTGTTACCGTAAAAACTATAAGAAAGGAATCCTTATGTATCGATTGCTATCATCAGAAAAGTCGAAGTATCAATAACAAGATTAAAGTAATGAAACGAAATGCCTATGGATTCAGGATGAGAGGTACTTTTACACTAAGACTTATGCACTGCATGATCGCCGTATCACTCGAAATGTCGGATGAACCGTAGCAGTTCTTCCGAATTTGGAGGATAAACAGATAAAATAAAAAGAAACCGCTGTAAATATTGTATATTTGAATACAGACAAAACAAATGTACAAAGATGAACAGCAGTTATATCATGCTTGGGGTCTTACACCTCACAAATGCACTTGTGAAGAATACAAAGGTAAAGAGAATTATTTTCATGCGTGCCAAAAAGAGCGAATAAGGTGTTGCCCTTGTTGTGGGGCTCGCTCTGTTGTGAAGAATGGGCATCGCCTGCGGGACTTTGTTGACCTCCCATAGGTGCGCGAGTAACCATCCGCATGAAGTGCAACGTTATAAATGTAAGGAATGTGATTTCTGACCAGTAGGAGAATACTCTTTGCTACCGGCGAGTCGCAGCTATACTCATCGCTTTGCCATATGTAGGTAGATCACTCGTAGTATGACGTTTCAGGATGATCGCAACTATCTGCGTTTCAAGGATATGATAAAGGAAATACACTCTTTCACTTTGAACGTCATTATAGCCCCACCGTCCGGATAGGAGAAGATAGGGTATAGATGAGTTTGTTGTTAGGAAAGGACATGTCTGCAAGACAATAGTCGGATTTGGGACAGTGGCAGTAATCTATGTTGACATGGAAGAGGGCACGAAAGCTTTGAAGAAATTCGCGGAAAGTCAAACGTAAGAATATAGATAAAACATGTAGCAACAGACTGTTTCGCGGCTTTCATAGCTCTGTCATGGAGAATTGTCCGATGCGGTCACATGTGTTTGATCATTTCCATGTAGTAAGTTAATGAACGAGAAACTGACTGATATTAGACGTAAAGTTTATAGTATGGAGAAAGATATAAATAAGCGTAAAGTACCAAAGGAACAAGGTTTTCGTTACTTGGTAATGGTGCGGACATCTTTGACAAACAGCATAAGACAAGGTTTGAGAATGCTTTTAGCTATGAATGAGCCATTGTCAAAAGCATACTATTTGAAGGAACAACTGCGTCAGGTATGGTCTCAATCCCACGAAGAGATATGGCAGAAGATGTACTTGATGACTGGATAAGGCAGGCAGAACAAAAGCAAGATAACCCAAACCACGGGAAAATGGCTGTTACCGTAAAAACTATAAGAAAGGAATCCTTGCTTTGGCATGATTGCCATCTATCAACAGGAAAAGTCGAAGGCATCAATAACAAGATTAAAGTAATGAAACGAAATGCCTATGGATCCAGGATGAGAGGTACTACACTAAGACTCTATGCACTGCATGACTGCCGTATCACTGCGAAATGTCGGATGAACCATTTTTATTAATCAAGTAAAGAAATAAGATCATCATAAATTATGATTTAGACTAAATCTAATATATTTTATCGTGAAGAAAAAGTTATGTTTCATGAAAGAACAATTTATTCTCATGAAAACAATATTTTCTTTATGCAAATAATTGGGGTTTCCCGTTAAAGGCGTAGATTGTTAATAGAAATGAGATTAATCCACATACATGGTATGATTACCCCCAATTTGATGGTTTTACAAAGGGATAAACTACATGATAAACGTAATTAGGTGCGATGGCTATCTGTTCTATACAAACAACTTATTCCCATGCTATTGATTTTTGTAAACTATTTTCGTGTAGTTCAAAATCAATATATGCCCTTTTGGCTTTTTAAAAGACGCCCAATTGGCTTGCAAAGATGCCCTTTAAGACGCGTACTAACGCCCTTTTGAAGTCCACTGACACCTTTACTTTACTACTTTGTAACTAATTGACTTCTTATGGTTATAGACCTACCTCTTGTATGTATTTTTGTTGTTGTTTATAGATGCTTTTTATTTGAGAAATATGTAATGATTTTTTTCAATCCCCTTACCTATAGATTTTAGAAATCTTTAGAATAAAAAGGTTTTCTGTGTCAGAGGCTTTATAATAGGATAGAAAGTTGACCATCTTAGCTATGTTTTTGTTTAGTAAGTAATTTAGGTTCTTCTGTTAAAGCAGTACGAAAAGCGTGCACACATTTAACGGAACAACCAAATAATTCAATATTAAGTTATTGTATAAAGAATAATACTATAGTGTAAAAAGACTTAAAAAGGATTACAAGACGACTTTTTAAGTCATCATTTAAAGTACAATGTTTTTAACTTTTTATTACCATATAGTAGTTATATCATTAAAAATAGTAACTTTGTGCGAATTTAATCAGTAAGTTGTGACTAAAGATATAGTCAAAAAGAGTTCGAGATATTTCTAGATGAATACCTCGAAGCTAACAATCATCGCAAGACTTCAGAGCGATATGCCATTCTGGATGCGGTGTATGACATGGGAGAGCATTTCTCCTTAGATGAATTAGGTGTAGCACTTGAAAAGAATAATTTTCGAGTTTCGCGTGCCACACTTTACAATACGATGCGTCTTTTCATAGAATTACGTCTCGTAGTCAGACATCGTTTCATTGGTCAAACCAAGTATGAGGCATGCTATAACAATGAAGATCATATCCATCAGATCTGTACGCTATGCGGAACAGTGACGGAGGTTGATTCCCCAGAGATTGCGGATGCTATCAAGAACACAAAGTTCCATCGCTTTCCGCCGAGATGGTTTCTCCTTATATATATATGGAATATGCTCACGCTGTCAGGCTGCCTTGTCGCGTCAGAGAAGCAAGTTTCTTACACAGAAACAAGTTAAAAACTCACATAAAAGCAAATGAACACAGGTAAAGTAGACGTCCTGTTGGGTCTCCAATGGGGTGATGAAGGAAAAGGTAAGGTTGTAGACGTGCTTACACCACGCTACGATGTAGTAGCTCGTTTCAAGGAGGTCCGAACGCAGGACACACTCTTGAGTTCGAAGGACAGAAGTACGTACTACGTTCTATACCATCAGGCATCTTCCAAGGTGCAAAAGTAAACATCATTGGTAATGGAGTTGTTTTAGCTCCAGACCTCTTTTATGGGTGAAGCAAAAGACCTTGAGAAGAGTGGACATCCGATTGAAAAGGAGCGTCTTCATATCTCAAAGAAGGCACACCTTATCATGCCAACACATCGTATTCTTGACCGTGCTTACGAGGCTGCAAAAGGTAAAAGATAAGGTTGGAACTACAGGTAAGGGTATTGGACCCACTTTACACAGATAAGATTAGCCGTAATGGTTTACGTGTAGGTGATATCCTCTGCGATTTCGAGCGTAAGTATGCTGCGCATAAGGAGCGACACATGAAGATGCTTGCAGCACTTGGCTGGACAGACTTTGAAGGCTTGGAAGAGACTGAGAAGGTTTGGATGGAAGGCATAGCATATATGAAGGAGTTTAAGTTTGTTGATTCCGAGAATGAAAATCAACCATCTCCTTCGTGAGGGCAAGCATATCCTTTGCGAAGGTGCACAAGGAACAATGCTGGACGTAGACTTTGGTTCTTATCCTTTCGTAACTTCATCAAATACTGTTTGTGCAGGTGCTTGTACTGGTCTTGGTATTGGTCCTAATAAAGTGGGCAATGTTTATGGTATCATGAAAGCCTATTGTACTCGTGTTGGTTCAGGTCCATTCCCAACAGAATTATTTGACGAGACTGGAAAGAATATTCGTGATCTCGGCCATGAGTATGGAGCTGTTACTGGACGTGAGCGTCGTTGTGGTTGGATTGATCTTGTTCAGCTTCGCTACTCTGTAATGGTAAATGGTGTAACTCGAACTTATCATGATGAAGAGTGATGTTCTGATAGTTTCGAAAACTATCAAGGCTTGTGTTGCATACGAGTTACCAGATGGTACGGAAACAAAGGACTTCCCTTACGAGATTGATAACGTGAAACCTATCTATAAGGATTTCCGTGGTTGGAAGAAGGATATGACAAAGTGCAAGTCACAGGATGAATTCCCTGAGGAGTTCCGCGAGTATGTTGCTTTCCTTGAGAACTATCTTGAGACTCGTATCGGTGTTATCTCTTTTGGTCCTGACCGCGAGCAAACGATAGTTTTATAATTCTCTTTTAAGGCTGTGAGTGGCGACTATAAGCATTCTGAAAAGTTTATATTCGGTTATCACAGCCTAATATTTTTATCCGTAAAAACATAAATAAAAGATAAATGGCAAAACAAACCTTCCATCCCAAAGGGTACACGTGACTTCGGACCTGATGAGATGGCAAAACGAAATTACATATTTGATACTATCAAGCGTGTCTACGCTCTCTATGGTTTTTCAGCAGATTGAGACACCATCTATGGAGACATTTACAGACGCTGATGGGTAAGTATGGTGAAGAAGGAGATAAACTTCTCTTTAAGATTCTGAATTCAGGAGATTACTTGAAGGCTGTTAGCGATGACGAACTCAAGGAGCGCAATACACTAAAGATGCAGACGAAAGCTCTGTGAGAAAGGGATTGCGTTATGACCTTACAGTGCCTTTTGCTCGTTATGTCGTGATGCATCGTGACGAGTTACAGTTACCTTTTTAAGCGTTATCAGATACAGCCCAGTTTGGCGCCGACCGCCCACAAAGGGTCGTTATCGGGAGTTCTATCAGTGATGCTGATGTTGTTGGTTCTGACTCATTGCTGAATGAAGTTGAATTAATGCAGATTATTGACACTGTATTTACAGAGTTCGGTATTCGTGTACAGATAAAGATAAACAATAGAAAGATTCTCACAGGTATTGCAGAAGTTATTGGTGAGAAGGAAAAGATTGTTGACATTACTGTTGCTATCGATAAACTTGATAAGATAGGACTTGATAATGTAAACGAAGAGTTGCGTAACAATGGAATCTCTGAGGAGGCAATAGAGAAGTTACAGCCTATCATTAAGTTAGAAGGAACCAATGAAGAGAAACTTGATGTTATTGCAGAAGTCTTAAAGGAGAGTGAGACAGGATTGAAAGGTGTTGAAGAAACGCGTTTTATTCTTGACAACTTGAAGAATTCAGGACTGAACAATGAGATACAACTCGACCTTACTTTGGCACGCGGATTGAACTATTATACAGGTGCTATCTTTTGAAGTAAAGGCGCTTGATGTACAGATTGGTTCCTATTACAGGTGGTGGACGTTATGATAACCTCACAGGTATTTTTGGTATGCCAGGTATCTCTGGTGTTGGAATAAGCTTTTGGTGCTGATCGCATCTATGATGTTTTAAATACTCTTGACCTCTATCCAAAGGAGAGCGTACAGGGCACACAGCTTCTCTTTATCAACTTCGGTGAGAAGGAAACAGCTTACTGTCTACCCATTGTTGCAGCTGCACGTAAAGCCGGCATTCGTACAGAAATGTTCCCAGACAAGGCAAGATGAAGAAGCAGATGAGCTATGCTAATGCAAAGAATATCGGTTTTGTTGCTCTTGCAGGTGAAACTGAGATGCAGGAAGGCAAGATAACGCTGAAAAATATGACTACTGGTGAACAAGAACTTGTTACTCCAGAGGAGATAATCAATAGATTTTAAAGAGGTCCCTCTCTCCAATTATGGAGAGGGGGCTTTTTAACTTAATAATTTATATTACTCTGCTTACTGAAATAAGGTAGAAGTAGAAGCAAACTATAATTACCTCTAAAAAATGAAAAGAACTTTCCTACTTTGTTTCATATTATTGGGCTGGTTGCATTCAGCCTTCGGACAGGCTACATTCAACATTGATGGCTTTTCCGAACAATACTATGGTAAGGTTTACTTCTCTGATACAACACAGACTGCTTCTGCAGGTTGGGTTGAAGTTTATGACCGTACCACAAAAAGAAGCTTATTCATGTTGATGCTAATGAACTATCATTTGACCTTCATGATGGAGAAATTATGGCGAACATAGCCGAGATTCCTTATGGAGAATATAGTGTTTTAATCTATGAGGACTATAACTTTGATGGAATGTCGTATATCAATAACCAAAGGATCATTGTTGTCTTATAGTGTTGTTATATAGTAATAAATAGAAATAGGAGATAATCACTATAATAAGCAATTATCCCCTACTCTATAAAAATTTTTATTTAATCACACAATGTGATGAAATAATTTACTTCAACTTTGTGTAGCCATACTTAGCACAAGCACCAAGTTCCTCCTCGATACGGATAAGCTGGTTGTACTTAGCCATACGGTCTGTACGAGACATAGAACCAGTCTTAATCTGGCCAGAGTTTGTTGCTACTGCGATGTCAGAGATTGTTGTATCCTCTGTCTCACCAGAACGGTGTGAAGTTACAGTTGTGTAGCCATGACGATGAGCCATCTCGATAGCTTCGAGAGTCTCTGTCAAAGAGCCAATCTGGTTAACCTTGATAAGGATAGAGTTAGCTGCACCCATCTTGATACCCTTCTCGAGGAACTTAACATTTGTTACGAACAAGTCATCCCCAACAAGCTGGCAACGATCACCGATAGTAGATGTCAACTTAACCCAGTTCTCCCAGTCGTTCTCATCGAGACCATCCTCGATAGAGTCAATAGGATACTTTGTGATAAGGTGCTCAAGGTAAGCAATCTGCTCATCAGCGCTAAGCTTCTTACCATTAGGATCCTTTGGCATACCATTCTTCAACTGGCGATAGTCATAGAACCACTTACCACCCTCGCATACAGCGAACTCAGAAGCAGCACAGTCCATAGCAATCTTAACATCCTTGCCTGGCTCATAACCTGCGTCCTTAATAGCCTGAATGATTGAATCGAGTGCATCCTCGATACCATCGAACTTAGGAGCGAAACCACCCTCATCACCTACTGTATAGAAAGACCCGCTTCTTCAAAAAGCTTAGCAAGTGCGTGGAATACCTCAGCACCCATACGGATACCTTCCCTTCTCTGAAGGAGCACCTAGGGCGAATCATGAACTCCTGGAATGCGATAGGAGCATCAGAGTGAGCACCACCATTGATAATATTCATCATTGGTACTGGCAATACATAAGTATTTGCGCCACCGATATAACGATGCAATGGAATATTCAATGCCTTTGCAGCAGTCTGAGCTACAGCCAAAGAAACACCGAGAATAGCGTTAGCACCGAGCTTACTCTTGGTAGGAGTACCATCGAGTTCAAGCATCTTGTAGTCAATAGCACGCTGATTCAGCACGCAGTCACCCTTCAAAGCTGGAGCGATAAGGTTGTTTACATTCTCAACAGCCTTGAGAACACCTCTACCCAAGAAACGATTCTTATCGCCATCACGAAGCTCCAGAGCCTCGTTCTCACCGGTAGAAGCACCAGATGGAACGCTTGCACGACCCATTACACCATTTTCGAGAGTTACCTCTACTTCAACTAGGATTGCCACGTGAGTCCATAATCTCGCGAGCATGTACTTTTTCAATCTTCATAACTTATATGTTTATTAAAAATCAGTTATATTTTTAACTTTCTTTTCTCCTTGCAAAGTTAATAAAAAGTCGTAAACCTCTCCTAACAATACGTTATATTTATGTTTTTGACAAAATTAACTTTTAACCCATTATTATAACTGTAACTCCACGAGCAGCCTGTGCTCCCATAACAAGTGCTTGTTCGATATCGGCTGTTTTGCTGGGACCGGATATAAAACAGCCGTAACCATAGTCTGTCATGTTTATCTTTTTATATGCTTCATGCATATTATTGACGATATTGTTATGGTGGACGAGAATTACAAAGGTTTTCTGAGATGAAACAAACAACTCTTTCTTTCATTGTCTGTGGCACCCATACACATCCATTTTCTGCTACAGCAATTTCTCCCTGAATAATTCCTACATCTGTTCCATTGAGGTCTTGTGCCTTTGAAACAGTATCAGGATTAAGGTCTGCCTTTTATTCCTTGTACATTTGAAGCCAACACCTTAGCATCAGGATAAGCCTTTTGTATCAGTTTATTAATATCATCTTCAGCTTGTGCCTCAATGACCTCACAACCCACGATATGACTCATCTCAATGAATTGCTGTACTACATCTTGATATTTAATACCCTCAATAGACATCTCAGGCATATCAAATTGTTCTTTTGTATTACGTCGTAATTTGCTAAATAAATCTTCTTTATTCATGCTTCAATTCCTCCATTGCTTGCTTAAATATGACATGGAAAGGCTTTTTTGCAAACTCAGGCATAGTATGCCCAATGCTCCATGGGTTAAGCTTTATATCCATAAGTGATTCTGGTATGTGATTGGCAACTGATGAATTACGAAGTAAAGCATCATAAACATGATAGTTTTCGTAAACAACTTTCATACCTTCTGCCATCACTTTCTTTTCTTTATTCTCTGTACCATATTTCTCAAGGCTTTTGACGCCATCGATAAATCTGACTACCTGGTGTTACCTTTGCAGGACAAACACAATCACAACTCAAACATAATGAGCATGCAGACACATTCCCACTATGCAGTTTGGGATTCTTAAGCATACCAAGGTCAACTCCAATAGGGCCTGGAATAAAGTAACTATATGAATAACCTCCAGAACGACGATAGACAGGGCAAGTATTCATACATGCACCACATCGAATGCACTTTAGTGTCATCCAATGTTCTTTATTAGCAATCATGTCACTACGACCATTATCTACCAATATACATGCATCTCACCTCCTGGTCGTGCCTTGCGGAATTGAGAGGTAAAGGCAGTTGAAGGTTGTCCCGTTCCACTACGTGCTAATAAGCGTTGGAACACTGCCAACGAATCATAATCAGGAATAACTTTCTCAATACCCATTGCTACAATATGTAATTTAGGTACCGAGGTTGACATATCAGCATTTACCTTCATTAGTACATACAACGCAATCTCCTGTCGCAGCAACACCAAAGTTACAACCCGTCAATCCAGCATCTGCATCCATAAAATCACCACGCAAATCTTCACGTGCGCAACGTGTAAGATAAGCTGGATCATGATTTCCTTTCTCTTTAGAAATTCCTTTCTCTTCAAAACATCTCTCCTATCTCATCACGAGTCAAGTGAATAGCAGGCATAACAATATGCGCAGGGCTTTCAAGTGCATGAGTTGAAGAATACGCTCACCAAGGTCGGATTCAACGACATTGATTCCTCTCTTTATTAGATAAGGATTCATTTCACATTCCTCGGTCAGCATAGATTTAGATTTAACGAGTTTCTTTACTTTATGAGATTCAAGTATCCATAAACCATTTCATTAAATTCTTGTGCATCTTTTGCAAAATGAACAATAACACCATTACGTTCCAGACTATTAGAGAATTGCTCTAAATAGTCAGCTAAATGGGTCGCTGTATGCTCTTTTATTCTACTTGCATGTTCACGTAAATCCTCCCATTCTGGTAATTCTGCCGCTGCAGCATCTCTTTTCTGACGTAATGACCAAAATGTACGGTCATGTCGTTCAACCTTCTTAGGGTTTTTCAGAAACTCTTTTGCTTTTTTTGAATGATATGTTGACATAACTCCATTGTCTTTTATAACCTTTACATACAAATCATAAACCTGCAGCTAAGATCTCAGCTACATGCATGAACTTAATAGGATAGTGGTTCTTTCCTGCTACACCCTGCATATGCATTAAGCATGAACTATCCGAACCTGTAATAAACTCAGCACCTGTATCCATGTGTCGTCTCACTTTATCATTACCCATTGCAGTGCTATATAAGATTCTTCGACAGCAAACATACCACCAAAAGCACAACACTCATCCTTGCGGTCAGGTTCTTTAACCGTGATACCTGTCCTTTGAGTTTCAATAATTCAACGATCTTATTTGCAGGCTTCTCTTGCAATTCTGAAGGTGTACTAAGTGTTAACTCACGTACACCATGACAAAAGCTATGAACAGACACGACATGAGGAAAACTTCCAGGAAGTTCCTTTACCTTCAGAACATCATGTAAGAATTCTACCAACTCCATTGTTTTCTTAGGTGTCTGACACTCATGATCGAGTATTTGTGGGTAATTAACCCTCACAAAAGCAGCACAAGATACACTTGGTGTTACTTATATAATCGAAGTCTTTAAATTTATCCTCAAAACGTTCTGCAAGGTGATCAGACATACGCTGAAAGCCACCATTTGCCATTGGCTGACCACAACAAGTCTGATGTTCGGGATAGACTACATCTATTTTTAGCTTTTTCAAAAGCTTATAAGTTGCTACGCCTACTTGTGGATAAAGTGCATCGACGTAACATGGAATAAAGAGACCAACTCTCATAAATTTATTTTTTCTTGTTCGTTTCATGCTACAAATTTAGATAAAATAACTTAGATGGCATAAGAAAAATTGCAAAAAGACAGGTAATAAAATAAGTTTAATCCGTCACAAAGAATATTTTTCTTACCTTTGCAAAGGTAAAATGGCTTAAAACTAAGAAGAAATTGTATGATAGTTTGCATTGCAGAGAAACCCAGTGTTGCTAAAGATATAGCTCGAATCCTTGGAGCCAATAAGGCTTGTAACGGCTATATGGAGGGCAATAATTATCAGGTAACATGGACCTTCGGCCACCTTTGTGAGTTGAAGGAGCCTAATGATTATTTCACAAACTGGAAGTATTGGAGTCTCGCTGCATTGCCAATGATACCTCCCCGCTTTGGTATTAAGCTCATTGAGGACGAAGGTATCAAGAAGCAGTTTGCTGTTATTAGAAAGCTTTATCAGTCGGCTGAGATGATTATCAACTGTGGTGACGCTGGTCAGGAAGGTGAATTAATTCAGCGGTGGGTAATGCAAAAGGCAGGTGTGAAATGTCCTGTGAAGCGTCTTTGGATATCTTCGATGACGGATGAAGCTATTCGTGAGGGGTTTGCCAACTTAAAGGAACAAGAGCAATATCAACCACTTTACCTCGCAGGATTGTCTCGTGCTATCGGTGACTGGCTGTTAGGAATGAATGCCACACGCCTTTATACATTAAAGTATGGCAACAATAGTTATGGTAGAGGTCAGGTTTTGTCAATTGGTCGAGTACAGACACCAACCTTGGCACTCATCGTACAGCGACAGAAAGAGATAGATAACTTTAAGCCAGAACCTTATTGGGTATTAGCAACAGTTTATCGTGATACGCAGTTTACGGCGACAAAGGGTAAATTTACTTCTAAAGAAGAAGGCGAAAAAGCCTTCTCAACGATTGAAGGAAAGCCTTTTACGATTACAAGCGTAGCAAAAAAGAAAGGGGCAGAACAGCCTAAACAGCTTTATGATCTCACCTCTCTGCAAGTAGATTGTAACCGTAAGTTTGGATTTTCTGCTGAAATGACACTCAATACGATTCAAACTCTCTACGAACGTAAGCTTACAACTTATCCACGTGTTGACACACAGTTTCTCTCTGATGATATCTATCCGAAGTGTCCACAGATAATGAACGGACTCTTTCAAACTACCTTTGCGGGTAAAAAGCCTTATGCTGATATTGTAAAGACGTTGGGTGGCAAGCCATTGCCTAAGACAAAACGCGTCTTTGATTCCTCAAAGGTGACAGATCACCATGCCATTATTCCGACAGGTGTACTACCACAAGGACTGACAGATGCTGAGCAAAAGGTATACGACCTCATAGCTCGTCGCTTTATCGCTGCTTTCTATCCCGATTGTAAGTTCTCTACGACAACAGTATTAGGCAAGGTGGACGAGATAGAGTTTAAGGTGTCTGGCAAAGAAATATTAGATTTGGGTTGGAGAGTTTGCACTGATACGCCAGCAGACTCCTCCTCTACTCCATCTGATGACAGCCAAGAAGGAACAGCAACAGCCTCTCCTTTACTTCCTACTTTAAGAAAGGCGAATCAGGACCGCACACCCCTACCCTTACCGAAAAGCAGACAACTCCTCCGAAACATTACACTGAGGCCTCTTTGCTTCGTGCAATGGAAACAGCTGGTAAGTTTGTTGAGGACGAAACCCTACGTGCTGCTATGAAGGAGAATGGTATCGGACGCCCTTCATCACGTGCAGGAATTATTGAAACGCTCTTTAAACGCCATTATATTCGTCGTAAAAGAAAGAATATAGAAGCAACTGAGACTGGTATTGCACTGATTGATACTATTCACGAGAAACTTCTTACATCAGCCGAATTGACGGGTATCTGGGAGAAGAAACTTCGTGATATTGAAGCAAAGAAGTATGATGCTTCTCAATTTATTAATGAACTAAAAGAGCAGCTTACTAACATAGTCAACGACGTGTTAGCTGACAATTCTTCACGAAAAATTGGTGAAGTAGAAGGTAATAAAGAAAAGTAAAAATGATAATCTTTCATTTTTCTGCAATCAACAGTATCTAAATAAAATAGAATAAGTAAAGAGCTGGTAGACTTGTAATCATACCTTCAATTAGACTTACCCACCATTTGTCTTCAAATATGACTGCAAATGAGGCAGATGAAAGTATGATAGATGGTACGTATATTACCAAAGTTTAGATATGAAAAATAGCTTTTGTGTTATGGCAGTTATGAAAAAGAATCAAAATGGATATACATAAGAAAAATGGCAATCCATACCGTATAAATTAATAATCTCTGTTTCATTTTTCTTTTTATCTATGTTATTTACATCCTCTTTACATACCAATCATTGCCAATATATTCATATTCTTGCTTATGCGAATCGAAAAAGGTATAATTTGTCATTGATGAGTCTTTTATTTATTTCTTTATATAGTCTATACCATTACATATGACTCTTATTATTTTATCGTAGTCTATGCGACAATATGATAAAGTTTTAGCTGTTTATAAGCCCCTAATCAGCTTAATTATCTCTTTATCTTTTAAAAATGTAGTTCCTTTGGCTTTTTATTATTTTTAAATTACTGTCTACAAAAACAAGACCGCTTTCTTTTTTCCCTAAATAACTCAAATATTATAACTTCAGAATCTCTATTATAGATTAAGACTCCATCAAAATTACGATAATCATAGTTTATTATTTGACTACTGAGAAGCTGACTTCGGAAGAACAATCTCCAAAAGAAAAATAGAGCTATAAATAAAACTAATATCTTTATCTTCAAATTCATACAGCTATTTTTCTGCAAAGATATAAAAGATATTAGCTAAATCGAAATTTGAACTTTATTTTTGAATTTCATTTTTGATTGACACAATACAAAGTTGCTGTTTTGTAAAGATAATTCTAAGTACGCAAAATAAAAGATGCCCAATAAGGGTTCAATTAAGGCTTAATTGACTTCTAACTAAGCTTAATTGAACCCTTAAAGGGCGTTAGTTAGAAGCTAATTAAGCACCTTTTGTTTTCGAACTTTGTAATCTATTGATTAACTGATAGTTGCGACTATGGTTTTTGATAGTCATTTTGAATTCAAAAAAGCGTTTTTTCACAGAGATATTTGTAAATATATTTCAAGCACAACAAATATCTGTTTTTGTAAAAAGTGAGTGTTGTTATCTAATGAACAAGCTGAATTAAAAACAAGTTTAGTATTTCTTTCTATAGAAGAAGGGGTGAGAAAAGCTCATAACAGATACTTTCTCACCCCATAGACTTTATCTGTATAGAACAGGAGGACTAAAACTTAGTAAGCGTGGTCGTCCTCAGCAATTTCCTTACGGTCAATAGCCTTCTTGTCGATTGCACGCCAAGCATAAACGATGTATGCCAAAACGAATGGAACAAGGAAGCTAACATAGAACATAGCCTTCAATGTAAACTCGCTTGAAGAACTGTTCTGAAGTGTTAATGAGCTCTGGAGGTCGGCTGTTGATGGATAGTAAGCTGTGTTGTTCCAGCCTGCAATGAGGAAGAGGACCAAAACAACCAATACAACACCAATACCTGCAGGCCAAATACCACGTACATACTCCGGCTTAAGAACGGTCTTAATGATTCCGAAAAGCAAGAGAACGACACCTACAAGCAGAATGATAGCTAATGGCCACATTGCTAATAAGTTGTTCAAATACTTCATTGGCTCCATAACGATAACACCAGCTTCATTTACTGCATAGCCCTCGCCAATCAATGTTACAATAAGGAAAGGCAAGAAGAACAGTAAGAAAAGAACAGTATTAACGAGCAACTGCTTGCGAACACGTCCACGGATAATATCATCGTTCACATTATTATTATATAGAGTGTGCCGAGGATACGTGCAAGGAATACTACTGAAATACCAAAGATAACTACCCAAGGATTGAGCAGTACGTCAAGTCCACGTGAACCATTTGCCCAATGAGAGATAACAGGCTGCATGAAGTCAGTAATGTTACCTTTCTCTACGATGAAGTTAGAACCTGTAAAGAAGGTTGCGACAGCTCCACCTAAAAGCAATGGACCAAGAATACCATTAATAATCAAGCATATCTGGAAGGTACGAACACCCAAGAGGTTACCTGCCTTATTCTGGAAATTCATAGCTGACAGCCTGAATAATGAATGTAAGAGAATCAACAACCATACCCAGTAAGCACTACCAAAACTGGTACTGTAGAACAATGGGAAAGAAGCAAAGAATGCTCCACCGAATGTTACGAGTGTTGTAAAGGTGAACTCCCACTTACGACCTGTTGAATTAATGAGCATGCGGCGCTCTTCTTCAGTCTTACCCAATTGGAAAATCATTGAGTTTGCACCCTGCACGAACAGCAGGAAGACAAGTAGTCCACCTAAGAGTGAAATGATGAACCACCAGTAGATGTTGCAAAAAAATCGTATGTCATAGTTCTGGTCCTTTCTTAATTTGCTTTACACATAATACTAACCTCAACCGTCAACATTGCAGTAAAGAGAACAAGGAAGAGGAAGAAGGTGAATGCGATACCACCACTTGAGAGGTCGCTCACTGCTGCCCATGTAGGAGCATATCTTGAATTGTCCATGGCTGGCGGCCAAATTCAGCAACAAGCCATCCACACTCACTTGCAATAAAAAGCTAATGGAATGAGTGCAATACCCTACTCTCTGTAACCAACGTGGACGACTAATATCTTTCTTATAAACAATAAATAATATTACTGCAAAAGATAAGGATGAAGAAAACATCCAAGACCAACCATAATGCGGAATGACCAGAAGTTAACAGGAATGAATGGTACAACCTGCTTAGCATCCTTAATATATCCATAGCCAAAGTACTTCATATCTTTTTCAAGAACTTTGAGATTAGACCTTTGTTCTTTTCCTGCACGATAGTCTTTAAGTGCTTGGATGGCATTACGACCGCGTTCCTGCTTCTCTTTCAACGATGGTTCCATTGTACCGTCAGCCTTCTTATAACCACGGATAATATCCTTTACACCTGGGACATAACCATGAGCATCCTTTGTTGCAAGGATAGAAAGCATATTAGGGATAGCTATTCGCATAGGAGGCTCTGACTGATTCATATAATCAGGCTGCTTAAAAGGATTTACCCAAGCTACTGCGGTAAGGCTCTGAGAAGTACCACCCTCATAGAGAGCCTCCATTGCAGCGAGTTTCATTGGTTGTGACTGTAGCTACCATATAAGCAGAGTTGTGACCTGTTGAGCCTAGCTAAAAGAGAAGCTACAAGACCAACAGCAGCACCCACTTTGATACTTTCCTTTGCAAGTTCAATGTGACGCTTATGAAGCAGATACCAGCAGCTTACACCAACGGTGAATGCTGCACCCAATATCCAAGAAGAAGTAATTGTGTGTGTGAACTTGTCAATAGCAAATGGACTTAGTGCAACGTCGAGGAATGAGGTCATCTCATTACGCATCGTATCTGGATTGAAGGTACAACCGATAGGATACTGCATCCACGCATTAGCCACGAGAATCCACCATGCAGAGATAGTTGCTCCCAAACCAGTGAGCCATGTTGACGCGAGGTGGAAGCCTGCTGACACTTTGTTCCAACCGAAGAACATCACAGCAACGAATGTTGACTCCATAAAGAAAGCCAAGATACCTTCGATGGCAAGTGGTGCACCAAAGATGTCACCGACAAACCATGAATAGTTGCTCCAGTTCGTTCCGAACTCGAACTCAAGGATGATACCTGTGGCAACACCCATGGCAAAAGTAATACCAAACAATCGCTGCCAGAACTGAGCTGCTTTACGCCAGAACTCCTTTCGGGTGCGATAATAACAAGTCTCCATGATTCCCATTACGACAGCTAAGCCCAGTGTCAAGGGAACGAAAAGCCAATGATAGATGGCTGTCAGTGCAAACTGTGCACGTGACCAGTCAACAGTTCCTGGATCAATGGCTAAAAAGTAGGTTTTCCATTGTTTGTTGTTATTTATTAAAATGTTAAGAATTGAATATTTGCTATTGGTAATAAAGTAGTGAAAATAGTTGAAAGAAATTATCTTTTCATCAGCTGTTGCTCAATGAAATCACCTTTCTTTTCCTTTTTCCGCATTCTCTTTTAAAAAGTTTTGGGAAGAAGAATATCTTTAACACAAGGAACATAATAGCCAACTTAACTATTATCACTGTCCAGAGCGTTTTACCTAATGTCATGTAGCCGGAAACCATCATAATAGAGGTCAAATGCACGATAAAAGAAATTGTTTTGTTCACCGTATGAAATGTTTTTCGTACTTGTATTTTATACAAACCACTTCTGCAAAGTTAAAACATTTATTTCGAAACTTGTTCTATATTTCCCTAAAAATAGGCATATTTTTATTTTTAATGATTATCTTTTCCCTTTTCCTTGTTAATCAATATAAAAAGACTATTTTTGCAAAAAGATATTTTTAGAGACATTTAAATAATGAAAAATTATTCACCATAGTATTTTTATTGGGTGTTACCTTTTTGCATTCATGCGCAAGAGTGTACCTCTCTAGCAAAATGTCGAGAGCTGGCTTTTACAGAATAATCGCCAGCTGAAGGTTTCACGTATGACAGTAGAAGTGGCAGAAAATACGTAAGGCAGCTAAGACAAAAATATTTGCCACGTGTCGATGCGCTCGCTGGTTATCAGCACTTTTCACGTGAGATATCACTCTCAGTGACGATCTGAAGAATACTTTTAGTAATCTCGGAACAAATACTTTCGGACAGTTAGGGGGGCAGATCGGTCAGAATCTCACTTCATTAGCACAACAAGGTATACTTAGTCCACAGATGGCTCAGCAGCTTGGTCAGCTCTTTAGCAATGTTGCTACACCGCTCACTCAGGCAGGAAATAATATCGGACAAAGTATCAATGAGGCATTCCGTTCTAATACGAAGAATGTCTATGCTGGTGGTATTGTTGTAAATCAACCTATTTATATGGGTGGTGCTATCAAGGCAGCTAACGATATGGCAGCTATTGGTGAGCAGGTTGCGCAGAACAATATCAGCCTCAAGCGACAGTTGGTGCTCTATGGAGTCGATAATGCCTATTGGTTGGCAATCTCCTTAAAGAAGAAAGAGGCATTGGCAACTCGCTATCGTGATTTAGCACAAAAGCTCAATGAAGATGTTAAGAAGATGATTCGTGAGGGTGTTGCTACTCGAGCTGATGGATTGAAGGTTGAGGTCGCTGTTAATACAGCTGATATGCAAATTGCTCGTATTCAAAGTGGTGTATCACTGTCAAAGATGGCATTGTGTGAGCTTTGTGGTCTTGAGTTAAATGGTGATATCTTGCTCTCAGATGAAGGTGATGTTGACCTCCCTCCTACTCCTGCTACACAATATGATAACTATGCAGTCTCTTCTTCAGATACTACTGGGCTTAACGAAGCCCGTCCAGAGTTACGTCTCTTGCAGAATGCAGTTGATTTGAGCATACAGAACACCAAACTTATTCGTTCGCTTTATATGCCTCATGTACTTCTTACAGCTGGTTATTCCGTATCTAATCCGAATCTCTTTAATGGTTTTCAGAAGCGTTTTTACAGATTTATGGAACATAGGAATAACAGTTCAAGTACCAGTAGTGGACTTGGGGAGAAAACAAATATAAGGTACGTGCAAAGCAAGACAGCTACAAGTATCGCACAGCTGGAAATGGATGATGTACGTAAGAAGATTGACTTAGAGATAGAGCAAAACAGACTCCGTCTTAAGGATGCTAACAAGCAACTTGCTACATCTCATAAGAATATGGCTGCAGCAGAAGAGAATCTACGTTGTGCAAATGTAGGCTTTAAGGAGGGTGTTATGACGGTTACAGAAGTCATGGCTGCTCAGACTGCTTTGGCAGACTTCACGCATGGCAATCATTGATGCTGAAATTAGCGTCAAGTTAGCACAGACTGGATTACAAAAGGCTCTTGGCGGTCTATAACTAAAGTTTGAACTTTGAGACTTGAACTTCATGAAGCATTAGTAAGTCATAAATTCATATCTTAAAGATTCATTTTACAAGAATAAAATACTTAACATATAAAAATCAAATCTCAAAAATATGTCAGCAAAATCACAACATAACAACATTTATTAGCCGTGTTGGGCTTTGTTTCGGTTGTAGTTATTGTAGCCGTTATTGGTTATTTCACCATTGACCGCACAGAAGAGACCATACAAGGAGAAGTGGAAGTAAGCGAATATCGTGTAGCTTGCAAGTTCCCTGGTCGTATCACAGATATTAAGGTGAAGGAAGGTGACTTTGTTCATAAGGGAGATGTTCTTGCAACATTGGCTATTCCAGAAGCAAGTACACAAGAGAAAGTTGCTGAAGCTGCGGCTGGTGCTACTGATGCTTTGAGTGCATTGGCAGAAGGTCCTACACGTCGCGAAACAGTTGAAAGTGCTTATCAGATTTATCAGCAAGCTATTGCTGCAAATAGTATCGCCGAAAAGACTTATGGCCGTATGCAACGATTATATGATGAAGGAGTGATGAGTGCACAGAAACGTGACGAGGCAATGGCTGCATACGAGGCGACAAAGGCTGGAGTACAAGTTGCTAAATCACAGTGGGAACTTGCCAAGAATGGTGCACAACGTGAGACAAAAGAGGCTGCAAGAAAGCAGGCTCAGGCTGCTCGTTCTGCAGTTGATGTAGTTCGTTCAGTCTTGAAAGAGACCGTACAGCGTGCAACAGCAGACGGAGAGGTTGAAACAATCTATCCAAAGGTTGGCGAACTTGTTGGCTTAGGTAGTCCTATTATGAGTATCTCAATGGTTGATGATATTTGGGGAACCTTTAATGTTCGCGAGGATCAACTCAAGGATATGAAGATTGGAACAGTTTTGAAAGCTTATGCTCCTGCTCTTGATAAGGACATCGAACTGCGTGTAACCTCCTTAAAAGATAAAGGTTCTTACGCAGTATGGAAGGCCACTAAGACCAATGGGCAGTATGATTTAAAGACATTCCAAGTAAAGGCAAAACCAACAAAGAAGGTTGAAGGTTTGAAACCTGGTATGTCGTTGATATTAAAGAAGTAGGATCTTCCGCAACCCCTCCAAAGGAGGGGAGTTGCCTAACGGGATAAAATTGGTTATTTAAGTAACAATCAGTTGTCCAATAATGGCTAAAATAGACCTCTCTTAGCATCTTCTATAGATGTGTTAATGGTAAACACATGTAGTGCTGATGGCTAACACCAATGGTGCTAAGGCTTAACACCAAAGACTGAGGGGCTTACTTTACTAATAAGATTGTAAACTTTCATTATTTAAAGACCATCTGACAAAGACATTTAAAGGCAGTTCTCCTCACAAAATATCCCTTTATAGAGGAGTTTGAGGAGACTTTTTAATCATAATGAAGAAATTATTCTTATACATAAGAAGGATTGTTAATCTCTCTGCTCGTGAAGTAGGATTGATGATACATAACCCCATCTACATCTGTTGTATGGTGGTCTTCCCCATTATTATCATCTTCTTCTTTACTTCTTTGATGAGTACTGGGCAGCCAGAGAAACTTCCGTGTGGTGTTGTCGATTATGATAATACTTCCGTTACACGTGCAATGATTCGTCAGTTGGATGGTTTTCAAAATACTCGTGTCGCAGGACATTATAACAATGTAGCAGAAGCTCGTAAGGCAATACAGCGCAATGAGATATATGGTTTTCTTTATATTCCAGAAGGAACAACGGCAAAACTTGTTTCTCAACGTCAACCAGAAATCTCTTTCTACTATAGTAATGTAACACTTGTTGCGGGAGGAATGATTTTTAAAGATCTCAAAACCGTGACTACATTAAGTTCTGCAGCTGTTGGTGCAGCCAAGTTGCAGATGCTTGGCAAGACGCCAGATGAGATTAAAACAATCATTCAGCCAATAGGACTTGACGTGCACATGGTTGGTAATCCTTGTATGAACTATAATGTTTATTTGAGTAGTATTATGATTCCTGGTATTCTGGTACTATTCATGTTTCTCATTACAGCCTACTCTATCGGCACCGAGTTAAAGTTTGGCAGAGCAAATGAGTGGATGTCTATGGCTGGAAATAATATTCTTGTGGCCCTTATGGGTAAGCTATTACCACAGACACTCATTTTCTTAACCATATTCTTAGGTTATGAATGGTATGTCTATGGCTATCTAAACTTTCCACACCCAGGTGGTCTGGGTATGATAGTCTTCCTTGCCATACTTACAGTATTGTCATCTCAGGGCTTTGGTGTTTTTGTTTTTGGATTGATGCCTTCTCTACGAATGTCAATGAGTATATGTTCTCTTTGGGCTGTGGTAGGTTTCTCAGCTTGTGGTGCAACCTTCCCACTTTTTGCAATGGACGGTATGATTGAAGCCTTAGCACAGATTATACCATTGCGCCATTATTATATGATTTATCAAATCTGTATCTTCAATGGTTATCCATTGATAAATGCGTGGGTGAATGTCGTTGCACTGGTGGCTTTTGCATCATTGCCAATCCTTGTGATTAAAAATATTAAGCGAGCGATGGTTGAGTATGTGTATATACCATAGAGATATACAAGCTATTGTCCATTAACGGTCATAAAAAAGATGAATGTATTTATAGAATATTATAAAAGGAAAATCTCTACAAAGGATTATATTTCTGTATGTTATTCATCACTGATTAAATAATCTCTCAAAGAAGAGGAGCCAATAAACTGTCAATTATGTCAGAAACAAAGAATACAACAAAGCCTACTAATACAAAGAAAGCAAGCTCAGGACCGCTGAGTTTCCTCTCTTCTCTTTGTTATATATGGTGGTTGGAAATGAAGAGTACGATTAAGGACGAAGGAGTATTAATGTTCTTTCTCCTTGTCCCTTTGGCTTACCCACTACTTTACTCCTGGATATATAATAATGAGGTGGTGCGTGAAGTTCCTGTTGCTATTGTCGATTTATCTCACTCTTCATCTTCACGTGAATTTATTCAAAACTTTGATGCATCACCTGATGTACGTGCTGCCTACTATTGTAATAACCTACAGGAGGCCGAAAGCATTGGTGAGGAAAAACAGGCTGTTCATGGTGTACTCTACTTTTCCAAGTGATTTTTGATCGCACTTTGCATCGTGGTGAAAAAGGCTCATGTGGGTGTGTATTGTGACATGAGTCTGATGCTTACCTATATAGGCTATCTATCAGACTGCATTGGCAGTATCAATGGAAATGGGTACTGACATAAAGAAAGAACATTCTTTATCGTTTACAGAAAGAGACGAAGAGGTTAGCACTGAACCAATGATAGTAGATGCAGAACCTATCTTTAATACAACGGGAGGTTATGGCAATGCTATTCTTCCTGGTGTGTTGATTCTTATTCTACAACAGACATTGCTTCTCGGAATTGGCTTATCGGTAGGGTACAGCACGTGAAAAACAATCGTTTTCAAGACCTTGTTCCTATTGGTAAGCACTACAATGGAATTATGAAGATAGTACTTGGTAAATTCTCTTGCTATTTCATGATCTATTGTGTTATGGCAGCATACGTATCAATGGTTATCCCCCATTTGTTTAACTTCACTATGCTTGCTCGTCCTTCTGACCTCTTTTGGCTTCTTTTGCCATATCTGTTAGCGGTTATATTCTTTGGTATGACAATCTCATGTCTTGTGCGTTATCGTGAGAATGTAATGCTTTTAGTGGTCTTCACGTCCATTCCATTCCTTTTTCTTACGGGTGCATCATGGCCGCAGAGTAGTATTCCTGGTGGATGGCAAGGTGTTAGCTGGCTTGTACCTTCTACTTTTGGCGTTCGTGGCTATTTACGAATAGCATCAATGAGTGCAACTATTGATGACGTGTTGCCTGAGGTTCGTGCATTATGGATACAAGCAGCTGTATATTTTGTTACAACCTGCTTTGTCTATAGATTCCAGATTATCAATGCTCGTAAACATGCTATCTCACACTATCAGATGATTCAAGATAGAATTAAGACTGCTCGTGAGAGTAAATCTAAGGGGTAATAAACACTCTAAGGAAAGGTCTTAGCATACAAGACTCTTTATAGATATAATAGGAAAGTAGAACCCATTTACATTAGACAAAAACAGCCGATTTTGTAAATACTTTTCTCCACCTCTGATTTTTATCAAGGCTTAATTGGCTTTGAAAAAGACGCTCTTTAGCTTGCAAAAGATGCCCTTTTGAGGTCTAACTAACGCCCTTTTGAAGTCCTATTAAGCACCTTTGTAAGCATCCAATATTAGCCACTTTGCGTGGTCTTCCAGCTACTACCTTTTGCCCGAAAACTTATGTTTGTACTCAACGAAACAAATGTTTTCGGGTTTATTCCCTCCTGTGGACATGCGTCAGGGCATCCTTCGCCTGTCCCAAGTGGTCCACAGCCATGCTCAACCCTTCTGATGGAGTAGTCTATGTCTTCTACAACCGCTCCCGTAACCAGATCAAGTTGCTGCACTGGGAACGCTGTGGTTTTGTCGTCTATCATAAACAGATGGCACAGGTTGCCCTGGGTTCTAAAATCATACGGGCGAGTACCGGCTTCTATGACCTTCGCTGGGACGAACTGGTACTCTATATTGAAGGTATAAATCCTAATTGCTACCGAAGAAAAAGATATAATAAATCTTAGTATGTAATGTCAGATATGTATCTTTTACATCATATAAAGAACTGATAATATGATGGATACGTCTCTGCTGCACAATGATGTCTGACTACCATTCTCTAACTCAGGAAGCTGTTATTAAAACTTCTTGAGCAAGGATGCGAACTTAAAGAGATAAGGATGCAGAACTTAGGATAAGTGATGCTGAACTGGAACGAAAAGTCCCTGTCGCATTCTTGAGCTTGAGCGCATGGTGTATGGTAGGCGAGCGAGAAACGCCACCTGAGAGTGCATGCGACTGGACAGGTACGCTTTTGAGGAACAGTGGGCCAAGGAAGGCTCCTGGCTCAGGTGGAAGCCCTTCCATCATCAAGGGAGATAGCAGTCGAGGCCGGACGACGCAGACACGTCGCACGAGCCGTCCTTCGGAAAGGGAACGGCTCTGCGCCTCTATGTTCCCGAGAACATGGGAGCGACAGGTACGGAGATATATCCGGAGGGTTATGACGCTGAGCGCATGGTTATCATCGGACATGACAGAAGTGAGCATCTGTGCTCGCGTCCCTCATCCTTTTATGTCAGGGTAGAAGATCGCGTCATCTGCCGCCTGAAGGAAGCCCGACCAACGGATGCGAAGGTCGACATCCCAGAAGCCCCCTTGAAAAGCAGGCGGTGGATTGTTTTGCCGACGCTTCCCTGCTCGCTGAAATCATCACCGCCAAGTTTGCCTATCACCAGCGAGTACGAGACAATGTGCCCGGTGGAAGGAACTGGGCGTGAACATCCCCACCTCAACCGTCAACAGCTGGGTTCACGATGCCGCCGATGCACTTTATCCGCTTTACAAGATCCGGACGAAAACAGATTCTGCAAAGTCCTTACCTTCAGGTTGACGAAACCAGCGTACAGGTTGCCGACCGCAAGGAAAGACGCGCAAGGGATACCTGTGGGGCGTGCGTGACGCCATGCACTCCCCAGGGCGTGTTCTTCCATTGGAAGGACAGTTGCGCTCAGGCGCTGTAGCAGATGAGTTGTTCAAGGGCGCTACCAAGGTGCCATACAGTCTGACGGGTATGAGGCCTACAGCAGGTTTGAGAACGTTCAGGGCATAGTGCTACTGGGATGCATGGCACATGTGAGACGCAAGTTCGAACATCTGGCGGATGACGACAGAAATGCAGCTCACATCATCGAAACGATAGCCACGCTGTATGAGTTGGAGGAAAACCTCAGACACAGAAGCGCCACCAGTAGAGTGGAAGCTGAGCGGAGGCCAAGCCTACCCCATACTGAAGTATCTTGAGACCTATATGCTGGATGTACACAAACGGTACACAGGCGAAGCTTATGGAGAAGGCACTGCGTTATGCCTTCGCCGTATGGATACGCATTGGCAGGTATGTGCAGGACGGACGCTTCAACATAGACAACAATCTCATGGAGCAGGCCATCAGACCCATCACGCTTGGAAGAAAGAACTATCTGTTCTGCGGCAACAATGAGGGAGCGGAGAACAATGCCATCTTCTATACCTTCATGGCGTGTTGCAGGGAAGCAGACATAGACCCATATGAATGGATGAAGAAACTTTTCAAAACCGTTACTCGACATGACAGAGGAGGAACTCACGAAAATACTACCTTCAAACTGCAAATAACAAACAACCCTTATTTGCTGCGGACATATAAGGGTTGTTTGTTAGTGGAAAAGACGACATATTGATGCTTACGCACCTTTTATTATGCAGTTTTTGTAACATCTTAATAACAAGATAGTTACAAAGGAGGCAAAATGGTACTTTTTCCCCTAATTTTTATAAGTAGACTAAGGGTTAATGTAAATATATTTCGCAACAGTGTGATTGTTTTTAGGGCAGTATATAATAAGAGTTATTGCATGAGATTCATCCCATTTATATCATGTTTAATATTTTTAAAATTCCATATACCAACGAGATGATAGCACCCTATCCACCCTCTTATATACATATATTACTACCTCCTCCCAGAATGATGAGCCTTAGAACATATCCATATCATAATGATACCTACTATTATATAGTTCGTCCCTCTAAGACTTTATTAAACAATCCTACAAAACCCTAAGATAAAAATAACAATAAAGAAATATATGCAACTGATGAAATCAAAGTGTTTAACTTTTGAGAATGCCTCAAACAATAAAAAGAGATAGTAAGATAAACATATAATCAGAAGTCCGGATATGCTATATAATCCCATTATTCTAATTTATTGGTGTAAACAAATAGATATTGAGTTAACTTTATCGTTTCACAACAAGAAAGGCGTTGTTTATTTTAATCATCACTTGTGTAATACTTTATAAGAATATTTTCCAAACAATGAATGTCAATTTGATCACAATTAATCTCAATTTTATCGTATATATCGTAATGATATGGTATCAATAATGTTATAGTCTTCTAAATCTACAACAATAACTTCTAATTCAGTTGCAATAAATAATTTTTGGTTAACCTTTACCATTTCACAAAAAGAAACATTAAGTCCAAATACATAATTCTGTGTTTCTTTTCAAAAGTCATAAATAGCAAAATTTTGGTCGATCCCTATTGCATATATTTTCGAGGATAAATCTAAAAACTGAGGTAGTAATAGATCGCTCGACCATGCAATTTTATATATGAATTGGCATTTATTATTTTTCCATATTTCCGATAAACATCATTATGAAGTTCATCAAAAATGGCTTCAAAATCTAATTTCTTTATATGTATTATGGTCAATAAATTCAAGTTTCATTTCTTCTATATTTAGTAGTAAGTAGGATACGAGTTCATACGTCTATTTCTGACCAACTATAATAAACGTATAAATCTGTATCCCCACGCTATAATTACTTTTTATTTCTTTTGAGCTAATAAAAACACTTTGTTTATGTGCTAAAAGCTATCCAAGGTAGACCGAGGAAAAGTTGATATTTACTTTGATGTGTCTCTATGTAGGACACTTCCATTTGCCTGATGCGTAGCAAGAACGAGCACTTCGGCAATCTGAACATGGGCATGGTGCAGAAGCAGCATAGAATACAACCTCAGCTATGTCAGCACCAGTAAGAGGCTTAACACCTTCATATACCTTATCAGCACGAGCGTCATCGCCATGGAAGCGCACGTTAGAGAAGTGAGTTTCTACCAATCCTGGTTTTACATTCGTTACACGTACAGAGGTGTGGGCAAGGTCAATGCGGAGCCCATCGGTGATAGTCTTAACAGCAGCCTTTTTACCACAATAGACATTACCGCCTGCATAAGCAGCATCACCAGCCACTGATCCGATATTAATAACATGTCCACTGTCACGCTTTACCATTCTTGGTACAACAAGGCGTGTCATGGTAAGGAGTCCTTTAATATTGGTGTCTATCATCGTATCCCAATCCTCAAAACTTCCTTCGTACTCTGGTTCTAAGCCAAGAGCTAAACCTGCATTGTTTATTAAGACATCTATCTGCTGCCATTCAAGTGGTAGGCTATTGATAGCTGCTGTTGCTGCATTACGATTTCGTACGTCAAAAGCAAGTGCTACACCTTACTCCTTCTGCTTCGAGTTCTTTCTTTAGGTTAGCAAGAAGTTGTGCTCTACGGCCAGTAATGATACATCACCCTCCTTGCGCAAACTTACGTGCGCAGGCTTCGCCAATTCCACTGGTAGCACCAGTAATCAATACTATTTTTCTCATATTATGATTAAGTTATTATTAAAAGACAATATAGTTTAAGACAGACTAATAGAAAGGTGAACTTGCTCTCCTATCGGTTTCTTATCTAATAGTTGGTATCTACAAAACACTACTATTATTTATTCGACACCGCCACACCTATTAATATCAACGCACTCCCGACATACGCTATGGCTGTCATTGGCTCGTTGAGGAAGATAGCACTGGTTGCTACTGTTGTAATAGGGTTTAGATATAGATAGTTTGATGATGTCATAGCACCAATCTTCGCAATGACTAATGTCCACAGAACAAAGCAGAGGAAGGATGCAACAAGACCAAGGAATAAGAGATTTAGGAGTACTTTCGGTGTAAGAAGCATGGAGGTTGTAGCGGTCCATGGGTCGAAGATAAAGGCAGGTAGCACTGTGATAAGACCATAAAAGAAAAATCTTACGTGTTATAAAAACAGCTGAATAACTGTTTGAAATCTTCTTCATTAGTAAGGAATAAACAGCCCAACATAGTGATGCTAACAACGTGAGAAGGTCGCCCCAGGGGTTCAGATGTAGGACAAAACTACCATTGAAGATAACGATAGCAACACCCATTAAGGCTATTAATGAACCGAGAATCAGAGACCAACTTGCTTTAATACTCTTCACAAAGGTAATACCAAGTAGTACTGTAAGCAGTGGTGCAGTACAAACAATGAAACTAACGTTATTGACATAAGTAAGTCCTACTGCATAGTTCTCTGCGAGGAAGAAAACTGATCCTCCCGTAATACCTAATAAAACCATGATTAATTCATCACGCCATGTACGAGAAAAGAGCAGACGTGGCGAGATAAACCATATACAGATATAGGCAATGACAAAGCGTAGGAAAAAGATTTCCAATGGTGTCAATCCACTGTTATAAAGCACTTTTGTGTTTACAAAGGTAGTGCCCCATACGGCAACAATAGCAATGGCAAGAAGGTGCCACAGTATGTTTTTATTCTTGGTGTTCAACATATTTTTTAAGAGGATTAGGTAAGGTTTTGCCCTTTGTGATAAGAAGTATTACGGAGGTAATGATAAGTATGCAACCAATAATAATAGATGTTGTGAGTGGTTCGCCCATGAGTGTGATACCAATCGTCATTGCCGTGAGTGGCTCAAAGGCTCCTAAGATAGCAACACTGGCAGAATCAATCAAGGTGAGTGAACGAACCAACGTAACATTACTGATAGTGGTTGGAATCAATCCCAGTAGTATCAATGAAAGGAAAGAGTCTGCGTTAGAGATTCGCTGTACGCCTCCTGTTGTAAATGTTGCATAAAGGATGAGTAGCAACATAGCCATAAAGAAGATATAGAAATTAACCTTCAATGCAGGTAGCTTACGGATTCTCATGTGAGGAAATAGCACCATATAGATAGCATAAAGCAATCCTGACGACATCGCAAGCGTAACGCCCCACATCGACTTAATACCATCTGTATGCCCTATTCCACCGAGAAAAGCAACGCCAGCAATAGCAAGTAAAATAGCTAATGATATGCGAATTGTAAGTTTTTCGTTAAAGAAAAGGATGAGCAATATCTCTGTCCATACGGGATAAGAGAACAACAATGTTGTTGCTATACCTCCTGGCATATACTCGTAACTGCTGAAAAGGCATACAGCCGACACTGCATAGATAATCGAAAGGAACGTAATACGGAGTCCCATCTCCCCATCGTATATGCGTAGATTTTGCTTTTACGCCATAAGAGGATAGCCATCATAGAAAGACAACCGAAAGCGATCGATAGATCAATACTGACGGCAGTAACATTCCCGACTCCATTACTGGAATAGAGAAAAGCGGGATAGTACCGAACGTAATTGCAGAAAGGCTGGCATAGCCATAACCCTTTATAGTGGAAGAATTATTCACGATTTATATGTGTGTTGATTAACGCTAATATGATGCAAAATTTACATATTTTTCTGCAATATATGTATCGAAAACTCCTATAAAAAGTCAAGGATAGGGAATAATGACTATATCTCGAGGTATGGCAACAATAAGTTGCTTTTTCATTGACGACCTATAGCATGACAATAGTACTCAACACCATTGGTAGTTTACTAACAGCACACATGTGTGGGGCATCACCACCTTTAACTAATATAGTCCACTATCAGGGAAAAGAGCTATATCATATAGCGCTAAACGTTAAATATAAGTTAAACACCATATAACTATTTCTATTTAATTTAAGTAATAACAGGTTTATAAAATGCATTTTAAGTGAAAAAGAGACTGTTGATAAGGTATGTTATCAGGTGAGAATAACTATATATAAGCTTTTAACCATAAGAGTTTTTACACCATTACTAATATTCTCACCACTTCATTACAAATTTTACTTTCTTATAGCGAGGCACAAAGCTCTAAAAGATTTCCCTGTCACTCCTGTCACTAAATAAGGTTTATAACTTATTGGTTTATAATGGGTTTCTATAAAGTGTTAAACAAAGTGACAGCAAAATAAAATATAAACTATCATTGTAATATAGTCGCATTTCTGCAAAATGGAAACTATTCTCTTTCATAAAGAATAACTATGAAAGATAATTATTTGCAAGAATTACAAATTATGTGTACCTTTGCATTGTCTTAATTAAGTTGGATAACTTATACGTTAAAGATTACCTGAAGCGATCAGATAGAATAAAGAAATCCTTTTTCATAGAATAAAGGATTATCTAGAGCACTTATTAATAATTAAATTAGGTAAATAGCAATGAGGATAGCATTTTTCGACGCCAAGTCGTATGACATCGAGTCTTTCAATGAAGTAAACAAGGATTATAATTTCGATATTCGCTATTATCAAGAGCGTCTCAGTATTAGCACAGTGCCTTTGGCAAAGGGGGCTGATGTTGTCTGTATTTTTGTAAATGCAGAGTGTGACGCAAATGTTATTGATGAATTAGTGAGCAATGGGGTGAAACTTGTAGCTCTTCGATGCGCAGGTTTCAATAATGTTGACCTAAAGGCTGTTGAAGGTCGATTAATGACACACGTACTTGCTTACTCTCCCATGCTGTTGCTGAGTATGCTGTAGCACTGATGCTAAGTCTTAACCGTAAGATTTATCGTGCTGTGAACCGTACACGTGATGGAAACTTTACATTACACGGCTTATTAGGCTTCGACATGTATGGTAAGACAGCAGGTGTTGTTGGTATGGGTCGTATTGCTAAAGAGCTTATAAAGATTCTGCATGGCTTTGGTATGAACATTATGGCATACGATCTCTATCCAGATCAAGAGTTTGCAAAGCAGTATAATGTGAAGGTTGTTCAGCTTGACGAACTTTATGCGAATAGTGATATCATCTCCCTTCACTGCCCATTGACACCAGATACAAAGTTCCTTATTAATAAGGAAAGTATTGCTAAGATGAAGAAGGGTGTGATGATTATCAATACTGGTCGTGGTCAGCTTATCCATACAGAAGACCTTATTGAAGGATTGCGTACAAAGCAGGTGGGTTCAGCAGGTCTTGACGTTTATGAGGAGGAGAAGGAGTACTTCTATGAGGATAAGAGTGATAAGATGATTGATGATGACGTATTGGCTCGCTCTACTGATGGTTCCAAATGTTGTATTGACCTCTCATCAAGCATTCTTTACAAAGGAAGCACTCTACAACATCGCAGTTTCAACCCTTAGCAGCGTAAAAGAACTCTCAGAAGGCAAGGAACTTAGTTGCCAAGTGAAGTAAATATTAGAGTCTTATAATTTTCATAAAGAGTATAAGGTCAGTATTATATATAATAAGGTGGATTGAAAGAAATATCTTTTTTTAATCCACCTTTTTTTCTATGAATTTTTCTTGTTGTTGTGTCATATAAATAATATTTAACTCAGAAAACCTTTTGAGTTACATTAGTTTCGTTTAACTTTGCACATATTTAATGAAACATTCTATATAAAACTTCTATTAGAGGCTTTTTAAAAGGTTTATGAAGAGGAGTATGATAAAGGATAACTAGAGAGTAAAATATACTTAATAAAAACAAAGAGTTATGAAAAAGATTTTAGTTGTAGCAGCACTGATGCTTTCATCAGTATTCTACATTCGCACAGCATGCAGTTGGTTCATTCAATCTTCAGCCAAAGGTTGGTGTTAGTATTGCTAATCTCACAGAGCCTAAAGGTTCAGATTCTCGTGTAGGTGTTGTAGCTGGTGTTGAAGGTGAGTATCAAGCGTGATATTTTCTCTGTAAGTGCAGGTGTACTCTACTCTATGCAGGGTACAAAAGCTAATTTCACTAATTTAGGGTGATGCAACAAACCGCCTTGATTATATTAACGTTCCAATCATGGCAAACGTTTATGTTGTTAAAAGGTCTTGCTGTTAAATTGGGTGTTCAGCCTGGATTTAATGTTAGCAACAAGTTTAAAGGCGGATAATCTTAAAGCAATTGAAAATTATGTAAAGGAGGCACAGTCTGTAGATGTTTCTATTCCAGTAGGTCTTTCTTACGAATACACAATAACTTCCAGCTTGATGCTCGTTACAATTGGGAGGGTGTTAGCAAAGGCTTTCAAATGGTCTGATGCAAAGAACAGCGTATTTCAGATTACTTTGGGATACAAGTTTGACTTGTAAATCATAAAACGCATACTATATTTCTTTTTTGGGGGATGTGTCAAGACAAACACATCCCCTTTTTTGACTTTTTCAAGATTACGTTATTTCATACATTGATATTTTTAGTCTATCTATTCTACTAACTTTGTATTCGTATAAAAAGTGTTGATGAGCATTTAATAGCTTATATATGCTTCGATAAAGTATTTAAAGATGACAACTACAAGTAGCTCTATCCAATTATGGTATGCAACTATGCTTAGTATTTATTTTCTTTATCATAATAGCTCTGCCAACATTGCAATTTTCAAGATACTGTTCTCATCTCAATCTTATTTAATAATTTCTATATACAAAAATAATCTGACCAAATCTATATGATGTCTTATTAGAACTCAAAAGAACAAATAAAAAGGCATATATATGATTGGGATAATTAGTTTAATAAATAAAAAGGAAGACATCATAGATATCTTTCCTTTTATTATATAATATATCTGAGAATATGTTTATTACATCATACCGCCCATGCCTGGAGCAGCTGGCATAGCTGGAGTGTCCTCAACCTTGTCTACAATGAGACACTCAGTTGTCAAGAACATACCTGCAATTGAAGCAGCATTCTCAAGTGCAACACGAGATACCTTAGCTGGGTCGATAACACCTGCAGCACGAAGGTCCTCGTAAATATCCTTGCGAGCATTGTAACCATAGTCACCCTTACCCTCACGAACATTGTTTACTACTACGGCACCTTCACCACCTGCATTAGCGATAATCTGACGGAGAGGCTCCTCAATAGCACGACAAACGATATTGATACCAGTCTGCTCGTCAGCATTCTCACCCTTAAGGTCCTTCAATGCTTCCTGAGCACGGATGTAAGTGGTACCACCACCAACAACTACACCCTCTTCCATTGCAGCACGAGTAGCGCAGAGTGCATCGTCAACACGGTCCTTCTTCTCCTTCATCTCTACCTCAGAGTTAGCACCAACGTAGAGAACAGCTACACCACCAGAGAGCTTAGCCAAACGCTCCTGCAACTTCTCCTTATCGTATGAGCTTGTTGAAGTCGCAATCTCGTTCTTAATCTGAGCCACACGATCCTTGATTGCTTCCTTCTCACCAGCACCATCAACGATAGTTGTGTTGTCCTTAGAGATAGTAACTTTCTTAGCTGTACCCAGCATCTCAAGAGTTGCCTTATCCAAAGAAAGACCCTTTTCCTCGCTGATTACCACACCACCTGTCAACACAGCGATATCCTCAAGCATTGCTTTACGACGGTCGCCAAAGCCTGGAGCCTTAACAGCACAAATCTTCAAACCTGCACGAAGACGGTTTACAACCAATGTTGTCAATGCCTCAGAGTCAACATCCTCTGCAATTACCAACAATGGGCGACCACTCTCAGCAGCTGGCTGGAGGATTGGGAGGAAGTCCTTAACGTTTGAAATCTTCTTATCGTAGATGAGGATATATGGGTTCTCCATATCACATTCCATCTTATCTGTATCTGTTACAAAGTAACCAGAGAGATAACCACGATCGAACTGCATACCCTCAACAACGCCGATACTTGTCTCACGAGTCTTGCTCTCCTCAATAGTGATAACGCCATCCTTAGATACCTTACGCATAGCATCTGCAAGCAACTTACCAATTTCTGGGTCGTTATTGGCGCTTACAGTAGCAACTTGCTCTATCTTGTCATAGTTATCACCAACAACTTCTGCTGTAGCCTTGATATGCTCAACGACCTTAGTTACAGCCTTATCGATACCACGCTTGAGGTCCATTGGGTTTGCACCTGCTGTAACGTTCTTCAATCCTTCAGTAACAATTGCCTGTGTGAGGATAGTTGCTGTTGTTGTACCATCACCAGCATCGTCACCAGTCTTGCTTGCAACACTCTTAACAAGCTGTGCACCTGCATTCTCAAAGTTATCCTCAAGCTCTACTTCCTTAGCAACGGTAACACCATCCTTAGTAATCTGTGGAGCACCGAATTTCTTACCGATAACAACATTACGCCCCTTAGGACCGAGTGTTACCTTCACTGCATTTGCCAACTGATCAACACCACTCTTCAAGAGTTCACGTGCATCTGAATTGAATTTTATCTCTTTTGCCATTTTGTTTATTCCTTATTATTGTTTAATTTATGCTTTGCTTATTCGTTTTACCTTTTTCTATATATAGTTCTACAAGATATAAGCAAAGCAGCTATTTTAAAGACCTTTTCATACGAAACTGTACTCAACTACTGCACACGTCGCTCTGACGCATCATCAGATATTTCTCACCTTCATTCTCAAGTTCTGTACCCGGCATACTTACCATAGAGTACCTCGTCACCAACCTTGAGAATCATCTCCTCATCCTTGGTACCATTACCAACAGCTACAACCTTACCACGTTGTGGTTTTTCCTTGGCTGTGTCTGGGATGATAATACCACCAACTTTCTTCTGCCTGTGCTGAAGCACAAGCACTCTATCTGCTAAAGGTTTAATTGTCATAATTGTATATGTTTTAAGATTTTAATTATCAATTTGTTTACGACCTACCAAAAAGAAAGTCGTTTTCGCCTTACATTATACGAAAAGTATGCCAAAAAGACGTACAGACATCTATAAGAACATTATCTGACAACCTGTCAGTTTCTTTCTTGTCATATAGACCAAGAAAACAAAAATAAAGATTTTATCTTTGCAATAGAATAAAGAATATGGTAAGAACTAATAAAGATTGACGATGAAAACAGATTACTAAAGCTATTACAAGTGATCTCCAAGCACTATCAGATGCTGAGAAGCGAGAGATTTTTCCAAGTTCTTTAAGGCTGGGCAAAGGGAGAGTATGGGGAAGGCGACCGTTTCATAGGTGTCACCGTACCCAATATTAGAGCGATTGCCAAGCTTCACAAAGACATCTCCATAGAGGAGATACGGGAACTGATACAGTCAGAATGGCATGAAGTGCGTCTATGTGCCTTAATTATTATGGTAGAGAAAAGTAAAAAGAAAGACGAGAGTTTACGCAAAGAGCTGTTTAACCTCTATCTTTCTCAAACCGAACGAATCAATAATTGGGACCTTGTTGACCTATCCTGTCGCTTTATTGTAGGCGAATACTTACTTGACAAGTCACGTGACATTCTTTATCAGTTAGCTCAAAGTTCACTACTATGGGACAATCGTATCGCTATCGTTTCAACATACGCCTTCATTCGTAAAGGACAATTAGATGACACATACGCATTGAGCGACCTGATGATGCACCACCCACACGACCTAATGCATAAGGCTATTGGCTGGATACTTCGTGAGGCAGGGAAGCGTGATGCTAATCGTCTTTATAATTATGTCATGAGCCATCGAGCAGATATGCCCCGTACCATGCTGCGTTATGCAATAGAAAAGTTTTCTCCCGATAGAACGCTCTATCCTCATGAAAGCGTGTCTAAAAATGCACTTCCCATTTACTTATATTTCAGCCATTGTTCATTAGTTCGAGAAAGTGTTAGACAGCGATATAACTGTCATGATTTTTCACATACACTTTTTCAAAAGAGCACAAATAGTATTCGAATTAACGCCCTAATTGACTTGCAAAAGATGCCCTTTTTGAAGCCTAACTAACGCCCTTTTGAAAGCCCAACTACACATTTTTCTCAAAAACAATCTCTGTAACAACCTCAAAACAAGTTAGTTACAAAAAGCTCCGAAAAGGCTTTTATTCTGATATTTTAAGACAGATAGAATAGACAGAGTTGTAAAGCTAAAATTCAAACACCAACATAGTACAAAAAACTAATGAAGATAGAATTTAGATTTTAACAACCATTTCTCATCTTTTATATGACATTTCTACCGCTCAAAAAGAGTTGAAAAACATACGCTCTGATCCAAGGTAGAAGAAACTAAGAACAAACAACAAACTTAACTCTCATAATTCATAACACAAAATAAGAATATATCCCATATTTTTTTCTTACCTTTGCATTCAGAACATAATATATAGTTTAACGATATAAAAGAAAATGAAACCTACGTTATTACTCCTTGCGGCAGGTATGGGAAGCCGCTACGGCGGGCTAAAGCAGCTCGACGAATTGGGTCCTAATGGCGAAACCATTATGGACTACTCTATCTATGATGCTATTCAGGCAGGATTTGGTAAGATTGTCTTTGTTATCCGTAAGGATTTTGAAGAGCAGTTCCGCAGCCAAGTTCTCTCAAAGTATGAGGGTCATATCCCTGCAGAACTTGTTTTCCAGAGCATCGATGCACTGCCAGAAGGATTCTCTGTACCAGAAGGTCGTGAGAAGCCATGGGGTACAAACCATGCTGTTTTGATGGCAAAGGATGTTATCAAAGAGCCTTTCTGCGTTATCAACTGCGACGACTTCTACAATCGCGATTGCTTCAAGGTTATCGGAAAGTTCCTTGCTGACCTCCCAGAGGGTGCAAGAGACAAGTATGCAATGGTTGGTTTCGCGTAGGTAATACACTGAGCGAGAATGGTACATGTTGCTCGTGGTATCTGCTCTACAGATGCTGAAGGACACTTGACTACTGTTGTTGAGCGTACAGAAATTGAGCGTCGCGATGGCGAAATCAAGTACTAAAGACGACAATGGCGAGTGGGTTGCTGTAGGAGAGAACACTCCTGTATCTATGAATGTATGGGGTTTCACACCAGACTACTTCGAGTACAGCGAGGCATACTTCAAGGAGTTCCTCTCTGATCCAAAGAACATGGAGAACAAGAAGTCTGAATACTTCATCCCATTGATGGTCAACAAGCTCATCAACGATGGTACATCTACCGTGAAGGTGCTTGATACTACCAGCAAGTGGTTTGGCGTAACATACGCTGCCGATCGTCAGAGCGTGGTTGACAAGATTCAGTCACTGGTTGACGATGGTACCTATCCAGCTAAATTGTTCTAATTCATAACCCCTGCCTGGGTATTATCTCCGCATACATTCTTCGGTATTTCAAGATGTAAGACGGGTATTCAGGCAGGGTTTTTTATTTCTCTCATCTCTACACACATCGAGTATAACAACCCAAACACCTTTCAAACACACACCAAAGCTGACAGCTATAATGGAATTAAACCTATTGAATCAAGAAGAGATTGCAACACTACGCAATCTTCTCTCCAATGCAACAAACATAGTTATCTGTGCTCATAAGTCACCAGATGGTGACGCAACAGGTTCGTCATTGGCATGGATGCACTATCTAAACCAGATTGGTAAGACCAACGTTAAGGTATGTATGCCTGACGCTACACCCAGACTTCCTGCATTGGCTTCCAGGACATAATTCCGTTATTCGTTATGACAGACGACCAAAGGAGGTTGAGAAGGCGTTTAAGGAAGCAGACCTTGTTTGCTGTCTTGACTTCAACCAAAACTCACGTGTAGATGCAATGCAAGAGGTTTTGGAGTCCTCCACAGCCCCTCGCCTACTCATCGACCACCACTTAGAGCCTGAGACAAACAACGCACTGACAATTTCACATCCAGAAATGTCAAGTACATGTGAGATAGTTTTCCGCCTGATTAGTCAGTTAGATGGCTACGAGAAGATGACAACTCAATGTGCGTCCTGCATTTATTGTGGTATGATGACAGATACAGGTGGCTTCACCTATAATTCGTCACGCCCAGAGATATTCTATATTATCGGTCAGCTTCTTGCAAAGAATATTGACAAGGATGAGATTTATAACCGTGTATTCCACAACTACTCTACCAATGCCCTCCGCCTCCGTGCACACATCATCCTCAACAAGATGAAGGTGATTGAGGAGTTACACGCATCCTATTATACCGTAACAAAAGAAGAGATGGCACAGTTCCATTTTATCAAGGGAGATATGGAGGGACTTGTGAATATTCCACAGCAGATTAAAGGGCTCAAACTAAGTATCTCATTGCGAGAAGATACAGAGAAACCTAAGACCGTACTCGTGAGTCTTCGTTCTTGCAATGGGTTCCACTGTCAGCCGATGGCAGCAAAGTTCTTCAATGGTGGCGGTCATGCTGACGCATCAGGTGGAAGACTAAATTGCACCATCGAGGAAGCTGAACAGATTGCCATTAAGGCGATACTATACTATAAAGAGGAGTTACAATAAGTAAAATCCTTTATAGTGAGAGTATAAACAACAATACACTTCATAGCTACATCCACATTGGAAAGCTTATATTTATCAGGTTATGAACATATTAGAACTATCCCAAAAAGCGCTTTTCTGTACGCAAATATAGTGATACACCAGTATCAGAAGAAGACTTACAATATATCCTTGAGGTGACACGTATGGCACCATCGGCAGTCAATAAACAGCCATGGAAGTTTGTTATTGTGAAGTCGGATGAAGCGCGCAAGCAACTACAAGAATGCTACGACCGCGAATGGTTCAAGTCTGCACCGCTCTACATCATTTGTATGCGCGAGGTTGACAAAAACTGGATACGCCAAGAAGATAACAAGCAACATGGTGACATTGATGTTGCCATTGCTACAGAACATCTTTGTTTGGCTGCCACAGAGCGAGGCTTAGGCAGTTGTTGGGTATGTAACTTTAATGTAGCCAAACTGAAGGAGACCTTCTCATATACAGGCTTTGAACCTGTTGCCATCATTCCTATCGGTCACATAGCTGACGACTGCCCAACAAATGAGAAGAAACGGAAGACTTTAGAAGAAATTACAGAATATCATATAATCTTTATAAACGATTTCTGTTGTCTATTGAACATAAGCTGTATAAAGTTATTATTAGCATCTTATTCATATAATGTAACGACCATAACGAATCATTCTCCTTACTTTTTCAACTGATGTGCTGAGGCTCCGCACCAATGGTGCTAATGGTTCGCACCAATGGTGCTGACGCTCTGCACAACTCAATATGACGCCAGCATGAAAGCAAGATGCTATTAAATTCAGGTTCAAAACTTAGCTTATAACATTCAAACAGAGGAATTATCTACATATAAACATCTTAATTCAACAATAAATTATGCGTATTCTTGGAAAACATCATTTGGTGGATATTTGGCGGATTAGAGGCTGCTATCGGTTATTTTACAGGCAGTTTAGCACTTGCCATCACCATTATCGGTATACCAGCAGCAATTCAAACGTTCAAGCTTGGACTATTATGTCTATGGCCTTTTGGTGCAGAAGTGAGAGAAGGAGAAAGTCTTTCAGGCTGTATCACCATTCCACTCAATATCATTTGGATTATCTTTGGTGGTTTATGGGCATGCTTAACCCACATTCTCTTTGGTATCCTCCTTGCCATTACGATTATAGGTATTCCATTTTGCCAAAGCAACACTTCAAAAATGGCTGGACTATCCCTTGCACCCATTTTGGCAAAGATGTTGAACTTCACTTTTAGTCTAAAAGCCGAAAAATAAAGACATTTCAAAATCATTTAAATTAAAATCATTTTAAATTCTTGGTAGAACTATCAAAAGTCAGTATCTTTGGCAAAAACAAAAAAGAAAAGCCCATGATTACGCAAGACAACTTCAACCAGGAATACGCTGACCCTATAGAGGAACAGCAGATTCGCTATTTCGTGTGCATGGAGATGGGGCGTCAGATACATAGATACATCAAAGCCATGCACGGCAGTAAACAACAGATGCTACGTTTTTGAGGAGCATCTGAAAGACCTACCTATGAAAGGAAAAAGGAGGCTGCTATTGCGCGATATATTGACTTAAACCGCAAGGCTATCAAGGGGTTAGACATGAAGATTGTCTTAGCTCGCGCGATGGCAAACTACTCTGATACATTCGATTACCTCGTTACATTGGTCAACGATAAGAGAAAGATGGTGAAATATTTGAATCTTATCCGCGAGATATACATTCAGTATCATGAGGTAATCGAACGAAAAGGAAAGTTTGGTATCCTTGACCACAGAGGGCGTACACTCGTTGAACCGAAGTATGAGTTCCTTCGTACTTGTTATGTCTATGTTGACGACTTACGAACAATGCCGCTCATAGCACAATTAGATGGTAAACTTGGTTTGATACTTCCTGATGGAAAGGATACTATTATTGCGCCTTTCATCTATGACAGTATAACGTTAAGAGACGAACCACCTTACTTTCGAAGCAAAGAAAGGAAGCAAGAAAGATTCTGCTTAACACAGATGGTGAAGAGCAATAAAACAAAAAGAGCTGTAACTGCCAATGCGGTTACAGCTCTTTTATATTACAATATAATACGATTTAAATCTTCTTCAACAAAGCAGCCAAACCTCTGAAGTTGCTCCTGCCACATAGTAATCTTACTATTCACCTTGTCAATATCAACACCCTGATTCAGTTCTGGTGAGTCACGCTGCTGCTGCAACAAGCTGATATACTGGATTTCACAAGTGCCATCTTTAGCCTTAACTGTCTTTTTCTTTGGATAGCCACGCTTATCAACCTCACGCTGATACTGCTCAGATATATCGTTGATACGCTGACCACACTCTTCATACTGGCTCAACCACTGCTGGTAAGCTGCGCTATTCTGCTTGTTCTCAAACTGTGTACTGTTTGCAGATTCACCTATCTGCTCGTATGAGCTCTGTGCCATACCCACCATTGGAAGGGCCAACAAAGCAATAACCAATAATTTTTCTTAACTCTCATAATTGTGTTCTTTTAAAATAAAATATCGCTTGCAAATATAAAGTAAATATCAGAAAGAACCAAAGTTTTTGTAATTTTGCATATTACTATTCGTCCTTTAAATCTCTTTTAAGAGTATGTAAGGATAAATGTAGAATAAAGTTGAAAAATTATGAATAAATATATTGAGGTAAAAGGGACTAAGGTTAACAACCTAAAGGATATAGATGTAAACATCCCTCAAGGTAAGTTTGTTGCCATTACTGGCGTATCAGGTTCGGGCAAGTCATCGCTTGCTTTCGACACACTCTACGCTGAAGGACAACGCCGATATGTGGAGAGTCTTTCCGCTTATGCCCGTCAGTTCTTAGGCAGAATGTCTAAACCTGAGGTCGATTTTATCAAAGGATTACCCCCCGCTATCGCCATTGAGCAAAAGGTTATCTCACGTAATCCACGCTCAACGGTGGGTACATCTACCGAAATATACGAATATCTCCGTCTTCTCTATGCTCGCATTGGTAGGACTTTTAGTCCAGTATCTGGCGAAGAGGTAAAGCATCACTCTGTTGAGGACGTCATTGAGAAGGTGATGTCCTACTCAGAAGGAACAAAGTTCTGTATTCTTTCCCCACTTCACATTGTTGAAGGAAGAAGCATTCAGAACCAACTTGAGATGGAGATGCAGGAAGGTTATGCCCGTATCTATGTAGATGACGACTTCATTCGCATAGAAGACTGGCTTGAACAAAACCCTGCTGACGAAACAAATGGAAAGACAAGGCTGAAAATAAAGCAAAGAACATTTATCTTGTTATTGACCGTCTGTCAGTTGACAATTCCAAAGATACACTGACCCGACTCACCGATTCATGCGAGACGGCTTTCTATGAGGGCGACGGCAAGATGCAGTTAATGATTTTGCCAGCCAAGCTTACCTATGACTTTTCAACACGTTTTGAAGCTGACGGCATACGCTTTGAAGAACCGAACGATAATATGTTTTCGTTTAATTCTCCTCTCGGTGCATGCCCTACTTGTGAAGGTTTTGGACGCGTCATTGGTATTGATGAGAAATTAGTTATCCCTGACTCGTCTCTTTCTGTCTATGATGGTTGCGTACAATGTTGGCACGGTGAGAAGATGGCAACATGGAAAGATGAGTTCTGCAGACGTGCTGCAAAAGACAACTTCCCTATCTTTAAACCTTATTTTGAACTAACTAAAGGCTGAGAAGGAAAAGTCTTTGGAAGGGTCTACCAAGCGACAGAAAAAAAGACATTCACGATCGTATCTGTATTGATACCTTCTTCCAAATGTTGAAAGAAAACCAATACAAGATTCAATACCGCGTCATGCTCAGTCGTTATCGTGGTAAAACTGTTTGTCCAGACTGCCACGGTACGAAGCTAAAGAAGGAAGCAACATGGGTCAAGATAGGCGGTATGGCTATTACCGAGCTCGTTGATATGTCAATCATTAATCTTAAAGCAATGGTTTGACAAACTGGAACTAACAGAGCATGAACAGGAAGTTAGTAGACGATTGATGACCGAAATCACAAGTCGTTTGCAGTTCCTTTTAGACGTAGGATTGGGCTACCTCACCCTTAACCGCCAATCAAACTCATTGAGTGGTGGTGAGAGTCAGCGCATCAATCTCACAACCTCCCTTGGTTCTTCCCTCGTTGGCTCACTCTATATACTTGATGAACCTTCCATTGGTTTGCACAGTCGAGATACCGACCGCCTCATTCATGTACTGGAAGGAACTTCAAGCATTAGGTAACACGGTGGTTGTCGTGGAACATGATGAGGAAATCATGCGTGCTGCAGACTATCTGATTGACGTTGGACCAGATGCAGGTCGACTTGGTGGTGAGATTGTATTCGAAGGTAAAGTATCTGATATCAAGCGAATAGAGGGAGATGTAAAAGAAAAAAAGAATGTTCAATCACAGCAATTACTGAAACAGTTTCCTCGTTCATATACTATTAAATACCTCACTGGAACGGAAGTTATCAACACACCTACAAGTCGTCGACCATGGAATATGGCAGATAGAATTGAAGGGGCACGCATGAACAACCTTAAAGGTGTTGACGTAAAGTTTCCGTTGAATGTCTTTACTGTGGTGACAGGAGTCAGTGGTAGCGGAAAGTCTTCCCTTGTGAAAGGTATTCTCTACCCTGCTCTCAAACGTCATTTGGATGAGGTTGCCGACACACCAGGTGAATATTCTTCTCTTGGAGGTGACTGGAAACAGATAAAACACGTGGAGTTTGTAGATCAGAACCCTATCGGTAAGAGTACACGCTCTAACCCAGCGACTTACGTGAAGGCATACGATGAAATCAGAAAACTCTTTGCAGAACAACAATTATCAAAGCAGATGGGCTTCACACCACAATATTTCTCATTCAACACAGAAGGTGGACGCTGCGAAGAATGTAAGGGTGCAGGTGTCATTACGGTGGAGATGCAATTTATGGCAGACCTCGTTCTGGAATGTGAAGAATGTCACGGACAACGCTTTAAGCGTGAGATACTCGATGTACAGTTCCAAGGAAAGAATATCAACGACATTCTGAATATGACCGTATCTGAGGCTATTCAGTTCTTCGGTGAACATAAGCGCAAAGCAATTGTAAACAGATTGAAACCTTTAGAGGATGTAGGTCTTGGTTATATCAAAGCTCGACAAAGTTCTTCTACCCTATCTGGCGGTGAGAATCAGCGTGTGAAACTCGCTTACTTCATAGGACAAGAACAGCAAGAACCAACGCTTTTCATCTTTGATGAGCCTACAACAGGTCTACATTTCCACGATATCCAGCGTCTACTCCATGCTTTCAATGCGCTCATTGAGCGTGGACATACGATATTGGTTATTGAACATAATCTCGATGTCATCAAATGTGCTGACCATGTCATCGATCTTGGTCCTGATGGAGGGTGATAAGGGTGGAAACCTCGTAATAGCTGCTACGCCAGAAGAAGTTGCTCATTGTAAGGAGAGCCTTTACAGGTAAGTATTTAGTTGAAAAGCTAAAATAGATAAGGTATGATGTGACTTTATAAATAAAGCGTATTTAGGTGAGTTTATTACTTTTACCAAAGTAGAAAAGAGTTTATGTCTACTCTAATCGCTTCTACATTCATCATGTATTTTTAGTGAGTTCATCAATTAGGCATAGTGTCAATAGCAAAAAGAAAAGTTATAAATAATTTGGATTTATCAGAAAATCTTGTTACCTTTGCACCTGCTTTATAAAAAGTATAGGGAGATTCGCTAGCTCAGCTGGTAGAGCACAACACTTTTTATCGTTGGGGTCATGGGTTCGAGCCCCTATACGAATCACTGAGTAAGTAAAAAGAGAGTAACTATATTTGTTACTCTCTTTGTTTTGATAATCAGCCATTTATGTTTTTTTATCAATTTCTGTTTACCCCAAAAATGGCGTTTCTTATGGCTTGTTCTCAAAGGAGCAGAATATGCTGTAAGGGCAGAACACAAGGTCATGATAGTTGTGTATCGAGCGGTGTCTTGAGTGAACAAGGTTGGCTTTTGTTTCTTGAGTAGTTCGTTAATGCACTCGATGATGTATCTTTGGTCTCTTCCGAAATTTGGAGTGATGAACCATAAGCTCTTATATTCATATAGTTACGAAGTAATAGCCTCCACTAAAAGCCTATAAAAAGCCATTTTTATAAAAACAAAAATTCATAATTCAAGCTTTTCTGAAGTCAGCGTTGCCGAACTGCTGTGGACATCGTTAAACCCTTTTATAATGGAGGCTTTGTTATCTTCTGACAACGTTGATTATACCCTATCACTCCAAATTCCTGATGAACCTAAAAATAATAGCAAAAGTAAAAGGCGGTAATAAGTAACTGAAAATATTCATCAACTTATTACCGCCCTGTTTATCATCTTTCTATGAGCGATAGAGAGTATCACATAGAAAGTTTACTCTGTGTAATGAATAGCCTCCATAAATCGTTTAATAACCTCAGGCTTACCAGTATGTTTGCCTTTATCTTCTGAAATCTTACAGGTTTCATTATAGAATGGCCATGACTCCGTAATCTTTACAGCAACCAACTTAATAACAATATTCAGTGGTTTTACATGAGGGAAGTCATTGGTAAAGTGAGTACCAATACCAAATGAGGGCTTCACACGATTTTTCCAGCATAGCGCTGTATCTCAATAGCCTTATCCGTATCTAAGGCATTTGAAAAATAGCACCTGTTTATCACGTGCATCAATGCTCAAAAAGAGTTGTATTTAGCAATAATCTTTTCTAATTGCTCAAAAATTATCACCTGAGTCTATACGTGGTCCCTTGAATTGATTAGCAAAATCTTCTGAGAAGTTATAAGAGAATATATCCCATCCAAAGGAATCATAAAGGTAAGTTCCCAATGCACCACGATAAGTTCTACGCCATGCTTCCATAGCCATATAGTTTGCCATCTGAGGACCAAACATACCGTCGCAATAGCACAGATAAACTCATGTGCCATAGTACCAACAGGCATAAGATTATACTTCATGGCAAGGTGAATATTACTTGTCCCAACAAAGCGTCCCTTCCATTCACGACTCTCATAGCAATCCTTTCATTGCACGAACAGCAGTATCTTCTGCTGTAAGATCATGGCGACGACGTGTACCAAAATCTGAGAAGACACATCCTGCTTCAAGTAGTCGTTCTGTTTTACGATGTGTCTTATCATAAAGTAGTTGATAATCAAACTCCTGAGCCTGTTCGTTAAACATATAGAATAGCTCTGAGATGATAGCAGACCTCTTACTTCTAATAAAATAGTATCAGCCCACAATCCTTCAAACTCAATATGAAGGTGCCTATCCTCATCCTGCCATACCTTCACCCATTCATGTGAAAAGCAGGAAACCACGAAGGTATGTCAAAAACCACTACGGAAGATAATAGCATTTCTGTCGGAGAAAATTTATTTCTTCGTCGGTAATAACAACCGACCCAATGACTCTATCTGATGTTCTACTTCATGCGCCAGAAACCTTTTGGATAAACTGTATCATCACGATCAACAAAATGATAGCAAAACATGCGCGTGGATAGTTATCAATGACAGCACAGCACATTGTAAGCTTGTAAAGGTCATCGTCTGTAAAGTGATTAATAATTTGTCTCATCTTTATTGTTATTGAATTCAGTCATCAAAATTATAAAAAGATATGGAAAGACAAAAAGGTTTTATAAAAAGATGGTTTAATACCGCACCGTATCCTATAACTATCAGTCGTCCTTTTCTCACCCAAAAGACAAAATCCGGCTGTATACCATTTTTCGATTTTGCTGTCATTTCTATCACTCTTATTCTGCTTTTTAATCTACTGATTATAAACAATTAAACAAAGTGTTAAAAAGTGACAGCACTAAAAATTAAAAACTTAATTAGGGATTTTGATGCTTTTCGCTTGGTTACATTTACACGCACAACGCACCTATCCTTCCCCGTTTTCCCATGATCTAAAGACACATTTACAAAATAAAGTTGTATATTTGCAGTTGGTATACCTATGACTTGCTTGAGTCGCAAAACTGATGGTGAACCATCCTGATGCTGGTGAAACGAATATTGACCTATGATGCGGCAGGTAATCTCCTGACGAAGCTCACGGCAGAACTTAGGAAGTCGATATCTGACAAGGGTTACATCTCTTACACCTACGACTTCGAGCGACTCCATGAGGTACTTTATCCGAAAAATCTCTTTAATCGTGTTACTTATACCCATGGTAAGGCTGGCGATAAGTATAACCATTAGCGGTCGTCTTGCTCTTGTAGAGGATGCGGTGGCGGTGAGGCCTATTACTATGGTCGACAGGGTCCGAGGTGACGAAGACCGTCCGTGCAGTTATGGCGAGTGTGTGGCAGATATTGGGACTTGTGTCTATGGTGCTACCTATGATAGCTGGAACCGTGTACAGACGATGACTTATCCTGACGGGTGAAGTGGTGACTTATCACTACAATGCTGCAGGACAGGTTGAGCGTCTTACGAGCAATAAACAGGGACGTCAGAGCGTTATTGTTGATAGGATGGGTTACGATAAGGAGGGTTATACGGTTCATACGAAGCTCGGTAAATGGCACGGAGATCACTCTTATACTACGACAAGCAGCGTGAACGTCTGGCAGGTGATGAACCTTACGGCGGACGGTCAGACCCTGATGGAAAACAGATATCGCTATATGATGCTGTGGATAATATCTCGGTATTACGAATGCGCGCCAACCCAACGTCGCTTACAAAGCTCAATAGGGCGAAGTTGGGGAGTTCGCATACTGGCGAGTATGATGAGCTGAACCGCCTTATTCATGCTGGTGAGCTGTGCGTGTTACGACATGGTGATGTCGTTCGGACGGATGAGTGAACCGCTACTCAAGGTACGAAAGTGGACTCAACAACAACTGCCAAGTCTTATAACTTGCTTATAAGTATGAGGACAGTAACCATCTTACGGCTCCAACGCAGATTGGTCACGACCAGTACACATACGATGCCAACGGTAATCCTGTTGGTGACAAATGACTCTACGAACACTACCCGTGAGATGTACTGGGATGAAGACAATCGACTGATGGTACTCTGATAATGGTAGAGACGAGTCGTTATACTTACAATGTTGGATGAACGCATCATGAAGAGTTACGGTACGATGGAGGGTGTATATCAACGGTGCACCGCAGGTATCACTTTCCATGAGACGGACAACTTCACGCTCTACCCTGTTTGATAATCAGCATCAACAGAATCGCTTCACAAAGCATTACTCATTGGTGACAAACGAATTGCTTCAAGGATAGGGAACAGGTCTGTTTAACAACGTCTATGAGTGTAACGGCTCGTACTGCAACAGCTGGTCAGCAGGACTATGCTGAACGTGTGAATCAGATTCCAGAAGCAGAAAGAGGCATACTATAACAGCAAGGCATTGTTCTGGTGTTCCTACAATGAAGGGTGCGTATGGTGACCCCGAGAATACAAAAACGAGGTATAACTCATCATTGACACACTCGGCAACACGATGTGCCAAGGGTTGGTACAGACTCGAAGCCGAACACACACCAAATACCAGCGGTGCTCCAGTCTTATGGAGACCCGAGTAACCTGATGATCCGAGGCTGGTTATGGCTATATCCTAATGACACTACGAAGGAGGAGACCTTCTTCTATCATAGTGATCACCTGTTCAACGTCTTACATCACAGACGACAAAGCCAACATCACGCAGTATGATGCTTTACTACCGTGATGGTGAGCTGTTAGTTGACGAGCACAGCAGCAGTGAAGACCGCATATAAGTTCAATGGCAAAAGCAGTTTGATGAAGACTGGCATACTATTATGGATTGCAGGGTACATGAATCCTATGGCAAGTATCTCGGTACGGGTGGATCCACTCAAGCGAGAAATATTCATATATTAGTAGTGTTGTGTATTGTGAAGGAACCCATTATTCAAATAGATAACTTTGGTTTAGCTCCTAAGAAACCGAATAGGAAAGTAAATAATAATTTAACTATTTTACTCTCCAAATGCTCCTACGTATGAAATAGGAGGCATAATATCGAGGAGGACAAATGGTTGAGAAAAGCCGCTTGAATTGTTCACCCCCGAATTTTATATTTACTTTATTGGATTGGTAAACTCAGTATCTAGCTTTTATCCGATATCAATATTAGCTCTATTATAAAGTATTTCTTCAAAGAAAGTATCATCTTTTCTGAATCAGTCCCTCAACAGATACATAAAGCTTATAGAGCTATAAAAAGGTGGTCCAACCTTTGCGCAGTATAGACGTCAATATTGGCGAGAACATTCAAAAAGAAACCTCCCGGACTTATATTCAAGGGAAAGGGAACAGTTTGGAGACAGTATGAGGAATTACATCATCGCTTTTATACCACGCAAAGATCAAAAGTGGGCACCCAATTGGCTTAAAAATCAGAATCAATATAAACGTGTATCAAGTTTGGAACATGCACAAAAGATCCTCACTGTACAAGAGAACAGCGAAGTGAGTAAAGAAGAGTATAATTTACAAAATAAGATGTTTAGCTTTTGTAATAAAAATAAAATAGAGGAATAGACATCTCCTTTCTTAAAATGATCTACATCTATTAAATAGATGGAACTTTTATTAAAAACAAATTAATAGTAAAACATATTATAGGAAAATGTAAAAATAAACATTGTGAGATTTTGAGTTTAATTCTCAATAGAGAATACTATGATTACAGTGATTACAACTATCCCGAGTTAGTAACACTGTCAGGTATTCTTATTTGGAATAAAAGAAAGCATGGGAGTATGTAGAAGTGCAACTAGATATTTCGTTTGGTACAATAATTACTATTATTTTCAATTCGAAATATAATTCTCTAGATTGGCATAAAATCTGTCTAAATACGCTGAAGAAAATACTTATGCAAATCATTCAAACGAGAAAGAAAATATAATACAAATGATTTTTGCAAAAACTTTCTTCTGAGGAAACCAAAGGAAATAGATATAGGTATATAATGAACTTGAGATTGGAGGAAATATATGGTTCATCCCGATGCTTCGAGAGTGATACGGCAGTCATGCATAGAGTCTTAGTGTAAAGTGCACTCCTCATCCTGAATCCATAGGCATTTCGTCTCATTACTTTAATCTTGTTATTGATGCCTCTCGACTTTTCCTGTTGATAGATGGCAATCGTACCAAGCAAGTGATCCTTTCTTATAGTTTTACGGTAACAGCCATATTTCTATGAAGTTGGGCTATCTTGCTTTGTTCTGCCTGCCTTATCCAGTCATGCACATCTCTTCGCCATAGTCTTCATGGTTGAGACCATACCTGACGGAGCGTGTTCCTTCAGATAGTATGCTTGACAATGGTCTCATTCATAGCTAAAGCATTCGCTCCTTGTCTTGTGCTGTTTGTCAAAGATGTCCCACCATTACCAAGCAGCACCTTGTTCCTTTGAGTACTTTTCAGCTTATTTATATCTTTCTCTACTACTATAAACTTTACGTCTAATCGTCAAGTTTTCGTCTATTAATTACTACATGGAAATGATCAAACACATGTACCGCATCGGGACATTCTCCATGACAGAGGCTATGAAAGCCGCAGACAAGTCTGTCTACATGTTTTTATCTTTATATTCTTCTATGTTGCTTTCCAAATAATTGGGAAATATTTGTAATTTATTAACTGTTCATTATCAATCACTTAGCGTGAAGTTTGTTAGTACGATGACTTTTAGAAGAAGCAACAGCCACCAGCCCGGCATAGAACACCGGGTATGGAAAGGCTACGAACAACAGACCTATCAGACAAACTTCTGTGAGTTGACACGGACGTATCCGCCAACAATTTACTTCTTCAGAATATAGGTAAAAACGCAACAATCTTATCGGAGATGACACGCGAAGGTCCATCAATTATGAAAAGAGTCGTTTTATGAAGTTGTCCAAAGTCTGTATGTTATTCTTTATCCCATCTGTATGGCTCATATTTCCTACTATTCTTGAGTACCGAGAAAATGATGTTGGACATCTTTTCCAGCTATTGACTATGGCTTCCTGCGGTTTTCATGGACTGCTTGTATACGGCATAGGCCATTCCCAGTCCGTAATCTCTATAGATGACTATCCATGCAGCCTCTATGATCATCGGTCCGAGATGCTTGTTGCCACGGAAGGTCTTCTCTCCGCTTGCAGTTTTCTCTCCACTATTCTGACAGGTCGGTATTAGGCCGAGATAACTGGCGAACTGGTTCTCGTTACAGAATCTCTTCACATCGTAGATTTCTGTCAGTATACACATGGCTACACTTACACCTATGCCAGGGTATCGACATCAAGCTCGTAATTGTTCCTATACCTGTTGGTCTGCGCAAGCCTTCGTATGGATTTTGTCGCATCCAGAGAGTACTAGCGTATCGTCTCCACCTGCTTGACGAGCAAGTCCAACGACAATCTTGAGGAGGAAAAGCAACGACATCCTCCTTTAGAGCCATTTGATGAAAAGCCCTTGACCAGTGCGTCCCCGGTCTTGCGAACTGCTCCGAGGTATCTCCACGCCATTGCAGTGCAGCAGGTGCTTCACCCTTGCCTTGTAGCCGAGAGAGTTGTTTCTGTATGGTCTTCCTTATGCGGATGACTGACCTGTCATCGATATTCTCTTTCTCACGGATGTATATGGGACGGATGTCACCGGCGCGCAAGGAGCGCGCAAGTCTGCTGCATCTACCTTATCGGTCTTCATCACCTCCTCGTACTGGGTGGTCGGAACATCTGCGGCATGGGTCACGACACAGTTGATGCCGTACTCGCGAGAGCGTAGTATGTGGAAAAACCACTGGAGCCTGACTCATACACGGCATGGTACTCTGCCATCAGGAAATGCTTCTTCAAAAAGTCAAGAGCGTCTTTTGCGGAGGCTTGCTGCGGGTGCCTCTCTTTGTAACCCGACTCGGTCAGCACACAGACCTCCCAAGTTTTTGCGTGCACATCAATTCCGATGTAAATCTTTTTGTCCTAAAGGAAATTTTGTTTCTTTGCATATCGGTGCGGTTCTAATTGTTTTGTCATTTGTCGTTTGCACTACAAATATACAATCCACGTATTATCGTACCAACATTTTTCCTTGCAGACTATGAAAAACACCGCGGTGGTTTGCCATGCGGCCGGAGGCGCGAAGCCTCCGAAGAGCGGCATCCGACTTGTCTCTGTGTGTTAGCCTTTGCAAACATAGTAACTTACGTTTGACTTTCCGCCGCATTTCTTCAAAGCTTTCGTACCCTTTTCCATCGCCAACATAGATTACCCTGCCACTGTCCAAATCCACGACTATTGTCTTATAGACATGTCCTTTCCTAACAGCAAACCTCATCTATACCTATATTCTCCACCTTATCCGGAGATGGAGGCTGCATAATGACGTTCTGGTCAGAGAGAGTGTATTTCCTTTATCGTATCCCATGAAACGCCCAGATGGTGCGATACATCCTGGAAGCGTCATACCACGAAGTAAATCTACTACATACTTGGCAAAGCGATGAGTATAGCTGCGACTGCCGGTAGCAAAGGGAATATTCTCCTGCTGGTCGAAATCACATTCTACATTTATAGCGTTGCACCTTCATGCGGATAGTTACTCGCTTGCCACCCATGGGAAGTCCAACAAAGTCCCGCAGGCAATACCCATTCTTCACAACAGAGCGAGGCCCCACAACAAGGGCAACACCTTATTCGCTCTTTGCTTGTACATGCAAAATAATTCTGTTACCTTTGTATTCTTCAGGTATTCGTGGGTGTAAAGACCCCAAGCATGATATGAAACTGCTGTTCATCTTGCTACATTTGTTTGTGCTTATTCAAATATATATTTACAGCGGTTCTATTTTATCTGTTTATCACTCCAAATTCCGGAAGAACCTTATTTTATTTTTGAAGATGAAGAGTCTTCAATCTTCTTCAATCCCTTCTGATAGTAGATATAATAAAGTATTCCCGAAAGTGTCAGACCGAATGGAAAAGGCAAACCCAAAACACCAACCAACTGATAGTTCATGACCACTCCGAAGAGATAACCTAAAGGTAATGATACGATGAAGAAAGATATGAAGGCAATCCAAATTAGCGGACGTACATTGGCTGTACCACGCATCGCATTGGCATAATTACACTGCAATCCATCACCAAACTGATAAATCATAAATGATAATCGTCCTAGATACCATTGAAATAACGTTTACATTATCAATGAAAAAGTTCACCAATGATATGACGGCAAATGAAGATTGGCACAGAAGTTAGTATGGCAAGCAAGAAGACTAAATGGATTCCAGCCGTTGCTGTTCGTCTTACAGCAAGATAGTCACGCTGTCCCATAAAGTTACTGATACGTACTGCCACCGCTGCTGCTAATCCATAATAAATCATATAGCCCAACTGTGAAATAGTTAACATAACCTGATGGGCCGCTAATGATTCTGTTCCGAACCAACCAACCATTAGACTTGAAAGACTAAAAGGCAGCCGTTTCCATACCCATTTGTAGTGCCAAAGGAATACCAAGAACGAGTAATTTTCTTAAAATCAGTATACTGCACCGATCCCATACTCCATCCCTTCTTATATTCTCTATATTTCTTGCTGAAAAAGAAGATGCCAACCATTACGATTGCCATCACAATACGTGATATCATAGTGGAGAGGCCAGCACCAATCAAACCCAGTTCAGGGAAACCCAAATGACCATAAATAAGTATCCAATTACCAAAGATATTCATTACATTTCCTGCAACAGAATCCACATTGCTACCTTTGTATCCGTAATACCATCGGTAAACTGGCGAAAAGTATTAAACCAGCAAACGAAGGAAGAGAAAGCAAGCTGGATGAGAAAAGTAGGACGAATGAGAGCAATAACTCTTCAGGCTGTCCTAATCCGGTGAATATTCAGATAAAGAACAATCATAATAGCAGACAAAAAGTATAGCCATACAGGTATTTGCTGCGTAGCACTCTTCATTATCTCACCAATACGATGCGTCTTATCTTGACCATATAAAATTCCGACAAAGCGCTGTAATAGCATACGTAAAACCAATTGCAAATATAATAACCAGCGTGAACATATGTATTAACAAATGCCGCTGCATAGCCATTCTTTCGTGCTATGATGACCTATCATAAGCGTATCGGCAAAAATTAAGAATAAGATTTCTAATTGTCCGATAATGATAGGAACGCCCTAAATAAGTAAGATTTCAGTAGTGTGTTTCGTACTTTGAGAATTGATATGACATACTTTTTCGCTATTTATTATCCTAAAATTGTGCTGCAAAGATACGACGTATTTTCTACACATTTTCTATTATTATATGTTTTTGCAAATGATATTTTATTAATAAAAATTAATATCTTTTTGATACATGTATCAAAATATGTTATGTTTATTGTAAGATTAAGATTTTTCGTTAATAATCCACTTTCCTTTTATATACCTATTAGCATTAACGAGACCTATTTCAACTATAATATTGAGGTGATTTATACATCGAGAAATTTGATTAATTCAATTATTTTTGCTTTCTTTGTGGACGCTAAAATCTGGGAAGAGGTATATATTTTTGAATACTATTCTCTTATAAATGACATCTATAAAGTCCAAACATTTACCTAATTGTAAACTAAGAACAAAAATGGAACAAAAACTCTTGACAATAGCCTTGGTGTCTTCTGCAATTGGAACTGGTCAAAATGCATTAGCCCAAACACGTGGAACAATCCTGAGATAAGCCAAATGTAATATTATATTGTGCAGATGACCTTAGCTATGGTGATTTAGAGTGTTATGGTGCCAAGAATGTTCAAACGCCTAATATTAATAAACTTGCACATTCAGGTATACGTTTTACAAATGGACATGCTGTCGCGGCAACAAGTACTCCTTCTCGCTATTCACTTCTTACAGGTGAGTATGCTTGGCGTCGAGAGGTACAGATGTAGCAGCTGGTAACGCTGGTATGATTATAAAACCGAGTCAGTTTACGATGGCTGATATGTTTAAAAGTCGTGGATATGCTACTTGTGCCATAGGAAAATGGCATCTTGGACTGGGTGATAAAGGTGGTGAACAAGATTGGAATGCACCTTTATCAGAGTCGTTAGGTGACCTCGGCTTTGATTATCATTATATTATGGCTGCTACTGCAGATCGTGTCCCATGTGTCTTTATTGAGAATGGTTTGGTTGCAAACTATGACCCAGCACACCCAATAGAAGTTTCCTATGTACGAAACTTTGAAGGTGAACCTACGGGACGTAAGAACCCTGAACTTCTTTATAATATGCGTTCGAGTCATGGACATGATATGTCTATTGTTAATGGAATTGGTAGAATTGGCTATATGAAAGGTGGAGGAAAAGGCACTTTGGAAAGATGAGAACCTTGCTGACTCAATACTTACACACAGCAATTAAATTTATTGAAAGCCACAAAAAGAACCATTCTTTATGTATTTCGCAACAAATGATATTCATGTCCCTCGCTTCCCTCACGAACGTTTCCGTGGAAAAAATCTAATGGGAGTGAGGGGTGACGCTATAGTTCAGTTTGACTGGACTGTTGGCCAGTTAATGAAGAAACTGCATGAACTAAAGATAGATAACAATACGCTTATTATTCTTACAAGTGATAACGGTCCTGTAGTAGATGATGGATATCAGGATGGTGCAGAAGAACTTCTCAATGGTCATAGTCCTGCTGGCCCTTTCCGTGGCAATAAATATAGTGCCTTTGAGGGTGGAACAGCTGTACCATTTATTATATCTTGGCCTCGTAAGATCAGGGAGGAATGGTGTCTAAAGCACTTGTGAGTCAGATTGACCTTTTGTCTTCTTTGGGTTCACTCGTTCATGCAAGATTCCCCAAAAGGTAGCGCACCTGACAGTCGTGACTACCTCCCTACCCTTCGGCAAAGAGACAAGAAGGGGCGCAACTATGTAATTGGACAATCTAACACGCATGTTCTTTCAGTGCTTACCGCTCAATATCGGTACATAGAACCAAGTAACGGACCAAAAATGATTCAATGGGGCCCGAAGATTGAAACTGGAAACCTTCCTGTTCCTCAACTTTATGATATGACTGTCAGTCCTTTTCGAGATCCAAAAATATTGCTACTGAACACCCCTGATGAGGTTTTTCGTATGCAATTAATATTAAAAGATGAGAGAAATAAATAACACTTTTATTAATGTTTTGATAAGACTTAATAAATCCCAGTCTTTCAATATATCTAACAGCAAAACTGTTACAGATCTTGCAAGAATAGTTTTGTTTTTAGTTTGCTGTCACTTTTTAATATTTCTTGCAATCCTTCTGTAAACTAATGAGTTAGATGAGAACTTTATGTGATAGTAGTGACAGCAAAAGTATTTCTCTATCAATAAACTGAGCTCATTCTGACAATGGATTGCATGCTATTTTGCCATCAACACGATTAGTGCTTACCATCAACACAATACGTGCGAGCATCAGCACGACATGTGCGGAGTAATATAGAACCCTTTAAAGGGAATTAATTACATGCCAAGTAAGCCTCCCTTATATGATACTTTATAACGAACTTGTGTTCTGAAGAAACTTAATATTCTGTTAAAGTAGCTTGTTGTAAACTTAGAGTATCTTCTATTATTTGAGGTGATGTTTGGGGATTGAAAACCATTAATACCAAGGGTTTTTCCTTAATAATATTGTCTAATAAAAAAATATTATCATCTATCAAACAAAGATAAAAGCAGTGAAGAAGTCACATATCTTATTATGAATATTCAAACTATCTACATATCTTGCATCAATATCCATTTCTAACAGTTCTGTACTATTTAAGTACCACCTAATAATAGGTCGTTTATCCAAGAATAGGGTTATTACTTTATTACAAATATTGTCCTCTATTCCCTCTGCAAAACCATTAAGTCTATCTTCAATAGAAAACAAAGATGTATTACAGATATAGTTATAAATATCTGTCAATGAGTCTTTTTCAAGATGTAGGGACAATTATATCTCTGACATAATCATCATGAGTATAATATAAATATTTCTTTATTTGAAACCAATCCATAACGCTTATCTTAATCAAAATCCATTATGTAACTTATACTTGAGTTCGGGATAAGTTTAGCATGAAAAGAGTTCTAACTGCCTTGTTTTTTCCCCACATACACTGGCAGTGCCTACGGTTTGTTCTCAAAAGCAACAGTATGCTGTAAGGGGCAGAACACAAATCTCTTCCTTTATTGCATTGGCAGGAAATAAGTATTAATACAATTAAAAGAATAATATAATTTTTTTCATATTAATAATCTTTACAGGCAACGTTGTAAGTGTAACGACTCGTCTTACCATTATCAGAGAGTATCATCAGTCGATTGTCCTCGTCCCAGTACATCTCACGAATACTATTCGTTGGATCGTTCGTTACCAGCATTGGTCATTTCATATTAATAGACATAGTAGTGGAATATTCATTGCGTAGTGTCCACTTATTTTTATTTTTCATCATATATATATTGAACTTCTGCAATAATTTTTCTTTCTTATACTATATTTGGATGCACAATACAGTCTGACAATTATATTCTCTTTTTTATAAATAAAATAGGCCAACCGATAATGTAATAATTCTTTTTGATGTATTTTTATATTCAGAACCTTCAATGACATTCTCTTGTTGGTTTTGAAAAACCAACTTGGAAAAATATTCCTTATTTATATATATTAAATGCCGAGGGACTCCCGATCTTTCCAAATAGCCAATCGCTCTATTAACGGCCTTATCATAAATACTGTCAAAGTCTATAAGTTCTCCTTGTTTCTTAGTATCTTTCAAGCTTGTAATATAAGTCTTTCTGAGAGATTTTTATTGCCTTAAAAAGCTTTATTATCTACATTAAAGAGTGATGTATATCCGTCTGTAAAGACCACATTTTGTCTTGTCTGAAAAATCTGCCCCTATCTTTTATGTAGCAGTGTATCCCTGCCTATCATTTTGTAAAAAGTGGATATCCGACAAGATTCTTTCCTATTATAAGTTTACCGTTCTTTAAAGGTGTAAATTATTCCAGCCCTTTATTCTTTTGAACATTAAAACCATATAGATTATAATTATTGACGAGATAGAAATCTTTTTCTGTCAAATTTATCTTTCCATCTGTCAGGTACTGTTCTTGAGAATTATAGTATGAGATTTTCCAATGCTTTGTTTAAAGAATTATTCTGTCCTTTTATATTTACGCTATATATTATCAACACAATACAGAGTTGAATAAAAACAAATTTCTCTTTCATTTCTTGAATGATTTTTATTGATCTGTAACAGAAACCTCTCTAAAAACCTCTTCTTGTCACTTGACCAAAATTATGATAAACATCTATTTGCATCTTAGATAGGATTCCAGTATGATTATAAATATATACAATATTATCTCGCATGGAAATAACATAACGTGTAGAGACGCAACATCTATATCCGCTATGAATGGTCCTTGAATCCAATAAGAATTTCCATTTGTTCCGCTAAGGTGTGTATAGATATATACGGATCAGGATAATCTCCTCAAACTAACACTGACAGTACGGTTTGTAACAGGATCACCAAACTATCTCCCATCTTACAATAGACTGAGGGTCTCCGGATCATTTCGAGTGAATGTTATTATATATTCTCTATTATTGTTATCAGATGTTCCTCCCAGCCCATTATCACCAATCTTGATGCAACTTCATTTCGAACTCTGCGACTTCCATCTATTTCAACGAAATTCTCTTTTATTACTAATATCTTTTTCTTTTTATTATACGATCCCTAATCTTTTGTCAAAGCCCATTAACTTTAGCATTTCCATACGATTCAATATTTTTCTTTGTTGGACATCTTTAACACATATATTTTTTGATCCTCTTTATCATCAGAGCCTCAAATATGTACCGTCCCCAGTAATATAATCTCCTGCAACCTTTCAGTACAATCTATAAGTCTAATAGGATTATCATGGCAATAGGTATAAGAACATATATTAGCATATTTCTCTGCCAACGGATCCATACACACCCATCTTCCCTGCGCAGCATCATAGTGGCATGCACCATAATTATACCAATCCCTATCCATGATTATCTTATTTCTATAGCATCTATGGTTATAAGCGGTTTATATGTTTTTGACAAGACTTTGTCTGCTCGAGAAAATGTGCAATTGAGTCGATAAGACTCTTTTTCTAATAACTTTTCCATCTATTTCATAATTTCGATAAATTGAAATCGTTTTATCCGGATTTAGTTTATACATTACCTTTTTCACCAGCAACATCTTCACTGATTCTAAGTTTGCAATTATTCGATTGTCTTTTTGAATATGATGCAAGATAAAATATTAATCGTGTATCCATCCGTTTGACCATATAAAAAAGTAGCCAATAGGATTTAAATTCAACCTTCCCTATTGCGTAATATGAAAACTTATATCCAGTTGAAAGATTGATTAAACAATCATTTTTGTTTCACATAAATACAAAGAAACCAAATAGTCAGATATCTGTTTACATTTAAACACATCATATTCATTGGGAAGTAGTATGTGCTTCTTCAATGCATATAAGTCTACAAAACCATCTCGTCTTTGCCCTAACGCATGTTGCGATAAAGAACATAATAACGCTATAACTACAACCAACAATTTAATTATTCTGTTTCTCATACCATTTCTTATTATTATTATTATTGAAACATGCTTAATGTTCTATTCTAAGTTCCCTAATAGATAGAGGCGGAACGATGCTACCCATAGGTACAAAGAGGTTGGTCTTCGAGGTTTTATAGGTGACAGAGGTTTCGTCCTGCACCATCATATGAGTATTCTGCCATGTGCCCAAAAACTAAACTAGAAGTTTCGATGGTAAATTTAATAAATTATATTCTATCTTCGAAATCTTTTTATTGAAATCTTCTGTCATGTTACCATTTGCATCATAGACATACTCATTTTCTACATCTGCACCATCAACAATTGAAACGCACCATAGGATGTCACTGACGTTGTGGCAGCATCCGTAACAACAATAAAGCTGATTACCATTATATTTTGTATGCCAACTTATCTATAAGTCCAAAACCACTATCATGTTTACCATGCCGTCGTAAAGGTTAATATGTTTCCGTAAATATCGGTAACTAAAATTGCATAAAAACACAAAAACGCCATTTTTGGGGTAAACGAAAATTGATAAAAACAACATAAATAGCTGATTATCGTAAGCATCCAATATTAGCCGTCTTTTCCCACTAACAAACAACCCTTACATATACGGCAGCAAATAAGGGTTGTTTGTTATTTGCAGTTTGAAAGGTAGTATTTTCGTGAGTTCCTCCTCTGTCATGTCGAGTAACGGTTTTGAAAGGATTTCCTTCATCCATTCATATGGGTCTATGTCTGCTTCCTGCAACACGCCATGAAGGTATAGAAGATGGCATTGTTCTCCGCTCCTCATTGTTGCCGCAGAACAGATAGTTCTTTTCTTCCAAGCGTGATGGGTCTGATGGCCTGCTCCATGAGATTGTTGTCTATGTTGAAGCGTCCGTCCTGCACATACCTGCCAATGCGTATCCATACGGCGAAGGCATAACGCAGTGCCTTCTCCATAGCTTCGCCTGGGGTGTACTGTTTGTGTACATCAGCATATAGGTCTCAAGATACTTCAGTATGGGGTGAGCCTTGGCCTTCGCTCAACCTCCACTTCTTCAGGGTGGCGCTTTCCTGTGTCTGAGGTTTTCCTCCAACTCATACAGCGTGGCTATCGTTTCGATGATGTGAGCTGCATTTCTGTCGTCATCCGCCAGATGTTCGAACTTGCGTCTCACATGTGCCATGCATCCCAGTAGCACTATGCCCTGAACGTTCTCAAACCTGCTATAGGCCTCATACCCGTCAGACTGTATGGCACCTTGGTAGCCTTGAACAACTCATCTGCCACAGCGCCCGAGCGCGAACCGTCCTTCAATGGAAGAACACGCCCTGGGAGTGCATGGCGTCACGCACGCCCCACAGGTATCCCTTGCGCGTCTTTCCTTGCGGTCGGCAACCTGTACGCTGGTTTCGTCAACCTGGAAGGTAAGGACTTTGCAGATCTGCTTCGTCCGGATCTTGTAAAGCGGATAAAGTGCATCAGCGGCATCGTGAACCCAGCTGTTGACGGTTGAGGTGGGGATGTTCACGCCCAGTTCCTTCCAACAGGGCACATTGTCTGTACTCGGGCTGGTGATAGGCAAACTTGGCGGTGATGATTTCAGCGAGCAAGGAAGCGTCGGCAAAACAATCCACCGCCTGCTTTTTCAAGGGGCTTCGGGATGTCGACCTTCGCATCCGTTGGGTCGAGGCTTCCTTCAGGCGGCAGATGACGCGATCTTCTACCCTGACATAAAAGGATGAGGACGCAGGCACAGATGCTCACTTCTGTCATGTCCGATGATAACCATGCGCTCAGCGTCATAACCCTCCGGATATATCTCCGTCACCTGTCGCTCTATGTTCTCGGGAACACAGGAGGCGTAAACCGTTCCCTTTCCGGAAGGACGGATCGTGCGGCGTGATGCTCTGCGTTGTCCAGCCTGCTGTTTTATCTCCTGATGATGGGAAGGGCTTCCCACCTGGAGCCAGGGAGCCTTCCCGGCCCACTGTTCCTCAAAAAGCGTACCTGTCCAGTCCATGCACTCTCAGGTAGAGCGTTTCTCGCTGCGCCTACCATACACCATGCGCTCAAGCTCAAAGAATGCGACGGGACTTTCGTTCCAGTTCAGCATCCTTATCCTTAAGTTCTGCATCCTTATCCTTAAGTTCTGCATCCTTATCCTTAAGTTCAGCATCCTTTTTGCTCAAGAGTTTTAATAACAGCTTCCCGAGTTAGAGAATGGTAGTCAGATATCATTGTGCAGCGAGACGTATCCATCATATTATCAGTTATTTATATGATGTAAAGATACAAAAATATCTGACATTACAAAAATACTAAGATTTATTATATCTTTTTCTTCGGTAGCAATTAGGGTTTATACCTTCAATATAGAGTACCAGTTCGTCCCAGCGAAGGTCATAGAAGCCAGTACTCGCCCGTATGATTTTAGAACTCAGGCAACCCTGTGCCATCTGTTTATGATAGAACGACAAAACCACAGCGTTCCCAGTGCAGCAACTTGATTCGGTTACGGGAGCGGTTGTAGAAGACATAGACTACTCCATCAGAAGGGTTGAAATCATGGCTGCGGACCACCCTAGGGACAGGCGAAGGATGCCCTGACGCATGTCCACAGGAGTGCAACAAACCCGAAAAACATTTGTTTCGTTGAGTACAAACATAAGTTTTTCGGGCAAAGTCAATAAAGCTGGAAGACCACGCAAAGGCGGCTAATATTGGATGCTTACTGATTATCAAAAAGAGGTAACAAATATAGTTACTCTCTTTTGCTTACTCAGTGATTCCGTTGGGGTTCGAACCCAAGACCCACAGCTTAGAAGGCTGTTGCTCTAATCCAACTGAGCTACGGAACCATCATGCGGGTGCAAAGGTACAGATTTAATTCGATTCTACCAAATTCCATTCCCCCAAATTTCGTTACAACAAATTTATCGGTGAATTGTTGTACTTTTGCAGGAAAGTATCAGCTTGTGTATTGCCAAGTTCTTTAGCCTTTTTGAATATTCTTAAGGCCTTGTTCCTTTTGTTTACTTTCATTGTGCAATACCAAGAATAAGATGGGCATCAGGCTGAGAAGCATCAAGTTGAATTGCCTGTTGAGCAGCACTGATGGCAGCATCCACTTTGTTTAGACGTAACAAAAGGCTACCTGCCTCTGTTGGATATAAGGCTTCCTTAGAGTCAAGTTGTGAAGCAATAAGAATATCTTGCAGAGCTTGCTGCCACATACGACCTTTCACCTCACACTGTTCACGCATATAATAGAAAAGCAGCATCAAGACGCCCTTGGTTAAAATATTCATAGGTATAATAATCCTGAACAGCCTTACGATACTCTCCCATCTTCTCTAATTGCTGACCACGTATATAAAAATATGGAGCAAAATAGATACGTATGATTGTATCACAAAGTTCGATACTCTTATTAAGTAAGTCAAGAATCTCTTGGTCATTAGCTCCCCAAATGCTGACGGCTCTGCGCCATCTCTAAGTAAAGTTACGGATTATTGAACTTAGTCTTTGTCAATGCTTCAAACTCAGTATAAGCCTTTGCATAATCGCCTTTCGCATAGATAATCTGTGCCTGAAGGTGACGATAAGCATCGTTTGCTTTAGTAGTTTCAGCCTTTTTTATCTCATCCAAAGCCTTATCCAAAGTCCATCCCACCAACTTTGTCTTTTCTGCAAACTCTTGAATAAGTGCATTACGATAAATAAGACGAGCAAAGTTATAATGTGCTTCATCCTTTGCTGCGACCTTACTAATAGCAGTTTGCATTGTTTTGTCAGCATTAGCGACCTCACCTTTTGCTATCTGTAAATTCGCTAAAGCATAATAACCATCATTTGCCTGTGGGAACTTTGTAATAAATTCGTTGACAACAGCTTCGTGAATATTAGCTGGTTTCTCAGAAGAGAGCATCAAAGCAACAACAGCCTCTTCTATCGTATTTGGCAAACCAATACGAATATCACTCTGACGAAGAGTAATATCATTCTGTGATAGTCCCTTAACAATAAAGTCCTTTGCATAGTTTGCATCTGAAGAACTCTGAGATTCGCCAGCAGAATTGAACAAACCAATAACCTGTCCTTTAGTATTAAAGACAGGAGCACCATTCAACTTATCGGTAGCTGAAGATTTCAGAATCGTATAATTATACTTATCCATGAACTTTTCAACACTTGACACATCAGCCTTCTCCGCATTACCACTCTTTGACATAGGTGTAACCCATGCTTCATCACCAGCAGAAACAGTTGTTGCCAAAGAAGCAGCAATAGTCTTACCACTCACTTGAAACTTGACTATGTCATAAATCTCATTGGCACCAAAGCAGGCACTCCACCTCGTGTTTCTGTCCTTCGAATCAATAATGACAGCTTATCTGATCCTATAAAAAGGCTTCCAAGGACTCACAGCAATACCATCAGTACTAATACATACACCATTAGATGTTTGCTAAAATACTGCCATCTGCCTTAAAAGTTGTCAATGTAAAAGACAGCATCTGCAGCTTCTTAACTGCACCGAGCTGAGCAAAAAATGTTAGTAGAAGCACCCAATATGAGGGCAATGGTCAAAATTAAAGTTTTTCAGTTTTCATGTTTATTATTTCTTTCATTGTATATTTTTTTAGTAAGGTGTTATTATTTCTTCTTACTAAATCTAATAGTTCACGAGCATTCTGTAAAAGCTGCATCAGAGACATCAGCACCGAAAAGCATCTGTGCAATTTCATTCACGCGCTGCTCTTTGGAGTCAGCTCACGCATGTGACTACGCGTTCCTTCTGCGTTTCCTCCTTCTCAACCTTATAGTGTGAGCTACCCAAAGCTGCAATCTGTGGAAGATGAGTAATGGAAATAACTTGACGATTGTTATCACCCATTTCCTGCATGATAAGTGCCATCTTCTGAGCAATTTTACCACTCACACCCGTGTCAATCTCGTCAAAAAGATAATCGTTGGCAGCTTCACCTGCCCCACTCCCATTGCCTTTATGATAACATTACACGGGCAATCTCTACCACGGATGCTACCTGTGCAACAGGTTCCATAGCCGTACTTGTATTGGCAGAGAAAAGGAATTGAACCTTATCTGCACCATCCATTGACAAAGGCTTTGGTGACAAATCAACCTTAAATCTAACATTCGGAATACCCAATGGTATAAGTCGACTACTCATCTGTTCTTCAACAGTCTTGGCAGCCTTACGTCTGAGTGCAGTCATCTTCTCTGCTTGCTTTTCACAAGCAGTAAGTTTTGTCTTAACTTCTTGATCAAGTAATTCCAGTTCTTCATCGCTATTATCAATATTCTTTAGCTGTTCTGCGATGTTATCACGTATCTCAATGAGTTCTTTCTCTGTAGAAACATGATACTTCTGCTCAAGTGTATTTAGCAAATCAAGTTGTTGAATTATACTATCCAAACGAGAAGGATCAAAGTCAATATTCTCAACTTCACTACCAATCTCACCTGCAATATCTTTCAGTTCTATATGTACAGATGATAAACGTTGTACAAGTTCTTGCGCTTTTAGGATATACCTTCTCAATATTTCCAAGGCTATCCAGACTCTGTCCCAACTTTCGGATAACTCCATTGTCGTCATCATTCAACTGATTATCAGCCTCGTAGAAAGCTGTTTTGATATCTTCTGAATGAGAGAGAGTTTCACTCTCTTGCTCCAACTCTTCTTGTCTGCCTTCAATTAAGCCTGCACTCTCCAATTCACTGAACTGGAAACGCATAAATTCTTCATTTTTCCTGTGCTTTTGAAATCTGCTCTTTCAAATCAGAAAAGACGCCTTTCAGCTCTTTATAGTCTTGATAAGCCGAACGATAAAGCAGCCAGTTCCTTATTGTCTTGAGCAATAATATCCACAACATTCAACTGGAAGTCATCCTTCTGTAACAACAGGTTCTGATGCTGCGAATGAATGTCAATCAACTGTTCACCTAATGCACGCATCATTTGCAGTGATACAGGCGTATCATTAATGAAGGCACGTGACTTTTCCTATAGCCGTTAGTTCACGACGAACAATTGTATCTTCAGGTTCAAAAATCTATATCCTGCTCTTCAAAGAAGGATTCAAAGCCATAATTAGAGAGGTCGAAAAGTAGTGCCTCAATCGTACATTTCTTCTCCTTGCTTTATCTGTTTACTATCTGCTCTATTGCCCAATAGCAAACCGATTGCACCCAAGATAATACTCTTTCCGCTCCCGTCTCACCAGTAATAACCGAGAAACCCGAGTGGAAAGCAATATCTAATTGGTCAATCAAAGTGTAGTTCTTTATATATAGATGTTTTCAGCATATATTTACCAATTTGAATAATCGAAATAAAGGTATACGACTACTTTGTGTCAATATGAGATCACTACTGTTTTATTTTATCCCATGTAATATTCTGACTGGCATTAATACCAAAGAGAATATCGTAGACCAACTCCTTTTTCTTTTTTTGTGTTCCTTTGCCTTTATATATATTAGCTAATTCGTCCTTCTTATAGTCTGTCCATATTTGTGGTAACATACTAATCGGGCGATTTTCATGTGCTTTCTTCAATCCATTTTCCAAAGCTGTTGTAATATTCGTTCGACCACGCTCAGCATTGTTAGCCATCTCGTCTAATCCTGTCCTGTAATAGTCATATTGCAGTTGACGGAAAGGTTTCATAGCACCATCAAGATAATCGTTGATAATAGCAAAGCGATTGCGAGAATTATCAAAAGCTTTCCATCCCGTAAAGTTAAGATTCTGTGCATTATTCGTCAAAACCATACAACGCTGTAAGACATCCTCACCTCCCATAGGAGAGAAAGAATCCAAATCTAATCCTATGATAAGATAAGCATAATAGGCTATCAGTGCCGTCAGTTGATTATCTATATTCTCCTCATTAAACTCAATTTGATCGAATTGAGCAAAGGTAAAGTTAAAGTCACCATCTTGATTATTATAGAGTGTAGAACTATAAGCAGCATTATAAATAGGACGGTTTGCTTGTATTAAAGCAGAACAAGTAAAGAGATTGCTACCTGGGTCATACTTGCTAACAGTAATATTAAAGTTGCAGTTTATACGTTCATTCCTTTGAAACTGATAATGAGTCCATTGACGTGTGTTAATAAACTGTTCTAAAGTCTGTTGTAGATTCTCAAAGACAGAAGCATCCGTACCCTGAATCTGATTATGATTCACGGCTACCTTTGCATTTAACTCTTGTGCCGCTAACTCTCCTTTAGAGAATAGAAACAAGCTCATCAACAATATCACGAGCCACCTCTGTCTTTGGTTTCTTAGCATAAGTCTTCTTACCTTCTTTGTTGATAATCGTTATTTGGTTATCATCTGCTTGGAAAGTTGTACCTGGAATTCTCGTTGAATTCAAAACGATGAAATCAGCATTCTTCTTTTCAAGTTTTCTTTGGGCATTGCTTTCTTCTTCATTCGTTTCCAAGGCGAAAGCAACTATGCGTTGTTCTTTTCCCTTCATATTGCCTATCGCTGCAGCAATATCCTGCGTGAGGCTTCAGCTTTAACAGAAAATCGTCACCCTCACGCTTAATCTTTTTGCTCTGCAATTTTCCTCTGACGGAAGTCAGCAACAGCTGCACAAAGAATTGCTGCATCACAATTTGGGAATTCTCCTACTGCTGCATCATACATCTCCTTGCAACTTTCAACATCAATTCGTTGGATGCTGTCAGAACAAGTAAGACTTACAGGCCCTGCAACGAGTAAAACCTTTGCTCACGTCGGCTACATTCTTCTGCCAAAGCAAAGCCCATTTTACCAGATGAATAATTACCTATAAAAACGTACAGGGTCTATCTTTTTCGTATGTAGGACCAGCTGTTATAGAATCTTTTTATCTTTTAAATCTTCTGTATAAGATTGTTTCTCATTTGAAGCTGAGAAGAACTTGTCCAATACCTTAACAATATTCTCAGGCTCTTCCATTCTTCCTTTTCCTTCAAACCACTGGCAGAAACCGCTACCGGGTTCAATAATATGATTACCAAAAGCTACGTAACGTCTCTATATTCTTCAACGTTGAAGGTGCTTATACATATCCAAGTCCATTGCTGGTGCAATGAAGACAGGTGCTTTCATTGAAAGATAAGTAGTAATAAGCATATTGTCAGCTACTCCATTTGCCATTTTACCCAATGTTGCAGCAGTACAAGGGGCAATAACCATTGCATCAGCCCATAGTCCGAGGTCTACATGAGAATTCCACGTACCATCCTTCTGTGAGAAAAACTCACTTACAACTGGTTTGTGTGTTAATGCTGACAGTGTAATAGGGTGATAAACTCCTTACCAGCAGGCGTAATAACCACCTGCACCTCTGCCCCACTCTTTATTAGCTCACGGATAATAAGACAACTCTTATATGCAGCAATTGAGCCTGTTATGCCTAATACTATTTTCTTTCCTTTCAGCATCACCTTACTTATTATTAAACTCCCTCAGTCGAATACGTGTCAATACCTGCTTTGTGTTATAAGTAAAATCACTTGCAAGCATCCAACTGTAATAGCCAGGATCTTTACGTAAAACCTCAGCAACATCCCAGCCTTTATACTTACCAAAGTTGAATACTTCATGGCGACGTGGCTTTCCTGCAGCATCTAAAATCTGATTACCATCTTTATCAGTCATGTCACACCATACCATACGGCCCGCAAAGTCTACAAAAAGTCATTCATGCGCGAGAACTCTGCAAGCTCATCCATATCGTTATTCAACACGATCTTTCTCCTCCTGCTTGCCAGGGGCATACATTTCAAGCTCGCCCTGCAATACACGCCATGTAGCCTCAGTATCCTGATCGAGCCCTATGTGCCTCAAAATCATCTTCCATCTTTCTGCCACAATAGAATTTATAAGCAACAACAAGATTACGACGCTCCATCTTATGATAGATGTTCTGTGCATCAATCAGACGACATTTTGAGAAATCAAAGTCAACACCAGAACGCAAAAACTCCTCTGCCAACATTGGAACATCGAAACGATTAGAATTATATCCAGCAAAATCACAGCCAGCAAAACTTGTCTGACAACTCTTTAGCCTTCTGCTTGAAAGTTGGTGCATCAGCCACGTCAGCATCTGAGATACCCTGTCAACATCGTTACCTCAGCAGGTATAGGCTTCTCAGGATTAATAAAAATATTTTCTCTTTCTTCCTTTCCGTCAGGATAAAACCTTGATAAAAAGAAATCGGATAATACGATCGTTTACGAGGTCAAGTCCCGTTGTTTCCAAATCGAAAACTATCAAAGGCTTTGTCAAATTCAGTTTCATACGTCTGTGTATAACCCTATATATAATTATAAAGGAGAATGGCTATATAGAAGATACACAGCCATCCTCCCGATAAAATCTATTTCACTTATTCCTTAATCGTTCAACAACATCGGCATAATCAACATAAGAATATCCTCATTCTCAGGCTGACTTCCTGGTACGATTACACCAGCACGTGATGGATCAGCCAACAGAATGACAACATCATCACTCTCAAGGTTATTCAATATGTCAAGCATGCTTGAACCCTTGAAACCAATGCTCATAGGGTTGCCACCATACTCACAGGTAATACCCTCCTTGGCACTTGTGGCAAAATCAATATCTTCGGCATTAAGCTCTAATAAACCTGCTGATACATGAAAACGAATCAACTGTGAAGAATCACTTGCAAAAGGTAACACACGACGTAAAGCACCAATCAATGACTTACGATCAATCGTAACCTGATTAGGATTATCCTGTGGGATTACACTGTTATAATTAGGATATTTACCTCAATCAAACGACATGCAAGGTTGCCTTCAGCAAAAGAAATCTCTGCAGAACGCTCATCAAAACGAATAACGACATCGCCACCATCCTTTGAGAGGACATTCTTCAACAATGAAGCTGACTTCTTAGGAAGAACAAATGACGCTGGAGGAATCACTCTTAATAGAAAAAAATCTTGTTTCTTACAAAGCTTATGACCATCGCTGGCAACAACCGCCAAACCATCTTCCTTCAAATCAAAGTAAACACCATTCATCACTGGACGAAGTTCATCCTGTGCTGTTGCAAAAAGTGAGCGTGTCAAACTATCTGACAACTTCTCTGCTTGAAGCGTAATTGTTGTAGCATTATCTGATACAGACTGTGCCTTTGGATACTCATCTGCACCAAGAATTGGGAAGTTATAAGAACCATTCTGATAGGTAACATAAATCTTCATTTCATCCGGATACATCCAATGTCAATGGCTGTTCGGGAGTTCTTTCACAGCATCAAGAATCGTATGATTGTTCACTGCAAAATTGCCCTCACCTTCACAACTCTCAAGATTCAATGTTCCGCGCATGACATTCTCGCTATCTGAAAGCAGTAATAGTAAGCTGACCATCATGAACTTCAAACAAGAAGCAATCCAAGATAGGAAGAGAATTCTTACTATTAATTACTCGAGAGAGAGTCAACAACCGGCTGCTCAATGCGGTGCTTGAAAGGTTAAATCTCATTAGTATCTTATTTTTAGTTAATATTCTGTTACACTTATTAGATATTCAGACGGCTGAAACGAGGTCCACTACCATCTTTCAACTTCATCGTACAAAAATACAAAAAGAGACGTGAAAAAAACAAAAATTAAGTATAAAAAGTTTCGCTTTTTAGAACTATTTTAGTAATTTCGCAAACAGAATAAAAGTATTAAAATAACCAAAACAAGTAAGATAAATGGATTTACAAGGAAAAAGTAATTGCTGTCCTTCCTGCACGTGAGGGAACTTCAGCTCGAGGACCATGGAAGTCACAAGAGTATGTGATTGAGACACGACCAGTATCCAAAAGAAGATGGTTTTCAACATCTTTGGTGCTGATAGAATTGAGCAGTTTGCCATCAAGGCTGGTGAAGAAATCAATGTTAGTTTTGACATTGACGCACACGAATATAATGGTCGTTGGTTTAATAATATTCGTGCATGGAATGTTCAGCGTGTAGACGCTACTGCTGCTATGGCTGGTGCACCTGTTGCTGCAGCCCCAGTTACTCCTCAGCCAGCTCCTGCAACACCACAAGCTACTCCATTCCCTCCTGCACAACCCGGAGGAAAATTCTACAGATGACTTACCATTCTAATAGAATTACACGATTTTTCCGATATAAATAAAGACAGACTCTCTGATTTAGTAGAGTCTGTCTTTTGTTTCTAACAGATATTCTTATTACTAAAAATTTTAGCTTTACACCTTATTATATAGTGATACTATGAGTTGTAAACACAACGTCTATAAAAGTAAAACCTATTATCAAATTTATAGTACCTCAAATCGCAACTAAAGCCCTTGAACGTCCTTATTGCGTTTACGTCCTCTCATTACTGATTTTTGCAGATAATTTGAACTTGAAGCACCCACTTGCAGCCTACAATATCCCTTATTTCACAATGTGACTTTATCAGAGCTACAAGTGCGAAGTGTCGGATGAAGCGAGATGTGGTTCATCAAATGAGTAGTGACGTCCTGGGGTACATGAACCACCACAGAGGAAGATACTCATGAGAGAACGGATGATTTCGCTGTACTGATAACCGAGGTTTTCGTTAAGCGAGATGAGCAAAGCTAAGTTTACTTAAGCTCTGCCATGGCGAGAAAACGTGCCATGAAATGGAACGATCTACACCTTAGACCGAGGGTTGAGTCGATTACAGATGATAATGTGGAGTCAAATTGCTCCATGATTGAAAATAATCCCCCAAAAGGGTGAGTCTCTCAGATTTAATTTGTATCTTCGCCATGTCTATCGTCTAATTCTCTTGTTTTTGCAACACTAAGATAAGTGAAAATTCTGACATGGCAAAATCCTGAGCAACTTTTTGTTGCTCAGATATAAAAAGTTTAATTTATAATAGTGTTGCGGAATTAAGGTAAGGTAAACCATATATGAACCATCATTTTATCTACTCTATATTTCAATGGCTGCTCATTGCTATTGTCTTGAGGGCAATCGGAGCATTGGTCTTAGGGGGCGTTGCCGATGGCGGTAAGGGGCCGACAGTGATAGGTCTGCTCATCGGCGGGGCGCTCATCTGGGCAGAGCATTACACCAAGAAGCGGGCCGAGAAGCGTGACGTGCTGGAGATGGAGACGTCGGCAGATAAGGCGGAGGACGGCACGGATACATTGCCAGCAAGCGAAGAAGCACCGACCGAGGCTATCATCAAACGGGAAGACAATTTTGCCACAGCCATAGAGGCACTGACGCATCAGGAGATTGCCGCAGGGCAGAATAGAGTGCTTGCTTTTGAAGACTCGATGGTGTACGCCTATGAGCTGACGGAGGTAGGATTGCTCACGGGAAGCGGAGAGCAGATGCGCTTCTCTGTGGTGATTCCGCTGCGTCGCAGCAACTGGCAGACGGAGCAGGAAGAGATAGAGAGAAGGCTCGCAGAGGTATGGAGGTGTATGTGGCAAGACTATGGTTTTGAGACGGCGCATGCGTTGTCAGAGAGCAGCCTGATGCTCAAGATAGAGGCTTGCGGGCCGGTAGCCCACGCCGTGAAAGCGTTGAAGCCAATGCAAGATATACTTCACGAGATTATCATACGTCGGGATCTGCATCTGTTGGACTCGTATTTGCTCATTCACGGCTATGATTGGCTAGAATATGCCTATCTTAGAGGTGGACAGGTGGTGCACGATTTCAGAGAAGAAGAGGGTGTGGCAAGAAGTGTGTACCATGAAGATGAGGCGATGGCTGTGGAACGACTTGGCGACTTCCAAGACTGCCAACGCATCAGCGAGGCGGAGTACTTAAAGGCACTTTCCTCTTACGCCCACCTGCCTTTTGCGTATCATAGTTCTTACATGGCGTATAAAAACAATAAGTTCAAAGGCGTAGTCTTCACCCTGATTGCGGGCAAATTCCACTTGTTTTGCGGTATTGACGAGGCCTGCTTACGACGGATCTGAGCATGTTTGACTAGTTGGAGGAGGCACGTCAGTATAACTGTCGCGTGATGGAGGTACGCTTCAGATACGACCATCTGCCCATGATGCGCCTGCTGACAGGAGAGATATTATATATCGATGTGGTGCTGGAGAAGTATGGAGAGCCATTCTATTATCTTGTTCCAAGCTCGTATGGCGACAGAGATTATGCTCGCATCAAGGCCGATTATGATGCTGCGAAGGTGGCAGAGATAGGGGTGAAGATGAAACTTTAATATAGTATTACCTCAAATCCGTAACTGAGCCTTTCAACGTCCTTCTTGCGTGTACACATCCTCTCATTACTGAATTTGCAGATGAGCTGAACTGAGACACCCACACCTACAATATCCCCTTACCCCACAATGTGACTTGAGGCAATACACAATATCATTCCCATAAGTTGTAGGCATTATCCAAAATCAGTCTGGAAAACATCTGCGTAAGCATTATTACAGGTATAGATATTCAGCACATACTGCCTTTATCCTGATCCATTTGGCTGGTACAGAGATAATTTGTATCTTCGCCATGCCTATCGTCGGATTCTCTTGTTTATTTTGCAACACTAAGATAAGTGAAATTTCTGACATGGCAAAACCCTGAGCAACTTTTTGTTGCTCAGGTATAAAAAGTTTAATTTATAATAGTGTTGCGGAATTAAGATAGTACTAATACAATATGAAAATAGAACAAAAATCGACATAACTTTCTTCATAGTATAGATTTGATAAAGATAGCAAATTTATTATCAATACACTTGACATGAATGTTGTTTTATTTATCTTTGCAGCAGATAATCGATTATCTCTTAATTTAATCAACTAAAAACCAAAGAAAATGAAATAAATAAACGAACTAAAAATAATATGATAATATTTGCATTTGCACTTTAGTGCCGTTTTAGTTTATATAACTGTCAAGAGCGTGTGGGGTTATTTAAGAACTGGAAAGAAATGGTTTCAAATCTTGTCTTATCAACATCACCCTCTCTATTATATCAGTTGGCGGTTTTACTTATATTCTTTGGAAGCAAAAAGCCATACAAGATGTGATAGAATTCATAAAGAATATCTAAAAAGACAAAGAGTACAGCAGGTTTTCAAATCCGACTGTGCTCTTTTTACATTAACTATTCTATGCTTATCTGAGTAAAATGAGTTGTAGGAATACCACTTGTAAAAATAAATTCAAATCTAAAAAAACTATGTGAGCCTCTAGTACGTTCAAATTAAGCGCAATTGACGTTCAATAGGTGCTTAATTGAAAACGAACTAAAACTTAGTGAAGTCCGATTAAGCACCTCTTCTTTCACAATTCTGTAACCTTTTAATTACTTGATAGTTACAAGACCATCAAAACTCCGCTTTCCCGGACTTTTCTACACCTATAATACGATTATATATGTAAATATTTTTCCAATAAATATAATAATAAAAAGAAAAATTGGCGTAATTCATAGTCGTTAAAATTACCTGGTATTGTCCATATTTAGACACGTGGTGAAGGTATACTGGCTTTCCTGTTTCGTTTTTATTCTCCATAATTTGTTTTGTTAGGTTCATCACAAAGAAAATCATGAGTTTACTAGAACCCATGGGCGATTCATGTACTGTCAGTCTATTGCCTATTAAACTGCTGCAGTCATTCATAAATGAGCTGCAAACACCAAGGGAGATTCCTGCCATGCAGACATCAACGCAAACTTAGTGTTACAGTCACTCTTAAAAGGTTGGCAACTTGGATTGTCTGTACAGACAATGTACGTCCTTTACAATCTTAAAGGTGTGGTAGAGTGAGATAACAGTGTTGACAGTACGATGATACAACTCCATGTATGCTCCCATTGGTATTGATATATTTTCATTAACCTGGCGAAGATAAAGAACTTAGAAAACATACCTGCAAACGGAGAATACCACCGGTGAGAACATCATTAAGGTCATCAAGAAGCTAGACGTGGGTTGGTTTGATGAAACCATTAGCATCGTCGATATTAGTCTTGCCACCATTGTTCTGCTCCAACTGAAATGATTGTAATTTATAGTGTGGCTACAACATAAATCAAAACATATTAGCTAAGAGCGGCTACTGGGTTGCTTAATTGTACCGACTGTAACAATACTCCCACAACCAGCACAAGAGATTGGACACAAGCCATAAACGCTTCATTCATTCGACGTGCAGCAAAAGAAGTTGGCAATAGTAATCGAAGAACAACTACAATCATCAGCAACACGTTGTCTCCATCATACCACCGAAGACATGGAAAAGAATACTCCAACAATGAGCAGCTGCACCCTTTGATTACACTCCAAATAACCAATTTGGTGCACCCTGATGAGTATCGGCTGTCCAAGTGGAATGGAACAAGAGAAATCTTAAAAACCAAGACCACTAAAAGAAGAACCTGAGACCCACAATTGCAATGGGTGCCTCCATCTTTGCTGCAATATCAGCAAGTAAAAGTGTACCAGAACGACCATAAAGGGAAAGCTGATACCGTAATTACACCGCCGGAATGTAGCTGTGTAGACTTGGCTGCCTTCCGCAGGTTCTTACATTATATCGAGGCAACAGTACGTAAAGCACAGATGCCATTCAAGATAGGAAGAACATCAAGTTGCCTGCCTCATCGGTAAACGCCACCGAGCAATGTTGAAACGATGAGCATATAGGGCTCCTGCTTCTTTACTACCCATCTTACAGCCGACACGACTCTAGAACCACAACAATAAAGGTACCCATGAGGATTACCTTCATTACATCAACAGTGTTTCATACATACCACGAACAAACTCTGTGTGCCCTGGACAAAGACACACAAATGTTCCAAGCAAAATTACAAGCCAGCAGGTTGAACCACCCCGTTCTTCAGTCTTTATGGTGCAAAGTCTGCAGCTTGAACAAAACAATCAGGATGACAATTAGACTGCCTCGGAATCAACGAAATCACTATAATTCATTTCCTTGGTTTATTGAATTACCCCAAATTTGGTATATATATGTAAAGATGTGATCAAAGATAGGATGAACCGCGTCCATAATCATATTCTCAAGAAGAGTGGACCTAAGCCACCAGAAAGATTAAGCAACCAATAGCGGTCGCTCATCCCATGTATCATGTAACTCATAGAACTTCTTATTTGGAATTTTCTGGAAAAGAATCTTACCACTCGTAGATGTAAACGCTGTAATTTAATTGCTAACAAGCAATGATTGTTGCTACACGATGGAATGTTCCTGCATTCTCGAATGAACCTACGAATTGTCTCCTTAGCAGGCCTGAAACCTGTGAGCAGGTTAACAAGACACTACTACATAAGATACGGCCAGATGGGATAACCTTCGTTACTCCAAAGGTAACAGGTCGTGTTCCTGCGGTGATAAATCATACCAATACAGAACAAAGGCTGTCATCAAACGTGAAAGCATTAAGTTACCTGTGATAGCTGTCTGTAGTCATAACCGACGGTACCATACACAGTGTGAAACGAAGGTATGCGTTGATATACTTCAAGTCGGGTCATGCAAGCAGAAAGTACTTTCCTTATACTAGAAGTTGTTGTCCTTTAGAATACGGGCGCCCACATCCAAAGCATCGGGCATAAAGAACATTGCAATGCATAACCATGTACAAGCTTCATCAATACACCAACGTAGACATTGATACCGATGAGCACTGGGCATGACCGTCGGAACCACGTGTGGAATAGGGAACAATGCGCCAGTACACCGACCAATAAACACCAGTGGGAAGAATATGTTCAGATATTTCTTGGGCATAGCATGCATACGTGCTAACTCCATTACATCCACATTGTGGTAGCACCACTAAAGTAGTAGATACCAAGAATACCGAGTACCAAGAAGGCAGAACCACCATCAACATCAGGTAAGTTTCATTGCTGAGTACTCGCTGGATAGTACCCCATACACCAGTGAGGAGGCCATTGGAATCAACGCAACCTCCTGCGAACATAACATGGTGAACATATCCGTAGGATAAAGTAAATACACCTGAGACAAGGTACAAACCAAAGGTATAATATTCATTGTGAAACGCCAGCTGGCAAAGTATATATGAAGACAATGATTGCGAGAAAGCAAATCATTATGAGAGATACCGTCTACACCAACTGAAAGCCAATATTTGGGGCTTAAGCCACATTACGGAGTTTGTCAGCAGCATCGCATCATGATTGCCGCAGAACTGCGCGCCGATAGTAAACAGTCAACCCGTTGCCAATCAAAAGTGCTGTGAGGCCGGCTACCCATCTGCGTACCCTGATTGTCATTCCCCGCTGCCCAAAGGGCGAAAAACTCAGGACGGGGATAATTGCAAATACAGTTAATATCCAACTCATTTTAAATCCAAGCAAAAGTAATACTATTATGCTAGTACCAAGCTGATAAACCATACATATGACGAACATCGCCACTCTGCCGAAACGGATGGGTCACCAGCCTCCTGTATGCCCCCAAGCCATGAAATTGAAGGAACCATCAATAACGTGACGATCAAACCAATGCAGTTGGAATGAAAACGAAATACAATCTTGTGTGTAAACTGCCATGCATTATCGTATAGAATCTGTTGAGGGCAGCCTTGTATAGGCGTGGAAGGTACGCTGCAAAGCATAAACGCTGGCTGCTTCTTGCATATCCAAGTTGCAGAGCCAGCCGATAACCACTGCTATGATACTGGTTGGCAATGTTCCAGATCGAGATGAATATCATAGCTGAGACCATTAGCACTTACAAAGTGACCGAATGAATCCAACCTATGTCGAATGTTTTCATATAGAATGCTGTCATACCAGCTGCGAGTGTCGCAATCACTTTAACGCTTGTCGCTACTACCTGTGTGCGTACATGCAAGTTAATCTCATCGCGAGAAGAAACCTGCAAGTGAAGAATACCTGCAGTATGAAACAACCAATCAAAAAACGAATGTTTGTAATGACGTAACGTATTGCAAACCGCCATATAGTCGCGAGTTGCTACCAATGATAACGGCGTAGCACCAAACGAAAACAGGCCAGACATTGCGCAGTGAAGAGATGGAATTGTTGCTTTGCCATGGCAAGACCACCGTGATGGAGATATTCTGCGCTATTGAATGAACCATGCTTGCTGTCATGAAACAAACGCAAGTGCAACGGTATATAAAGCAATCTGTGGGCGGTTGGAAAGCCAAGCCACGCTTAATATCACGCTGTGCATGCCTGCTGCTGCATGAAAGCGATGAAAGCGTCAAACAATCAGGTGGCTGCTCTGCACCGAACTGTTGTAGATAAATAACAATGATGCAGCCTGAAACACCAACAACAACCATCGTAACTGCGTGAATCAATGCAGATACAGATTATTGGGCCTCCAGCATCAACGTAGATATGCAGCGGTGTTGCGAACTTACCTACCACCAATAAACATCAAGAAAGAGCTGGGGTACCCAAATCAGATGGATTCTTCCTTAAGCCGCTCAATATCAGCAAGACCTGGGTTTACACTAAGATCATAGTTAAATGTTCCAACATAGAAACCTGAAAGACAAGATACCAATCCAGAAGAACAAGTCTGCCAAAACGTGTGATGATAAATACTTCTTGCTGGCGTGTACTGCTGTGTGCTTTGAATGTGGAATCAATCAGCAGATGCAGACATACACCACCGCTCCCAGAAGAGATACATCTGAAAGAGTAATGGTGCCCTAAGGCCAAACATTGACATCGTAAAAGAGTGACGGTGAGCATAAAAACGCTGGAAGCCATTATCATATCTCAAACATAATTCTCTCATCTCGTTCCAGCCATATATTGAATAGACAGATGTGAACCATCAAGCTAACAGTAGTAATGACGATTATCATCACGCAGTTGGAAGACGAAGCCAATGTTGATCAAGTTATTAGCTTCAACCATGTAATGTTGAAGACAGTAACAGTTGAGTATACCATTTGCCAAACGACCATCAGTTACGTGAGGTCTCGCCCATAACATACTCCTGGTATAGAAGAAATAATGGTAAGCCAGTGTGATAGCACAAATAATGTACCCAACATACGGGTGCGATAATAACGACCTTGCCGAGGCATCTTCATTCGAACAAGCCAACTGTAGCGCTTAGGAACGGAAAGTATCAAAAATGCGTAATCGACATATTTTGTTTCTTTTTATAATTTCATATTTCAATACTGTTCACCTGATCGCTGGAAATGACGGTAGCTTATTGATGATAACTAGCGGTGCAGCTGATTCAGCGCTTACACCAATAGAGAATGTAAGAACATACCCTCGTATCCATCGGGGAAAAGCAGACGGTTGAATGCTGCAAAGTTGATATTAACGCTTCTTGAGAACTAACTCTCTACGGAATAAGCATTGCAACAAAGGTTGCGACGGGTTACAAAGAATCAAATACTCCGATAAAACAGCATTCCCTCAGGACAAAATATCCTACTGGTATCATTGCTTTCCTCTTTTTTATTATTCCAAATTGCCAAGCCACCGATAATACAAGCAAAAGAATACGAGATGAACTCGAATGAGATGCATAACCATATTTATCAACATCATCAAGTTATGACCAATGGTTTCCATTTAACACTCATTGATGAATCACCATACAACAGTTTGGCGCAGAACATTCTTCAACATAACAGTCTCTGTTTCCGTCAATTAAAGCAATGAAGGCTGCAGGAAAGTACGCAGCCAACGCTCAGAGAGTCCTTGCAATGTGCGCTTGTACCAACTGGATTGCAAAGATGTACATCGTTGTGATACCTGTAAATACTAATTTGGGCGGCACCAGGAATGTGTAATCGAGCAGGGAAATGAGGACCTGCAACCCAAAAAAGTACAAACAGCAATGCTACATCGCAGCTCACTTGTGATGCAGCAAATCGACACGCAGAATACGGCTAGAAACCAGTATATGTGGCAGAGAACCGCAAACATAATTAATCTGCATATCTCTACTGACCTTTATTTCTTTTTTATTAGTCTTCCTCTTCAAGTCTTTTCTGTCGATAAGACCTGGCAGTGGACCTCCTTCATATACCTCTTTATCAAGGGTGGAAGAGGATTAACTGAACGGTCAGAAGCATTCTCGAAATCATTCAAACAATTGCATCGAAGTTGCAGGCGTTAACACACAACTCACAGAACATACAATCACCTAAGTCATACTCATAATCAACGAGCTGTTTCTTCTTCCCTGTCTCTTCGTTGGTAACCATCTCTGAAAAGAATCTTGATAGTACCATAGGACAACCTTCACATTGTACAAGCGGTACTTGATTCTTTTCTTCGTCACGCTTGAAGACCAAACGGCCACGTGACTTAGCTGCGTGAAGGTTGTCTTGCGATTCTCAGGATGCTCGGTAGACTTTGGTGTGAAGTATTCCTTCATGGTCACCTTCATATGTAAGTGTCTTGGGGTGCGCTCCCGACCTCACCAAAATATGATTGTTTTTTATCTTCATTCTCTTTAACCATTAGGTGATCGTCAGCCGAATGCATACACGTCATCAATACAGGATTAATATTGATAGTGGCATAAGATGCTTCCTCTAATTTCAGAATCTGATCGATACGGAGACGTGGGAATGTCCTTAATCACATCATAAAATACTACTGCGAAATGTCTTACCAAGGGCAAACAAGACCTGGAATATAATTCATAATCAATGTCTAATCCAATGTTCAAAGGGCCCAACCACCTAAGAATACAGTGGTTGCAAGACCTTGCTACAACAAAATTAAGTATTCTTTGCCAAGTAGTAAAGCAAATCATACCACTATACTCTGTGATAACCTGCAGTCAACTCACTCGTTCTGCCAATCAGACGGACCACAGTGGAGCCTCTGCATTACAGCAACTTTTGTAATACGGGGAAAGCCAAAGTAGCTGAATGTGTTCTGAACTATCAACCACCAAGGACCTGTCTGTGCTAACTATACCTGAAATCTGCATTGTACCTGTCAGGATAACTGCTGAAATCAAACAAATACCTAGAGACAACTCATGTAAAATCATCTGTACGGCACCACGCATAGCAGAAAGACAGAGTACTTGTTATTTTCTGTCCCAATAAACACACCAATAACACCAATAGAGCTGATGTAACTGTTGAGAATACCTACGTTAAAATCCAGGATATGGGCACCCTTGTTCCAAGGAAGGAAGAGAATGTACCGACAGATGTATAATTACCAAAGAAAGGGCCAAATAATAAAGCAGTTTATCTGCCTTATCAACAACAAAATTTCCTTAATCAACATCTTAACGTCAGCAAGAGTATATTTTTCACCATCCTACTGCTGTGGATAATACGGCACTGGAGTAGTAGAAACTTACGCTCCTTAAGGATGGTACTGTGCAAGCAGGCATGAGCAAGTATTGCCGGTCACCGCACTCCTCAATCAGAACGGTCAGGAAGTTGCTCAAACCTGAGTGACGGTAATTCATCGAACCATGTTGTTGCTATTAAAATCAGACATAATGATTTTGAACTTGATTGATTACTTGATGACCTTGTTGGCGGTCAGCTCAGGGTAAAGTCAAGCGCAGCACAAGTAGTCACCAGGTCGGCAATCTTCTGACCGCAACATCTTATCCATAGCGCAACAAGTGTCAAACCATTGGGACGGGACTTCAAACGTGCAGTCTGTCTACGTGAATCAAATAGCACCAAACTCACCGCTTGCACCTCAGCAGAAGTGCCACTGTCTTCGGAACTTTGATGATTGGTTCTATAGAATAGAACTTGCCCTCAGGGATATTATCAATGAGCTGCTCAATGATATTGAGACTCTGGTAAATCTGTGAATGTGACAGTAGTAACGATCATAGAATCTCTTCGTGTGTCAAGGTAATCTGTTCAAAAGTCTACTTTGTGCTTACGTTGCGTATGGATGGTTCTTGATCGTTCTTTAAATACTTGCGTACTTGGACCGTAACACCACTTATGCAATCCTGCTCATCATAACGTAACATTACGGAAGCGCTCATGGTATAACATTATCACCAAATACGTAAGATACTCTTGAACCATTGGACAGGAAGTTACTTGCAGGTTCTTTGTATTTGAAACAAGAGGGATCAATATCGGCCTGCAAGCCACTATTCTATAATAGTTTTAGATCAGGCGTCTGTTGTCTCCTCCATTCGTTCCTTTGTGATCACGGTCACGCATACCATAAGGAAGTAGTAGTGCGCAGTCCTGAGCTGCAACATGATGTATAAAGGGTGATTATCAATACGCGCAACTCATCCATAATTGTGCGGATGTAGAGGATGCGGTCTGACAACTCAATGCCCATGCCTTCTCGATAACACCAACAAGCGATGACGATGCATCATAGCTGACAGATATTTCATGCGGTCGGTTAATGCCAGTATATGAGGATATGACTGTAAAGGTTTCTCGATACCGATGATATAAACGTTGTGGGTAAATTTAGTCTACTGTCAACACTGTCTGCAAACGAAGCTCGTGGTAGATGGGTGCTGAGGACTAATATTCACAACAAAGTTATCATCAGTAAACGGACGCTGTGCTGATTCTGTCTTGTAGATTCCATTCTATAGTTGTGTCGTTGTCATCCTCCGTAGTGTGGATGG
>BNJU01003291.1_pt1 | contig 88227 bp, 115 predicted proteins | sample 8539281 | NCBI WGS metagenome assembly BNJU01 (sample SAMD00202456, study PRJDB9452) | human saliva metagenome | isolation source: human saliva | place: Japan
TTTCAAAAAAATATTATTATATTATCTTATACAAAATACTAGACTTGAAAATAAATAAAATATTACAATTATATGTAAAATAACATTTCGGAGTTAATTTATGGACAAAAAGAACTTTATTTTTACAATTTTGCATTATCTATTGGACTATACTATGTTATACCATTATTATTTATAAAATATTATAATGGTGCTAGTGACAAAGGCAGGATTTACTTTAATATTAATGTATACTTTTTCTTCTTTTTGCTATTACCTTATTAATATCATATTTTTTTGCGAAAGAAAAATCTATACACCTATATTAAGTATCATAATTTCATTACCGCTACTGTTAATATTTAATACAAGTGCTATAGTTGTCATAATAATAATTGTTGTATTTTTCATTTATCTCATATTTAATATCTGGTCTATTTGCATAGAAGTTTGGAGGTTTTTATATGACAATACTAAAAAGGAATAACTTTGTAGCAACACTTATTTATGTTTTATTTTTACTTCTCGCCAATACTAGCTAATCCATTTGCCTATTTAAACATAATGGAAGCTGCTGTATTAGCACTATTAGTTTATGGGTGTTCTTACTTACATTATATTTACTTTTATACTGCAAAAAAGTAAATTATCAATTCAAACAAAAAAATACAATTATTACTATTATTGTCTTACTTATTACAGCAATGATTTATTTTTGATTTTTATTAAGTTCCCTGTAATTTTTCAATATTATAATCAATAGATATCTTGCGATTATTCTATTAGTTTTATTACTCGGATCATTAATATTTTTTTGCTAGAAAAAAATTAAAAAGCTCGTTTGTATTTCTTCTATTATTTAGCCCACAAATTATACAAGGAATATTAATGAGGACTTCATATAGTGCCACTATATTTTTATGTTAACAATCCTAATTTTTAATATATATATAATATTAGCCATTCTATTTGGATACTATGTATATAATGGTAGAAAAAAATAAATAATTATAAAAGATTTAGTAATAATTGAAAACTCTTACTAAATCTTTTTTTATTTTATCTATTTTTTTGATATAATAATAATTACAAATAATATATGGGGAGAATAAATTTATGATAGATAAAGACAATATATGGGCTCTTTTGGGCTATTATCATTTTTTATAGCTACACTTAGTATTTATTTAGAAGGAAAATATAAGTGGGCCGCTAAAGTAAGTGGTGCTATAATTGGACTTGTAATAGCTGCAACACTTAGTAATCTTAAAGTTATCCCACTCGAATCACCGGTTTATGATAGTATTTGGGGATATGTTGTTCCTGTAGCTGTTGCCATGCTTCTTTTCCAATGCGACCTTAGAAAGATTTGGCAAGATAGTGGAAGAATGACTATTATTTTTCTTATAAGTTCTGTTGGAACAATCATAGGTGCTGCTGTAGGTTACTTAGCATTACACAACTTTATACCAGTTTTAAACAAAATAGCTGGAATGATGACAGGATCATATATAGGTGGTGGCGTGAATTTTGTTGCAGTCTCTTCAGCATTTGAAGTCCCTGGAGATTTAATATCTGCTGCAACAGTCAGCGATAATTTACTTATGGTATTATATTTCTTCGTATTAATATTAATTCCTAACATAACTTTCTTTAAAAAGTATTTTAAGACTTCATATTCTAATGACGTAGAAATCAAAGAACAAAGTAGTTCTTCAAAAACCACAGTAGGCGTTACTGATATTGCATTTACTTTTGCTACAGCTGTAGTTATTGTAGCAATCAGTTTTACTCTTTCTAAATATTTAGGCAATTTAGGAGACTCATCTTTAATTACATTTATTTCAAATAAATACTTACTAGTAACTACATTAACTGTTGGATTTGCTTCAATCTTTCCAAAAATATTTTTAATTCATTTAATGGAGCAAACGAAATAGGTACATTCTTAATATACATTTTTCTTTGTTGTTATAGGAATCCCTGCTTTCTATCGAAGCAATTATTGAAAAAAAGTCACCTTTATTACTTCTATTTTGTGGAATTATGGTATTAATTAATATGCTTGTAACATTTATTGCGACAAAAAAATATTTGGTTTCACCTTAGAAGAAGCTATTCTTGCATCAAATGCAAATATTGGTGGTCCAACCACTGCAGCTGCGATGGCTATTTCTAAAGGATGGCAAAAACTAGTAGCACCAAGTATGTTAGTTGGAACACTAGGTTATATTATAGGTACTTATATAGAATACTAATCGGACAGTATCTAGGATAAAATAAATAGACCCTAAAACATTAAGTTTTAGGTCTATTATTCTAATATTCATTTTTCTTCTAAAGTTGTACAATAATTCATATAGTGCTTTTGCATCTAGCTTTTTCTTTTTCTTCTTTTCCTATATCTCTAACTAACTCTCCTCTATGAAGTACAATTATTCTATTTCCATATTTCACAGCATCTTGAATATTATGGGTAATCATAAGAGCAGTTAAGTTTTTTTCTTCGATCTTTTCTCTAGTTAACTCCATTATTTTCTTCTGAGTTTTTGGATCTAATGCAGCTGTATGTTCATCAAGAAGTAATAGTTTTGGTGTAGTCATAGTAGCCATTAGTAATGCTATAGCTTGACGTTGTCCACCAGATAATAATCCCATCTCACTATCTAATCTATCTTCTAGACCTAAGTCTAATGTTGATAATAATTCTTTAAATAACTTTCTATCTTCTTTAGTAGTTCCTATTTTAAAACCTCTAGTTTTACCACGTCTAAGAGCTAATGACATATTTTGAGCTACCGTCATACGAGGAGCTGTTCCATCTAAAGGATTTTGGAATACTCTACTAATAAATGCTGCCCTTTTATGTTCAACAATATTACTTACATCCTTACCTTCAATAAGAATTTCACCAGAGTCAACAGAAAATGAACCCGCTATTGCATTTAAAAATGTTGATTTCCCTGCTCCATTTCCTCCTAAAATAGTAATAAAGTCTCCATCTTTTATTTCTAAACTTATATTTTTAAGAGCATGTTGCTCTCTTATTGTACCAGGAAAGAACGTTTTATCTATTTTTATTAATTTTTTTATAAATGACATCTCTATACATCCTTTCTCTTAGCTTTTAATTTTAACTGTGGTAATGTAAGGAATAGTGCAATAACTAAAGCAGAAACTAATTTAAAATCATTAGCTCCTATTATATTTAATTTTAATACCCCTACAAGTAATAATCTATATATAATTGCGCCAAATATTACACACGCTAATCTCGTTGTAAAGCTAACATCCTTAAACACAACTTCACCTATTATAATCGCTGCAAGAGCAACTACAATAACTCCAATACCACTATTTACATCAGAATATCCATTGTTCTGTGCAAGAATTGCTCCAGCTAGTGAAATAATTCCATTTGCAAGCATAAGCCCTAAAATAGTCATTGTTTTTGTAGATATTCCTAAAGCTGTTGCCATTTTCTCATTATCACCTGTAGCTATTAAACTTTGTCCTAATTCTGTTGCAAAAAATAATGACATTGCCCCAATTATTAGACATGATAGAATAAATCCTACAAGAACTGTATCATAATGAGTTGGTAGATTTAAATTCTGTAATTTACTAAAGATAGTCTCTTTATTTATTAAACTTAAATTTGGTCTACCCATTATTCTTAAATTTACTGATAGTAAAGCAGTCATTGTTAAAATTCCTGCTAATAAACTTGGTATTTTACACACTGTAATTAAAAAAACCTGTTACTAATCCTGCAATCATACCTGCTAATATTGAAATCAACGTAGCTATTATTGGATTAATACCATTATGAATACAAATAACACAAACTGCTCGCCCCTAAAGGATACGCTCCTTCAGTTGTCATATCAGCTATATTTAAAACTCTAAAACTTATAAATAATCCAAGCGACAATATTCCCCAAAGCATACCTTGAGAAATCGCTGAAATAATTAAATCCATCCTCTACCTCTTTAATATTTATTTAACATTTTTTTATAATATAGGGCTCATTACACCTAATTATTTTTGGAGAGTAAGTTTTTTTCAAACTTTCTCCAAATATCATAACAAATTAACTATTTTTTTATCTACAACTTTTGCTTTTTCTTTAACTTCATTTGGAATTTCTATTCCTAATTGTTTTTGCTTTTAGCTTCGTTTAAGTAGATAACACCTTCATTAGCAAGTACTATTGGCATATTTTTTTAGTATCTTCACCTTTTAATACTTTTTGCTACTACTTTTGCTGTTTCAACACCTATTTGATATTGGTCAACACCAATTCCTAATACCCCACCATCTGCTACCATTGTATCTGCTGAAGGGAATACTGGAATTTTTTTAGCATCAGTAACTTTTACAACTGTTGACATTGCACTTGCTATTGTATTATCGATTGGTACGAAAATCGCATCTGTTTCTGAAGCAAGGCTTTCTGTTACTTGTTGAATATCATTTGTATTTGCAATACTAGATACTTTAACTTCTAATCCCAATTCTTTAGCTAGTTTTTCAGCTTCTTGTGCTTGTTTTACTGAATTATCCTCACTTGCTGTATATAAGATACCCACTTTTTTCATTTTAGGTAATACTTTTTTCATAATTTCTAATTGTTGTTTTATTGGCGTTCTATCACTTACACCAGTAATATTATTTCCAGGTTTATCTTCTGATTTTATAAGTCCTGCTTCAACTGGATAAGTAATACCTGCCATTATAATAGGTTTATCTTTTGTTGCGTTTGATAATGATAAAGTTGCTGGTGTTGTTATACCTACCAATATATCATTGTTATCAGTAACTAACTTTTGCCCCATACTCGCTAGGTTACTTTGGTCACCTTGAGCATTTTGAAGATCTATTTTTAAGTTTTCTCCTACTTTATAACCTTCTTTAGCTAATCCATCTTCTAACCCTTTATAAATTTGATCTAATGCAGGGTGACTTAATAATTGAAGAACTCCTACTTTCACCTCTTTATTTTGTGTTTTTATTAGTATCTTCTCCTTTATTGCTTGAATATACTCCATAACCCTAAAAACACATACTAATAATAATGCGAAATGCTATAAAAATTTTTATTTAATTTCATTTTCCTATCTCCTTTTTTTGTTAATAATAAAATTTTAATATTTTTTTAAGAAGCGTATCCATATAAAAAGACCACTAGTTACTATCTAGTGGTCTTTACATCCTATAAAATATAAAACAAAAAAACCACCTAGATAACTCTATGTGGTCTTAATTATATCATCACAAATAATCCACATAGATACTAACTTCTCACTGAGAGTCGTATCTATGCTTTTATAATAAAGAAACAAGATCGACTCTGTATCTAGTGGCTTTGCCAACGAATATTTAGTTGTAATATGTCAACACGATACAGTTTCATAAATCTTTTTTTCTCCTTACTTTTTAATTCTTGACTACATTATAACAACAGTTTTTTTATTGTCAATATATTTATTGAATTTAATTAAAAAAATTCTGAAAATTCTAAATCACTTTATTTAAATATCTTGTTTTTTTATCTATTTATACAATTCATATTATTTTTATAAATTTTTTTAAAAAAATATTAATTAGATTTTATATGAATTTTTTTGAACAATATACTTTCTTAAATATGCTCTTGCTACTATATTAATACTATTGAAAATAATTCGTTTTTCATTTACATAACTTGGCATATAAGGTGTATTACTCATCTAAAAATCAGAACGAAAATCGTTGATTTATCAAGCTTTTATAATTAGTGTTGTTTTTTTAATCTAAATAATGTAAATAAAATTTAATATCTATCATTTTTTTGAAAAATTTTTTTCCCTATTGCAAAAACTATTTTTCATAGGAGTATTATAGATATTATGTGATTTTTTTAAACTATATTTTTAACTAGGAGAACTTTAATGGATAGTCAGATAAATATTCAAAAAGAAAAAAATTATTCAACACAGGCTTTTATAACAATAACAACAATTAACTTTATTGTATTTTTAATATATTACTGTTTTCGTAGTAATTACCGCTAAATTTGCAACATCTGAACTTGGTGCTAGTCCAGCTCAAGCTGGATTTGCTGCAGGTATTTATATTATTGGTACACTAATTGCCCGTCTTTATATCGGTAAAAAATTGGAACTAATCGGACGTAAACAAATGTTACGATTTGGTGCTATTATTTATTTAATAACTACAATTGCTTACCTTATTTCAACTAATATTATTATTTTAGATACTGTTAGATTCCTTAAATGGATTTGCATACGGTACTATTTCTACAGCAGCTAACGCTATTGTAACAGCATATATTCCTAAATCACGCAACGGTGAAGGAATTAACTATTATGGTCTAAGCACAAGTTTAGCAGCTGCAATAGGTCCATTTATTGGGATATTATTATTACCAATTGTTGGTTTTAAATCAGTAATCATTCTTGCAATTGTTTTATCAGTATTAGTAACTGTAGCTTGTTATTTATTCCCTGTTCAAAATATTGAACTAACTGATGATCACAAAAAATTACTTAATAGCTGGTCATTAAATACTTTCATAGAATATAAAGTATTATTTATTTCTATTGTAGCATTCCTTATTGGTCTATCTTACTCAAGTGTACTTGGATTTTTATCAATATATGCAGATAACTTAGGACTTTCTACTGCAGGAGCATTCTTCTTTGTAGTATATGCCTTAATCATAACTTTCACTAGACCATTTGCAGGACAAATTTTTGATGCAAAAGGAGAAAATGCCGTTATGTATCCAAGTTTTATTTTTCTTGCAATTGGATTATTAACACTAAGTTATACTACTACTAGCTTTATGCTATTATTATCTGGTGCATTAATTGGTCTTGGTTACGGAACATTTATGTCAAATGGACAAGCTGTGTGCTTAAAACTTGTTGAACCTTCTAAAGTAAGTATTGCACTTTCAACTTACTTTATTGGATTAGATTTAGGTCTTGGTTTTGGGCCTTATGCATTAGGTACTGTTCATTCATTCTTATCATACAGTGGTATTTATGTACTTTGTGCAGTACTAACTGTAGCAGTAGCCATTCTATACGCTATTTTCTACAAAGGAAAAGATGCTAAAGCCATAAATTAATAAAAACGAAAAGTACAAAGGTAATTTCCTTTGTACTTTTATTTTACTTCTGGATAGCGTTTCGCTACGTCTTCTAATTTTTCTTTTATTAATTCTTTTGGATCAATATCCATATGATAACACATAGCTAACGAGTATATAAGTATATCTGCTATTTCATAACTTACTTCTTTTTCTATTATAATCATTTTCATTCCATTGAAAATGTTCTAGTAGTTCAGCTGCTTCAATAATTATACTTTTTGCTAAATTACCTTCGCTATCATATTTATTCCAATCTCTTTTTTTCTAAAACTAGTAATAATTTCTTTAACTTCTTCCATAAAAAAAATTCCTTTAAATCAAATCATTATTTTTTTCAAATTATTATATAAATTATAAAATTCTCTTAAAGATAGAGTTTCACTTCTTCTTGTCGAATCTATTTCACTATCTAAACAAGAATTCTGAAGATCTTGTTTTTTTATCCTTACCGTAACTTGAAATTAAATTATTCAACAATGTTTTTTTCTACGTTGAACAAAGCAAGAACGAACAAATTTAAAAGAATTTACTATCTGCTTCAAACTCTTTTTCATCTTTTGTCATTATTTTAACTACCGCACTTTTCTACATTAGGTGCTGGCACAAATACTTTTTTTAGGTACTGTAAATAAATATTCCACATTTGTATAGTAGTTTAAAAGTATTGTCAATGAATTATAGTCTTTTTGTTCCTACTTTTGCATTTAATCTATTAGCTACTTCACGCTGCATCATTACTACATATCCATCTATTCTTTTTAGTATTTTTCAATTAAATGAGTTAATATTGGTGTAGTAATATAGTATGGTAAATTCGCAACTACCATAATTTTTCTCACAGTCAGACATCTTCTCTTCAATTATTTTTATCAACATCTACTTTTTAAAATATCGTTGTTTATTATTTCTACATTTGAATAATCAGCTAGTGTCTCAGACAAAATCGGTAATAATCTTCCATCTATTTCAAACGAAATTACTCTTTTTTTGCTCTTTTTGGCTACAGCTTCTGTTAACGAACCTATACCTGGACCAATTTCAATTACTCCAACCTTATCGTTAATTCCTGCACCATCTACTATCCTATTTAATATATTTGCATCTATTAAGAAATTTTGTCCTAAACTCTTTTTAAATGTAAAACCATGTTTCTTTAGAATCTCAAAAGTTTTTCTTTGGTGTTCCTATCATTATTTTTTTGTCCTTTACTTATTTTTTTCATTTCATTAATTAATCTATCTTTAGATATATTATACATATTCAACTTATTTAAGAGTTGCTTAGCATTGGTATATCCTATATTGATTCTTTCACATAACTGTTCTCTTAATATTTTTTTGATGTAGCACCACCTACTAAACCTAACTCTATTAATAATTCATTTGTAATATCATTTTCTGACTTCATCCATAGGTGTATAATGATTTTTTTATTGCAGCAATTATATCCTCTTTACTTGCTGCTTCAATTCCTATTTTTCCTTTGCTATCCACTGCTTTTTTTATTAGAAATATAAGCATGTTTAGCTGTTGGTATATTTTTTTCTATAATATTTCTAATCCTTTTACCTGCGTAATCAGGATCAGTTAGTACTATTAATCCACGTGTTTTCTCCAAGAAAATTAATCTTTCTATTTTTCTTCTTAGTTAGAGCAGAACCATTAGTTTCAAAAAGTATCACAATCAATAGCTTCCTTCACTCTATTTGTATCGTCTCTTCCCTCTACTACTATAATCTCTTTTATCTTCATCTTTTTATCCTTTAAAATTTCCATCAGTATATTATATCATATTTAATCTATTTTTTTGCTTATTTTTTTAAATATCACTAAGATCATACCAAAACTTTTTTTAAACAGTCTCAACTAAAGAAATAAAAAAATCTCGTAGAATACATATAGTCTACGAGATTTTTTTATTAGTGAATATCTTTTTTTCTTAAAGTTACCACCACTTACTTCACTAACTGTACCGATAGATAAGAATGCACCTCTATCGTTTTTAAAGACAATTTTCTTAAGCTTTAGACTCCTCTATACGAGTAATTACACAAAATATAATTTTTGTTTCATGTCCTGTGTAACCACCTTCTCCATGAAGAAGTGTAACTCCACGTCCCTAGTCTATCTTGAATTTCTTGACTTATAACTTGGTAATTACTACTTATAATCATTACCGATTTAGAGTCATTAAGCCCTTCAATTACAATATCCATTACTTTTGATGCAATGAAATAACTGATCATCGAATATAGTGCTGCTTCCCATGAGAAAACAAAGCCAGAAGCAATAAATATTATTACATTTATTCCTAATACCATCTCACCTACTGATATAGGTAATTTTTTTGTAGCATATATTGAGAACATTTCACTACCATCTAAGGTACCACCATTTCTAATAACAAGCCCTACTCCAATACCAAGTATTATTCCCCCAAAGACACACGCTAAAAATGGGTCTGTTATTAACGGAGGAAACTTATGTAAATATGATGTAGCTACAGATAGTACGATAATTCCAAATACTGAAGCTACTGAAAATCCTTTCCCTATCTGTTTATAACCTAAAAATAAAAATGGAATATTAAATAGAAATATAAACACTCCTAGTGGCAATCCAATGTAATGACGAGCAATAATTGATACACCTATTACTCCTCCATCCAATATATTATTTGGAATAAGGAAAAATTCTAATCCTGCTGCAAAAATAAGCGATCCTATTATAATACTTATGTATTTTTTCGAAAAATTCTATTATATTCTCCATACAATCCCCTTTCGTTTATTAATTTCTTTTTTTGACAAACTGGACAATAATGACTCGATCTGCCTTTGATATTAATATTTTCAACATCATGTCCAAGTGGACATTTCTTCTTACCATATATTTGATGGAAATTCTGCATATTACCTTCGCCTCCATCAGCATGTACATAATCAGATATAGTAGAGCCTCCCTCCTTTATAGCCCATTCTAATATAAAAAAACTAACTCATCAAATAAATCTTCTTTTTTTCCTTTAGTGTCAATTCACAAGGTTTAGTTAGTGGATGAATTCTTTTTCTATATAGAACTTCACAGTCATATATATTTCCACATCCACAAAATACATTTCCATCTAATAAATAGTGCCTTAATAGATTGATCTTTATATTTTTTTCTCTAATAATTTATCTAAAAAAATACTGTTTAGCTTTTTTTCAAATGGTTCTGGGGCTAAATTCACAAATGGTTTGAATTCATCAATTTTTCTCAACATACCTTAATTCACCAAAAGCGTCTAATATCGCTAAAGACTAGCTTTTTCGTTAGTATCTAATTCAAATATTATATGTCTATGTTTATAATAATTTTTTTATTTGTAATTTCAGCTATGTCATTTACCAAGAAAAAAATGCTCCTGTCATACCAAAATGAGTAATAATATATCCCTTATTCAAAGTTAAATATAAATACTTACCTCGTCTAGACAATTCTTTGATTTTTTTACCTACTACATTATTCGAAAAAAATCAATAAGACTTTGTTTAACTATTGGCATTTTATTTAAATCATGTCCTCTTTTCCACTGTATCCGAAAAAAAGTAACGCTTAAAAATTTTTTTATTTTTTTCAAACTATCTTCTAAACCTAGTTTTTATATTTTTCAACCTCAGGTAATTCTGGCATAATTAGCTCCTATATATCTATATTACTACTTTTTTTATTTTTAATATATAGACTAAATTTTTATCAAAGATTTTTCCCTTAAAATTAAATTTTTTTATGGTAATACAGAATAAATTGTAGTATAATAAGAAAATCAAATGTAAAATTATTAAAGAGGTTATTTCAAAAATGGATGAAAGAATATCACGAAGAGATAGAAAAAGACAAGAACAAGAACAACAAAGAAAGAAAAAAAGGAAAATTAAAACCTATAATTATTTCTATAATTACTATAATTTTATTAGCAACAGGAGCATTTGCATTATATACAATATATAATTTCAACAACTCTACTAATAAAGGCTATAAAAAAGTAGATTATCTTGCAGAAGTTGATCCAAACTTCAATAAGTTTTCTATTCTTATGCTAGGTATTGATGAAAATGATTCACGTGCAGCTGAAGGACAGACAAGAGAAAATAGTAGAACCGATTCAATGATTCTTGCTACAGTTAACAAACAAAAAAATCGTATGGACATGGTAAGTATCCCTCGTGACTCACTTACGTTAATGCGTAAAAAAGAAGATGAAGGTGATAATAGTGCATATTTCTTTGACAAAATTACTCATGCTCACTCTTATAACGATGTAAAAGGTACTGTTAATGCAGTAGAAAACTTACTTGATACACCTATAAACTTCTATGTATTAATTAATTTCAAAGCCTTTGAACAAGCTGTCGATTCTTTTGGTGGAATTGATCTTTATGTTCCATTTGATATGGATGAACAAAATGCTAATGGAGAAATGAATACTATTAAATTAACTAAAGGTTGGCATACACTTAACGGAGAACAGGCGCTTGCTTTCGTACGTAGTAGATATTATGATAGCGATATTGAGCGAGGTCAACGACAACTACAAGCTATTCATGCATTAATTGATAAAGCTAAAAGTTTAAATGCACTAACAAAAATTAATGAAGTTATAAATATTGCTGGAGATAATACAGAACACAACCTTACTTCAACACAAATCGCTTCTGCGATTAAAATGTTTATCAACAACGATATGAAAATTGTTTCTCATAGAATAGATGGTTACAATGTAATGCATAACGGCGTATACTATTATTATCCAAAACCAAGCTCTCTACTTTATACGTCATCTGCTTTTACGAAATAACTTAGATTTAGAATTACCTAAAAGCTACTGACTTACTGAATATTTACTATCAAAATCATATTCAAATCTTAGAAAAAGAATATAAAATTAAAAATCTACTTCCTAGACGTCAGTATGGCTTATCTTCATTAGTTCACTTTGATTCAGATGATCAACTAACTAATCTTCCTGATAGACTCTCTGAATCAGATCTAAATAATGATCCAACAGTAAGTAATGAAAAATAGACCAGACGGTAATGATAACAACAATAAAAAAATAATTAAAAAAACAAGAACTTAGAGATAAAAATTTCTCTAAGTTCTTTTTCTTTTTCTCCTAATTAAGTTTACTTACTTATTGACTTTTTTTCCATAACCTATATAATAATTATTAATACATGTTAAATTTTTCAAATTTTTTTAAGGAGAGTATATGGCAAAGAATTTTATTACAATTAAAGAAGATTCTTATGATGAATTTGTAGAAAAAAAATCTACTTTTATTACTCATCTTATTAGAATTAATAGCGAAGAAGAAGCTCGAGACTTTATACAAAAAATGAAGAAGAAACACTACGATGCGACTCATGTTTGTTCTTGTTATGTTGTAGGAGACAATAATGAAATAACTAGAGCAAATGATGATGGTGAACCTAGTGGTACTGCAGGAGCGCCTATGCTTGATGTTCTTGTTAAAAATAATATAAAAAATGTCTGTGCTACTGTTATACGTTATTATGGTGGTACAAAATTAGGAACAGGTGGGCTAGTACGTGCTTATGGCGGTGGAGTTATTAATGCATTAAAGAATGCTACATTAGTCGAAAGAAAAGATGCTTTTTGAAATAAAGTTAGAAATAGATTATAGTTTAAACGGTAAAAATAGAATATGAAATAGATAAAACTAATTTTATTGTTAATAATATTGATTATACTGATAAACTTATATATACAATATATGTAATGCAGGAAGACTATAGTAATTTTTGAAACGTGGATTGCAAATCTAACTAATGGTCAATTTAAGATTATTTCTTCTCGTGAAAAAAACAACTTGAGTTTGATATTCAGTAAAAAAAGTGAACAAGTTACGTAACTTGATCACTTTTTTTATTTTTATAATGAACTAATATGCTTTTATTAGTTCCTCTTTTGTATTTTTCTACTATTGCTTGTTTATCATTATGAACTAAGTCTAATCCTTGAGAACGAATAATTTTAACTTTATCAATTCCTATTACACTAAAGACTCCCTAACATACTGAACAGCAAAAATCTAAATTTACATATTGAATATGGCTATCAAATTCTCCACCGCTAGTTATAACAAAAAGTAACTTGTTTATTTGTATTATCCAAACCTACCATTGTTTCTATTTCACACTTAAATGTTTCATTAACAATAACAATATTATCTATAAAAATCTTTAAACTTTGAAACAACATTAAAAATTATGCAATGGCATATAAATAAATACACAATCAGACTTTTTTTCCAAATATTAAGTAGTTCTTCTTGCCTTGTCTTATCAGCTTCTTCCTGCTTAGTTAATTCTTTTATCATCATAATTAAACATATGTTTGTCCATTATAGGAATATAAACATTTAGGATCATATAGATTTAATGTTGTAATATTATTATATCTTTTTCCTTAACTCTTCTTCCCCTAATTCTGCTAATAGATTTGAAATTCTATTTTTTTATTATCATAATCTGGATGGGCTAAAATCTGTAATATCTTCATTATCTTCTCCTTATTTTCAGTAAAATAAAGTTTCTTAAAAAAACTTCCTAACACATTACTAATGTTAGAAAGTTTTTTTATTAACTATTTAAATTCATCATATAGTGTATTTATAGTTTTTTCATAATCTCTATTGTGCACACCAACAATGATATTTATTTCATCATTTGTTTGTGAAATCAACGCTATATTAACACCTACTTTTCCTAGGGCACCAAATAATCTTGCAGAAACACCTAAAGTATTCTTCATAGCTTCACCTACTGTAGCGATAAGAGCTATTTCATTTGTAACATTTATTTCATCAGCACCAATTTCTTCTTTAATTTTGGCAACAAGCTCATGGATAAACGGTTTTACATTATTAGTTTCCACAACGACAGAGAACGAATCAATACCACTAGGGATATGTTCAATACTCACATTAAATGCTGCAAAGATTTTTAGCGCTTTAGCTATTAATCCAACTTCGTTTGCCATATGACGTTTTTTTATTGTAATAATAGAAAAATCTTTCTTACCTGCTATTCCAGTTACAATTTGATTTGAACTAGCACATTTTTTATCACTAATTATAGTTCCTTCAGCAGTTGGGTTATTAGTATTACGTATTTGAATTGGGATATCTTTATCACGAACAGGGAAAATAGCCTCTTCGTGTAATACACTAGCTCCCATATATGATAATTCTCGTAATTCTGTATAGCTAATTACTTTTATCTCACGAGGATTATTAATAATACGAGGATCAGCCATTAATATTCCTGAAACATCTGTCCAGTTTTCATAAACACTTGCATCAGCTATATTCGCTACAATTGCTCCACTAACATCTCCACCACCACGTGTCATAATTTTAACTTCACCTGTTGGACGACTTCCATAAAAAGCCTGGAATTATTAATCTATCATGTTCTTTTATAATATTATCAAATGCATTTTGTGTTTTTAGATAATCTATTTCTCCATTATAATTGTAGAAAATTAAATCTTTTGCATCTACAAAGTGATATCCCTAAATATTCTGCCATTAATAAACCAGTTAGATACTCCCCACGACTTACTAAGTATTCTTCATCTATACCTTTTTTTATCTCACTTTTTTTAATTTAGCAAGCTCACCTTCAATATCATAATTTAACCCCAATTCATTTTTTTATATTAATGAATTTGTCTTCAATCATCTTAAAGATATTATCAAAATTAATATTATACTTAATGTGTGCATAACAAAGATACAGTAAATCCGTAACTTTATTATCATCTTTATCTGCTTTACCTACAGCACTAACTACAACAAAACGTCTTGAATCATCAAGCTCAACTATATTTTTTTAACTTTTTCTAAATTGTTCAGCACTCGCTACTGAACTACCACCAAACTTAGCTACTCTAACCATTATTTGTCCTCTTCCATAATTATTTTTTTACTTAGTTATATATTACATCTAATATGAAAAATATTTCAATGCATTTCCAAAAATTATTACCAATATTAATGGAATTTAGCCACTAAATACTTATCATCTTTTGCTTCTAATTCTTTAGTTAACTCTCTTAATTGAATTAATGAAATTTCTTTAGTTTTAATGTAAAACTCATTTTTCATATTTTTCAATAGATTCAATTAATTCTCCTGCTAGTTCAGAAGATGAGCGAAGTAAATATTTCTTACTAGTTAATTCATTTGATTGAACTAATTCATTTTTTTATTACTACATCTTTTCTTGGAATATTTGAGTATATATCTACTATGTCTTGAACTATCGCATTACCTGTTGGTAATTTTCCAGCTCCTTGTCCATAAAACTTAAGTTCTCCAATAAATGAACCATCTAAAGTAATTATATTATTATTTAATTCAACAGCTGCTTCTTGTGAACCTTTATCAAAAAAATAGATAACATTACTGAAGTTTCATACTTACCATCCGCGACATTAGTTTCACCAATATATTTCACAGCGTAATCATATTTTTTTCAAGTAATCAATATCATTTTTTTGTTATATTTCTCATAGAATATGTTGGGAAGTTTGGCTCAATATGAATATCAAACGCTAAAGCATTACTTAATATTATTTTATTAATAACATCTCCGCCATCAATATCAGCACTTGGATCCGCTTCTGCATATCCTAAATCTTGAGCTGTTTTTAAAGTAGAATCAAATTCTTGTTCATTTCTATACATATTGTCTAAGATATAATTACTAGTTCCATTAAATATTCCATATACTCTGTTAATCTCATCAACACGTCTAGTTCTTTCTAAATTAACTAACCATGGAATACCACCACCAACACTAGCTTCAAAAATAAACTTAACATTGTTTTCCTTAGCTAAAGAAACGAATTCATCTAAATATTTTGCAGCAACAGCCTTATTGGCAGTAACAACATGTTTCCCACTTTCTAGACTTCTTTTAATAAAGTCATACGCAGGATTTAATCCTCCTAAACACTCAACTACTACTGATATTTCATCATCATTAATAATTTCATTTATATCATTAGTAGCAAGGTGCATTTTGTCACGACTTCTAGCAAAAACACTTTTTACTTCTATATTCTTTAATTCTTCACTCTTACCATTTGTAATAATCTCATAAACTCCACTTCCAACAGTTCCGTATCCCAAAATTGCTACTTTCATACACTTTTCTCCTATCATTTTTTTATTTTTTTAAGTATGTTTAATAATTTATATATTTCTTGTTTTCAACTATATTTATCATAATTTTTTTTTGAAAAAAAGTAGATTTTTTTAATTTACACTGTTTTTACAGCAAATTTTTGTTGTAAAATTATAGTTGTATAATTTTTTTATGTTCTTTTTGTAAAAAAACACTTGTATTTTTTTATAGAGAACATTGTATCATATATACAACGATAAAGCAAGGAGATTTTTACATGATTTACGAAAGTACACGTGATATAAATAGAAAAAAATAAATCCGAGTGAAGCTATTCTTCAAGGTTTAAGTGAAGAAGGTGGGCTTTTCGTCTTAAGAGATTTAGGAAAAAAATAAATTAGATTTTAAAAAAATTTAGTTGGGAAAAAAATTATTATGAAGTTGCAGAAGAAGTATTAAAACTATTCGTTGATTTTAGTGAACAAGAAATTAAAGCATGTGTTGAAAATGCATATAAAGGGAAATTCTCTAATGAGAAAATCACTCCCCTTGTTGAGCTTAACGATAGCTATGTTCTAGAATTATTTAATGGACCTACTAGTGCTTTTAAAGATGTAGGACTTTCACTACTACCGCAACTTACAAAAACAGCACTCACTAAAGTAAATGATAAAAATGATATTTTAATTTTAACAGCTACTAGTGGTGATACTGGAAAAGCTGCATTAGAAGGATTCAAAGATGTTGATAGAACAAAAATAATGGTATTTTATCCAAATGATGGTGTAAGTACCGTTCAGAAAAACTCAAATGCAAACTCAAGAAGGAAAAAAATACAAAAAGTTTGTGCAATACATGGTAACTTTGATGATGCTCAAAGTGGAATTAAAGAATTATTTGTTGATGAAGAGTTTAAAAAAAGAATTACTTTCTAAAAAAATATTAAGTTATCAAGTGCTAACTCTATAAATATTGGACGATTAATTCCTCAAGTAGTTTATTACGTAGTTTCATATTTAGAATTAGTAACTACTGATAAAATTAAATTAGGAGATAAAGTAAATTTCGTTGTACCTACTGGTAACTTTTGGAAATATTCTAGCAGGTTACTACGCTGAACAAATTGGTCTGCCAGTTAACAAGCTTTATCTGTGCTAGTAACAATAACAATGTTTTTATATGATTTCTTACAAACTGGTGTATATGATAAAAATAGAGATTTTCTAAAAACTGTTTCTCCTAGTATGGATATTCTTATCTCTAGTAATTTAGAAAGATTACTATACTATGTAAGTGGTTGTGATAATGCTTATGTAGCTAGTCTAATGAAAGACTTAAAAGAAACTGGACGTTTTGAAGTGACAAAAGAAATACTTACTAGAATTCGAGAAAAATTCCAAACTGGTTTCGCTAATGATCTTGATACTAAAGAAACTATTAAGAAAATCTACGAAAAAGATTCTTACTTATTAGATACACATACTGCAGTAGCCTATAAGGTGTTATTAGATAACTTAGATAAAGAACATGTTAATGTTGTTTTATCTACTGCATCTCCATATAAATTTACAGAAAGTGTCTACACCTCTTTAAATGAAGCTACTAATGAAGATGAATTTACTCTTATGAATAAAGCTTCACGAACAAACTAAAAGTAGCTATCCCAGAAAAACTTAAAAAAACTTAGATAAAAAGAAATTAGACATAAAGATGTCATTAATAAAACAGAAATGAAAAAAATATATTTTAGAGAAATTAGGTGATTTATAATGGTTAATGTTCGCGTACCTGCAACTTCTGCTAATGTTGGTTGTGGTTTTGATAGTTTAGGTATCGCACTTACACTCTACACTACTTTTGGATTTGAAAAGTTAGATAAAGGTGTAGAATTTGTTGGATTTGAAGAGCGTTTTTCTAACGAAGACAACTTAGTGTATCAAACATTACTAACAACATTAAAAAAATTAAATAAAACTATTTCAGGTGTTAGAATTTCTATAAAAAACGATGTTCCAATTTGTCGTGGTTTAGGTAGCAGCTCTACATGTGTTGTTGCTGGAATATATGGAGCTTATTTATTAACTGATACCCCTGTAGACAAACAAGAAATATTTACAATTGCTAATGAGATTGAAGGTCACCCAGACAATGTATCACCTGCAATTTTCGGCAGTCTAAGTTCTTCTTGTACTACTGACGACAAAGAAGCAGTAACTGTAAAATATGATGTTGATGACAGATTTAACTTCTTAGCTCTTATACCAGACTTTGAAACATCAACAGAAGAAGCACGAAAAGTTATGCCTGAAAATATTAAACTGCAAGATGCTATATACTCATTATCACGTCTTGGTTCAGTTATTAAAGCATTTGAAACTTATGATTTAGCACTTCTAAAAAAAGTTATGGGTGATAAAATCCATGAACCATATAGAAAAGAAATTATACATGAATACGATAAAGTTAAGTCTATTTGTGAAAAAATAGATAGCGCCGCATTCTTTATTTCCGGCAGTGGTTCAACACTTATGAACATCGTAAGTGCTGAAAAGAATATCGAGAAAATTCAATCAGAACTAGACAAACTAAAATATAATTGGAAAGCAATCCTACTAAAAGTAGATAAAGAAGGAACAGTTGTTCTAAATTAATTATTAAAATAAGAAAATTTAACCTAGCTCACAGAGTTATTAGATTAAATAAAATATTATTCAAATACAAGGAGAAAAAAATTATGCAAAAATCAAGAGTAGCCGTATTAGGCGCAACAGGAATGGTAGGTCAACGTTTATTAGTATTACTAGAAAATCACCCATATTTTGATGTAGTTAAACTAGCTGCATCACCTCGTTCTGCTGGTAAAAAATATGCAGACTTAATGGAAAGCCGCTGGAAATTAGATCAACCTATCCCAGAATATACTAAAGAATTAGTAGTAGAAGATTTATATAAAATAGATGAAGTATCAAAAGATATCGATATGGTATTTTGTGCTATAAACTTAGATAAAGAAGCATTAGTTAAACTAGAAGAAGATTATGCTAAGCATGAAGTTGTAGTTGTTTCTAACAACTCAGCAAATAGAAATAAAGAGGATGTCCCAATGATTATCCCTGAAATCAACTCAGCTCACTTAGATGTTATTCCTTCTCAAAGAGAACGTCTTGGTACAAAAAAAGGGTTTATTGTTACTAAACCTAACTGCTCTATTCAAAGTTATGTACCTATATTTGAAGCAATTAAAGAATATGGTATTAAGGAAGCATCTATTTGTACTTACCAAGCTATCTCAGGAAGTGGTAAAACATTCAACGAATGGCCAGAAATGGTAGAAAATATCATTCCTTACATTGGTGGAGAAGAAGAGAAAAGTGAAAAAGAACCACTTAAAATTTTTGGGGAAGTAAAAGATGGAAAAATTGTTCCAATAGATTCTATGAACCTTTCTGCTCAATGTATTCGTGTTCCAGTACTTGATGGACACCTTGCTTGTGTATCATTCAATTTAGAAAATAATCCAGGACTAGAAACTTTAGTTGAAAAAATTAAAAACCATGTTCCAGAAATTTCTAAATATGAACTACCATTAGCACCAATACCATTCATTAAATACTATGAAGAAAATGATCGTCCACAACCAGTTCTAGATCGTGATAACGAAAAAGGAATGCAAATTACTGTAGGTCGTCTTCGTGAGGATAACCTATTTGATTACAAATTTGTAGGACTTTCTCACAATACACTACTGCGGGCAGCTGGAGGCAGTATTAACTGCAGAATTAATCAAAAATTAGGATACTTAGATTAATAAGCAAAAAGAGGTATGGCCTTAACCATACCTCTTTTTAGTATATAAAAAGCAAGGACACCTCCTTAAGCTTTTTAGTATATTTAAATTATTTAACGTCTAGAACTTGTCTACCTTTGTACATACCAGTTTTTCTATCAACACGGTGACCCATTACATAGTTACCGCTTGTTGCATCGATAGAAATTGATGGTGCAGATAGTTTTTGTGAGTTCTTCTTTTTCTTTTAGCTGTTTTTGATGTTCTTCTAAAAGGAACTGCCATAGTTAATTTCCTCCAATTATTTTTAAATAATTCTTATTCTTCTTTAAAATAAACCATTGAAAGTGCTGCAAATGGTGATTCTTCTTCTCTTTAACTTCTGTTAAATCAGTTTCAGAAACCAACTCCCAGTCATTACCGGAAACCATCTCCAACTCTTCTTCATCTTGTGAAGTTGTAATTGGAATATTTAAAATTATAAGCTCATGTACTAAAGATGTAGATCTATATACATATCCATTAAATTAACATCGAATACATCTTCTCCCATAAAAAGAGATTTATCGACATATTCTTCTCTCTCTTCGATTTCAAAAAGGTACTATAACATTTTTTAATGTTTTCCTGAAATCATTTCGAAATTTCCTTTAATTAATAGATCGGCATATATTTTATCTTGCCACCTCGAGTTAATTTTACCACTCAACAACATCTCTAATATCTTTAAGAGAATTATCGTAGTGTCCTACATTAACATTTATTTTTCTTCAAAAACAAAAAGTATCACTATTATTTTTTTGAATAACGAAGATCTTAACCATTTCATTAAATATCACCTCATAAACACATTATTTATTATATATCTTTTTATCGTCTGGTGTCAACAAAAGTTGACAAGTTTAATTTATTTTAAAAATTATATTTATTATATTTGCTAATGACATTATAAATCCAATAAAAATTGTTAATTTTGCTGTCAGTAGCATATATGGTGCCATTGTTTTATTATTATTGTTAGCTTTAAAGCCTTTTATTATTTTTATAGCTAATGGTATTGTTACAAGTACTAGTAAATACGATATCGATCCATATTTAGTAATTGAAAAAATTATATTTAATAAATACACTAAAACAAAAAGCTATTGCTAATGTCTTAATAGCATTATCTCTACCTACTAATATGGCATAAGTTCTTCTACCCGATTCTTTATCATTTTCTAAAATCTCGGATGTTGTTAATAATAATATAGCTGCTATCATTAAAAATATCGGTAAAGATACTAATATAATATCAATATTAATATAACCTGTTTGAAAAATAAAAAGCTAGCGTAATAATCGTTCCCTATAAATAATCCAGAAACAACTTCTCCAAAAAGAGAATACGCTTATAGGATACTTACCACCTGTATAAAAATACCCTGTCAACATGCATATTATACCTACTATATATAATAGCTTGTCATTAATGTTAAGATTATACCAGAATTAATGAAACCATATAAAGTAATATTGCTCCATTCATCACTTCTTTTGCACTTAACTTACCTTTACACAATTGAACCTAGCCTTCAGAATCAATTTTATCTAATCCATGTTTATAATCAAAATACTCATTAAATAAATTAGTTGCTGCTTGTATAAAGTAAACACGCTATAAGAAATAAAGAAAACTTCAAATATGAAACATTATCACTATGTACTAAATCCATATGTTGTTCCAAATAGCACGGTGCTATTGCTGCAGGAAAACTATGAGGTCTAGTACATAAAAAGAATTCTTTTTATTTTACCTTTATTCAAAGCTACCTCCTAAATATCTTTATTACTTAAATTATTATAACATATTTTTCAATATATGATATAATTAAAAATATAATATAAATAATCGGAGGATTTCATTATGAAAATTGCATGGATTGGTACTGGTGTTATGGGAGAAAGTATGGCTGGTCATCTACTAGATGCAGGGCATGAACTTTATGTTTATAATCGTACAGTTTCAAAAACAGAAAAACTAGTTAATCGTGGTGCTAAACTACTTACTGAGATAAAAGATGCCCCACTTAATGCGGATGTTGTTTTTACAATGGTTGGGTATCCTAAAGATGTTGAAGGTGTTTATTTAGGAAGTGACGGTTTAATTACTACTGCTAAAGAAGGACAAGTATTTGTTGATATGACAACTTCTTCACCTACTATTGCAAAAAAGATCAGTGAAGAATTTGCTAAAGTTGGTGCTAGTGCACTAGACCTACCTGTAACAGGCGGAGATATTGGTGCAAAAAATGGTACACTATCAATAATGGTTGGTGGAGACAAAAAAGTTTATGAGGAAAAAGTTCTTCCACTTGTTAAACATTTAGGCAAAAACATTACTTATTTTGGAGAAGCTGGAAAAGGACAATATGCTAAATTAGCAAATCAAATAGCTATTGCTACTACTATGATTTCTGTTGCTGAAAGTTTTAAGTTTGCAAAAGAGGTTGGTCTAGATTTAGAAGATTTCTTCAAAACTGTTTCAACTGGTTCAGGTGGAAGCTTCTCTATGACGTCTTATGGACCAAGAATTCTTAAAAATGATTTTAAACCTGGTTTCTTTGTTCATCACTTTATAAAAGATATGCGCCTAGCACTTGAAGAATGTGAAAAAATGAATATTACACTACCAGGATTAGAAGCTGCTTATAAACTATATAATGAATTAGAAGAAGAAGTTAGAAATACTAATGGTACTCAAGCCATTTCTAAATGGTATAACCTATAAATATAGAAAAACTTTAGAGTAATTTAGCTACTCTGAAAGTTTTTATATTTATTTTACCACCCTATAGTAAGTATTTTAGAATTTATATCATGCCCTTACTTCACTTGTTTTAGCTACTGGTAAATCTTTATCTATAAAATCTTGAACTATGCGATAAATATAATGTTTATCATAAGTCTTTTCAAGATTAGTAAAGTTCAAGTAATAAGCCAGCAATCTTATCAAAAACTCCCATTTGTTTTAATTGAGTTAGATGAGTAATTAATGATTCTACTGTTGTACCTAATCCTTCTAAAAATAATACTCTATTTTCTAAATCTGGAAAAATACTGAGTGCCGGCTAGTTTAAGAAAACACCTAATATTTCCACCTGCAACTACTCCCACTAATTTCTTCACCTTGAAAAATTCCCATGATATATTTACTAAATCTGGTTTATTATACACACTGTTTTTCGAACCCTATTTCTTATATCTCTATTCCTGATAATATTCATTACTTGGTATAAATAAGTAGGTTCTCCTGTTTTTAGCCGTGTGCATTTTAGTACCACACTTAAATCACTATAGCCAAAAATGGTTTAATATTTTCTTTTAATAATATCATAGTCTAAATAATCTAATATTTCATTAGAAAGATCTCCGCCAGAAATATCAAAATTGCCTTTATACTTTTTATCAGTAAAGAATCTCACAAGTTCTTCGCTACGTATTTTCAGAATTAGCACTTCTACCAAATTCATCTTTATATAAATAATTACTATAAACAGAACTAAGCCTAAGTCTACTAATGTTTTCTAATCTAACTTTATCTTCCTAGCTTTTACCATTAGAACAAACCACTAAAAGCTACTTATTATTTATCTCTAACATATTAGTTAAGTTCTATACTCTCTATATAGTATTTAGAACAGATTCTCCACCTTTATATTGCTTATCATTTAAACGTAATATATATTTCCCTGCAACACTACTTTCTGTAGATGAATTCTTAATTGGAATTATTAATCTATCCCTTCAGTAGTCCAACTACTTTTCATCAGTTGGAGTATATTGAGTTGCTCCTCCAATTCCTCCCATTCCTGTTATATAAACTTTATCTTTTTAAAGAATACTGTTTCTCCTAACACAAGAGAATTATTATACTTATCTCATTACCTGAATAACTATCATCTACTTCTCTATATTTTATATTTTTCAGTGATCGGTATATCTTTATAAACATCATCTGCACTATATGTACTTTTTGTATGTATTATAAACATCTGTTAATTCAGCCAATGACATTTTAGTTACATGATAATCCTTACCACTGACAGTGACGTTTTTATCTATATCAACTAAATAGCCAAATAATGCTACTGGCTCTAATTTTCTTCCTCCATGAGTTACGAAGAAATACTTTTAAGAATTTCTTTCGCTTAGATTTATTATGCTCTGTATTTTTAAATTTAGGTCAGTCCATTTTAACTTACTAGCATCTATATTAGATGAAACTTTTTAATATCTTCACTAACAGGTGTTAACTTTTCCATCTTTACATCATATGATCCGATTATTTCATTTTTCCTACAATTTTATTATTTGAAATATGCCCACCTTGTCTTAGGTAGATTTTAGTGCCTCCATTGCTGCTATCTGACTGAATAACTAACCGTCGAGACAAAGTTTTTCAGCTCAGCTATAGTTTCTTGATAAATTTAATTCAGATTTTAACGAATCTAAATCTGTAATAGTACGTATTTTCTCTACAACTACTGTAGTTTCATTATCTAAATTTTTTACCATCTACACTGCCCTAAATTTTCACTATTATTAGTAGTTGTAGTTTCCTTTGATTCCTCATACTTAATAATACCAAAAACACAAATTACTGCAACACAAAAATAGCTACAAAAACCTAATATATATTTAACTGTCTTATTCATAATATTTTCCTTAAATTCTCCCTAATTATTTATTTTTTCATTAACATTAAATGTAGGTACATCAGAAATGTCGACCTTCTAAACCAAATAACTTATCACTAAAAGTTCCTGGTTCTACATTTGATAAGTTTTTATCGAACATCATCATACGAGCATCAATGTTGTCTATAAAATTAATAATTTCTGCCTCTTTTACCATAGGTAATTTTTGGTGAACCAAATTCATATTTTTCCATGATGAGCAAGTATAATATGACGAAGTAGTATAACTCTTCACCCTCTATACCTAGTTTCTCCGCTGTTTTTAGAAAACCTCATCGCTCATAATAACGATATGTCCTAATAACTCCCCTTCTAGAGTGTGCAAGTACCGATAGGACCACTTAATTTATAGTTTTTCTAAATCATGTAAATGATACCACTATATAATAAATCTTTATTTAAAGATGGATAAATTTCTAATAATGCTTTAGCAATTTTTAACATTGTAATTGTATGATAGATTAAACCTGAATAGAAATCATGGTGCATTGATTTTGCAGCTGGATAACTTACAAATTGTTTTTATATTTATTTAATAATTCTGTAACTGCTTTTTAATTTTTGATTACTGATTTCCTTTAAAAATCATTGAATTGCTAATCATAATTTCTTTTGATAATGGAGCTGTTTTGAATATAGTCTTGAATATCTATTGAATCATTATCATTTGCTAATCTATAATTTTTATTTTAAGCTGCATTTCCCTCTATAATCTAAAAACAGAGTTCCTTCTATAAATACCATAATTCCAGCTTTTAAATTTTCAGTGTCTTCTTCTTTAACTTCCCAAATTTTTCCATCGATGGATCCGGTTTTATCTTTTAAATATAATGTTAGTAAGGTTTACCACTAGTAGCTATTCCTCATTACTATCCAACAAGAAAAACATACAGTACTTCTTGATCAGTTTTAAACTCATTATATACATCTTATCCCTCCTAAAATTTTCTTTCATATTTAATACTAACTGCTCATATACTATTTTACTAGCTGTTAATAAAAATTTCAAACTAAAATTACAGAAATATTATTCTAGTTAGTAGTTAGGAACTAAATTAAATTTCTAAATCATCATTGTTTTAAAATAATTCATAAAGCTAGTTTTTGATTTTCTGATTTATAATCAACATTCTTGACAATTCATCTACCTCATGATTTAATATACCCTATAAGGTATATCAGAAGTATATTATATATGTTTTATTTATTCACAAAAAAGTAGCTAGTATTTCTACTATCGTACTAGAACAAAAAAACTTAAAGAAAATATTCAATTAATAGATGTAAGAACACCTGGTGAATTTCGAAAAGGACATATAAAATGCAAAAATGTTCCACTTAATGAGATTGGTCAATTTACTCCAATAACAGATAAAACAGTATATGTTATTTGTCACTCTGGAGCTAGAAGCAAACTTGCAGCAAAAAAACTAAAAAAGAAAGGCTACGATGTTATTAATATCAAGGCGGTATGCATGCATGGAGAGGAAAAATAGTCTAAAATTACTAATATTGAAAAGAGAGATCATGAAAAATAATATTTCAATGCAAGATTTTTATGAAAAGTATAATAATGAGGAACTTACGATTCTCGATGTAAGAGAAAATCACGAGTACGAAGTAGGTCATATACCTTCTGCTAAAAATTTTCCTTTGAGTAGTCTTGGTATAGATTTCACTAAATTAGATAAAAATCAAAAAATACTATGTAATATGTCAAGCAGGTGGACGTTCAGCTAAGGCATATGATTTTTAGAGGCTCAAGATTCGATATAATAAATATCGAAGGTGGTATGAATAATTGGCCTGGAGAAACAAAGTAAAATATTAAACAATAAAAACAACTAATTTTTACTCTATTAAATTCTCTTTAATATAAAATTAATACATCATCAAAAAGCCTTGTTCCTAAGATTATTCAGGAACAAGGCTTTTATTATAAACTATTTACTCTTTACTATATATTTTATAGCTTTTTCTATTTTTCTTTTCTGTTCTAGGATTTTCTAGAGGATTATTAATACATTCCATAAGATTTTCTGTTATTAGTAACTCAATAACACGATCAACACTTGAACGAACTGCACTAATTGAGTTATTATATCAATACAACTCTCTCTTCTTCTATCATTTTTGAATCCCTCTTAGTTGCCCTTCTGAGCGCTTAAGACGTGTAATATACTTTGAATTGCCATATTTATTTTCCTCAGTAGATCATTATACCGTGAAAAATTTATTTTGTCAAAAATTTAAAAAATTTGTATGTTTTATATTGAAAAATTCCTAAAAATCTAATTCAAATTATTCTTTCAAAATAATAAATCTGATTCAAAGATTTTCCTTGTATACTCAGTGTATTAACAATTAATTTTTAAAGTAAATTTACTTCCTTTACCATATTCACTTTCTACTAATATGTCTCCATTTATTTGTAAGGCTAACTGTTTCATATTACTAAACCTAAGCTCATAACCACCTGTTTTCATATTTCTTGATGCTTCAACACGATATAATCTTTTAAAATATTATCAATCTCTTCTTCTTTTATACCGCAACCTTCATCAATTATAGAAATAGATAATTCTTTATTTTTATTTCGGCAACTATTTTCTATTTTTGTCCCTTGGTGAATACTTAAATGCATTACCTATTAAATTCAGATAATTCTTTGAATTTTATTGTAATTACTTACTATTTTAGCATTCTCAGAATAACTTTAATATAGATATCTCTTTTTCTTTTCTGTCTCAACTTAAACTCTGACATGCAGTCAATCAATAATTTATCTAAAAATATTGTTTCATTTTATCATCTTCACTAGTATCTTTTTATACTTAATGTTAAATAATTTAATTCTTCAACAAGTTTATTCAATCTTGTCGTTTGTCGACAAATTGTTTCTAGATAATATTTATATTCTTCTTCCTTTATTATTCCGTCTAACATTCCTTCCGCAGTTGATTGAATTGAAGTTATAGGAGTTTTTATATCATGAGATAACTGGGCTATCATAAGAGATTTTTCTTTTCACTTTCTTCTAATGAATCAAAAACTTTCTTTTTAAATTTTTGCCATTTCATTGAATGATAATGATAATTCTCTAAACTCAGTAGGACCTTCTACAGTATTACTAATATCAAAATTTTTCTCACTTATACTAATCATTTGTCTTTTTTAATACATGTAATGACTTAAATACACCTTTTAGTAATATAATGCTAATCGTAGCTCAATTAGTCCTGCAATTATTGTAATCGCAACTATAAAATATGTATCTTTTTCAATTAACATTAAATTTGAAGCCCAAAAACAGCCATAATAGTTATTAAAAAATGATAAAATATATCCAACAATAATATAATCTCTAATTTCATTCTATATTTCCTTTCCATTTTTAAACTTGTTTTTCCATTTTTGTATCCTAGACCCCATACCGTTTTTATACTCGGTGTTTTTCTGTTGAATATTTTGTTAAGATTCTCCTTAATGAGTGTATGCACATTTAGCGTGTTTGCATCTTCTACATATTCACCTTGCCAAATTTTTCTTTCATACAATTCTGTTTTAGAAAAACACGATCCGGATTATTAGCCAGTAGCCATAATAATTCAAAAAGATTTCACTGTTAGTTCTAATTGTCTATCATTTACCATAGCAATTCTACTATTATAGTTAATTTTCAAATCACCTAAAAATTAAAATATTTTCACTACTATTTTTCTCGATTCTACGTAGTATATTTCTAACTCTTAAAACTAATTCTCTTGGACTAAATGGTTTTACTATATAGTCATCTGCCCCTAAACTTAAAGCGTAGATTTTATCTGGTTCTGTTGTTTTCGTCTGTTATGAATAAAATGGTTGTTCCTCATCTAAATATCTGCTACTTCGCTGATTAAATCATAGCCATCTATATTAGGCATCATTATATCTGTAATTATTAAAGAATATTTATTTTTCCTGTATTTCTCTAAAGCTTCTTTACCATCATTAGCTGATATCAACATCATATCCACCTTTGCTCTAAATATCGTTTATTTATCTCCGTTATTTCTATTTCATCATCTACTAATAAAATTTTTATTAACCATATTTAACTCCTCTTATCAAAAATAGTACTATACAATAAAAAGTATAGCACTATTTCGATAAAATATACTAAGTTTATTTTTATTTATTAATTATTTTTTTCTTCTGAATCCTAATATACCTAAGAAGCTTGCAATGATTAATCCTAGTATTCCAGTATTTGATGAATTTGTTGAACTCATCGTTCCTTCAGGTGCTGCACTTGTTTTTGGTAGCATACCTTTTTTCGTCATTCCATTACTCATATGAGTATTCATAGTCATATTATCTTGTATCATATCTTTATTCATACTAGATTTCATAGACATACTATCAGATTTACTAATATTCACCACTTTTCCACTTACATTTGAATTCATTGAACCAGTAGCTGTATTATTTTGCATCATATCTTCTCCTGGTTTCATATCCATTTGCTTAGTTTCTTTATGTAGATTTATAGTCACTTCTTTTGTTGCAACTAGGTTTGTTAGATCCGCTTTTCCATCTTTTTCACCGTATACTTTGATTGTTGCTTTGTAGCTTTGTGTTCCATTAGCTTTCAATAAATCTAGTAATTCTTTATCTGATTTTCCTTTTATTCCTTCTAGGTCTACTTCATAGAAGTATACTCCTTTTCCTAGTTTTTCTAATGGTAATCATGCTGGATTTTTCGCTGATCCGTTATCTGACCATGGTGCTTTGTCTGATGATTTCAAAATTAATCTTGTTAACATTCCATCTCCACCGAAGAATTCATAAGGAATTACTTGGTTTACTCCTGCTGTAAATGGTCCTGGGAAGTTTGCTTTGTCTAAGTATTTAGCTGGTACATCTACTGTATCTTTTGTGTTCTTCATTACTGCTTTTTTAACTTCTTGAACACTTGTTAATCCATTTAGATTTACATCAATATCTTTTGTTGCCACTACGTTTGTTAGATCCGCTTTTCCATCTTTTTCACCGTATACTTTGATTGTTGCTTTGTAGCTTTGTGTTCCATTAGCTTTTTAATAAATCTAGTAATTTTTATCTGATTTTTCCTTTTGTTCCTTCTAGGGTCTACTTCATAGAAATATAATCCATGTCCTAATTTCTCTACTGGAGGAAGCGCTGGATTTTTCGCTGATCCGTTATCTGACCATGGTGCTTTATCTGATGATTTCAAGATTAATCTTGTTAACATTCCATCTCCACCAAAGAATTCATAAGGAATTACTTGGTTTACTCCTGCTGTGAATGGTCCTGGGAAGTTTGCTTTGTCTAAGTATTTAGCTTGTACATCTACTGTATCTTTTGTGTTCTCCATTACTGCTTTTTTAACTTCGTTAACACTTGTAAGGCCATTTAGATTTACATTTACATCTTTTGTTGCCACTACGTTTGTTAGATCCGCTTTTCCATCTTTTTCCCCATATACTTTGATTGTTGCTTTGTAGCTTTGTGTTCCATTAGCTTTTAATAAATCTAGTAATTCTTTATCTGATTTTCCTTTTGTTCCTTCTAGGTCTACTTCATAGAAGTATAATCCTTTTCCTAGTTTTTCTAATGGCAATAATGCTGGATTTTTCGCTGATCCGTTATCTGACCATGGTGCTTTGTCTGATGATTTCAAGATTAATCTTGTTAACATTCCATCCCCACCAAAGAATTCATAAGGAATTACTTGGTTCACTCCTGCTGTGAATGGCCCTGGGAAGTTTGCTTTATCTAAGTATTTAGCTTGTACATCGACTGTATCTTTTGTATTCTCCATTACTGCTTTTTTAACTTCGTTAACACTTGTAAGGCCATTTAGATTTACATTTACATCTTTTGTTGCCACTACGCTTGTTAGATCCGCTTTTCCATCTTTTTCCCCATATACTTTGATTGTTGCTTTGTAGCTTTGTGTTCCATTAGCTTTTAATAAATCTAGTAATTCTTTATCTGATTTTCCTTTTGTTCCTTCTAGGTCTACTTCATAGAAGTATAATCCTTTTCCTAGTTTTTCTAATGGCAATAATGCTGGATTTTTCGCTGATCCGTTATCTGACCATGGTGCTTTGTCTGATGATTTCAAAATTAATCTTGTTAACATTCCATCTCCACCAAAGAATTCATAAGGAATTACTTGGTTTACTTCCCGCTATGAATGGTCCTGGGAAGTTTGCTTTGTCTAAGTATTTAGCTTGTACATCGACTGTATCTTTTGTATTCTCCATTACTGCTTTTTTTACTTCAACTGGAGTTGTTTGTGGTTCTGCTACATCTTTTGCCTGTTTTATTAAATTATTCACATCAGTTTCTTTTGATTCAATACTTACTTCTTTTTCTGATTTTTACTTCAGGTTGTTTCTCAGCAATTACAACATTTTTGCTCAACTGTACTTTTTCTTAACTTGTTTTGCTTCTTTTTCCTACAGTATTTACTTTATTTTTCAATTACTTTAGATTCAGTTGCATCATCTACTTGTTTATTTTCTACATTTTGAACTACAGGAGCTTTATCTTGTAAATCACTCGCATGAGCTTCTCCACTGCCAACAACTATAAAAATTCCGCTAGCAATTGCAGCTGACACCACACCAACACTAACTTTTCTGATTGCCCATTTTGTAAAATTTTCTGATTTAATAAAGTTATTTTTCATTTGTATTTCTCTCCTCTTATTTAATACTTTATTACCAAAACTTTTGTTTGATGAATACAGTATACCTTATGGATATTAACTAACTATTAGTAAAAGTTAAAATATTTCTTAAATAGTTATTATTAAAAATATTATCTTTAAAATATATTAATATATATGGTCTTCCTTAGATTTCTGACAATTTAGAATAAAGTTTTTAATTTTTACTAAAAAGTGTTGACAAAGAAAAATCTTATGTTAATATTTGCTTAACAGTTTTAAAAAGCGAAGAAGTGAAGAGCAATATTACTTAATTATTAGAGACCTTTTGGTTGGTGAAAAGGATTTGGTGTATTGTAAATGATCACAGAGCTGAACTAATGACTATTAATGAGTTAGTTCCGGTTGATTACCGTTAATAATCATTGAGGTAAGATTAAAAAGTTTATTTTTAAGATTATAAAATTGGGTGGTAACACGGTCATTTCGTCCCTTGTGTTACTACCCTTTTGTCGTATTTAAGACTGATATAAAATATTTTTACAAATTAATATAATATAACATTGAAAAGATAAGTAGGATTTACACCAGAGAATCTCGGTAGCTGAAAAGAGATTAATGAGTTTTTGAAAAATGGTCTTTGAGTTTTAATTATTGAGCTGAATAATATTCAGTAAAAATAATTACGCATTAAACGCGTTAAAATTACTAATGAGGTGATATCTAACTTAAGATATCATAAATTAAGGTGGTACCACGTATAAACGCACGTCCTTACGCAACATTTTTTTATGTTGTTTAAGGGCGTTTTTATTTTACAATTAAGAAATTTATATCTACATTTTAGGAGGAAAGAAAAAATGACAAAAATTTCAAGTTTAGGATACCCACGTTTAGGGGAAAAGAGAGAATGGAAAAAGTTAATTGAAGGATATTGAGCTAGAACAGTTCGCCAAAATGAATTATTTGAAGAAGCTGGAAAATTAAGAAGAGAATTCTTACAAAAACAATATGACTCTGGATTAGATTTAATCCCAGTAGGAGATTTCTCACTATATGATCAAATATTAGATTTATCAGTACAATTCAACGTTATTCCAGAACGTTTTGCTGGTAGAGACGTAGATGTTGACCTATTTTTCGATATTGCTCGTGGTAATAAAGACAATGTAGCTTCTGCATTAAAAAAATGGTTTAATACAAACTATCACTATATCGTACCTGAGTGGCAAAATGTTGAACCTAAATTAAACAATACTCGCCTACTTGATTTATATAAAGAAGCACGTGAAATAGTTGGTGATAAAGCAAAACCAGTTATTACTGGTCCTATAACTTATGTTGCTCTATCTAGTGGTTTAGAAGAAGGAGAATTTGAAAAAGCTGTAGAAAAACTACTTCCACTTTACACACAAGTGTTTAAAGAATTAGCTGAAGCAGGAGCATCATACATCCAAGTAGATGAACCTATCTTTGTAACTGATGAAGGAAGAAACTATGTAGAATTAGCTCATAAAGTATATGACCATTTCAACAAAGAAGTAAATGCTAAATTCATTTTCCAAACATACTTTGAAGCTTTAGTAGAAGCTGAAAAACTTGCTGATTTACCAGTAGCATTTGGATTAGATTTCGTACATGGTAGAGAAGAAAACTTAGCTAATGTAAAAGCTGGATTATTTAAAGATAAAGAAGTATTCGCTGGTGTTGTAGATGGACGTAATGTATGGAGTAACGACTTTGAAGATAGTTCAAAATTATTAGAAGAAATCAAACAAAATGTTGCTGAATTAGTAATTCAACCTTCATGTTCTCTACTACATGTTCCTGTTACAACAAAACATGAAACTGAACTTGAAGAAACATTACTTAATGGATTAGCATTTGCTGATGAAAAATTAGCAGAACTAAACCTATTAGCAGATAAATTAGATGGTAAAGAATCTGATGCTTATAAAAAACATGTTGAAGATTTCCACAAATTACAAAATGCTGACTTCAGAAACTTAGAATTAGAATCAAGTGAAAATGTTCGTTCTACTCGTCCATCTGATTACAAAGTTCGTCGTGATGTTCAAAATAAAAAATTCAAGTTACCATTATTACCAACTACAACTATTGGATCATTCCCACAATCTAAACAAGTACGTCTACAACGTGCTTTATGGAAAAAAGGTGAATTATCTAATGAAGACTATGAAAAATTCATTGAAGAAGAAATCGCACGTTGGATTAAAATCCAAGAAGAACTTGATATTGATGTATTAGTTCACGGTGAATTTGAACGTACAGACATGGTTGAATTCTTTGGACAACGTTTTGCTGGATTTGCATCAACTAAATTTGGTTGGGTTCAATCATATGGTTCTCGTGGGGTTAAACCACCAATCATTTACGGAGATGTAAAACATATTGAAGCTGTTACAGTTAAAGAAACTGCTTATGCTCAAAGCTTAACTAACCGTCCTGTTAAAGGTATGTTAACTGGACCAGTAACAATCCTAAACTGGTCATTTGAACGTAGTGATATTCCTAAAGCAGAAATCTTTAACCAAATTGCTATAGCTCTTAAAAATGAAATTGAACTACTTGAAAAAGCTGGTATTGGAATTATCCAAGTTGATGAACCTGCACTTCGTGAAGGTTTACCTCTTAGAGATAATAAAAAAGAAAAATATCTTGAAGAAGCAGTATTCTCATTCCGTCTTGCTACTTCATCAGTAAATGACGAAACACAAATCCACACTCATATGTGTTACTCTAACTTCGATGAAATTATCGATTCTATTAGAGCATTAGATGCTGACGTTATTTCTATTGAAACAAGTAGAAGTCACGGAGAATTAATCTCTGCATTTGAGACAGCAATCTACCCTCTAGGTATTGGTCTTGGAGTTTATGACATCCACTCTCCTCGTGTACCTACAAAAGAAGAAGTTCGTACTAATATCTTACGTCCACTTCAAAAATTATCTACAGAACAATTCTGGATTAACCCTGACTGTGGTCTAAAAACACGTGCAGAAAAAGAAACAATTGAAGCACTAGAAGTTTTAGTTGAGGTAACAAAAGAAATCCGCTCTGAACTAAAAAAATAGTATTGGAGGGAGATTTATGAGAAACTTACTAGAGAGATTAGAAAATAATGTACTCGTAGCCGATGGTGCTATGGGTACAGCTCTCTACAGTAATGGATTAGAAAGTTGTCATGAATACAACAACATCTCGAATCCTAGTGCTGTAGAAGAAATCCATAGAGCTTATATCGAAGCTGGAGCTGATATAATTCAGACTAATACATATGCTGCCAAAAAGTGTCAATTAAAAACTTACGGATATGAAGATAAGTTTGAAGAAATTAATATTCGCGCAGCTGAAATCGCACGTTCTGCTGCAGGAGAAAAAACATTTGTACTAGGTACTATTGGAGCTATAAGAGGACTTCGTGAATGTGAGCTAACTTTAGAAGCTATAGTAAACGAAACACTAGATCAAGTTAAGGTTCTCTTATCTACAGAAAAAATCGATGGTTTATTATTTGAAACATATTATGATCAAGAAGAAATTCGTACTATTTTACCTGAAGTAAGAAAACTTACTGACTTACCTATAATTACAAATATTTCATTATTAGAAGCTGGTATTACTCAAAATGGAGAGAAAGTAACTGATGCACTTAGTACTCTTGTTAATCTTGGTGCCGATATTGTTGGTTTAAACTGTCACCTAGGGCCTTATCATATGATAAAAAGCTTTAAACAAGTTCCTTTATTTGCTCAAAGCTATTTATCAGCATACCCTAATGCTAGTTTAATGCAACTTACTCAAACTATTAATGGTAATGAATATCGTTTTTAGAAAAATTCATCTTACTTTGAACAAAGTGCAAAACTATTAGTAGAAGAAGGAGTAAGACTAATTGGTGGGTGTTGTGGAACTACACCAGAGCATATTCGCGCTATAAAAAAAGGAATAAAAGGTTTAAAACCAGTAAAAAGAAAAATAATAACTCCTCTACCTGCTGAGGAAGAACTTATTCGTGTAGCGTCTAATAAGCCTACTATAGTTGATAAAGTAAAAAAACAAGTTACAATAATAGCAGAATTAGATCCACCTAAGCATTTAAATATTGAGAAATTTATTGAAGCTGCCAAAACTATTGATAAAAAGAATATTGAAGCTATTACTTTAGCTGATAATTCATTAGCAAGTACTAGAATTTGTAATTTAACGGCTGCAGTTTTATTGAAAGAACATATAACTACGCCTACTCTGTTACATCTAGCTTGTCGCGATCACAATCTTATTGGATTACAATCTCGACTGATGGGTCTTGATCTACTTGGTATTAACAATATTCTAGCAGTCACTGGAGATCCTAGTAACCTTGGGGATTTCCCAGGTGCAACAAGTGTTTTTGATGTAACAAGTTTCAAACTTATACCATTTATAAAACAGCTTAATGAGGGACTTGGATATAACGGAGCATCACTTAAAAAGACTACTAACTTTACTGTTGCTGCAGCCTATAATCCAAATGTTCGCGATATAAGTAAAACAAAACGCTTAGTTGAGAAAAAAATCAAATCTGGAGCTGATTACTTTATCACTCAACCAGTATTCGAAGAAGAAAAAATTGTTAAATTAGCAGAATTAGCTTCAAATTATCCTGACACACCATTCTTTGTTGGAATAATGCCAATTACTAGTTATAATAATGCTATATTCTTACACAATGAAGTTCCAGGAATTAAATTATCAGAAGAATTTTTATCTAGATTAGAAGAAGTTAAAGATGACAAAGAACTTTGTCAAAAAGTTGCACTAGAAGAAAGTAAAAATTACTTGATGTTGCTCTAAAACATTTTAATGGAATTTACTTAATCACTCCATTTACTAGAGCAGATTTTAACTGTTGAATTAATCGATTATATTGAGACAGTTAAAGCAAAATAATTGTAAACTTACCTCTTAAAATGAAAAAGAAGTTGCTTAACAAACAACTTCTTTTTATTTTTATTTATTTCCGTATTTTTCAAAAAGTTCATCTAATGGTTTGTACATTACTTTATTTAAATCTTCAATTAAAATTGTAATTTTTGTTGAGCTTGTACAAATTCTAAGAATTTAGCATTCCCCATTAATTTTTGCTGTATTTCTTCGAATACTAGTTAACTCTTCTTCTGAAGGCTCATTCCTGCTTGAGCACCTTCCATTAATTCTTTTTGTTTTGATGCAATTCAGTATATAATGCATTAGCTTCTTCATCTGCATATAATCCTTCAGAAGCTGCTACTGATGCTTTTGTATTCTGCACTTTCTCTTAATGCTCTTTCAAATTCATTTTGCTTTATCATAAATGTTTGTCATAGATTTAAACTCCTTATGTTTTGTTAGGTTCATTATAACATAATTTTACCTTTTTGACAATTATATATACCCCCTAAATATGGAGAAAGACCCATCTTGAGATGAGCCAATATATTATGAAAAATATTATTAAAGTTATGTTCTAATTGTTATTATACTTACAGAACTTTATATAAACTTAAAATTTTTAAATTAATTTTTTCTTATTTGAAAGGAGAAAGGCTCATCTTACGATGAGCCAGTATATTATGAAAAATGTTATTAAAAAGTTTTTGTTCTATACTATTATTATACTAAGCTTTACTTTTAGTTAAACTTAATATTTTAAATAAACTTTACTTAAAATTTTTCATTTTTTATTTTTCTCCAATTAATTAAGTATTTCTAAATTCTTAATACCACCATAGTTTTTATATCTATGACCTATTTGTAACGATAAATCTTTTTGTTTTGATCTGCACCATTTATATAAAGTTTACCAGCTTCATACATATCTACCATCTCATTAGGTACACTAGAAATAACAATACTTCCATTATTATCACTTTCTATTTGAGAGAACTTCACTGTAGTCCCCTGCTGGTAAATCATCAAAGTACCAACGTAATGTATAAGTTTGAAGAGGAATTTCCCAATATAATTCTCGATATATAAATTCATGCTCTCTAACTACTTGATTAGTTTTCTTATCTATTATTTCTACTTTTATATTTAGAATTATTTTTTTCTCATCATATGACGAAAATATCCACGAACATAGTTAAAACTTCTTGTAGCTTTTAAATGTTTGTTCTACTTCTGTATCTCTATTTTACCCTTTACGATACCATCTCTTAAATAATTATCAGTGGCATAAATACTAATACCATTAATAACACGTGAATCATAGTCTAAATTCATTGAGTAAGAAGGTCGTAAGAAACTATCACTTCCTATTTGAAGCGCAAAAACAACTCCAAAAGCTATAAATAATTTCTTCTTATATTTATCAAATATTGTTACTTCATAACGTTCTGCAAAAGAGTATTAATCCTTTTCGCACCTAAAATAAAAGATAATAGGGCATCCAAGCGTAAACATATCTTGGTTTAGCTTCCCAGATTAAATGGAACATAAATACTCAAAAAAATAATAATTTGGAATAAGAAGCAAGAAGTAATATATTCTTTTCTTCGTTTATAAATATAATAAACCATTCCAAATATAATAGCTACGTACATCATTTGAGAAATATAGACTACAAAGCTATTATTACTTCCATAGAATAATTGCCATAAGAATCCATCTCCATCTCTCAATGCACGAGTACCGTTTGTATAATTTATTGTCCCATCACTCCAATTTCCTCGAATCTTAAGCACTACCATTAGTAAGTTTAAGAAAATCGGTCTGTGTGTCAAACGATTAAAGAATAATCCTAAATCATCTGCTGCTTTATTCTGACTAAGATAAGTATATTGGAAGTCCTGCCAGTTGTAACTACCACCTTGTATACTCATTCCCATCATAACCCAGTGTAGCATTGGGAATCTATATCCATCATCTTGTATAAATCCATAGTGATCCCACAGCATACCAAAACCTTTACCAAAGGCAATAAACGCTACACCGAATGTAACAAGTAATATAAGTAAATTCCTATACCACTTGAAAAATAGTAAATATATAATTAATGCTGGAATAATAATTATTATATTAGATCTTAGATTCCAACCAAATGCTACTATTATAGCTACCGCCATAATATGCTTTAGTTCTAAAAATAAAACTTCCATCAGATGGAATAAGCACATAAATAATAAGTGCAACCAGTACCACCATTAAGCTATCTGAATAATAGAATAAGCTATACATTTGAAATGGAATATACACTAGCATTAATCCTAAAATAATTGTTTGTTTTTGTTTGCTAAGTAACTTCCTGCTGTTTTATATGTTAAATACATAGTAAGTGAAGTAATAGCAAAAACAAAAATATGTGAAAAGCCCAAACTTCTGATATATGAAGATAATTCGCAATACGATATAACCAGTACAAAATAATCGTAGGGTTAATATTATTTGGATAAACTAGGAAATATCTTTCTCCTGAAAAACTTACCATAATTTAGCATATAATGTGCTTCATTTTCTATTTCAGCACCATCCGAAAAAGTTTAATGTATCCATCGATAATATTATTGCTTGGAAGATTAAATACAAAAACAACAATTATACGATTATATTTCTTTAACCCCTTGCTCATCAGTCGCTAAAATCTTCTTTACCGCATAAATAAACAATATAAACACCACTGGTACACCTAGTAAGAGTGCCAACGGATTTAAGATACGCTCATAAACAAAAAGGCGCAACATAAAGCCCATATTAATGCAACAGTAAATAATGAAATAAACGCATATGAAAAATACATTATGTAATATTCTCCTCATAACTACTGCCTATCCTTTCTATTTAAGTGATTAGCAAATAAAAATTGGTGACATAGCTATCATTGCTCTATTCATAAAAAGTATCACTAGCAAAGTAATCTTTTTAGATTTTATTAATTCTATTAATTCTGTTTCATCTTCAATATTATTACTTATTCTTAACACATCAAAAAGTAAGTAACCAGCATAATAGATTAAGTGAAGTTTCATATTTTTTCCAACTTTAAACTCTTCTATTTTTCAGTTGCAGTCATTATACGACGAACAGATGCATCTATCATCGCTTGATTACGTACAGTTTTTGTCATCACTAATCTCTTTTATATCCCATTCTTTGCTCTTTGACATACTTTTGTAGCTTGATCAAAAAGCTTTTTAATTTAAAATATAAATTCTCTAAAGAAAAGCATGTCTTCTTGGAATCTTAGATTATATACATCTAAGAACTTTTTCTTAAATAAACATGACGTTAGATTATAATCTAAATCACTTTTTAAATCGTGTTATTTCTTCTTCTAAGTACTCTATTCCAGTAACTACTTTCTCTTGTAAAAAGCAAGTATATCCCTCACAGTAAGGATTGATATATCTAGATTTTTTTCTTCAGCAAACGAATATAAACTTTCTAGATAATTACTTTTTAATCTTACATTTTCTTCAACAAATACAATATAGTCACCCTTAGCAAATTCTAATGCACAGTTCTTTTGCTGATGAGTTAGAACCCAATTGCTTTTTAATATAGTTAATTTTTCTATTATCATTAGTGCAAACGAATTCTTCAATTTCAAATGTTGAAGAATCATCAACAATAATAATTTCAAAATCCATAAAAGTTTGTTTAGATAAATCCTTAAGAATTTTACTTAAATGATTAAGATTTCTAAATGCCGCTAATACGACTGTAATTTTAGTTTTACTTGATGTTTTTAATTTTTTATTAAAATTTTCATTCTCAAAAGCATAGTATCTAAAAATATGTCTTTGGTTCTATCTAATGTTTTTTGCCATAATTTTTCCTCTAATATTTTTAAGGTTTATATTCTAATAATTATAACATAAATCTTTTTAAATTTCATTTATCAACAAAAAACTATCTTAAAAGAATAAGTTTAGTTTACTTTTAAGATAGCTTCATTAATTATATATTCCTATAAAATTTTTTTATTTTAATATTATAAAAAAATAGCTTAGATCTTTCTCTTTCTCTACTTAATTTAGCAGAACGTGCTTTTAAGCTAACTAAGATAGCTCCACCTACTAAAGTTATTACTAGATATGTTAATAGTATCTTCATATCGCGATTAACCGCTGGTATATATACACCACCTACAGCCTCTCTAAGTAAAGCTTATCGAATATGTAAATGGAACTTTAGGATATAGTGCCTGGAAGAAACTAGATGTCATCTGAATTGGGAATGTTCCTCCTGAACTACCAATTTGAAGTACTAATAAGACAATACATACTGCTTTACCCTACATTTCCTAATAAGCATACTGTTGTATATATAATCGCTGAGAATAATAATGAAATCAGTAGTGCATATATCACAAATCTATACGGCGAATTCGCCTGAGTTCCTAGTAAATACATATCCCCCAGAGTTATTATTAATGTTTGTAATAATGAAATTATCATAAACAATAAACCACGCCCAAAATATTTTTTTGATATGGCTTATATTTATTTTTCTTCATCCTCTACTTTAGTTGTAAGTAAAGAAGACATTAATAATGCACCCTACCCAAATAGATAGTACAGTATAAAATGGAGTCATCGCTGAACCATAGTTTTTAATATGATATAATTGATTTTCTTTAAGTTGTACTGGATTTGCAAAAAATTCTGCTTGTTGTTTATAGTCAACTTTTAATAAATTAAATAGTGCATTAGTATCAATTTCGCCATCAGCCTTATTTACAATACCGGTTAGTTTCTGTACTTTCTCTTTAATTTCTGGCATCTCACCTTGCAGTTTTAGTAATTTTCCTTGAGCAGTCTGAATCTTAACTTCTGCTTCACTAATTTTTGCGTTTATTGTTGGTATTTGAGCTTGAGCTCGTGATATAACACTACTTACATTTCTTATTTTTGTATCAGCATTTGTAAGAACTCGTTTTATAAGTGGCGCTACTTCTGTATTAAGCTTTTTCTTGAAATCAATTGAGTTATAATTAACTCTTTTAGAAATTGTTAAGAAATCAGCTTTCACTTTAGTAGAAATTGCATCATAATTATCGATATTACTGTATATTTTTATTTAATGTACGTAATTTAGTTATATCACTTTCCATAGTATTTATCTTCGTCAACTGCTTCTGGAAAAGATTTTTGATCTGATAACGAATTAAGATATTCAAAAATATCTTTTGCTATATCTAACCTTTTTTCTGCAGCTTCAAGCCTACTATCTAATGATTTCATTCGAGCTTTTAGCTTCTTCAGGATTAGTTGGTTTCTTTTTGAATTAGCTCCGCTACTTTAACCACTTCTCCCGATATTTCTATTACTTTATCTAATTGAGTATTAATATTTTTTTAAGCATTATTTCATTGAAATTCTCAACATTTTTTTAATTGTAACATTTGTTTTTATTAGCAAGCATTATACTATTAGTGGCTGCTCTATCTATTTCTGGTAAAGTTCCCTGTATAGTATTTAAAAACATTATAACCTCGATCTACTTTTACTAATTAGCTCATTTAATGAATTTTCATAATTAGTAAAATTATCATTTAAATGATTAATTTTTTTCTTTAACTTGCTCAATAGCCGGAAGGTTCTCCTCAAATTTAGCTCCCTGCTTCATGTAATTTTTCAAAAATAACACCATTTGCAACTTCTACAAAGTTCTTCCCAATCGTATTAGCTAAGGCTGAAGCACCACTATTAGTAATTTTTGGACTAATAGCATTTATTTTTTTCATTAACTGAATATTCTATTGTAGCCTTTTTAAGTTCTCCACGTGTAATAGAAGTGATGTCTGAACTAAAACTTTTTGGAATAACAATACTTGCATAATAATCCCCAATTTTAACTCCATCTTCCGCCTGTTGTCTTGAAGAAACAAATTGCCAATCTAAATTTTTATTACCTTTTAAATTAGTTATTAAGCTTTCACCTAAATTAACATTTTTTCCTTCTACAGTTGCACCTTCATCTTCGGAAATAACAGCAACCTTTAGATTATTTGTATGACTATATGGATCCCAAGATGATAGTATATTAGGCCAGCATACATAGAAGGTAAAAATATTAATCCTACTATTATCCATGTATTTACTTTACGAAAAATTTCCTTTATATCACTTTTGAAAATTTCAAAAATTTGTTTCAAAGTCAAGACTCTCTCTTTTAAATAAAAACGGAAAAATAGAGATGTTAAATATCCCTAATTTGTATTTTTCTATAGAATTTTATCAAAAATAATTTCTTAGTCAAGATATAAAACAACATTGTCTATTGTTGATTTTTATATCTATTATACGTTGATTACTGCTCCTCTAAATCTTAAACTCAAATCTTTTAATAATATCATAAATGGTCCGTCTACCAATACATCACAAAGATCTAGTAACTTCTTTTTATCTTCACTACTTCTTAGTAGTTGTTCATAAGTATATCCACTATACACCCAAATATCTTTTTCGTTTCCAAACTCTTTTCTAACACGCTCTGCCAACTGTATAGCAACTTGTGTATTTAAAAATGGCTCTCCTCCAAGAAGAGTCAATCCTTGAACATAAGAATTACCTAAATCTTCTATAATTTTGTCTTCAAGATCCATTGTATAAGGATTTTCTGCATTAAAATTTTGTATACTTTCATTAAAGCACTCTTTGCACGCAAATAAACATCCACTTAGATATATTGAACACCTTACCCCTTCTCCATCTACAAATTGAAATGGTTTATAGTCAGCATATTTCATTTTAGAGAAGGTACTTGAAAGCCAAGTTGACTTAGGGTCTTTAAAAGTTTTCATTTTGCAATTTTGTTGCAAATTGTTTTCCTTATTATTACTGTACTCTGAATTATCAATTGTGCTAATAATTGTCCTTAATTTTTCTTCTCTCGACACTTCCTCACCTCTATCATTAATAATAACACTTTTTAAAATTTATTTACAATTTGTATTTATAATTAATAAAGAAATAATTTATTAAAAAGTTTATTTCATATTTAAATTATTTAAAAAAATAGCATATAATATATATTATTTAATAGTAATATGAAAAGAGGTTTATAAAATGAAAGTTTTAATAACAGGTTTTGATAGTTTTTGGAAATGAAACCATCAACCCTTCTAATCTAGCAGTAAATTCCCTACCAGACATTATAGATGATATTATTATAAAAAGTTACTATACCTACTATTTTTTAAAAAGCTCTGAGATATTAGAAAATATATAGAAGAGTTCTCACCAAATATCGTTATTTGCGTTGGTCAAGCTGGAGGAAGAGATAAAATTACCGTTGAGCGTGTAGCTATTAATATTGATGATGCGAGAATTCCAGATAATGATAATAATTCACCCTATAGATGAAAAATACGCCAAGATGGAGAAAATGCATACTTTTTTCTCTACCTATAAAAAGCAATTGTTGAAACACTAGTAAAAACAATATTCCCGCATCAATTTCAAATACAGCAGGTACATTTGTTTGTAATCACATAATGTATGAAAGTCTATATTTAGCTAATACTAAGTATACAAATATTAAAACTGGTTTTATTCATATTCCTTTTATTGAAGAACAAATTAAAGATAAACCAAATACTCCTTTTTATGGATCTTGATATTATAATCTCAGCATTAAAACATATTATTGTTACATCTGCTGAATACTATAAAAAGAATGATATAAAAATTACTGGTGGAAAAGAACACTAATTATTAAAAATATAAAAGAGTTTATTTCATAAAAATTTTACTCTTTTTATTGACACAATAGTATACTAAGTATACAATATATAAGGTATATTAATTAAGGAGAAAAATATATGTTAAAAGATTCATTAGGTCATAAACTTATAACAATCCTTGAAACAATGAGAAATTATACAAAAGCACCACTAGAGAAGCTTGGTATAACTCATGGTCATTTCATTACATTATTATATATTTCAGAAAATGAAGGTTTAACACAAGCGCAACTCGCTGAAACTCATAGAAAAAGATCGTAATATAGTTAGTAGGAACATAGATGTATTAGAAGAAAAAGGTTTTTGTAATAAGAAAAACGTGGAATAACAGATGAACGTTCTTTTACTATACACTTAACTGACTTGGGACATTCTGTAGTTTCTATACATAAAGATTTAATAAAAGAAGGTGAACAAGAAGCATTAAGAAATCTATCAAAAGATGAAATATCTATATTCTATTCGCTTTTAAACAAAATCGCTTAATTAACTTTGGAGGAGAATTTTATGAATGAATCAACGGTACAAAATCCACTTGGAACAAAATCCGTAAAAAAATTGCTTATATCACTAGCATGGCCTGCTATAACAGCTAATATAGTCAATGCACTTTATAGTATCGTTGACCAGATATTTATCGGTCAAGGGGTCGGATACTTAGGTAACGCTGCAACAAACATCGCTTTTCCTATTACTACTATATGTCTTGCTATCGGTCTTATGATTGGGATAGGCGCTGCAGCAAATTTCAATTTAGAATTAGGACGAGGTAATCCAGAAAAAGCTAAAGCTGTTGTTGGAACATCTGTTAGTTCTCTATTTCTAATTGGAATTATCTTAACAATATTAGTTCAAATATTTTTAGAGCCACTTATGTACGCATTTGGATCAACTGATGAAATACTAGAATACGCAAAAACTTTTGCAGGGATAACTTCACTAGGTATTCCATTTCTACTAATTTCTATTAGTACTAACCCAATTGTTCGTTCTGACAATAGTCCAAAATATTCGATGTTTGGAATAGTTTTTGGAGCAGTTTTAAATATGATTTTAAATCCAATATTTATTTTTGGTTTTAAATGGGGTATTGCTGGTTCTGCATGGGCTACTGTGATAAGTCAATTTTTTATCTGCTGTTATTTTACTATTCTACTTCCCTAGATTTTAAAAAGTGTTAAATTTTAAAAAGGAAGATTTTTATACCTAAATTTTCACTTTTAAAAATAGCAATTTCTCTTGGTATGACATCATTTGTATTTCAAGGTTCAAATATGATTATTCAGGTAGTAACAAATAATTTACTAAATATATACGGATCTGAAAAGTGTATATGGAAATGATATTCTATAGCTGTAGCTGGAATTGTTACTAAAATTAATATAATATTTATTTCAATAATTATAGGGCTTGTACAAGGAGCTCAACCTATTTTTTGGTTTTTAACTACAGTGCTAAAAATTTGAACGTGCATGTGAAACTATGCACTATATGATGAAATATGCAGTAATTATATCTGTAATATTCTTTATAATATTTGAAGCATTCCCTAAACAAATCGTTTCAGTATTTGGTAATGGTAATGATCTATACTTTGAATTTGCAGTTAAATATATGAGATTTTTCTTACTATTCACCTTTTATTAACGGTATTCAAATCTCAAGTTCAACATTCTTTTGCAGCAATTGGAAAACCAAAAATCGATATTATAATAGCCTTAGCAAAACAAATAGTAATTCTATTACCAATGCTACTTGTTTTATCTCATATTTTTCGGCTTAAAATGGAATAATTTATGCTACACCTATAACTGATATTTGTGCATTCGCAGTTTCATTATTCTTCTTGACTAGAGAATTTAGAAACATGCCAAAAATAATATAACTGCATAAAATAAAAATCTTATGACACAAAAGGTCATAAGATTTTTATATTATCTTTGCTACATATTTTAATTCATCTTTATGCTTTGCTAAAAGTCATCCATTTCTTTGTCTGGAATTTGACGTAGATATAGATTAGCTCTTATTGTTTCATCTTCTTCTCGACAAGTTGATAACACTACATACTTGTCATCTCTCTTAATTCAACATTATTATTTTTAGTTTTAGCATCTTTTTAACATCTGTTAATTGTTTTAAGAAATCTTCATCATTTTCAAAATCTATACGATAGAATGATGTTGTTTCAGGAACAATAGTTAAAATGCCGCTTCATAATAATATTTTCTCTCAGGAGTTTCTGATTACAACATATTTGTGGCTATCCATATACTCTTGTTTATCATAGTAATTCACATCATTAAACATACGATGGTCATTTAATTTGCTTCCACGTGCATGTCCAAATAGCCATGTTAATCTATCTTTAAAAATCTTTTTATTATCCATATCCATAAATACAGTACCTAAAAATGGAACATTTCCACCTTCAAAAGTCTTATTTAGATATGTTTCATTATCATTAGTTTTGAACAACTGGTTCATCTAAATCAGTACCCGGAGCATAAATATACCCAACTACTTCCTTATTAGTTTTCGATAAATCTGAAAAACGTTTTGATAAATAATCTTTTTCTTCTTGACTTACTTTATATGTAACTTCAGTAGAATTTTTGAGTAGTACTTGTTTTACTACTACAACCAGATACAAATACCACAGAAGTTACTAATGCTATAGCTAAAAAGTAAGACAGAAAATATCTTTTAAAATTAAATATCATTAAATTATTTCCTCTATATTATATTATTAATTGTATTTTTATTTAACTACTACCGCTGTCCCCGTAACTGTAACTAAAAGCATATTGTTACCGTCGCTTCCTAGAGCATCAAAATCAATTCTAACTCCGATAACAGCATTAGCACCCATCTCCTCTGCACGAGCTTCTAACTCCTTTAAAGCTTCAGCTCTTGCTTGAATAATTTCATCTTCGTACCCTTTGATTCGTCCACCAAAAAGGTTTCGAAGACCTGCTCCAATATCTTTAACAACATTAATTCCTGCTACTACTTCTCCAGTAACAAGACCTCTATATTCTACAATTTCCATTCCTGGTACATCTTGTATTGTCGTTATAATCATAATTTTATCTTCCTTAATTAATATTAATCTACTAGTATATCTACTACCTCGTCTAAAGTAGCTCCTAAGAAGTATGAGTTAATATCAACTTGTTCTAATACTTTCTTAATGTCTTCTTTTGATATTTTTACTCAACTAATTTCTTAGCTATATCTTCTACATCCATAACTCCAAAGAAGTCTCCATAGAATTTAATACTAGTAATCACCATGTTCTACCAAGATATTAGCTTCAATTTTACCTGTTTTTAGTCTTCTATTACGTTTAATATTAAAAGTCTGGGTTTTTACCATATACCCAATCCCAAGAATTATTTCTTTCTTCTTGGATTGCTAAAATAGCCTCTTCATCTTCTTTTGTAGCTACAAAATCAGTCATTTCATATTTTTCACTCATATATTTTTTAAGTGCTGCTACGAAGTCAAGAACTGTCATATCTTGGTTTGGTAAATGTTCTTTAATATTAGTTACACGTGAACGAACTGATTTAATACCTTTTTGATTCAATTTTTGTCTTTAGATACTTTTTAACGCATCTGCAAGAACTGTTGTATCAACATCAAACATTAAACAACCGTGGTGCATAATTCTTCCAGAACGAACATATTGCGCATTACCACAGAATTTTCTTCCATCAATTTCTAAGTCATTTCGACCTGTAAATTCTGCTTTAACACCTAGAGAAGCTAATGCATCAATTACTGGTTGAGAGAATGATTTAAAGTCGAATTCTTCTCCGCTTCTACCATTTGAAATGATAGTATAGTTTAAGTTGTTTAAATCATGATAAACTGCTCCTCCTCCACTTACACGGCGAACAATTTTTATTCCGTTGTCATCACAGAATTTTTGGTTAACTTCTTCCCTTGTATTTTGGTTTTTACCAACAACGATACATGGTTCGTTAATCCATAACATAAAAACATCATCTTTTTTTGCTAATTCATTAAAAGCATATAACTCCAATGCAGTATTATAGCGTGGGTCATTACTTTTTGATTCAATATATATCATATTAATCTCCTTAATTAATAAACTTATTTCTTAATATATATATTATAATACAAAATTCAATTTTTCTAAACAAAAACACAGAAAATAAAATTTTTAAACCTATTCAAACAAACTTTTCTAAATATATGGTATAATTAAGAGAAAAACAAAAATTTTTACATTGAAGGAGTTTACTCACTTATGTCAAAAAAATTATTTTTAACTGGAGATAGACCCTACTGGAAAACTACATTTAGGACACTATGTTGGTTCTTTAAAAAATCGTGTAGCTCTACAAAATGAAGAAAACACAGAAATATTCGTTATGATTGCCGATCAACAAGCACTTACTGATAACGCTGATAACCCTGGTAAAGTTATAGAAAATATTACAGAAGTAGCACTTGATTATCTTGCTGTTGGGCTTGATCCATCAAGAACTACAATATTTATTCAATCACAAATACCACAATTAGCTGAATTAAATATGTATTATCTGAACTTAGTAACAGTTTCTAGACTACACCGTAATCCTACGGTAAAACAAGAAATCAATGATAAAAAATTTGGAGAAAGTATCCCTGCAGGATTTTTCACTTATCCTGTCAGCCAAGCAGCAGATATTACAGCTTTTAAAGCTACACACGTACCTGTTGGTGAAGACCAAAAACCAATGCTTGAACAAACACGTGAAATAGTACGTGACTTTAATAGAATTTATAATAAAGATGTTCTTGTCTTACCAGAAATCATTCTTCCTCCTAAAGATCATGCTCGTCTAGTTGGTATAGATGGAAAAGGAAAAATGAGTAAGAGTCTTAATAATGGTATTTACTTAGGAGATAGCGAAAAAGATATCAAAGATAAAGTAATGAAAATGTACACTGACCCTAACCACATTCGTGTAGAAGATCCAGGACAAGTAGAAGGAAATGTAGTATTTAAATACCTAGATATTTTCGATCCACGTACTGATGAAGTAGCTGAACTAAAAGAACACTATTCTCGCGGTGGTCTTGGAGATGTTAAGTTAAAAAAACGTCTTAACGAAGTTATGCAAGAGTTCCTTCGCCCAATTAGAGAACGTCGTGAAGAATTTGCGAAAGATAAAGCAGAAGTTTATAATATGCTTAAAGCGGGAAGTGAAAAAGCAGAAAGCGTAGCTGCTTCTACTCTAGATGAAGTAAAAGATGCTATGGGTATCAATTATTTTTAAAAAAATAAAAAAATTTAATAAACATTTTTAGAAGTGTATTTCTTCTAAAGTACTAATTAGAGCGACTAAACAATATTGTTAAAATTATTTGTAAGTCGCTCTCTTATCTGTAAAAATTTTTATAAAGGAGGCTTTATGGCTAAAAGAAAAACAACAAATTTCACTGTTTACAATTGTTTTCTATTATATTAGTTATTGTAGCTGCTTTTTGCAATTACATATTACACTACTAATAAATCATCAAGTAAAAACAACATTTTTCTAATGTTTCATCTATTCCGCAAGATGTACTAAACTCATTATCTGCACCAAGCGAGAGTGAAGCATCGGATGATAATAAATATAAAGTATTAAATAATAATACACCTTACTTCACAAAAGATGACCTTTCTACAAAATCATATGAAAGCTACAGCGATTTAGATAGTTTAAAACGTGTAGGTCAAGCAAATGCAATTGTTGGTACTGATCTTATGCCGACAGAAAAACGTTCAGAGATTTTAAACGTTCGTCCTAGTGGATGGCAAAGCAATAAAGGAACTCATGTATACGATCGTTCACACTTAATAGCATTCCAACTAGCAGGTGAAAATGATAATGAGAAAAACCTTATGACTGGTACAAAGATTTATGAATCTAAATATGATTCCTTTTTGAAAATCAAGTTGCCGATTATGTTAAAAAGACTAAAAAACATGTTCGTTATAGAGTTACACCAGTGTTCAAAGATAAAGATCTTGTAGCTCAAGGAGTTATTATGGAAGCTATGTCTGTTGAAGATAACGGAGCAAGTGTTAAATACAACGTATTTATATACAACTACCAAAAAGGTGTAACAATCGATTATAAAACTGGAAAATACACACTAAAATAAAAATAGACCTCAAGGTTTAATTAACCTTGAGGTCCTTTTACTTATAAGTTATTTTGTTGAAGCTCCTTCAACTTCCCCAATAGCAGCCTTTAGCTGCAGCAATTCGAGCAATTATTACTCGGTATGGAGAACATGATACATATCCTAGTCCTAACTTAGAACATAATAGGATAGATTTTTCATCTCCTCCGTGTTCACCACAAATTCCTAGTTTAATTCCAGGTTTTACTGCTCTTGCTTTATCAACTGCAATATGCATCAACTCTAATACTCCACTTTCATCTAAATGTACGAATGGATCAGATTCTAAGATATTTTTCTTTTTATAAATATCAATGAATTTTTCTGCATCATCACGTGAATATCCGAAAGTTAATTGAGTTAAGTCATTTGTACCAAAGCTGAAGAAGTCAGCATGTTTAGCTATTCTATCAGCTATTATACAAGCTCTAGGAATCTCTATCATTGTTCCTACTTTGTAGTTGAATTCAGCATTATATAGGTGGATTTCTCTTTCTACTAAGTCAACGATTTGTTCTCTTAGTACTGATAACTCATTTTCAAGTCCAACAAGAGGAATCATGATTTCAACATTTACTACTATACCTTCTTTTCTAGCTCTTATTGCAGCTGAGCTAATAGCTTTAGCTTGCATTAAGTAGATTTCAGGATATGTAACACCTAAGCGGCAACCACGGTGTCCCATCATTGGGTTGAATTCTGCAATACTTGTAATTTTAGCTTTTAACTGCTCTACAGTTACTCCGACTTCTTCGGCAATAATAGCTATAGTTTTATCATCTTTTGGAAGGAATTCATGTAAAGGTGGATCCAATAATCTTATATTAACAGATTTTCCTTCTGCTGCTTTGAAGATTTTGTAGAAATCATCACTTTGAATAGGTTGTAATCTTTCTAAGAATTTAACTCTTTCGTTTGTATCAGCAGCTAAAATCATTTTTCTTACAAGACTAATTCTATCTTCTTCAAAGAACATATGCTCTGTTCTACATAATCCTATTCCCTCTGCTCCGAAATCAAATGCTACTTTAGCATCAATTTCATTATCAGCATTCGCAAATACTTTCATTTCTCTAATTTCATCTGCCCATGATAGTAATTTTTTGAATCTATCACTAAATTGTGCATCTACTTTATTAACTTCACCTAAGTATACTTTACCACTACTTCCATCTACAGAAATAGTGTCCCCTTCTCTAAGTACTACATCAGATACTTTCAATGTTTTTTCGTTGTAATCAATTATCATATTTTGACAACCACATACACAACATTTACCCATACCACGAGCTACTACAGCTGCGTGAGAAGTCATACCACCACGTAATGTAACAATACCTTGAGAACTTACCATCCCTTCAATATCTTCTGGAGATGTTTCTTCCCTAACTAACACTACTGGATGTGACTTAGCCGCTTCTACAGCCTCTTGTGCAGTAAAGTAAATTTTACCTACTGCAGCACCAGGAGAAGCTGCTAACCCTTGTGTTAATTGTTTTGCTTCTTTTAACGATTTTTCTTCAAATGTAGCATGTAAAAGTTTATTAATTTCTTCAGTACCAATTCTTAAAATAGCTTCTTCTTTAGTAATTATTCCCTCTTCTACTAATGAAACAGCTACTTCTACTACTGCATTCGGTGTTCTCTTAGCATTACGAGTTTGAAGTATATATAATTTTCCATCTTCTATAGTAAACTCAATATCTTGCATATCTTTATAGTGATGTTCTAATTTTTTAGAAATTTCCACAAACTCTTTATATAAGTGTGGCATATCTTCTTCTAATACACTTATATTTTTTTGGTGTTCTTATACCTGCTACTACATCTTCACCCTGTGCATTAATTAAGTACTCTCCGAATAACTTATCTTCACCAGTTACAGGGTTTCTACTGAATGAAACACCTGTACCACAGTTATCTCCCATATTCCCAAATACCATTGCTTGAATGTTTACTGCTGTACCTAATTTGTCACTAATATTGTGTAGTCTTCTATATACTTTTGCACGGTTATTATTCCATGATTTGAATACAGCTTCTACAGCTAACATAAGTTGTTCTTTTACACTCATTGGGAATTCACGCCCAACTTCTTTTCTATAGATAGCTTTAAATTCTTCAACAACTTTGAATAAATCTTTTTCATTCATATCACTATCTTGAGCATATCCATTAGCTTCTTTTACTCTAGTTAAAACTTCTTCAAATTTATATTTTTCAACATTCATTACAACATCAGAAAACATTTGAATAAAACGACGATAGCTATCATAAGCAAAACGATAGTTGTTATTTTTTTCTTAGCTAATACTATAGTAGTTTCATCATTCAATCCCTAAGTTTAAAACAGTATCCATCATACCTGGCATTGAATAAACAGCACCACTACGTACTGATACTAAAAGTGGATTTTTCTAAACTACCAAGTTTTTACCCATTGTTTTTTCAAGTATTTCTAATTGTTCATTTATCTGTTTTAAAATTTCAGGTTTAATTCTTTCACCATTTTTCATAGTAACTGTTACAGCTTTCAGTTGTAATGGTAAAAACCAGGAGGAACATTAATACCTAAACTTTGCATTTCTGCTAGGTTTGCTCTTTTCCTCCTAATAAAGATCTCATATCTTTATTACCTTCACTAAAATTATAAACATATTTTTTTGACATTTTTTCTTCCCCATTAATTTTTTAATTTTTTTCGTCTTTAAATAATTAGTATTTTGTTTAAACCTCTAAACCGCGTTCCTCATTATATTAATAATAATTTCAGCAGTTTCTTCTATTGCCTTATTCTGTACATCTATTACAGGGCAACCAATTTTTTCCATAATCTCCAAAGCATACTCTAACTCCTCGAAAATTTGAAGTTCGTCAGTATAGTCTGTCCCTTGATCAACACCAAGTGTTTTTTTAGTCTTTGCTCCTTAATTTGTTTTAGTTGTTCAACAGAGTTTGTTAAACCAATAATTTTTTCTTTTTACTTCATATAGTTGTTCAGGTAAAATTAAATCTTGTACAATTGGTACATTCATTACCTTAATATTTCTATTAGCTAAGTATAAACTTAGTGGTGTCTTTGATGTTCTTGATACTCCTAGAATTACTACATCAGCTTCTTTTAAGCCGTTAATATCCTTCCCATCATCATATTTAACAGCAAATTCTAGTGCATCAACACGTTTGAAGTATTCTGTCCCCATTCTTCTAATTAAACCAGGATTATTTTCTGGTTTCACTTCTAATTTCTCTTCAAAAACATTTAACATTCCACTAAGTAAATCAATTACTCTTATCCCTTTTTCTTCAGCAATTCTCTTAGTGTACTCAGCTAACTCCCTATCTACTAATGTTTGTACAATTACATCATCTTTTTCTATATTCTCCACTATAGATTCAATTCTCTCTTTTGTACTAACATTAGAATTTTTTTAAAAATCTTATATCTCGCATCCGAATAAGAAAACTGTACTAAAAGCTGCTTTTTACAACATCTTTTGCAGTATTTCCTATCGAATCAGATATTATATGTACAGTTAACATCCTATCCCTCCAGTATCTCTAATAATAATTTAATTAATGTAGTTTTTAGAAATTTTTCCCTACAATCACTCTTTCCACCAGCCTCTTCCCTTACAACTGGTAAACAGTCAATTTCATGTAAAATAATTTTTTCTAAGTGCATCACTTACTAGGTCATCTTCATGAATATAAATCACATTGGGAACTCTTGTCATAGCAAGCGCTATAGGTAAAGTATCCGCATCTGCATTTCTTGATAATTTTAACATATCTTTTCTTGAAGTAACTCCTACTAAGTGGCCATCTTCATTAACAATGAAAATCGTGCCTACATCATATATAAATAACTTAGATAATACATCTGCATAGTTTGCTGTACTTTTTGCAGTAATTGCAATCCCCATTACTTCTTTTACTAATTTACTTTTTAATTTCTTCCTTTTTTTCTCCCGGTGAAAAGTCATAATTGTAATAGTATCCCACATTTGGTTTAGCTTCTAGTACTTCTAGCATTCCCAAAACAGCCAAATCATTTCTTAATGTAGATTTCCCTAAAGAAAGTTTCTCTGCAATTTCATCACTAGTAATTGGTTCAAAACTTTTTACTATTTCAATTATAGCCTTATGTCTATCAGTAAGTTTCATTGTTCCTCCTTTTTATTGTTTTTACATATATCATTATACAATATCTTACACATCAATTCAACACTATTTTTTTAATTAATGTGTAATAATTAACTTGGAATAACCTAAATTAATTATCATTTTAAACAATTATTATATCTTTTTACAAATAATTTTTATATTTTAAAACTATAAATAAATCGATTTCTTAGACGCTATTATTATCTTTTTAATGAAAAATTATGTAACAAATATTTTTACAAAAATTTTTATTTTATTCAAATTTCTAGGGATATATGATATAATATAAAAATAAATTGAGGTGAATTAAATATGTCAAAAATTATCTAAACTCCTTGTAATTGGTAGTGGTGTAGCTGTAGCTAATTTCTACACAAAAAAATCCTAAAAAAAGTAGATGAGCACGCTAATTATGTTAAGAAAAAGCAAAAGATTATTACGGTTATACTCGTTGTATGATTAGATATACTAAGAAGAATGGTGTTGAAGAAGCTGTAAATTATATGTATAATGACTTTAAAAATGTAGTTAAACGTACTAAAAACAGCCTAGAAAACACTTATGAAAATGTAGTGGATTATGGTAAAGAACTTTCTAGTAATGCTGCTGAAATAAAAGAACATGCTGCTGATGTTAAATCTTACTCTAAAGAATTTAAAGAAAATATCACTACAGCTCGTGCTGCTGGTGACGAACTTAAACCAGTAATCAATAACTATAAAGAACAAGTTCAATCAACACTAAGTGCTATAAAATATCAAGTAGCAAATATTAAAAAGAATGTTGAAGATGATAAAGTACAAGAAAAAAAGTAGAAGAATTCAAAAATGAAACTACTGAAAAACTTAACTCTGTTAATGAAAAACTAAAAACTGAAGTTCTTAATAAAGAAAAACAGTAGAAGAAAAAGATAAAGAAGAGAACAAAACAGAGGAATAATAAAATTAAATACTACCCGTCAAAGACAGGGAAGCTATAATAGATTGCAGTATCTATAATATTGTAATAATTATTCTAGTTACTTTCTTTTTACTAAAAAGATAAAAAGACAGCCAAGATTACTTTTCTTGACTGTCTTTTTATTTTTTTATAGATTATCTAATGCTGCAATACGCTCTTTTACACTATCGTATTGTTCTTGATATGTAGTTTGTTTTTTTCTTTTCTTTTAGCAACAACAGCTTCCGGTGCTGAACCTACAAACTTCTCATTAGAAAGTTTTTTTATTAACACGATCTAATTCTTGTTGTAGTTTATCTAATTCTTTACCTAGACGCTCTTTTTCTTTATCTACATCTATTAAATCACTTAATGATACATAGATTTCTGCTCCTGGTAAAATTCTACTTATATCTGTTTCATTAGCTTCAACTTCACGTTCTATAATAAGTTCGCTAGGACGAGCAAATTTCTCTAGGTATGCACTACCACTTAGAAGTACATCTTTTACGCTATCTTGAGAGTATTTGATTTTTGATAGAATTTCACGTGACATTGGAGCATTTACCTCACTACGGATGTTACGTACTGCTGTAATAACATCTTGGATAAATTGCATATCTTCAGTTTCTTTTTCAAATACTAATGAAGCATCAATTTTAGCAAATTCACTAGTTACAATACTATCCCCTTCATGTGGAATATGTTGCCAGATTTCTTCAGTTACGAATGGCATAAATGGATGTAACATTTTTAGAGAAGCATCTAATACATAAACTAAAATAGATTTAGTTGTATTTTTTGCAGCTTCATCTTCACCATTTAGTGAAATTTTAGCAATTTCAATATACCATGAACAGAATTCTTCCCATACGAAGTTGTAAAGAATACGGCTTGCTTCACCAAACTCATATTTTTCAAATAATCTTTCGAAATCTTCTATAGTTTTAGCTAATTTAGTTAAGATATATTTATCAGCTAAAGTTTTTTTCACCGCTTAAATCTATATCGCTATATTCAAAAACCTTCTAAGTTCATAATTACAAAACGAGAAGCATTCCAAATTTTGTTAATATAGTTCCAACTAGCTTCAATTTTTCTCAGTTGAATAACGTAAATCTTGTCCTGGAGTTGAGTTAGTAGCTAAGAAGTAACGTAAGCTGTCTGCTCCATACTCTTCTATTACTTCCATTGGATCTACTCCATTACCTAATGACTTACTCATCTTACGACCTTGCTCATCACGAACTAATCCATGGATTAAACAATCTTCAAAAGGACGTACCCCAGTAAATTCTAATCCTTGGAATACCATACGAGCTACCCAGAAGAAAATAATGTCATATCCAGTAACTAAACAGCTGTTCGGATAGTAACGTTTGAAATCTTCACTTTCTAAATCTGGCCATCCTAATGTTGAGAATGGGAATAGAGCTGAAGAGTACCAAGTATCAAGAACGTCCTCATCTTGAACATAGTTTTCGATATCTTTTGGAGGATTCACATCAACATAAACTTCTCCAGTTTCTTTGTGATACCAAGCTGGAATACGGTGTCCCCACCAAAGTTGACGAGAAATACACCAGTCTTGGATATTTTCCATCCATGTATTTAATGTATGTTCAAAGCGTGGTGGATAGAAGTTAACTTTTCCATCTTCATCTTTTTGATTTTCTAATACTTTATCAGCAAGAGGCTTCATAGCAACAAACCATTGTTTAGAAAGATATGGTTCTACTACAGCACCACTACGTTCAGAATGTCCTACAGAGTGTATGTGTTTTTCAATTTTGAAGCAAACTCCACTTTCTTGTAGGTCAGCTATTAATGCTTTACGACATTCAAAACGATCCATACCATTATATTTATCAGCATGTTCATTCATAACAGCACCTTCATCCATAACGATGATACGTTCTAGATTATGGCGTTCTCCTACTTCAAAGTCATTTGGATCGTGTGCAGGAGTAATTTTAACAACACCACTTCCAAAATCTTTTTCTACATATTCATCTGCAATAACAGGAATTTCTTTGTTTGTTACTGGTAGTAATACTGTTTTCCCAATATATTTTTGATATCTTTCATCTTCCGGATGAACTGCTACCGCAGTATCACCAAATAATGTTTCAGGTCTTGTAGTTGCAACTTCTAGGTAATCACCACTACCATCAGCTAAGAAATATTTTAAGTGATAGAATGCACCTTCAACATCTTTGTGAATTACTTCTATATTTGATAATGCTGTTTTTTGAACTGGATCCCAGTTAATAATTCTTTCACCACGATAAATTGTTCCATTATTGTAGTGGTCTACGAAAATTTTTGTTACAGCTTTGTTTAAACCTTCATCTAGAGTAAATCTTTCTCTAGTATAATCTAGTCCTAATCCTAGTTTTGCCCATTGTTCACGAATATATCCTGCATATTCTTCTTTCCATTCCCATGCACGTTCTAAGAATTTCTCACGCCCTAAATCATAACGGCTAATTCCTTCTTCACGCATTTTCGCTTCTACTTTTGCTTGAGTAGAAATACCCGCATGGTCCATACCAGGAAGATAAAGTACATCAAACCCTTTTAATCTTTTATATCTTGTTAACATATCTTGTAATGTTGTGTCCCAAGCATGTCCAATATGTAATTTACCTGTTACGTTTGGTGGTGGAATTACTATTGTATATGGATTTTTCTTGCTTTTATTATCTGCTTTAAACACTTCTTTTTCTAACCACCAGTTATAGCGATTATGTTCTACTTGAGTTGGATTATATTTTGTAGACATTTCAGTCATGACTTTTCCTCCTTAGGTATTATTATTAGTTTTATTATTTCAATTTACTTAGTTGGTGATTTTTCTTTATCTTATTACCTATTTAAAAATAAATCAAATTTTAGATAAAAAAATAACCTCCATCCTATCTAACAAGGACGAAAGTTTCCGTGGTACCACCTTTATTCTAATTATTAATTAGCACTTAATAAGATTAACGCTCTAACCACGTTTAAAAGCTACTTACGTTCACTCTAAATGCTCACCGTCTACTTCAAAGTCTTGCCTAGGAGAAATCTCTCAACCACTGATTTCTTTTCTGTATCCTACGGTACGCAAGAACTCTTACTTATCGGCTCATCGCATATATTTTATAATTAAAATATGTTTAATATATTATCATATATTCTAACAATAATCAAGTACTTTTATAAAAAAATCACAATAAGAAAAGGTGAGCACTAACCTTAGTACCCACCTTGTTTATAGTTAATATGGTATAAATACTCTTATTTTTAATAAGCTTGTTACTAAATTGTAAGCTAAAGTATAACCAATATACGCACCTGCTGCTGCAGCTCCAATAGCTAAAACAAATTGAACCCCTTTCGGTAAACTATTAAACTTATCATTAAATTTCTTTAACATAACAAACACCTCTACATTATTAATAGTAATTTTATTATACTAATTATAAAAATAAACGTCAATTAATAACCTAAATCTAAGGTGTTTTGAATGTTTTTAAGAAATTAAAATTCAATTATTATTTTTCAATAATATATTAAAAAAAGTAGTTTAATATATAAACTACTTTTTCCTAATATTATTTTTTTCTTTCTTATTTTTTTCCATGCTGTAGCATTATTAATTTTTTTATCGGTAAATTATCTAAATAGAACTCTGGATCTTTACCTTGCTTTATGTTGTTTTACATAGTCTTTTAGCACTACATAAACTACACCAGATAAGCCTATAATAGCTATTAAGTTTAGTAAACTCATTAATCCCATCGTAACATCAGCAAATCCCCAAACTATATCTAAGTCCATTACGCTACCAACATAAACAAATATACAAACTATAACTCTATAAATATTAACCGCCCATTTTTTAGGTAGTAAGTATTGAATATTTGTTTCACCGTAGTAGTAATTACCAATAACTGAACTATATCCAAATAAGAAGATAGCTACAATCAAGAAAATAGTACCTATGCTACCTATTTGTGAAGTTAATGCTGCTTGAGTTAATTGGATACCTTGCAGTTTACCTGCACCATACTCTACACCAGGATATAGTAAAATTAAAAATGCTGTAGCTGTACAAACCAAGCATGTATCAAAGTATACCCCTAAAGTTTGAATAAAACCTTGTTTGGCAGGGTGTGTACTATCCGCAGTCGCTGCTGCATTAGGTGTTGACCCTAGTCCAGCTTCATTAGTAAACATACCACGTTTAATACCTAGTAATATAGATGTTCCCATCCCTATTACTCCACCTCCAACTTGTTCAAGTCCGAAAGCAGATCTAACTATTTGTACTAAAATCCCAGGTAATTTGTCAAAATTTAATACCATAATAACTAATACAATAAATAAATATAAAACTGCCATTACAGGAACTAACCATTGAGTAATTTTTACTACTTTAGTTACACCACCAAATACTACAAAAATTGTTAATACTAATAGTGCAATACCTGCTACTCTTGGATTTATATCATAAACTTGTAAAGCTTGAGCTATCGTATTTGTTTGAACCGAGTTAAAAGCTATACCATATGTTATCGAAATAACAATCGCAAATAAAATACCCATCCATTTTTGACCTAGACCTTTTTCCATATAGTAAGCTGGTCCCCCACGATAAACACCTTTTCTATCGCGGACTTTATATACTTGAGCTAATGTTGATTCCGCAAATGATGATGCTCCTCCAAATAAAGCCATAACCCACATCCAAAACACTGAACCTGGTCCACCCATAGCAATCGCAATAGCCACTCCGGCAATAGTCCCTGTTCCAACACGAGATGCTGCTGATATTGTAAATGCTTGGAATGCAGAAACACCTTTTTGTTCTCCATCTTTTCCTACTTTAGGCTTTTCCATTATTAACCTAAACATTTCTTTTATATATGTAAATTGTACAAACTTAGTACTAAATGTAAAATATATACCAGTAACTATAACTAACCCTATCAGAAAAATATGTCCACATAAAATCATTTAGGTTAGTTAATAATTCTAAAAAAATCTATCCATATAATTAAAACCCCTTTTTTTATAAAAACTATTTTTTTCAATTATACTTGAAAAATGTAATTTTAAATAAATTTATGTTAGATTTTTTTCTCATATCGTGGATATTTTATAGCTTTTTTTGCTTTGTTTATACAAAAATTTATTGATATACGCTATTATACTTGAGCAAAACAATAGATAATCTAACAATACTCTATATAAAAAAATAAACACTGATCTATAAACTAGAAAAAAATTTGTAATAAATAATAACAAAAATCTAGGAAAAATTCAAACATCATGTTAAAATTTCCCAGATTCATTATATTAACTTAGCCATATTAGACTTATATTTTTTTCATTCCTCTTTATTCTATATTTTTCTCTATTATACTAAAGATTGTTATAAATTAAGAGTATATTATTTATGATAACTAGCACCTGTTATTATACGATAAGCTCTATACACTTGTTCTAACAGTACTACTCTCATCATTTGATGAGGAAAAAGTCATTTTACTGAAAGATAATGCATAATCACTTCTTTTTCTTAACACTATCAGAAAGTCCGTAACTTCCACCAATCACTAATACAACATCACTTTTACCAGTTAACATTAGATTATCTATCTTAGCGGTAAATTGCTCACTAGAAATACTTTTTACCTAATATTTCTAGCGTAATAACATACTGAGTATCTTTAATTTTTGAAAGAATATTGTTACCTTCTTTTTTTCCATAGCTAGTGCTATCTCAGAATCATTTTCTACTTTTTACTTTCTCATCATTTATTTCAATTGTATTTAGTTTTAATATATGCTCCTAAACGTTTTTTTCATATTCTTTAATAGCATCTCGATAAAACTTTTTCCTTGACTTTACCAACACATATTAATGTAACTTTCATTATTATCCTCTTTCTAGAAGAAAAGGTTGCTTATTAGCACCCTATTCTATTTATTTAATACAAACTTCTCAATTGCATACGCAAAACCATCTTCATCATTACTTTTTTTGAAATAAAATCTGCCACTTCTTTTTAAAAATACTATTACCATTTTCAACAGCAACACCTAATCCGGCAAACTCAATCATACTAAGATCGTTTAGACCATCTCCAAGAGCCATAACATTTTTCGTTAGTTAATCCTAATTTTTTTACATAATGAATCTAAAGATGCACCCTTAGAAATACCTTTATCATTAACTTCGATAAAGAATGGTTTAGACATAGCTACCTCATATTCATCACTTAACTCTTTAGCTAACTTATCTTTAATTTTCGCTGCTTCATCAGGATGTTTTAAAATTATAACTTTAGCTGCACCTTCTTTTATTTCTTCTTTCATATTCTCAGAAATTATAAGCTTTTGCATCTACTAAACCAGTTTCTATTCTAGCGTATTCATTATCACGATTTGTAATTACATTTCCATTTTGATATGTAAGAATATCACAGTCATTTTCTAATGCAACATCTATTAAAAATTTTATTCTCTCTGGAGATAAGAATTTTTTTCATAAACAACTTCTCCAGTTTTTAAGTTAGCTATTCTAGCTCCATTAAATGATAGTAAATAATTATCATAACTATCTAATTTTTAAGTCTTCAACAATTTTTCATCATACCAAAATCTGGTCGACCAGATGCTAAAATAACTTTTTATATCTTGTTCTTTACATTTTTTTCAATAATTTCTATTTTTTTGAGAGATTTCATTATTACTATTTACTAGTGTATCATCTATATCTGTAACAACTAATTTTATCATACAAAAGCTCCTTTTTTTGAATTAGGGTGTGCAAAGCCCTCTTAGGGGTGCATCATTTAACGATTTGTTCTATCCTTGATTTAATCATATTCTACAAATCTGTTTAACCCTCGTTTACTCAATATATTATATCAGATAACCTTAATCTCTCATAGTAAAAGAAAAAAATCATATCAGATTGATATGACTTCTCCGTTTTTTCAAATGAATTTATATTCTTTTTTTCTTTATTACCATGCTAAATAATTTCTCCTATGCATTTCTTATATTAGTTTACTTGAAATTAGGATTCCATTTATATTCAAGATATCCAACTCTTTCTGGTTTTTAATTCATTATCTACAAGATTATTCCTAATTTTAAATTTTTTTATTAATATCATATTGCACATTACATATAAAAATTTTCATTATTAGGTAACCAACTTTTATTACTATTTCTCCTTATTTCTTTTTTTATAAACAGAAAGATGTATGACATCTGCTTCCATCTTACCATGCTTTACTTTGATATTATTAAATCCATAGTTTTCAATAATTCTTAATTTTTTTCAATCGCTTCTTCTACAAATTTTTTTCACATAAAATTTACTATCTTCTTCTAGATACATTATCCCCTTAAATCTTTTTTAGCTCGTCTCCACTTATATCCTCTATTTCTGCAACTTTATATTTGTTTGAATTAATGTCCTCATAATTCCTAAACAAGTCTTCAGTATCATTTCGAATTTCATCATTTACTTCCCACATCATAGATTGACTAGCTATTTTTTAAAAAGTACCTCATCAATGTTCTCTGATTCATTTATGATGTTAATTATATGAGAGGCATCTATAGTAATAAATGAAGTCAATGATTTCTTTGATTTAAATCCAATATAAATCGAATCATTATTTTTTTATATTTCTTTCCTCTCCTATTCTTATTCCTACTGAAACCCCGAATTCGAATCTCAATGATGTGTCCAAATCTGGATGTATATACTCTATATTAAATTGTTTCTTTTTCATTATTCCCAAAAAGGATTGAAAGAATAATATGATACACATTTCATTAATATTGTAGATAGACTTTGTTTATTTATAAATTCTTGTCCTATTTTTCGATATATTAAAATTTGATAGTAACTGTTGCTCTGAACCTCCATGTTTTTATTAGGTATAAAAAAATCTCAAACACGTAGCTGATACTGCATCAAAAAAACTTCATTCAAATCTAAAAATAAAATCGTATGTATATCTTTCCTTTCTTTCATATTTCTCTCCTTTTTCTGTAAATAAATTCTATTTTTGTTATTAATAACATCAACTGCACCATGTGAAATTGAATTTCTTATATCAGAATCAGAAAGATCAGTTAATTTACCGTAACTACGTTTTCCCAAACATTCAATTTGAGATCTCAGATATCTTTGAGATAGGTCTTTTCCTTCAATTTCTCCTTGAAACTTTATAAAAAAAGTTTAAGAATATTGCTATATGAAGAATTCAATAAATCATTATATATATTAATTGAAAAAAATTTGGCACGTAGCTCTTCTGAGCCAGTAAAATTTTTTTCATTAGTCCCATTCGTTCTTCTATATCTAATAATTTTTTTCATATGCCGTCGATAATAGCTCTATATTATCAACTAATACCTCTAAAAACTTATCTTTCCCAATATTTTTTTCTATTTCTAAAATTTTTTTCTATCTATTAATTCATAGATATCTTTATCCCAATATTTTAATTGCTCATTCTTAGAAAAAAAGTATATATAATACCTTTTAAATAAATAATTATCTAGATTTTTCCAATTCAAAATCTAGCAAAAAAATTTATCCACAATTTCGTTTTTCTTCATTTTTCTTTTTGTTCTTATCCATTCTTTTAAATATTCGAACATTAAATAACCTCTAAACATATGATACTAAAAAAACTATATAAAGTTTTTTTATAATAATTATATCAAATTCTACTTTTATTGTATAGTTTCCCACAGGCTACTCACTAAGGTATTCACATATTTTTCTATTTCTAATACAGCATATCTATGGTAAAATCACTTTATATATAACAAAAAAATAATTCATTAATAGACGTTTTTATCTTAATAAATTTTAAATAAATAAGGCGGTAGTATATTATGAATACTGAATTTGATTTTATAGATTTATATTTACTTATCCAAGAAACAAAAAAATAAATTTTTTTCTTCTAAAAAAACAATAAACAAACTATATGACAAATACCTCTCAAACTATAAAAAAAATAGGTAAATTAAATAAAAAAATCTTTTTATAAAATTTCTTAAAGAAGACAATTACTATAACAGAAGTGAAATTTTAGATCACCTTCCATCAGGATATAAAAACCCTAGTGATTAAAAAAAGAAAATATATAATAGCGATTTACAATGTGATAAAAAAACAAATAAAGGAAAAACAATTGAAAAAAATTTACCAAATTGGAATAAATTACAAAAATCGAAGCATTTATCACAAATCTCACATTATAGCTAGAGAATTAGGGAGGAAAAAAATTCTATCATTCTTCAGGTGAATATTACAACGGTTTTTATAGGTACTGAACATGCCAATGTCGGTAGAAATGGAAAGTCAGGAATGCGCTATATAGAAGGAATAATCCGGGAACATTTATGTAAAAACGAAAATAATTATATAGTATATGAATGTCGCGTCATTTATAAAAGACCTAAAGATATAATTCCAATATTCATTGTTATTATTATAGTTTCAGGCGATTATTCAATCAATAAAAATTTATTTTGTTTGGAACACTCAAGATGGATATATTATAGATTACAAAACAGGGAATTATCTTCCTTATGATAAAAAAATACAAGCCTAGAGGAAATTTTCTTTTCCTCTAGGCTCATATTTTATCCTAATATTTCATTCACTTTTTGCTGAATTTCACTGTAGTTATATCCTGCATTAGTCAGTCTGTTTACTCGGTCTTGCCCATTCCCCCACTTACCTTGAATCACTTCTTGGGCTATTTCATCTAAATTATTAGATGTATAAGTCCCATTTAGTAATCTATTCACTACTTCTTGAACCCCACTAGCATTATATCCTGCGTTGGTTAATCTGTTTACTCTATCCTCTCCATTACCCCATGCTCCTGAAATAACCTCTCGTGCAATTTCTTCATTACTTTTATCACCAGTTAATACTGAGTTTGTAGAAGTACTTGGTTTTGAGATACTAGTATTACCTAACATTTCATCAACTGTCTCTCCTAAAGTCGCAAAGTAATTCATACGCTCTACAAAGTAAGTTTTAACACTATCAGTTGTTCCGCCGTGTAAAGCTAAACTACGGTGCGGATAACTAGCTGGACTAAACTCATGATGAAGTCTTACCGTTTGTTTATTAATTGGCAGACCATAATAAATCAAGTCTTCTGTCGCCTGCATTAACGTCATATCTTCATTTGCTAAAAAGTCCTCATCTAAGACTTTCATACTCTCACATATCTCATAACCTATCGAGTGGGTATTACTCCACCACTCACCAGTGTGATATCCAATGTTGTATGTATCTATTACTCTTGCGATACTATATCGATTACAATAATTCCTTCATCAACCACATTTGACAAAGAACCTTAATTTTATAAAAAACTGTCCCTCCAAAAATTTGTTCAACTTTTTGGAGGGCAGTTCATTGTCTATGAAAATATTCTTTTTAATCTATATAATATTGTTTTTAACTTATCTGCTTTCTTATCTTCTCCCAGCCCTTTATAGCATTGATACATGTTATTTAATTCATCCTTATTTAGATACAATAAGAAATCTTCATAAAAATTCAATTGCTTCATTAAATTTTTTTCTGAGTATACAAAATGGTTGCATATTCTTTATATAATTCTATTGGAAATAATTTTTTGATTTTTGAATTTTAATAATATTTCTCAAATTTCTTTTCTTCATCACTTAAATCAATTTCTTCTTTAGAATTAATACTGATAATATATAAATAAAATTCCACAAACTGTCTGTATTCTTCAAAAATTTTTTTCTATATACAATTCACACAATTGATTTAATTCATCTAACAAATATACTTTTATCTCTTAAAAACAATTTGTTTTATCAGTTCATCTTCATCTATTTCAAAAGAATTTATAAATTTCATTTCTAAATACTCATCCTTTATATCTTTAATAGATAAAAATTCATTCTCATAATAATATCTCAAGCTATGTTTTTTTATAATATCTTGGATATCTTTTTCCTAGAGATACCACTCTATCAAAAGAAAAAAATATACAGTCATTACTAGTAAAAGAATTTTTTTCTAAATCACTTGGAACTATCCTATTAGTATACAGTGATATAAATAAAAATATAACAAAAACAAGCATTTTTTTGAACACTGTTAGTATTTTTATCCTTCGTTTCTTTATATAAGTATAAAATACAAGTTAAAGAGCTAATAATAATTACCATGAAAACAAAGGATATTTTTCATATAATCACCTAACAGTGCTGCTATTAATAATATCAATACTGCTATTACTAAAAAATTTTTTTCCTAATTTTTTTGTAAAACTTTTCATTTGAAAACTCTTGATTTTTATGAAGATAATTTTTTTATTATTTCTTCTAGATACTTAACATTATTAATTAAATTAAAAATATTTTTCTTTTCTCCCAAAGGAATAATATACACTATTAGTAAAAAAATACTAAAAAAATATAATCAGTGCGCCTAAGTAATCATTACTAACAAATACTAATCCTAAAATAGAGAACAACATCACTATAAATTCACAGTTAAACTTAGCTTTCTTAAGTAATACTCTAGAAATTACAGGTATTAATCCAATAAAAGAAATTTTTAAAAATCCATATAATTTCTTTGATATTAAAAAGTAGGAATGAATATTTTTTTAGCGAATTATTTCCTTCACTTATTACATAATCATAAACACTCAACATTTGAGCAATTCCATAATTGATAAATGGTTCAAAAAGTAACAATCAATAATGGCATAGCAACCACAAAAAAATATAGTATAAACCATATGATGTACATTAAGGATAATATATCTTTTTTCCTTGTCGCTCCTACACACTTGGTTTATTCTGGCTATCAATAAATTAATCACTATTTTCACTCCTTTTTTTCTTTTTTTATTACGCTAAAACAATTATTTAACGTTTATTAACTTTTTTTAACATTTTTTTATTTTTTTAGACACTGCATATCCAACCACATCATCACGTCAAAACTTTTTACCCTAACTATCAATCCCTTTATCTCAAGCTATTTAAGGCTTTTTATCGTATTATTAACTACATACCCATTTCTGTAACAACTAATTTTATCATACAATTATTACCTTTTTATGCTTAGGGGGTGTAACGGAACAATTCTATTGGATAATAAATTATCTCAATAGAATACGCTTATCGCTATTTTTACGAACAAGCTAGTTCCCTTACTAACTCCATTGCTACAACTTTTGCCTATAACAATTTCGTGTCGCACTTTTTTTAACGATTTATATAAACCCCTTTATATCTACTTTTTCTGTTTAATCTTTCTTATTATACCACAAACTTCGTGTTTCACTCACAGATAAAAAAAACAGCCAGATTATATCTCTATAACCTGACCGTTTTTGAAGTGGACTGCTACTTTTTATTTTTTTATAGATGATCATTTTCTCAATTAAGGTTCAGCAGTTTATTCATTTTTTTAGTTTTTTTCATTTGTTTTTTTATCTATTAATTTTTTTAGCATGTCGTAAAAATCGGTAATTCTCGTCTAGCAATCAATCTGCCTAATCTTGTAATACTAGCTTTTTCATACTCTTCTACAGCTTCTTCATACGACAGTTTTAAAGTGGATAACTGAAACTCCTCTTTTTTCAGCTTGAGTCAACTGTTTATCTCCTTCTGATAAAATCACATAAAAAAAATAATGATTAATATTATGCCTATGAATTAAATTATAAAAGTCGCTAACAACGCCTAATTTACAAACAATTTTAACTTGTACACCTAGTTCTTCTTTTTAATTCCCTCTGAATGGCATCTGATAGATTTTTCACCATCTTCCACTCCACCGCCCGCTGTTTCAATTAAGGTTGCTTTTTCCAAAGTCATCATTTCTCTTTACTCTAACAAAATAGAAGTTGTTTTCGTCACAAACAATTGCCCGAACAATCTGCCTATCGTGATCAATATATTCATATTTCCACTCTGTATCTTCTAGTTCTATATATAATTCTTCGTCCAATTTGAATCTCCTTCATTTCTGCATTCTGTTCAACTTTTCCTATTATATCATAAATAGCAGCTTTCATTCCATTCATAAAAAAACAGCCAGATTATATTTCTATAACCTGACCATTTTTTTGGGAGTGGACTGCTACTTTTTCATCACCTTTTTTTCTGCCAGTTTAGGTAATCTGTCCAAGAAATGTTCTCATTAGTGAGAATCTTTATAACACATGCTTTATTCTCCATAAGATTTAAATTTATGAAAAAAATATCTAATACATCTTCTGTCTTATTTAATCCATTTAATAAGTGATATTACTGCACTTTTTAATTCTACACAATCTGTTAGTTGTTTTTTTGATTTTTTTCTTGTATATGGTGAGAAATTATTATTAAGGTTAACTTATCGTCAGCTAAGATATTGTTTTCTATCTGTACTGCTGTTCTTTCATCTAATGCTGAAGTTGCTTCATCAAGAATTAAAATTGGATAATTTCTAATTAAAACTCTTGCAAGAACTAATCTTTGTTTTTTTCCCTCCTGAGAGTATTTCTCCCATATTAGCTAAGTTATGATCTAATCCATCAGACAAGGCTCTAACTCTATCATCTAAACAAACTTTTTTTCCAATATGCTCCATATTTCTTCATCTGAATAATTTTTCATCTAAAGTTATGTTATATCGAATTGAACCGCTGAAAATAGATGTTTGTTGACTTACATATCCAATCTCCTTGGAGAAGTTAATATCATCTTGTATTTCAAGGGATTTCCATCGATTAATACTTTATTTTGGTTGGATTGTAATTTCCCTAATAGCAACTTGATTATAGTAGATTTCCCAGAACCACTTTTTACCGATTACGGCGTATTTTTCCACCTTTATTAATATTAAAGTTGAAGTTTTTAATGACATGGTTATCTCCGAAACTATAATTAAAGTTTTTTTAAATTCAATATTTTTCTTCAACGTGTGGATAAAGTGTTTCTTTAGCAGTTGATTTAGTTATAACGCTATTTAATAATTCTTTTTGTACCGATTACCTTAATATACAGATCAACCAATTGATTGATAGAAGTAAGGTATATGCCTAGTATAGTAGATACTGAAGCTATTGTTCCAATAGTTAATTCATTTTTTTAAAACTAAATAAATCGCAAAGATAAAAAAATTAATAATTCAAGTAACTTTTTCGATACTTTGCAAAGTTAATTCACCAAATGCCATTAATTTAGAAATACTATACTGTTGATCTTCTTTTTGAATCTGACTAGCTTTAACATTTTTTTGAGAATAAATTTATTTTACCGATATTTTTTTCAAATCTTCATAACCTGTTAAATATTCCTTTAAAACTCCAGAAAATTTCCCTGATAAAATCGATAAATTTGTATATCCTATGCTGATTTTTATTACCAAACTTACCACTTATTAGAAACATAGCTACTGACGATAATAGTGCGAAGATAATAAACCTCCAATTAATCAGCCATAAAAAAATACGACTGATGAGATAAATAATACAATAGCACTAAGTAAAACCAGTTAATGGTGAGAATAAATATACAGATAATAATTCAAGTTGATAAGTGTATTTAGTCATATGCTCACCAGAATCAACCTTATTAAATTCTGATTGAGACATAGTTTCTATATTTTTTTACTAATTCTATCACCTAGATATATTTTCCATTGTTTAACCAATTGTGCAATTATAATTTTTAACCATGCTCTAAGCAATTCTACTATTATTAAAAATACAAATAATAACTCCAACTTTTTGTCCATAGAAATCCCTGTATTGTATATTACAGAATCAACGATATCAACACGAGCATATACAACATAAACAGATCCTATTGATACTATTAGTGTCAAAATAAACATAATGTATAACTTTAATTTATTCAATGTTATAACTTCTAAAAATATTTTTTTAATCATATTATCCTCCCTTATCTACTTTAATTCTTTTACCTATGTTTACTCTATAAAGTATAATCTTTCTCAATTTCTAATTTTATAAAACTACTTTATTATTTCTTAAATTCACATATAATACATGACCAGCTGATAATATATTTATTAACAAAATATAATAGGCAATGTTTTTCCACGTATAGTCCTACAAAAACTTAAAAAATAATAGTAAATAACGGCGCACTTATTCGAAAGATTTGTACTATACTTTTTCTATAGTCTTTATCATTAATTTTTTTATGAAATTAGTCCTTAAATTTATGCTGATTGATACTCCTAGTGCCACTATTAAAGATAATAATATCACCTGTAATGGTAAAAATACCTTACATATAACAAATATAAAGAATACCATATCCAAAAATTATGTAAGATATAAGTATTTTTATTTAAATTTATCTCATATTTCTTAGTAAGTATTAAAAAAATAAAACTACTGTTAGTCCTGGGATAAAGAATACAATACTAGAATATTGTATTAAATTTCTAGTCGCTAATTGCTTTATAAACATTGGTATAAAAAAACACTGCTGTTCCTGATAATAATGCTGTATTAACAATAATATATTTTTCTTTTTAATTTATTAAAAACTAATCTTTCAGAATTTTTTTCTCAGTTTTTATTTTTTTAAAATTATTTATTTTTTTAAACTTGAAAATAAAACAAATACAATTATAAATACAATTAAATACTCCTCGATATTTACCTTATATATATAACTTCCTAAAGAAAAACCAAGTAATTTAGACAAATTGCTATATATAGATATATCTGTCACACCAGCTTTGATAGACTTACTTTTCCTCTATTACAAATAAATTATAATTAAGAAGCACTATTGTGATTAATAAATAATAAACAAAAATAAAAATATAAGTACATAAGTTATATTAATATTACTTTTTAAAAAAATAAACATTACTATAGAAAAAAACAATTAACATATAATAAAGATATTTTGTCTTTATACTTGTTATTATTTTTAAAATAACTAGTATCTAATAAAATAAAAAAATTCTATTAAAGTAGTGATAAACAAAATAATGTATATAGGAAAAATTATACACAGATATAAATTTTTACTGTTATATAGGAATATAACACACTCAATATTAAGTTTAAACATAGATATAAACTTCTTGCTAATTTGACATTAAATTCTATAGCGTTCACCCCAAATAAATTTTATTTATTTTTTTATACCATAATAAAATAAATTCTACTTTTTTTAAAGTATATAGACTATATTATCTTACACTTCTTAAAAAGTCAATATTTTCTGAATATTATTCAGATTTTTTTATCAATTGTTATTTTTAAATAAAAACTAACCTAAAGCATTCTATTTTTGTATAGAATCTTTAAGTTAGTTTAATACATACTTAATATAATTATCGCAGTATCTCGTAAATTAGATATATTAAGAAAAAAAATACTTAATAAGAATACAATCCCTATTGCTTGGGCAATTTTTTTCATGTTTTTTTAGTTTATCTGGATCTTTCCTTATTTCTATTGCTTCTTCCTCTGTCATTCCAGCTAAAAGATTTATGCTCTTTTTTTAACTATCAATAGATAAGAAGTATGAAGAAATATAAAAATCATTATTATTATACCCGCAATATACCATAGTTTATTATTAAATACTGATTCTAGTATAAATGTCACTGTAATTAATAAAGTTTCTATTGCCGCTAATATTAGAAAAATTTTTTTCTACTCATATCTTTATCCCTACCTTTTTCATATTATATTTAAAACACTGTCTCTATACGCTTCTTCTTTACTATATTATATCATATCTTCTTTCTGTTATTCCAATAATACCAGAAAGCTACAATAGTTATTATTGCTATCACTAGGCTATTTTTTGACCTCTCTAATTTACATTTTCAGTATTTTTAAAAACTATTTTTTTCACCTTATATTTTTTTCAGTTTCATTCGGCAAGTGTCACTACAAAACTTTTTAGGTTTCTTTTCCTTTTTTTGGACAAGTGGAGCTTGACATAATAAACACACATCACTATTTGTACTTACTTCTTTATCCACATTCTACCGTCTACAATAAGACTTCACGGTATTAAGTGATACCCCTGTAATAACTCCGATACATTTATAACCTAATCCATTTTTTTCTAAGTTGTTTAATTTCTTCTTTTTGTTTATCTTTCATCTTTTTTTGTCCTCCTAGTATATATAGGACAGTTGGATATAGTCATAGAACTAAATTTTTAAAATTCATCCATCCTCCTATATATAGGCAAAGAAAAAAATGAAAAAAATATAACCCAAAAATAAAAAAACTCTACCATAGACTAAAAAAATCTACGATAGATTAAATTTGTTCTTTGTTTTTCGCTTTATTATAATTATCTAACATCCAATTACTTGCTGGCTTAATAACTTTGTTATAAATAGGCTCTACAAAAGGTTTGACTACTTTTTTTATATCAATATTTTTATAGTTATAACTTACTTTATTCTATCTCTGTATACCCAGTTAAAAATCCACTGCAAATTAATAAATGGCTTCTCTTCTTCTAATTCTTTTTAATATAGGTTTAAAATTCTCATATATTTCTTCTTTTATTTTTATTTTTCATCTACTGTTGATATATCTTCATAATAACGAGCTTCTTTAGAATTATATATACCTTTCAATTTTTAAAAAAATTATCAAAAATAATAATCTAGTCCATCCTCATACATATATGCATATTCATAGTTAGCGTCATTTACACTGTATCCATATGATAGATATACATTTTTTTGTAGTATTTTTGTATAGTTTTTATCTCCGTCAACTCTATAACTAAACCCTTCACTATCAGCACTTTTCTGTATATTTTCTACCAACATCATTATTTCTAAATCCCTAGTATTACTACTTGATGAATGTTTTCGCATAATACACTGAATTACCTTTTTAAATTTGTATTCCCTATAAACCAAATTGTTGCTAATGCCAATATCACTAGTATAATTTTTTTATCATTTTGCTCATTTCCTTTCTTAAAAATCATTTTTTTAAAACCAATTTTTTTACTTTATTATATTTATCTGATATCCAATTACTTGTTTTTATTATATTTATCTGATATCCAATTACTTGCTGGCTTAATAACTTTGTTATAAATAGGCTCTACAAAAGGTTTGGCTACTTTATTATATACTGGTTTGAATATATTATTATAAATTGGTCTTACTACATTCAATTACTAAACTTTTTAAACGATTAAAATTTTCTATGAAGAATACTCAAATCACATACTGTACCCAAAAATATTTCTACCTGCTCTTTTCAACAACTAATTCCATTCGAAATCCCTTTAATAGCAAGCCTTTTTATATCGTTTAATTGTATTCTATTTTTACGTCGTTATTTCTGTAACTATTAATTTATACATATAAAAGTATCCTTCCATATATCTAATTATACAAGAGTATTTAATTATTTCTTGACTATACATTCTCGATATTATATCAAAATTTTAAATTATTATTCCATATAAAAAAACTAACTCAAAGTGTTCTATTTTTGTATAGAATCTCTAAGTTAGTTTTACACTATTTAATATAATTATCCCAGTATCTCATAAATTAGATATATTAAGAAAAAAAATACTTAATAAGGATACAATCCCTATTGCTTGAGCACCTTTTTTTCATACTTTTTTTAATTTATCTGGGTCTTTTCTTATTTCTATTGCTTCTTCCTCTGTCATTCCAGCTAAAAAGATTTATGCTCTTTTTAACTATCAATAGATAAGAAGTATGAAGTAATATAAAAATGATTATTATTATACCCGCAATATACCATAGTTTATTATTAAATACTGATCCTAGTATAAATGTCACTGTCATTAATAAAGTTTCTATTACCGTTAATATTAGAAAAATTTTTTTCTACTCATATCTTTATCCCTACCTTTTCATATTATATTTTAAAACACTGTCCCTATACGCTTCTTCTTTACTATATTATATCATATCTTCTTGATGTTATTCCAATAATACCAGAAAGCTACAATAGTTATTATTACACATCTTTGTTTCTAAATATCTATGATAAAAACAAAAAAATATCCACCACAAAAATTTTCTGCGATGGACATTTTTAAAAAAACACTATTTTATCTTTCATCACCTAATAATTCTGATCTTATTATCACGCTTATCGCTAAAACAAACATTATTAGACTTAAGAATATTGTAACATAAGTATTAAAATCAAGTTTTCATATCAAAAATTACAGTTCTCATACTCGTTAATTGGTAAGTTAATGGATTAAGTTTTGATATATAATATAGCACCTTAGAATTGTCTAAACTATAGAAAGTCGGTGCAGCAAAAAAATTATCGGTAGTAATAATGTTCCTAAGATAAGATCTCTGGTTCTATATGATACAGTCCCTAATGAAATAATAACTCCAAGAGAAAACCAAAATACTAGACTAATAATTACAATAATTAATACTTTTAGAAAAGGAACTATCTGTATTTTTTTATCCCTAAAAAGAACGATAAAAAGTAAATCAGTAATACTTGCACTATTGTGATTCCTAATGGAAATACTAATTTCCTAAAAAAATAAGAAATGGCTGATGTCCCTTTTTATTCTTTTTATACGCTAAAAGTCCCCATTTTTTTATCTAAATTCACCCTGTAAACCGACTGATTCATCTGAGAATTTAGTATTACTCCTATAATTCCAACAAAAATATATTCTATATAACTAACATTTTCCCCTTTAAATGTTAAACTTGCAAAATGAGTTCCCTATTCCAAATCCAAAAGAATACAAAGTACAAAATTGGAACCATAAGCTGAGTATATATAATATGCTTATTATTTTTCAATAGCCTTATATTCAATATACGATGTTGCCCAAAAATTCTTCATAACATTTTTTTCATATAATTACTCCTCCAATTCCAATATTTTCTTCAAGGTAATCTCTTCTTTCTGTAGATTTCCTATTGTAATATTTTCTGCCAATAATAATTTTAATACATTCGAAATTTCCTCTTCTTTTTCTAAGAAAAATTTTTTTAAATTTTTATCATCAACCATTGTAATAGTATCTTTATATTTCTCTACTATATCTTTACTTAATTCACCATTGTAAGAAATATTGTATACTATTTCTTTATTATATTCTCTTAAGAAAGTACTCATTTCCCCAAAGTATAAACATTCCCCGTCGTTTATATAAATTATCTTATTACAATACTTTTTCTATAAGATCTAAATCATGAGAAGATATAAATACAGCATGTTCTTTATTGTTAGTTTTTTTATGTACTCTAATATTTTTTTGATAATACTACATCTAATCCTGTAGTAGGTTCATCTAAAAAAATAATATTTTTTTGAATTAGACACTAGACTTCTTGCTATTTGTACTCTCTGCAATTGTCCTCCAGATAATTCTGTTAGGTCAGATTTCTCCTTACCTTTTAAACCTAGAACCGCAATAATATCATCTACACTTTTTCTTGCTAAGAGTATTTTTGAGAATATAATACCCCCATATAAATATTATCGTATACATTCAAGTACCAATCTACTGATTGATTTCTGCATACAGTAGTCCACATCTCGAACAGACACTCCCTCACCGAAAGATACCTCTCCTTCAATATTTGAAAACAATCCTAATGTAGAATTAATTATCGTAGTTTTTCCCTGACCCACTTTTTACCTATAAGTGCAATCATATCTCCTTTTTTTCCGCAGAAAAAGAAATATTTTTTTAATCGCGTAATCACTAGAATTTTTTTATATTTATATGCTAAATTTTTTTCACTGTTAATAGTTTTTACCATATAACTCCCTCCTCCCGATATTACATTTTACTTCTATTTACTTTCTAGAAAAAGGTTGATTTGCAAATACAAATCAACCTTCAACTCTTTAATATGTAGTTTACATGTAGCTTACACAATAAAGTGCGTCTTCTTGAATGAGTAACTTTTTTTAATCAAGTGTCTACTTTAACAGATACTATAAAATCATTATCATCTTATAAAATAGCTGATTCCTCTCCTCTATCCAAATTATGATGAGAAACAACAATTTTTTTAAGATTAATAGAAACTCAAAAAAATAATGATGATTCTCTTTATTACTTTTTACATTTAAACTATAAAATTCCAATATCTAATACCATTTTTTTGTCCTCCTTATTTTTATGAGGTATAAAAGCTTTACAGTTTTATTGTAATATGAAAACGATATGAAAGCAATATGAAAAAGACGCTTTCTAAAATTATTAACTGTTATTTATAGTTAATAAATGGGAGTGACTCAAAAAAATCATGATTTCTTAAGAAACAAGATTTTTTGAGACATTTCTATTTTTCATTCTTCTATTCAGTCTATATTATTTTTTTATAACTTTCACTTTTTATCATAATTTTTATAATATTATCAAATTTCCCTCTTAGTTCATCACTTATATCATGGCTAATCATTATTATCGTTAATTCTTTATTTCCTAACAGCATTTCTACTAAACTTTTTGCTGATTCTTTGTCTAAAAGCTGATGTTCCCTCGTCAATTAATAGTATTTTTTTACCATTGAACAACGCTCTAGCTATAGCCAATCTCTGGCGTTGCCCTCCTGAAAGATTTTTCCCCACGAACCTCTACTTCTGAATATAAGAAGTCCTTCTGAGTTAAGCCCACTTTTTCTAAATATTTAGCTACTTCACTATCCTCAGCTACTTCTCCCATAGTAATATTATCTTTGATAGTACCTGAAAACACAAAAATTTTTCTTGTTGAATTATAGTCAGTTTTTTTCTAGTATTTGTTTGGTAGATAATTTTTTTCAAATCAACACTACAATACGCTATACTACCTTCATAATTTCTTAGTTGACCTGTAAGAATTTTTAAATAATGTTGATTTTTCCTACTCCACTATCTCCGCTTATTAAATATTTATTCCCTTCTTTTTATATCAAGGTTCAAATTATTTAAGATTTCTTTGTCACCATAACTGAAATATAAGTTTTTTTAATTTTTAAATAATGTTTCTCTTAAAGAATATTCAACAGGTGAGTGAGTATCCTTATTATTTAACATGAATTCATCATGCTTAGAGAAAAATAGGTTTTACCCCTTTAATAAATGCTATTCTATAACCAACTTGGCTCATACCATCAAATACAAGATTAGCAAACATTCCTACAGCTGCAACTGCACCGATTTCTAAATTATCTTTAACAACTAAATACCCTGTAACAAAAAAACTAATAACACTTGGAAAAAAAGACATTTAAGCCAAAGTTAAGCATGTAATAATTACTTTCCAATTTACTTTGTTTAACAAATACGTTTTTTTCAAAATTCTACTTATATTAGCTATTCTTTTTAGGAATTATTTGTAATTTATTAAGTGAGAAATATGTATCATAACCTAAAATCGTCTCTTCTAACGAAGCAACATAGTTCTCATTTTCTTTAGTAACTTCTGTTCCCATATTATGAAGTTTTTTTATTAAAAAAATTTTTTTGGAAGATAAATTAATATTCCTGTCCCTATAATAGTAATTAAAGAAATGATCCAGTGATATTTTCAATAGAGCATAAAGTGAAAATACCACTCCAGAAAGACTGTATATTATAGCAAATATATTCCTTAAACCCTTTTTCTTGAATCATTTGAATATCGTTGTTAAACCAAGATTGATAAACACCAGATGAGTTATCTTTATACTTTTCAATATCTAATTCTATAAGGTTGCTAGATAGATTATCCTTAACATCTATTCCAATATCTTGAATAAAAATCTCCTCTCTTACCTTTACTACCCTATCAATTACTATAATACCAAACCATGTAACTGATAAAAAAATAAGATGATTTCAAAGAAACTATTTAGATTTCTGTTAGTAAGTACAGTTATAGCATCTGCATTTAAAAAGTTACTTTTTCATAAGAAATAACTGTCTTAACAATATAAGAAAACAAATTAATAAGAACCTATATTTAAATTTTTAAAATATTTTTTTCATAAATACCTCCTACTTTTTAATTCCACTTAATTTAATAACACGCTATTAAGAGAAATTGTGAGAAATATATAAAATACTAATTTATATTTATACATTTATTATAGTATGAAAAAAAGATGATAACAATATAAACTTATAATTTTTCAGAAAACTTACTTTAATTGTCTTGACAAAAAAAGTCAGTATAATTGAGAGTGACTCAAAAAAATTGTGATTTCGGAGAAAGAGATTTTATCGAGTCATCTCCGAAAAAGTATATCAAATATCTAAAAAAAGCCTCCATAAGGTGAATTTATATATCAATAAACCACTACGTCTACGAGTACTCATGTAAACTTTTTTTAAAATTTGGGACTTTTGATTCACTCCCCATTACATATACCTCATCATACATTTTTCAAATTTTTCTGAATAAGATCTGTGTGAAATATGAATTAAAGTCTTATCTTTCATACTTAATAGTAATTTTTTTCGACTAAAAATATATGTATCTTTATCCAATCCTGATAATGTTTCATCTAAAACTATAACCTGTTTTTTTCCTGTAATATAGCCCTAATTAATGCTAACCTTTGTTTTTGTCCACCAGATAAATTTGATTTTTCTCTTATCGTACGTAGTATTAATCAAATCAGAAGCTTCTTTAATTTTGTCATCTAATCTAGTTTCTTTTTATTAAATTCATTATTTTATCCGCTTCTATATTTTTTTATAAAAAAAGTAAGATTGTCGATAACCTTACCTACAAATATAAAAGCTATCTTGAGGAACATAAGTTATTATTTTTCTGAATTGTGTTGTATTCATAACTATTAATATTTTTTTCCGTTTAAAAAAATATGTTACATCCCTCAAGGTTTTTTTCGTTAATAGTAATGCTAACGTCGATTTTTCCACTGCCACTATCTCCTTGAATTAAATACTTTTTACCCTTTTTCAAACCTAGCTGAAAAAAATCACTAAAAAATTTCTCTATTATTAAATTTATAACTTTCATTTCGAACTTCTATATTTTTTTAAAATCGATAATTTTATGACTATCTATATATTCAAACTTCTCTTTAGAATCTAGTTCCCTTTTTATATCTTTTTACCGATGTTATATTAGCTATAGAAGCTGTTATCAAATTAACAGGCATTACTAACTCTGCAGAAATAGTAAAAAAATAGATACTATATCTCCTACACTAGTATTTCCTAGCAGAGCTTGCCGACCTCCTATATATAAAATAGCAATAATAGTAGCGTAGAATACTAATCCTGTTAAGACATTTACAAGTGATACTAAAATATTCTTTCTATTAACAAGTTTATTTATTTTTTTATATTCATTAAGTAATTTTTTTCATAAAATATATTAGCCGAATCACTATTCTTAATAACCAATAAACCTTCTAAAAAAAATCTTCAAGTTTGTCATTATATCTAGCCTTTTTGTATAGAAATACTATTTTTGAACATTTTTTTCAAATATGCTTTTAAATAGGTTAGGAATTACAATCGGAAATAGTGATAATCCTATAACCCAAAAAAAGCTGTCGTTACATCTAATTTGAACAACGCTATTGTAGCAAAAAAATAAAATAAATCATTCCTTGATACAGAGAAAAAAATCGTATTATAATATTGATCTTTTACCATTTCAATATCATTATTTACAGTAGATAATAAATTTTTTTGCTCTTTGTATCTAGTTTATTCCTAAGTAAGCTACCCACAAGTGTTCTATGAATATTAAACCCAACTTTATTTAGATAAATAGTATCTAAAAATCTGACGTAAATATTCACATATAAGCATTAGTATTATAATTACAGATAAATATATAATTTGATTGTAGAATAATTGCTCATTTTTTTAGTAGTAAGGGCATCAACAACATATTTAATTTGGTATGAAAAAAATAAATATTAATTCCCGAGACTGCTGTAATAAGTAATAAAACTACCGTAAATAAAAAAATTTCCTCATATTTTTCCACTCCTTAGTTGAGTCCTTCTATTTAAAATTTCAGTTTTTTTATTTTTATAATATCTTTTGAAAATCTAAATACAATAAAAGGAAATCAATTGCTAATAAAAGCTAATCAATTTCTTTCTTAATATTTGATATTGTATAATAATTCAATCTATAGATTAACTTTTCACTCAACATAAAAATCTAATTAACGTTTTGTTAAATTATAGAAATTATATCAAATGAAAAAAATTGCTAGTCAATGTTTTTTTCTGAAAATTTAAGGTTGTTTTTTTAGAATTTGCTAATTACCAAAAGTAAATTTCAGTTGAAATAAAAAAACTAGAAATCAACTTAAAACTAATCATTTAACTGAAACTAAAAAAATCCATGTTTCCTATTTTTTCCATACATTAAAGTATTCCCTAAAAAGGAAGTGACACAAAAATCGTGATTTCAAAGAAACAAGATTTTTGTCGAGTCACTCCCATAACCTTCACATTTGAAATATAGGTAGTGAAGCACCTTCTTTTGTACTACTATATTTATACTAAAAAAATCAATTTTTTTATATTTCATTTTAGACCTTTTGCTTTTTTTAATACTTCCCTATTACCTTGTATTTTTCTCAGTATATATTTTTAACTGTTCACTAGTGATTTCTTCATTTCTATAGTCAATATTTTCACTAGCTAAATAGTTTAAAAAGCGTCTAATACTAACATATCCTTCTTTAGCAATAATTAAGTGATCTAGCATCTCAATCCCTATTATATCTCCTACTTCCATTAAAGTTAATCGTCGTTCTTATATCTTCAACTGAAGGTGTTGCATCTCCACTAGGATGGTTATGGATACATACTATACTTGCTGCACTATTTTTTATAGCCATTTTATATACTTCTCGTGAATGAACAATAGATGTCGATAAACCCCCTTTAAATACCTCACGCTGTTGAATAATCTTACCTTTTGTATTTATATCCAAAACTATAAATACTTCTTGTGTTAGGTTTTCCACCGATGATTTTAAATATCTAGCGATTGATTCTGGACTAGAACATTTTACATCCAACACATTAGTTGCGTATATTCTTCGCGCAAATTCAATATTTGCTAGTATATGAATTGCTTTTTCCGTTCCTATTCCTTTGTGTTTAGTTAGCTCATCAAAAGTTACATCTCTAAGTTTGGTTATTCCTCCTACATCTTTTAAAATACTATCTGCCAATTCAATTACATTTTGATTTTTAATTCCTGTTCTAAGCAAAATAGCTAGAATTTCTTTATCACTAAGTGCTGTTGCCCCGAATTTTCTAAATTTTTCTCGAGGACGATCATCTTCACAAAACTCCTTTATTGTATAACCACTTACCATAACAATCCCTCCCTTATTAATATAATTGTTAAATAACTAAGTGTAATAAATGGTACTAACGGTATTTTTAGTTCCCTTTTTAACTTTTTTTAAAAATCAATAATGAAAGTGCAAAAATCCAGCATAAACAAATGTAAATGCTAATAAATATATTCCTTCAAAAAAATATTTAAGTTTATGGCTAAAACACAATATACTTTTTATATCGCCATATCCTAAACCACCTTTTGATAGATAATATAGTATATGAAAAAGTAAAATAAGAAATAAAAAAATTAAAAAAATATCAAAAAAAGTAAAAAGTTGTTAATTAGGAGAATAATATTCAATAGTAATAGAAGAAAAAAATAATTCATCTAGTATTTGTAAATATTTTATATCTTCTATAGAAATATAAATTAATAAAATTAAAATATAAGCATGAAGTAATGTTACAAAGACAAAAATTATCTTCAAAAAAACAAAATATAAAAATAATTATACTAGCTGTAAAAAAATTCGTATAAAAAAATATCAAATGGAATTCTAGAACTGCAATAACTGCAACGTCCCTCGTTTAAATAAAAAAACTAAAAAAATAGGTATTAAATCAAAAGGTTTTAGCTGTCTTTTTGCAACTTTCACAGCTACTACGTTTAAATAAATAGTCAAGTTTATTTTTCAGTATCAACTAAACACTTAATTGAACTTGATAAAATTAAACTTACTACAAATATAAAAGGTTTAAAAATATAACTTTCCATAATAATTCTCCCTAATTAATTTCCCTTATATTATTTTTACCATATTTTTTTCATATAAAAAAACAACCCAAATAATTAATATTTGAGTTGTTTCTTTTTAATTTTAAGTTGTGATTATACTATTTTACAGGTAATACTGCTCCATTCCATTTTTTTCTTGCATGAATTTCTTAGTATCATCTGATCTTAGTGCTTCTAGAATTTTTCTTAACAACAACTTTATCTTTGTCCCTTCACGAACAACAAGGATGTTTCCGTATGGGTTATCTGCAGTTGCAGCTTCTACTAAGATTGGGTCTTTAGCAGCGTTTAATCCATTATCAACAGCGAAGTTAGCATTGATAGAAATTAAATCAGCTTCGTCATTTTCATAGTATTTAGTCATTAAAGCTGGATCATTTTCATAGCTGAATTGTAAGTGTTTAGGGTTTTCAGCGATATCATCAAAAGTAGCAGTTACTGGATCAACACCATCTTTAACTTTTACTAAACCTTTAGATGCTAATAATTTGATTACACGTCCCCATTCAGCTTTGTTGTTACTTACGTAAACTTTAGCTCCGTCTTTAAGGTCAGCTACATCTTTAACACGTTTAGAGTATAAACCGATTGGTTCTAAGTGAACAGCACCAGCGTCTTCAATTTTGTATCCATTTTTCTTTAATTGCATTTTTTTAGGAATGGTACGTGTTGGAAGTAGTTGATGTCGATTTCTTTTTCATTTAACGTTTTGTTAGGAATGTAGTAATCTTGATAAGTAACGATATCTAATTTAATACCTTCTTTTTCAAGTTGTGGTGCTACGTGCTCTAATAATACTGCGTGAGGTACGTTAGTTGCACCAATTTTTACTGTTACAGGATTGTTTGGATCTAATTTTTTTCTGCGTCAATCCCTTTCTTTTTCTTCTTTAGATGATGATGAACATCCAATTAAAACAAATCCAAGTACGAAACTTGTTACTAATAGTAGTAGTTTTTTTCATTTGAGTTTTCTCCTTTTTAAATTATTTTTATTTTTTTGTTATATTTAGTAAGTTTTTGGAAATAAAAAAACACCCCTACTCTCCTAAGAGAATAAGGGCGAAATCAACTTTCACGGTACCACCTTACTTTTTCGTAAATATACGAACTCAATCACTACTTTAAAGATACGGGTCTAGAATATATCTTAAAAATAATGTGCGTTTGTAACGTAACGCTTACGAAAAAAAGCTTGGATTAAATTAAAACTCACTTTTTTTACCATTCAAACCATTTTTCACATATAATCTGCAATGTGTGCTTTCACCTATTCACACTCTCTGTAAAAAGTTTTTTTATATGTTACTTATTCAAATATTGGTAACTATTAACTTGAGTAAATGATATCATTTATCTTTTTATTGTGTCAATACTTTTTTTGAAAAAAATTTTTCTCATCAAGAAAATAAGAAAACGATTTCTTGTATACAGTTGTTCATTTTATGTCTACAAAATATTTTTTTGAAAAATATTCTATTTTTTTATTATTTCTTAAACATTTACGATAACTATTTATTATTTTAGAGTTATTTTTCCTCTAACCACTTTGTTAATTACACTTACTGTAACATCTCTAAATTTTGGTGCTTCATACATATGGTCTGATCCTTGTATTATTTCTAATTTAGAATTTTTTTATATTTTTTTAGCAGTTGCTTTTTGAGATATTTAGGATTTATCATTTTATCATCTGTTCCTGTTATAACTAGCACTGGTTCTTTTAATTTTATCAAAATCAACATAAGTACCTTTTTGTTTATCTAAAAATGGTAGTGCCATTTGAAAAGATATAAACCCTGATTCAGGTACAAGTTTAGCATATTCTCTTTCTTTATCCTCTGGATCTTGATTATTCATACAATAATCATAAAATACATGTTTATATGGTGGCATTGATTTTTTCCAAAATCCCCATCTTAAGAAATGTTTGTAGAAACATACAATCATACTAGGATAAAATGCAAAAATACCTGCTGCTGGAGCAGTTCCCATTAAAATAAGACCTTCTACTTTTGTTTTTACACCAACTAGCTGTGCTATTAATCCCCCTAGAGAATGCCCTAGTACGATAGGCGGTTCATCTAAGCTTTCTACTAACTCAACTATGTCTTCAACATAATCATTTAAACTAACTTTTGCAACTTTTTCTTCTACTTCTTTATAAGGTAAATCGTGATAACGCAAGCTAGGAGTATGCACTCTTAAACCTAATTTCTCTAATTCTGTAGCAAACTCTCCCCATACACTTCCATCATGCCATGTTCCATGAATTAAAACTATATCTTTCATTTACTTACCTCCAACTTTATAAGTTATATATTTATTATACTCTAAATTGCACTAAATTAAAAATTTATATGTTTAACAAAAAGAATATACTTAACGTATATCCTTTTTTTGATTTTTGGAGGCTTAATTAAATTGTTTTTAACATTAAAGATACTTCTTTTTCCAATATCATCAGCATATGAAATTGCTGAAATGATTGAAACACCTTCTATTCCGGTATCCATAATAGGTTTTATTTTTATCTCTACTTATTCCACCTATTGCCACTATAGGTAAACTTCTGTCTAGTTCTCTAATCTGTTTTAAGCCAGTATATCCTATAGCTTTTCCTGCATCATCTTTTGAAATAGTAGAAAATATAGGTCCTACGCCAATGTAGTCTACTACACTTAAATTAGAAGATTTATACTCTAGTTCATCTCCAATTGATAAACCTAATATGGCATCTGGCATTTTCTCTCTTATTAATTCAACATCGCTATCTTCTTGACCTACATGAACACCATCAGCATTTAGTTTTTAAAGCAAGTTCTACATCATCATTTACAATAAAAAGGAACGTTATAACTTTTTTACATAACTTCTGAATCTCACGAGCAAGGTCTTCTTTCTCCTTACCTTCTAATGAACCCTTACCTTTTTCTCTAAATTGAAATAGTGTTATCCCTCCTGCCAAAGCTTTTTCAACTACTTCTAATAAATTTCTTCCATTACAAGTAGTTGTTCCACAAATAAAATATAGTTTCAAACTCTCTGGATTAAACATAATTTTTTTCACCTTCTTGTGTAATGAAATATCTCCATCTGTGACTTCATATAATGAATTTATAAATTCAACCTTATATGTACCTGGTAGATGACCATTTGGCCTTTTTTCAGCAAACTCACCAGCTATGTTATAAGCTAGCAATGAAGTTTCTAATGACTTAAAGACATTATCTTTATCAAGTCCAATAAAACTTGCCACAACAGCTCCTAATAGACAGCCTGTCCCTATTACTTTTGGCATCATAGAACTACCATTGTGGATAGTGATTACTTCACCAGCTACTGCAATAGCATCAACCTCGCCTGTTACAACAATAGGAATATTATATTTCTTATTAGCTAATAAAGCTAATTCACCAATATTATCAACATTAGCACTATCTACGCCTTTAGAAGCTATATCCAAACCTACTAATGAACCTATTTCTCCTGCATTTCCTCGAATAGCTGATATTTTATAGTTTTCTAATAAGTCATCTACTACTCGTTTTCTATATGCACTTGCTCCACATGCTACTGGATCTAGTACTGCTGGTACATTATATTTTTCTGCAATAATTAACGCATCACGGTACAATTGCCAATTATCATCTGTAAGTGTTCCAATATTAATTAATAGCCCACCTGCATATTTTAATGAATCTTCTAAATCATCTTTAAACTCACTCATTGCTGGTGAGGCACCTAATGCGACTAAGCCATTAGCTGTAAAGTTTTTTACAACATCATTAGTTATACAAATAACTAATGGTGCTTTTTCTTTTAATAGTTTTAAACTGCTCATATTTTTTACTCCTTATATGCTATATGATTAACTGGACCACTTCCATGACCTATTTCTGGTGAATTTTTTTATTGCTGCTGTTATAAATTTTTTTAGCAATATCTACTGAAGTAACTAAGTCATTACCTTTTTGCTAATTCTGCAGTAATTACTGCAGAAAAAAAGTACATCCTGTTCCATGTGTGTGTTTTGTATTTATTCTTTCACTTTCCCATACATGAGGCGAATCGTTTTTAGTAAACAAATAATCTTTAGCCTTACCTTCTAAATGTCCACCTTTTATAATAACAGATTTACATCCTACTTCTGTTAAAATAAATTTTCCTGCTTTGTTAACATCATCTTCTGTTACAATTTTGAATCCTACTATTTCTTCAGCTTCAGGAACATTTGGTGTGATTATTGTAGCCAAAGGTAATATTTCATTTTTCAAATGATTTCTCGCATTACTATCAATTAGTTTATCACCACTTGTCGCTACCATAACTGGATCAACTACATAGGCAATATCTTTGGATAAATACTTTTTCACAACTTCCATTATTTCTACATTTGCCAACATTCCAGTTTTTATCGCATTTGGTGTAATATCAGAAAAAACACTGTTAAGCTGAGCATCTAAAATATCTAAAGGAATATTATGTATTTTTTGTACTCCTAGAGTATTTTGTGCGACAACACTAGTTACAACAGCCATTCCATAAACACCTCTGGCTTGAAAACTTTTTAAATCAGCCATTATTCCTGCTCCTCCTGTAGGATCAGTTCCAGCTATAGTTAATGCAATATTAAGCTTAGTCATAACTTACACCTCTAATTCCCATCGTTCTTGTGTATAAGACATATTAAAGAAACGACGTTCATGTTCACAACTCTCTAAGAAATTTTTAATAAGACGCTGTTTACCTTCTTCACTCATAAATTCTGCTTCACGGTTTATTATTTTATAATACTCAGTAAGCACTACGTCAACTAAGCCGTCAGCATAAAACTCTACCCAGAATTTTTAAAGGATGATCTTCTGCTAGGTTATGATTTGCTAAAAATTTTTTTCTAGCAACCATTTTTATAAATCCATGGACACGGAGCCATTGCACTTAAAAGCTTCTGCCATTCCAAATGCAAATGCATTATAATACATATGTTTTTATATAATGGTCTGCAGAAGGATACCACTCCCCCTTTAATTATTTCTTGATAATCTCTACCAACATAATCTGCCAAATTCTTATGAGCGGCAATCTCTTCATTCAGAACAAAAATTAATTTGATCTAAAAAGAAATTTTTTTCTCATCTTTATCATTACTTTTTTTGCCAAAAGTATTGCATATATATCACTAAAATTTTCTAAATATAATGCATCAGCTTTTTAAGTAATGTTCTACAGCCTCATAAGATAAATCAGCATTAATTAATCCTTGTATAAAACCATCATTGTATATTTTATCAACGATTGGTAATGCTTTTTTTCCTCCATAATTTCAGTAATAAGTTTCATTGGTGTATTCCCCTAAGTATAATAAATTTAAATATAAAATATCCTCACTATTGACAAATAAAAAAAGCCCTCTTACTAACGCAAGAGAACAATGAAAATTTATTACAAATAAAATATTATTCTTTATAGAATAACCCTATTTATATCTATTCACATTTCCTACGCTAG
>BNJU01000848.1_pt1 | contig 88144 bp, 105 predicted proteins | sample 8539281 | NCBI WGS metagenome assembly BNJU01 (sample SAMD00202456, study PRJDB9452) | human saliva metagenome | isolation source: human saliva | place: Japan
CCAGTGATCTGGAGGACATCGCAGTTCCGCCGAAAAAGTGCGTCCCCGATCACGGCTGTCCGAAGCACAGGCCTCGATCTACCGGCTCGCGAGCCTCCCGCTTGCCTGCTGTCAACTCCGTCCATCGCGCACCCGCGGTCATCGCCTGGCCAGTGCGTGGGAGTCAACACGCAGGCCGCATCCCTCCTCTGGTGCGTGCCTGGCCGCGCCAGCGCCGGAGTGCCGTCGGCCGCCACCATCTGCCGATACTTCGGTCGATCGGAGGGCCAACACCATCAGGTGACCGGCCTCCCGGAGTTCTCGCTCAGAGCCGTCGCCCTGCTCACTTTCGACCCTCGGCGGCGGCGCCGCCGGCGGGGCGAAGCCCGCGGCTCGGCGTCTCCTCGTGGCAGTCGGCGAACCAGACCTCGGCGACCGTGGCGTCGCACCAGCGCGCTGAGCCGGGAAACGTGGCACTTCCATGAGTCTGTTGCTCCTGACCAGGTGGCGTCGTCGTCGAGCGTCAGTGGCACCCTCCGAGACGGACCGCGCCGGCGTATCTCCGGCCTTGCCAGCCTTTGTCAGCCTCTCCGGCCTCGTCAGCTCTCTCCGGTCGTGGCCTTCCTCGGCCTTGTCCTCGTCGGCGACAGCCTCTCATGGCCTTCTGAGCGTGCAGACCATGCGTCCTCCACGGATCTCCTTGCGAGCAACCGGGCTCCAGCACCAGGAGATGACCGCCATGGGGCGTTGTCGCCCTGCGGGGGTCGTCTTGATGATGGGTGAACCGCCCTCGCGCCCTCGAACCTGTGAGCCTCGAAGCAGGCGGTAGACGGCGTACTTGTCGTCACCTTCTTCCAGCACGGTACGGCGGCGTGCGAGGTCACCGCCTTGCCCTGGTGATGAGCTTCTCGACGTCGACGCGGGCGACGAGCGCGAGCCTGTGGTCTTGATCGACTCGTGAACGATGAGCTGCGTGGCCAGATTACGAGCGGTGACGCTCAGCGAGCGCTGCCGCCCGACGGGGACCCTTAGTGGGCGAGGCATGGTTGTCTCCTGGGTGAATAACGAGCCGGCTCGAGGCCTGGGTCTCTGTCGCTGAACGTGGGGTTGGCGTAGTCGTCGTCCGGCACGTAGTCGACCAGAGTCTCGAGGAGAGCCCAGCTCGGCCAGCTTTGTCCTTGATCTCGGAGATGGACTTGGCGCCGAGTTACGGATGTCGAGCGGGTCGGCCTCGCTGCGCGAGACGAGCTCACTGACGGTGTGGATGCCCCGCGCTTGAGGGCGTTGGAGGAGCGGGCCTGCAGGTCCAGCCTGTCGACCGCGAGGCCAGGTCCTGCTGGAAGGCCCTGTCGATCGGCGAGGGGACCCCGATGCCCTCGGCCTCTGACGTTGAGCTCACAGGGCCAGGCCGAAGAGCTCCACGAGGCGTCTTACCGGCGGAGGCCAGGGCGTCACGCGGGTGATGGAGACTTTGGTCTCGACGTCGACGATGAGACGGTCGAAGTCGGTGCGCGCTGCTCCACGGGTGGCCTCGACGGAGTAGGAGACCTTCTTGACCGGCGAGTAGATCGAGTCCACCGGGATGCGGGAGATCCTGGGGGTCCTTGTTCTGGTTGGCGGAGACGTAGCGCGGCCGCGCTCGACCGTCAGCTCGATTCTCAGTTGTGCCCTCTCGTTGAGAGTGGCGATGACCAGACGGGGTTCAGATCCGACGCCGGCCGGCGGGTGATGTCACCGGCGGTGACCTCGCTCGACCGGACTTGCGAGGTACATGACGACCGGCTCGTCGTTCTCGGAGTGACAGGACGATCTCTTGATGTTGAGGATGATCTTTGAGGCGATCCTCTGACCCCGGGGATCGTGTGAACTCGTGGGGCACCCCGTCAATGCGGACGTTGGTCACGGCTGCCCCCGGGATGGAGGACAGCAGCGTGCGGCGCAGGAGCGTCGAGCGTAACCGAAGCTGGCTCGAGGGCTCGAGCACGAAGCGCGAGCGGCGGTCCTCGACCACGACCTCCTCGGTGAGCGTGGGTCGCTGTGCAATGAGCACTGGTTTTTTCGTCGCGGCGCCTGCCATATGACGCCTCATCGCGGTGGAGCAGCGCCCGACCGGGCCGGCCCTCCGCGTCCGCCGTGGGGCGGAACGTGGTGAGACGACGACGCAGCACCGGCTGCCGTCGTCTAAAGCTCTGAGGACGACGGCGCTTGGGCGGGCGGCAGCCGTTGAGGCCTGGGGGTGACGCTCGATCGAACTGACCTCGAGGCCGGCGGCCTGGAGAGCGGATCGCGGTCCGCGGCCGAGCTGACCCTCGACGAAGACGTCACCTTCTTTCATGCCAGTCTCCTGGGCGCGGGCGGCGGCCCGGCGGCGAGCTGGGCGGCGACAGTCGACTTGCGCGAGCCCCTGAAGCCGACTCTGGCCGGAGGAGCATCAGGGCGATGACGGCGCCCGTGCGGGTCCGTCAGCGAGACGATGGTGCTTTGGCTGTGGACTTTGGATGGTAAAGCGGACCGTGGGTAACGTTCTTGCGGTCCTTGCGGCGCGTCTTGCAGCGCGGCGGCGCGGGTCTGGGAGGCATTCTTCCTTCTTCGGTGTGAGAGTCGTCACTGCGCCCTGCGCTGGGCGGCGCGAGCTGCTTACTCGGCTCTCTGCTCGGGCCACGTGCGCTTGGGCCCTTCGGTACGCGCGTTGGTCTTGGTGCGCTGACCATGCACCGGCAGGTGGCGGCGGTGGCGCAGGCCCTGGTAGCAGCCGATCTCGATCTTGCGGGCGGATATCCGCCTCGAACCTCACGACGCAGGTCACCCTCAACCCGGTAGTTGCCGTCGATGTGGGTGCGGAGCTGACCAGCTCCCCTCCTCGTGTGAGGTCTGACGCGGGTGTCGGGGCTGACGCCCGTCAGCTTCAGGGCCCCGGGTCCGCGCGGGTGCGTCCGATCCCGAAGATGGTAGGTGAGTGCGATCTCGACTCGCTTCTCGCGAGGCAGGTCGACACTCGAAATGTGCTCACGGTGTGGTTCTCCTGTGCTCCCGGAGGTCGTCACCCATCTCCCCCACCGCCTGGTGGCCCCTGGCCCCGAGAACTCGGGGTTGCGGACTCGCGGTGCGGGTGCGCTGGGATGGGTGCTGGAAAGGCCGTCCAGCTGTCTGGGCGGCTGCCGGCGACCCGAGACCCGCCCTGACGCTGCTTGTGCTGCGGGTTCGCAGATGACCATGACGCGGCCGTGGCGACGAATCACCTTTCGCAGCTGTCACAGATCTTCTTGACGCTCGGCTTTGACCTTCATGATGTTCCTCCGCCGGCTCTGAGAGCCGACATGTCACTTGTACCGTGCAGACGATTCGGCCGCGGGACAGGTCGTAGGGGCTCAGCTCACGACCACCCGGTCCTCGGGAGGATGTGATGTAGTGCCGCATCTTTTCCGGAGATGCGCGAGCACGACGTGCCCGTTGCTCAGCTCCACCCGGAACATCGCGTTCGGAAAGGGCCTCGACGACCGATCCCTCGACCTCGATGACTCCGTCCTTCTTAGCCATGTTCTCCATCGGTGCTTTCTCGCTCGAGTTCACCCCGACGACGTCGCCGCCGGGCAGCCGCGGTCGCCGTTGCGCAGGCCCACCGCGGGCGGGTCCCTCGCCAGGGTCGCGAATGCGGCATGAGGGCATGCGTGTCGACGGACGCGCGTCCAGCGGATAACTTTTTACGGCAGACGGTCCGGCTCCACCATGCCAGATGGCGCGATCACGCGGTGTTTCCTGACACACCGTAGGCGCTGCGTCGTCGAGACGCACCCGCAGCAGTTCCCGCATCAGCTGACTCAGCCCAGCGCCGCTCGATGTCCGAGAATAGGCCCTCGGCTCCGCCGGTCGGGCGTGGTGAGGACCCAGAACCGCCGGGGACGATGGCTACGGTGTGCTCCCACTGGCGGCGTGGAGCCGTCTCGGTGACGACGGTCCAGCTGTCGTCGGAGTTCGCGGGTGGCCGGGCTGCCGGCGGTGAGCATGGCCTCGATGGCCAGCACCATGCCGGGGCGCAGCTCGGGGGCCGCGCCGTTTGATCGGAGTAGTTGAGGACGTCGAGGCCATGTGCATGCTCGTGCCGATGCCGTGGCCGACGCACCCTGGAGGATCCCCAGCTCGTGGCCTCCCGCTCGGCCACGTCCGCAAACAACGGTCTCGACGGCGTCGCCGACCGCGTTGAGGCACAGCTGGCGCCCGCGCCCTCCCCGCTGCAGCACGGGCGACGGCGGCGATGGCCTCTCACAGGGCCTGTCGGGTGGTGGTGTCCACGAGCCGGTCGGTCTCGCTTCAGGCAGTTACCGCCGACGACGGTGGTAGGCGGCGTCGCCGTGCCACTGAGTGCCGTCTCGTCGACGATGTAAGCGCTGCAGTCGAAGGTGACCAGGTCGCCGTCGGCCAGGACCCGCTCACCGGGGATGCCGTGGACGACCTCGTCGTTGACGGAGATGCACACGGTGGCCGGGTAGTCGTAGTAGCCCAGGAAGTTGGAGTGGCGCCGGCGGCCTTGATGACCCCGGCTGAGACGGCGTCGAGCTCGGCGGTGGTGATGCTGGCGCACCGCCTCGCGCAGGGCGGCGTGGATGTCGGCGACGACGAGCCCCGGCCCGGCGCATGAGGCGAACCTCGGGCGTCTTGATCTGATCTGTTCGCGTGAGAGCACGGTGCCTCCTGGTCGTGTGTGAGCGGCTGGGCCTGGGCGGTGTCTCGACTCCCCCGTCGAGACGGGACGGGCCGGAGCAAGCGCAGGCGGGTCGTCCGCTTAAGCAGACGACCCGCCGGTGAGCGTGGGCTTCAGGAGCCGGTGATGCCGCGGAGGCGAGGGCCTCCATGATGCGGCCGGTGACGACATCGATCTCGCCCATGCCGTCGACCTGGACGAGCAGGTCGCGCTCGGCGTAGAGATCGGCCAGCGGCGCGGTGGACTCGGCGTAGACCTCGAGGCGGCGGCGGATGACTGCTCGGTGTCGTCGGCCGCCCCTGCTCGCCGGCCCGCTTGAGCAGGGCGGGCGACGACGGCCTCGGCGTCGGCGGTAATCTCGACGACGACGTCGAGGGCCAGACCCGAGGCCTTCAGCATGGAGTCGAGCTCGCTGACCCGCGCGGTGGTGCGGCAGCCGTCCAGGAGGAATCCGTTCCGCAGTCGGCCTGGGCGATGCGGTCGGCGACCATGGCGTTGGTGATGAGCGTCGGACGTACTCGCCCTTGTCCATGTAGGCCTTTGGCCTGGGTGCCGGGAGTTTCGGTGGCGCCGGCGACGCTGGCGCGAAGATGTCTCCGGTGGAGATGGCCGGGATGCCCAGGCGCTCGGCGATCCGGGCGGCCTGGGTGCCCTTACCCGCTCCGGGGGGACCGAGAAGAACCATGCGTGCGCTCGCGACAAGAACCCTTCGTAGTGACGCTGCTGCAGCTGGGAGTTGACTTCTTGACGGTCTGGAGAGGCCCACACCCACCATGCATGAGGATAGTGGTTCCACTGAAGGGCAGGTGCTGGACAGGCCAGCCAGATGACGGCGAGCGTCGATGAGGGCGAGGACCACCAGGTAGATGAGCCCGCCGTCGATGCGGTTGATGACGTAGGACAGTAGCGCACGGTGGGCTCGCCGGCGCGGATGCCGGGATGAAGCCGTAGTGCTCATGTTGTCCGCGATCTCCTCGGCGTCGAAGGTGATGGCCGTGTAGAAGAAGGCGAAGAACAGGATGAGGACGCCGTAGGCGGTCAGGTAGATCGGGCTCGTCTGCTGCAGGTTCGTCAGGATCCACTGCAACCACTTGCTCGCCTGATTGCCGAAGCCGGCGATGAGCTGGAGCATGGCCAGGATCGAGGAGGCGAAGATGACGGGATGACGCTGGCGGTGTTGATCTTCGACCGGACGTAGGTGGTCGATCCGCCGTGCACTGGCGCCGCCCGATCATCCGCTTAGCGTACTGCACGGGAATGCGCCGCTGGGCCTGCTCGATGTACACGACCGCGAGGGTGGCCAGGAGGACGACGGCCACGATGATGGCGAAGTTGGCTGCCCTGTTGCTGCCTCCGGCGATGGAGAACATGTTGAGGAACTGAAATACGATGGAGGTGAAGATGAGCAGTGACATGCCGTTACCGATGCCGCGTCTCGGTGATGAGCTCACCCAGCCACATGATGAGGCCGGTGCCGGCGGTCATGCGTGATGATGATGAGCAGCGGAGTGACGATCGAGTCGCCGGGTGACACGTCCTGGGCGCGAGCGCATCCCTGGAAGAGCTGGCCGCTCTTGGCCGTGGCCACGATGGTGCTGGACTGAGCAGCCCCAGGCCGATGGTGAGGTAGCGGGTGTACTCGAGGAGCTTGGCGGTGCCCGCCTGCCCTCTCATGGAGCTCCTCAGCGGGGGATGACGATCCGCAGGAGCTGGATGATGATGGAGGCTGTGATGTAGGGCGATGCCCAGCGCGAAGACGCTCAGCTGGAGCAGCGCACCACCGGAGAAGACGTTGACCAGGCTGAGGAGGTTCTGCCCTGCCGGCCTCCCCGATGCAGTACTTCTGGCGTTGGCCAGGTTGACGCCGGGCGCCGGCAGGATCGACCTGAGCCGGGAACAGGGCCAGTGATGCCGAGGGTGAAGAGCAGCTTCGCCCTGAGGTCTGGCGTTCTGAACGCCTGAGTGAAACGCGCTGAGCACTCGATCTCCTGTGGACTCGGTGGGGTCTCGGCCTTGCGGGCAGCAAGGCGGAGCGCAGGGAACTGCCTCGGCCCAGACTCACCCTCGCCGAGCTCGCCACCTGGGCGCTGAGACGGGGTCTGCAACGTGGCTGAGGTGCGGGTTTTCTCACGTCTCGTCCCGGTACGGTAGTCCGGGGTGATCCAAGCACCCTCGCCGCCGACGCAAGAGCGTCTTGCTGCGCGCCGGCTCGAGCGGATCTCGGCGGCCCAGGACTCCTGGACCGCCGGGGTCTGTGATGTCGCTACCCGTCAGGCCGCGCCGTCGGTGTCACCTGTGCCGGGCTCGGCCCGACGACGTTCAGCGCCGTGGCGATGGAGCCGCCGGCAGCCTCGATCTTCTCCTCGGCGGAGCCGGACCAGGCGTCGACCGTGAGCGTCAGGCCACGGTGATCGTCGCCGCCGCCGAGGACCTTGACGAGCTGGTTCTGCGAACCGCGCCCTGGCGACGAGATCCTCCACGGTCACCGTGCCGCCCCGGGGAACAGCTCGGCGATGCGGCCGACGTTCGACAGGCTGGAACTCGACCCGGTTGGGGTTGCGGAAGCCGCGCAGCTTGGGAAGACGCACGTGCAGCGGCATCTGGCCACCCTCGAAACCGGGACGGACCTAGTAACGAGCCTTGGTGCCCTTGGTACCGCGACCGGCGGTCTTACCCTGACGCCTCGCACCGACGACCACGCGGTCTTGGCCTTCTGGCGCCGGGGGCGGGACGCAGGTGGCAGCGACGACGCGCACCTTCTCCTCCTGCGTGCTCTCGGTGTCAGCCATCTCAGGCCTCCTCAACGGTGACCAGGTGGTGCACCGTGGCAATCCAGGCCGCGCACGCTGGGGCCGTCCTCGCGCACGACGGACTGGCGGATCTTGCGCAGACCCAGGGTCTTGAGGGACCTGCGCTGGCGGTGGGTGCCCTGATGCCAGAGCGGACCTGAGTGACCTTGAGCTGCTTGGTCATGCTCTTCGATGCGGACCTCAGCCATCACGCACCCACCCTTCAGCGGCCTCTCGGCCTCCTGCTTCGTAGCCTGAGCGCGCTTGTCGGCCTCACTCGGCGCGGGCCCGCAGCATGGACTGCGGGCGACGTCCTCCAGCGGCAGGCCACGGCGGGCGCAACGGGCCTCCGGCTGCCTGAGCTGCTTTGAGGGCGTCCACCGTGGCGTGCACGATGCTGATCGCGTGGAGGAGCCCAGCGACTTGGACAGGATGTCGTGGACACCGGCGCAGTCCAGCACGCGCGCACCGGGCCACCGGCGATAACACCGGTACCGGGGACGCCGGGCGCAGGGAGGACGACTCCGGCGAGTCCTCACCCTGGACCAGGTGCGGGATGGTGCGGCGGATCATCGGGACGTGGAAAGTTCTTCTTCGCGATCTCGACGGTCGGCGATGGCGGCGGAACTTCTTCGCCTGCCGTAGCCCGCCGAGTGCCCTCACCGTCACCGACAACCACGGTGAAGGTGAGCGGCAGCCGCCCCCGACGACCTTGGACACGCGGTTGATGGTGACGACGCCTCGATGTACTAGTCGTCGTTGCCGCGACCACGTCGCGGCGGTCGTTGGTTGCGCGGCAGTCGCGGCCGCCCGCGGCGCGCTCGTCGTTCTCGCGCTGGGCCGAGCCGTCGTGACGACCGACGGACCTGTCTCGCTCGCGTGCAGCCATCAGATGCCTCTCGCTTTCTCGTCGTCTTAGTGCTCACAGCTTCAGGCTGTCCTGCAGGGCGTCTTCGGCGACAGCCGCGACACGGCCGTGGCATTTGTTGCCGCCGCGGTCGAACACGACTGCCTCGATGCCCAGCGCCTTGGCGCGCTCGGGCGATGAGCTCGCCGACCTTGTGGGGCGGGCGCCCACCCAGGCCCTCGACGCCCTTGGCGGCCTCCTCCAGGGTGGAGGCGGCGACAGGGTGTGCCGATGGTGCTCGTCCACGACCTGAGCCACCATGGCGGTTGACCGGGTGACCACCAGGCGGGGACGCTCGGGCGTGCCGGAGATGTGCTTGCGCACGCGCTGGTGACGGATCTTGCGGGCGATGGCGCGGTGTGCCTGCCCCTCTTGGATCGAGTGTAGCCGCGGTCACTTACCAGCCTTTCCGACCTTGCAGGCGCACGTTTCTCGCCGGCGTAGCGCACGCCCTTGCCCTTGTAGGCTCCGGCGGACGGATCTTACGGATGTTCGCCGCGACCTCGCCGACCTGCTCCTCGGGAAGATACCGGACGCAGTGATCTTCAGTGCTGTCGACCGTGAAGGTGATGCCTCGGGGCTCAACGGTCACGGTGTGGAGAAGCCGAGGGAGAGCCTCGATGCCCCTGGCCCTTGGCGGCGACGCGGTAACCGGTGCCGACGATCTCGAGCTGCTGAGTAGCCCCTCGGTGACGCCGATCACCATGTTGTTGATGAGGGTGCGCGACAGTCCTGTGGAGCGAGCGCGGGCGGCGCTCGTCGTCGGGGCGCGTAACCAGGATGGAGCCGTCCTCCTGGCGAGTGACGCTCAGGGCTCGCTGATCGTGCGTGGACAGGGTGCCCCTTGGGGCCCTTTTGACCGTCACAAGTCCTGCCGTCGATGGTGACGTCCACTCCGGCAGTGAACCGGAACGGGAGCCCGTCCAACACGAGAGCATGGTTTTCCTCCGTTCCTTCTCTTTACCAGACGTAGGGCGAGGACTCGCCGCCCACGCCACGCGACTCGGCTCTGCTTGTCGGTCAGGAGGCCGGAGGAGGTGGACAGGATTGCCACTCCCAGGCCGCCGAGGACCTTGGGCAGGTTGGTGGACTTGGCGTAGACGCGCAGGCCGGGCTTGAGATCCGGCGCAGGCCCCTGGATGGCCCGCTGGCGGTTGGCTCGTACTTGAGGCTCAGCGTGAGCGTCTTGCCGACCTCGGCGTCCGTGACCGTAGCCGGCGATGTAGCCCTCGGCCTTGAGCATCTCAGCGATGTTCACTGAGCTTGCTCGACGGCATCGACACGGTGTCGTCGGTAGGCGCTGTTTGCGTTGCGCAGACGGGTCAGCATGTCTGCGATGGGGTCCGTCACTGTCGCGAGTGGGCCTTGGCCCTTCCTCGTCGTGGTTTCCTCAGCGGACCTGCGACGTAAGTTCTTACCAGCTGGACTTGCTCACGCCCGGGAGCTCGCCGCGAGCGGGCCATCTCATCGCAGGCAGATACGGCACAGGCCGAACTTGCGGTAGATCAGTGCGGGACGAGCGCAGCGCAGCGCGTGTAGGCACGGACACCGAACTTGGGCTTGCGGTTCGCCTCTCAATCAGTGCGGTCTCGCCATCTCACTTCTCCTTCGAAGGGAAGCCGAGCTGCTGAGCAGCGAGCGGGCCTCCTCATCGGTCTTGGCCGTGGTCACCACGGTGATGTCCATGCCGTGGACGCGGTCGATCTGGTCCCGGTCGATCCGTGGAAGACAGCCTGCTCGGTCAGACCGAAGGTAGTAGTTGCCGTCTCGTCGAACTGCTTTGAGCTCAGACCCCGGAAGTCGCGGATACGGGGAAGGAGATCGAGACCAGGCGGTCCAGGAACTCCCATAGCGTGCCGCCGCGCAGCGTGGAGTGCGCTGATCGGCATGCCCTCGCGCAGCTTGAACTGCGCGATGGACTTGCGGGCCCGGGTCACCTGCGGCTTCTGGCCAGTGATGGCGGCGAGGTCGCGCACAGCGCCTCGATCATCTTGAGTCGTGGCGGCCTCGCCCACACCCATGTTGACGACGACCTTGACGACACGTTTTCGACCTCCATCACGTTGCCGTGCTGGAACTCCTTGAGCAGGGCGGGGCGCACCCTCGGTGTACTTCGTGCTCTGAGACGGGGGTGGTCCTCAGCCATGGTCACGGTCCTCCTGCCTTCTTGGCGTAACGCACGCGGACGGTGCGCGCTTGCGGTCGTCGGGACGCACGCCCTCGACGCGGAAGCCCACGCGGGTGCGCTTCTTGGTCTTGGGGTCGACGAGCATGACGTTGGAGGCGTGATGGCGCTCAACGGTCTCGAGTGCCCGCGCGGGGCGCCTCTGCCGGGACTGCCCCACCTTGCGTGCTTGGTCACGCGCTGGACGCCCTCGACGATGACACGGTCTAAAGTCTCTTGAGGACCTCCAGAACGCGGCCGGTCTTGCCCTTGTCCTTACCGGCGATGACGATGACCTGGTCGCCCTTCTTGATGCGTGCCATGTTCAGATCACCTCCGGGGCGAGCGAGACGATGCGCATGAACTTTTCTCGCGAAGCTTCACGGGCCGACAGATGGCGAGCAGGCGCGGCTCCCCATCGTTCTTGAGGATGACGGCGGCGTTCTCGTCGAAGCGGATGGGCGAGCCGTCGGGACGACGACGCTCCTTGCGGGCACGCACGACGACGGCCTTGACGACCTCGCCCTCTTCACGTTGCCGCCGGAATGGCGTCCTTGACGGTGGCGACGATCAGTGTCGCCGATACCGCATAGCGCCGACCCGATCCACCGAGAACACGGATGCAAAGGATCTCCTTGGCACCGGTGTTGTCGGCGACCTTCAGTCGCGACTCCTGCTGGATCATTGAGTGTTCTCCTGTCGTCGAGCCGGTTCTCAGGAAAGCCCCTGAGCCCGGCCGAACGTTCTTCTGGTCTTGCACACGTCTCCCCGGCCACAGGCCGCAACGAGGCTGACCAGGGATAGGGATTCCCGCGATACGCCGCCCGACACGATACAGGCGCAGACCGCACGAGGTCTCTTCGCTGGCGCACCGAGGGCGCGCGCACCCGTGCTTTCTAGTCCAGCCGCCGCATCACGCGGAACCCGAGATGGCAGCCCGCCCTGTGCCTTTGCTCACCGGCTTTTCCCGCCTCCGACGCCGACGCTCGAAGTACCCGGTCGGCCCATCGACCCCGGCCGACGACGTACCTGCTCGCCGAGGACTGCGTTGTCCTCCAAACGACTGAGGCGCGACCGTCGTCCCGGGTGGAGGTCGGGACGTCCCCGTCGCAAACCACAGTCCCCGATCCGCCTGCCTGGCTGTCGGCCGTGACTGATAGGACCCGCCGTCATCACGCCGACGCCGCAGCTCCCGTGATCGCTGCGGCGTCGACTGCCTCGACCGAGTCGAGGCGGCGTTCAGATAGAGGTCACTGGCGCGCCTCGAGGATCTCCAGGAGGCGGAAGTGCTTGGTGGCGCTCAGCGGGCGGGTCTCTGCTGGAGACGAGATCGCCGACACCGGCCTCGTTGTTCCGTCGTCGACCTTAACCTTCTTGGAGCGACGGAGGACCTGCCGTGCAAGGAGGTCGCAGCGCTCGATCGAGGACGACGACCGTCTGTCCATCTGGTCGAGACGACGGAGAGCCGCGACGCACCTTGCGCTGGGGCGCTCGGGTGGACCGCCTCGACGTTCTCAGTGCTGGTCTGCTCGCTCACTTGGACTCTCCGTAGCTCGGGCGGTGCGAATGCCGAGCCACGCTCAGCACGATCGTGTAGATGCGGGCGATGTCGCGACGCACAGCCTAGAGACGTCCGTGGTCCTCGAGCTGGCCGGTCGCCGAGGCGAACCGGAGGCTGATCAGCTCGCTTTTGTCTGAGAGCCCCTCGGAGAGGCGCTCGTTGCCATGCCGTCGAGGTCGGCGGGGTCAGGCCTCGGGAACCGATTGCCATCAGACGTCACCACCCCTCACGAGTCACGAAACGGGTCTTCATCGGAAGCTTGGCGCAGTGCGGCGCATGGCCTCGCGGGCGAGGGTCTCGTCGACACCGCCGAGCTCGGAACAGGATGCGTCCGGGCTTGACGTTGGCGATCCACCACTCGGGTGCACTTTACCGAACCCTGCGGGTCTCGGCGGCTTCTTGAGGTCCGGTCCGAAGATGTTGATCCGACACCTTGCCGCCACGCGCAGTGGCGGGTCATGGCGATACGGGCCGCCTCGATCTGGCGGTCGGCGATGCAGGCGACTCGAGGGCCTGGATGCCGTACTCACCGAAGGCGATCTGGTTGCCGCCCTTGAAAGGCTCGTGCAGTGGGCGGTGCTGCTTGCGTGAACTTGGTCCGGCGGGGGATGAGCACGGCTCAGGCCTCGTTCCCCTGGTCTGCGGCAGCGGTCCCGGCGGCCGGCGTTCGCTCGGCTGCCTGCTGCTGCTCGGTGTTCTGACGCGAACCGCGCTCACCGCGGTCGCCACGACGGCCGCCGCGGCGCTCGCCCCGGCCCCGGCCACGGGAGCCGGACTCGGCCTGCTGGCGGGCAGAACTCGCGCTCGGTGATGTCGCCTAGCAGATCCACACCCTGACGCCAGGAGGCGGCTATAGCGGTCTGGGCCTCGTGAAGCCGTAGTCGATGTTCGCGCGCAGGTGTGCAGCGCACGCGCCTCGCGGTGAACTCGCTGCGGCTCATCTCGGCGCCGCCCAGGCGACCGGAGCACTGCACCCGGATGCCCTTGGCGCCGGCACGCATCGCGGACTGCATGCCCTGCGCATGGCGCGACGGAAGGACACGCGAGGCGAGCTGCTCAGCGACGTCCCTGGGCGACCAGCTAGGCGTCCAGGTCGGGGCTCTTGACCTCGAGGATGTTGAGCTGACTGCTTGCCGGTCAGCTCGAGCTGACCGCGCAGGCGCTCGGCCTCGGCCCCACGGCGACCGATGACGATACCGGGACGGGCGGTGTGCAGGTCGACACGCACGCGGTCACGGGTGCGCTTCGATGTCGACCCTTGGAGATACCGCCTCGCTCCATGCCGTCCTCTGGCGAGGCGGCGGATTCGACATCCTCCTCCACGAAGTCGCGGTAACGCTGACCGGAGCCAGGTGGAGTCGGCAGAACCAGCGCGAACGGTGGTCCGTGGTGATGCCCAGGCGAACCCGGTCGGGTTGACCTTCTGCCCCATCACCGGGCCCCTTCGCTTGCGGCGTCGGACCTTGTCCCTCGACGATGACGGTGATGTGGCTGGTCCGCTTTGAGGATCCTGCTGGCCCGGCCCTGCGCACGGGGACGGAACCGCTTCAGGGTGGGACCCTCGTCGGCGAACGCCCGATGATGAACAGGTCGTCTCGTCGAAACGCTCACCGTCACGCTCAGCCTTGAACCGGGCGTTGGCGATTGCGGACCGAGGACCGCGCACCGGCACCGCAGCGGCCTGCAGGGCGAATCGAGCACGTTGACGGCCTCGACGGCGCGCCTTGCCGCGGACGACGTCCACGACCCGGCGCGCTCTTCATCGGCGTGCAGCGCACGTACTGGCCTGCGCCTTGGCTTCCCATGTTCTCTGCCTCTCAAACCTTTCCGACGTCCGTCAGCGACGCGACCTGCGGTCGTCCTGACGTGCCCGCGCGAAGGTGCGGGTCGAGCTGAACTCACCGAGCTTCGTGGCCCACCATGGACTCGGTAACGAAGACCGGCACGTGCTTACGACCGTCGTGGACGGCGAAGGTGTGCCCCAGGAAGTCCGGCGTGATGACCGAACGGCGGGACCAGGTCTTAATCGACGTTCTTGGTGCCCTTCCGTTCTGAGCGTCCACCTTCGAGGAGGTGGTCGTCGACGAAGGACCCTCTTCAGACTACGCGGCATGATTCAGGCTCCATCAGCGCTTCTTGCCGGTCCGACGACGACGCACGATGAGGCGGTCGCTGGACTTGTTGGGACGGCGGGTGCGGCCCTCGGGCTTCGCCTCACGGCGAGACGGGGTGACGACCACCGAGACGGTCTTGCCTCACCACCACCGTGCGGGTGGTCCACCGGGTTCATGACGACACCGGGTGGACGGCTCGGCGCACGCCCTTCCAGCGCATACGGCCGGCCTTGCCCCAGTTGATGTTGGACTGCTCGGCGTTGCCGACCTCACCGATGGTGGCGCGGCAGCCGGCCTCCACGTTGCAGAATCGCCGAGGGCATGCGCAGCTGCGCGTACTTGCCCTCCCGGCGACCAGCTGGACGGAGTGCCGGCGCTGCGAGCGATCTTGGCCCCGCCACCGGGACGCAGCTCGACCGCGTGGACGACCGTACCGGTGGGGATGTACGCAGCTGCAGGTTGTTGCCGGGCTTGATGTCGGCGCTGGGGCCGGCCTCGACGACGTCGCCCTGACGGAGCTTGTTCGGGGGCGATGATGTAGCGCTTCTCGCCGTCCAGTGTAGTGGAGCAGGGCGATGCGCGCGGTGCGGTTGGGGTCGTACTCGATGTGAGCGACTCGCGGGCACGCCGTCCTTGTCGTGACGACGGAAGTCGATGAGACGGTAGGCGCGGTAGGCCACCACCCTTGTGGCGGGTGGTGATACGCCGGAGGAGTTGCGTCCACCGGACTTGCTCAGCGGGCGCACCAGCGACTTCTCGGGCGTGCTGCGCGTGATCTCCACGAAGTCGGCCACGGAGGAGCCGCGACGACCCAGGGTCGTGGGCTTGTACCTGGATTCCCCATATCGATCCTTTACCTCCGTGGCGCACTAGGCCACATCACCGAAGATGTCGATGGTCCCCTCGCGAGGGTGACGATCGCACGGCGGGTGTCCTTGGACTTGCCGATCCCGGTACGGGTGCGGTGCGTCTTGCCCTTGCGGTTGATGGTGTTCACCGAGGAGACCTTGACATCGAAGATGGCCTCGACGGCCTGCTTGATCTCGGTCTTGTTGGATCCCGGCGCCACAATGAACGTGACTGGCCACGGTCCATGCAGGCGTAGGACTTCTCGGAGACCACCGGCGCGATGATGACGTCGCGGGGTTCTTGGACTCTCGAGGCTCACTGGACTCCTCCTCACCCTTGCCCAGGAACGCGTCCAGGCCAGAGGCGTGAAGACGACGTCGTCGGACTTCAGGACGTCGTAGGTGTTGAGCTGGTCGGCCCACAGGACGTGCGCCTCGGGGGCGTTGCGCAGGCTGAGCCTGGACAGGTCGTCCTGACGGTCCACGATCACCAGGGCCTTGCGGTCGGTGAGGTTGCGCAGCGCGACCAGGGCGTTCTTGGTGGAGGCACCGTGGTGGTGACGAACTCGGTGATGACGTGGACGCGGCCGTTGCGGGCGCGGTCGGACAGGGCGCTGCGCAGGGCGGCGGCCTTCATCTTCTTGGGGGTCCGCTGGGTGTAGTCGCGCGGCTGCGGGCCGTGGACGGTGCCACCGCCGACGAACTGCAGGGGCGCGGGTCGAGTCCTGGCGGGCGCGGCCGGTGCCCTTCTGGCGGTAGGGCTTGCGGCCACCGCCACGGACGTCGCCGCGGGTCTTGGTGGCGTGGGTGCCCTGGCGGGCCGCGGCCAGCTGGCCGACGACCACCTGGGTGCATGAGGCGGAATGTTGAGCGGGCGTCGAAGACCTCAGCGGGCAGCCTCGACGCTGCCGGTCTTCTTGCCCGCGGGCAGTCGACGACGTCGACAGTGAGTGCCCTCAGTCATGGTCTCAGGCTCCCTTCACGGCGGTGCGGACGACGACGACCGAGCCCTGGGGCTGGGGATCGCGCCGTTGACGAGCAGAACGCCCTTGTCAACGTCGATGCCGCGGATCTTGGGTGTTCTGGACGGTGCGGCGCGCGTGGCCCATACGACCGGCCATGCGCAGGCCCTTGAAGATGCGCCGGGGGTGGCGCAGGCGCCGATGGAGCCCGGCTTGCGGTGGTTGCGGTGAGCACCGTGGAGGCGCCCACACCGGCGAAGCCGTGGCGCTTCATGACACCGGCGAACCCCTTACCCTTGGAGGTTCCGGTGACGTCGACCAGCTGGCCGACCTCGAAGGTGTCAGCGGCCAGCTCCCTGGCCGGGGTGAACTCCGACGCCAGGGAGGTGCGAATCTCCGCCACGTGGCGGCGGGGCTCGACCCCGGCCTTGGCGAAGTGGCCGGCGAGCGGCTTGGTGACCTTGCGTGGCGTCGATGTCGCCGAAGGCGAGCTGAACGGCCTCGCAGCCATCGGTCTCGATGGTGCGGACCTGGGTCACGACGTTGGTGTCGACCCGGACGACGGTCACGGGGCGCAGGACCCGTTCTCGTCCCAGATCTGCGTCATGCCGAGCTTGGTGCGAGCAGCGCCTGGCAGGCGCGGCGGCAGCCGGCGTGTTAAGCGTTGTCATGGCAGTCCTCAGAGCTTGATCTCGATGTTGACGTCAGCGGGCAGGTCGAGACGCATGAGCGAGTCGACGGCCTTGGGCGTCGGGTCGACGATGTCGATCAGCCGCTTGTGCGTGCGCATCTCGAAGTGCTCGCGGCTGTCCTTGTACTTGTGCGGCGACCGGATCACGCGAACACGTTCTTCTCGGTCGGCAGCGGCACCGGGCCCACGACCGTCGCGCCAGCGCGGGTCACGACGTCGACGATCTTGCGCGCCGAGGTCAATGACCTCGTGGTCGTGGGACTTGAGCCGGATGCGGATCTTCTGTCCCGCCATGGCGCCTAACCTCTCTTGTACTTGCTTCTGGCCGGTCCACGCGCTCGGGCGTGTCGCTTCAGGACGCGCGCCACTCCCGTGATGGAAGGCGGTGAACCGGTCTGGACACCGGAAACCCGTCCAGGAGGAACGGGTCCGTCAGAATGAATCCCTGGGTGACCTCAGGGCGGCACAACCAGGGCGTACAGGCGCACACCTTGGCCGGCCGGATTACGGTATCAGGGCTCCCACGGGCAGCGGAACCCAGGATGGGGCCTAGAGCCTGTGAGTCCGCCCACTGGTCCCCGCGCTCGGGCGTGTCGCGTCCAGTACCGGGATCTCCGCGGTGTCGATGAGCTCCTGATCATCCCAGCGGCCGGACGGCGCGGACAGCGAGGCGATCTCCTCCAGAAGCGCCAGGTTCTCCATCTCGGAGGGCTGAGGCGGGACCGGCAGGTCGGTGAACCACCGCTGGGGCTCAACACCGGCGTCGTCGTCCATCCAGATACGCATCTGCTCGGCCCAGGTCTGTGGCTGCGGTTCCTCCTGCGCGGCCCGGGCTCAGCCAGGGCCCGCCTCGGCCTCGCCGCCGCGTAGCCCGAGCGCCACAGGTACAGCCCGACGACGATGAGTCCCGCCGCCAGGCCCACGGCCCACCAGGGGAAGTCGGGAACGTCAGGGCGCTTGCCCGCCGCCGCGAGGTCCTTGGCCGGGGTCGGGTAGATGCGCTCGCCGGTCAGCAGGATGCGGTGGGTGTTGATGCCCAGGGGCGTGCAGGTCACCAGGGTGAGCAGGTCCTTGCCCTCCTCGACGCGCAGGGCCTCGGTCCCTCGGGCTCGACGACCTTGGTGCTGGTGACCCGGTAGGTGAGGACCTCCGAAGACCTCGACGATGAGGCTGTCACCGGTCTTGACCTTGTCCAGGTTGGTGAACATGGTGGCCTCGGCCAGGCCGCGGTGCCCCGTGATGACCGAGCGGGTCCCTCTCCCCGACCGGCAACGAGGTGCCCTCCAGGTGCCCCAGGCCCTTGAGCAGGGTGTCGTCGGCCGTGCCGTGGTAGACGGGCAGGTCCAGGAGATGGAGGGATCTTGAGACGGGCCATGAGGCCCTCGTTGTTGGCCTTGAGGATGTTGGCGTACTGCAAGGAGCTGTCCTTGCTGGAGCCGGCACCGGTGGGGACGTGGTTGTTGGCCTCCAGGACCGCCCCGGCCGAAAGCGCGTCGTTGTAGGCGTGCGCCTGCTCGACCTGGGTCTTGGCATCGGGACGAGCCCCATCGACCTGGGCGGAGTAGTCGGCAGTCACCTTCGACTGGTTGTGCTGGGAGACCCAGGAGGCCGCCGTCGGATAGGTCAGCAGCCCCATGCCCACCACCGCCATGATGGAGGTGACCAGGGCGGAGACCGACAGGCGCCAGGCCCGGGGACGACGATGCTTCTGGAGGCTCGAGGCGCGGGTGCGCGGAGTCCGGGCGGTGCGGGGTGTGCGTGCTTTGCGAGAGATCATGGGGGCCTCGTGCGCTTCCAGGGTCGGGTGTGTCGGGGTGGGGATGGTGCGGGTTCAGCACATGGCGGTGCAGGCGCCCGGCGGATCGAGGGGTCCGTCGAGTGCCTGCACCGGTTCCTGCTCAGGCCACCACCTCACGATCGAGACGGGTTCAGAACCGGTCACGACGTGGGTGAGGTGGTGCCCTTGCGGTCGTGGCTGTCGGCCGGGGCTCACTGGTCCCGACCGACAGCCGGTGTCATCAGAGCGCGAGGTTCGCGTTCTGCTTGCGCTCGCGGTAGCGGGCCACGAGGACGGAGCCGACGGCGATCATCAGCAGGGACGCGCCGGAGGCGGTCAGGATGAGCATGCCGTTGGCACCGGTCAGGGCAGGCCCGGAACCGACTGCTTTGGTGTTTCTCGATGGTGACGTTGTCCGTGGTCACCGCACCGACCTCAATCTTGACGGGGGTCACGGCGCCGTCACCGGCGGGCAGGACGTAGCCGGCCGGAGCCTTGGTCTCGACCAGGACGTAGCAGCGCGCGGTGGCATCCTTCTGGTTGTCACGGTTCGCACCGTCGATGGAGTCGGAGATGAACAGGCCCCTTGACGTTGATGGCGCCCTGGGCGTCCGTGGTCAGCGTGGTCTCGCCGTTGATGGCGATGGGGTCGCCTTCTTGTCCTTGGTGCAGGTACCGGCGTAGGCGTTCTTGGCCTTGTACAGCTGGAACTGAGCGCCCTGGAGGCCGGCTTTGTCCTGGCCCTGCTGGTGGTTGTCCACCTTCTTGATGAGCAGGTCGCCCAGCGGGAAGTCACCCTCGTTAGAGGTCGGCGGGTCGTTGGGGTTCGCCAGGGGCTCCTCGGGCGTCGGGGCTGCTCGGCGCAGACGGTGTCGCTGATCACCCTGAGCCCGGTTCGTGATGGCGCTGTTGCGGCCTCGGTCACCTTGCCCTGGAAGACGGCGGACACCTTCTTGCCGGGGGCGGCCTTGATCTTCTCAGACCCTCGGCGGTGAAGGTGACGGTGACGGTCTGCCCCTGGTGTCCACCTTTGTAGTCAGTGGGATCCAGGGTCGTGCCCTCGAGGGAGACCTCAGTGGCGGTCACCGCCGTGAGGCGGTCGTCCAGGGTGTCCCTGAGCTGGAAGTACTTGTAGAAGGACTTGGCGTCGAGAGTCGGCGCCGTCGAGCTCACCGGGAACTTGATGAGGGAGCCGACACCGTAGCCGCTGAGCTTCTGCTCCTGGATGCTCTTCTCAACGCTGATGGCCTCGTTCTTGGGGTAGACGTGGACATCGTAGATCCACTGGCGTCGGCGCCCGCAGCGGTGTTCGGGTGAGGAACCGTCACCACGAAGGCTTTGGCCTTCTGGACGATGTTGCCGGGGGTCGGGTCTCGCACACGAGGTAGGCCTGAACCGGCATGTCCGTAATCGTGGCGAGGCCCTCGCCGTCGGTGGCCGGAGAGACCAGGCCGTTACCAAACGTGTGAGTCCCCAGCGTAGGGGCGGGGGTTGGTGCAGGCGCTGTCCGGCACGCCGGCCTTGGACAGGTCACTGATCGTGTCCCACCCGGCGGGGTCCTTCAGGTTGATGTCGGTGATCGGGTAGGCGGTGAAGACGACGCCCTTGACGGGAGCCCCCTTGCTGTCCGCGTTCTGCGGGGTACCGGTGGGGTTACCGATGTCCTGCCGCCGCCGGTGAGGTGCTTGTGGATGGCCAGGAGCCCTTCACCTCAGTCTTGATGTTGCCGTAGTTAGGCGTTTCCGTAGCCACGGCCGAAGGGGCCAGGCCGAGGAAGGCCAGGGTGAGACACCGGCTGCGGCAGCAGCCCGACGCCCCAGCGTGCTGGCGTTGTGCTTCATGGGTTGGGATTTCCTTTCACTGTGCGCCGCGGGGAGATGCGAACGCGTGGCAGAGGTATGGATAGGAGTTTTTCTCCGGTGGACGGCTCCGTCTTGTCCGACGGCGTCACCGGCGCCTCCGACCTTTCATGCGTGGGTCGGCGGGCGGATCAGTCGAGGTTGCAGTGACGGCGCCTCCTGAGGAGTCCGGTGGAGATCGCCAGAGCGGAGACGACCGCTCCTGCGATCAGGAAAATGTGCGCACCGCGTCCACCCGTCAGGGGCAGGCGGGGGGTGGCCGCCTTCTCGTTGGTGAAGGCCTTCGAGAAGGAGTACTGGAGGGCATTGGGCTTGATGGCGAAGCTGCGGCTCGTCGTGTCAAGCCGGTATCCCGCGGGAGCCCGCTTCTCCACCAGGGAGTAGGAGCGCGTGTCCCAGGGCAGGCCGGTCACGGTGAAGGAACCGGCCGCGGGGTCCGTGTCGGCGTAGGGGCCGCCCGGGCACCGTCCCCTGCCACCGGCGATGACGCAGTCGGTGACGGTGGTCCTGGCCGGGACCCCGGGGCCGCTGAGCGTCCACTGCGAGCCGCCCAGGGCGTGTCCGCTCGTGTCCTGCTTCTTCCAGGACACGGTTCCGGTCAGACGCTGGTTGGTCACCGCTCCCCTGGTGACACCGGTGGTGTCCTTGAGCCCCGTCTTGAGGTTGGCGCCGGAGACGTCGTTGAAGGCCAGGGTCTTGTCCAGGCGCTGGTATCCGCTGGGGGCGGTTCTCTCGGTGACGGAGTAGCTCCCCCACGCCAGTCCGCTGACCTCGAAGGCACCCGGAGCCGGGTTGGTGTCCCGGTAGGCGCCGCCGCGGCAGCCGGGCCGCCTGGCAGTCCTCGACGACGGTGCCGGCGGGGACTCCGGGACCGGTCAGGGCCCAGCTGGTGCCGCCCAGGGGTGTCTGACCGTCCTGGTCGACCTTGGTCCAGGACAGCGCCCCGGGCTTGGTCGTGTTGGTGACCGAGCAGGTGATGCGATCGGCACCCTGCACTTGGATCTTGGTTCCTGTCAGTCTCGATCCGCTCCAGCTGCCGCGCGTCCCAGGGGTCTGGGTGCACTGCCATGCGCTTGCCTCGTAGCCCGGCGCCTGGGGGTTCGTGGAGGACTCGCTGAGCGCGTACTGTCCTGGACGCACCGCCTTGATCCCGGTGTCAACGTTGCCGGTCACCTGCAGGGATGCCGCCCCTCCGTTGCCCTGCTGGGCCTTGAGGGTCCACTGGTCGGCCCCGAGGGCCCTGACCTGCCCGGCGTAGGGGGCCTGGACGTTCTTCACGAGCCGGATCGTGGGGACGCGTACCGCGATCCGGTAGTCCTCGACCTCGCCACCCATCGTGCTGCCGGTGGGCTTGAGATTCACTCCTGCCTCAGCTGTCCTCACCCGTAGGTAGGTGTGGGGCTGGGATCCGGGCCTCCCCGTCAATGCTGCGCACGACGTCCTCGGGGACGGTCCAACGCAGTGTGGCATTGCCCCAGCCGTCACAGGTGGTCTGATCGCTCTTCTCGGTGGCGTCAAAGACGCCGTTGTGGTTCCAGTCGATCCAACCGGCCACCGCTCCCCGGCCGCCACAGCGGACGTTGGTGGTGTACTGCTGTCCCGGGGCCGTTGCGATGCCTGCGTCGGGGATGGAGACACCGTCCTCGTCGTTGCCGTACCAGCCGTCGTTGTCGTCGCCGTCGGCCCCGTCGCTGAAGCGCTGCTGGGACTCGGCGTCAGTACCCGAGCCCAGGTAGGGTCCGGTGGGCTGCATGCGGGTGGTGTTGATGAGGCGGCCACCGAACAGGTCATAGCCGTTGCGGTTCGTGACCTCACCACCATCCCACCTGGGCTGCAGGAGGGCGGAGGCACTGCCGTAGGAGACCGGCGCGTCACCGAAATCGGTGACCAGGACCAGTCCCAGGGCGACGGCGGAGTAACCCGACCCCTGCATGGTGATGGTGGCGCTGGTGGCCCCTTCCATGAACATGGAGACCGCGGGACCACCGATGCCGTTGGGCTTGGAGTAACCTCCGCCGTTCTGGTAGACGCACTCCTGTGCCGTATTGTCCAGCCTCAGGGTGCGGTTCCCGTTGGAGAAGGACGCGCGGGTCGTGACCGGTCGCCCGGTACCTCCTCTGGTGTCCGTGCAGTTACTGGAGCGCCCGCCGTCCAGGAGGCGCCAGGTGACTCGCTGGTTGCTGGGGACCTCGGCCTGGATCCACTCGCCGTCGAAGGGCTCATTGGTGCTGCCGGGGTTGGAGGCCTCCGCGTCGGCGAAGACCAGGCCGTTGAGGGCCACCGGTGTGGAGCTGCCGTCGGGGGCCTGGACAGCTGCCGAGCAGGAGACGTCAAAGCTGATGCGTGAGTATCCGCCGGTGGGCGTGCGGTTGGCCCGGCGGTCGTTCTTGTCTCTGCCGTCCCAGGTCTTGTCCCCGTTGTAGGCGTAGCCGTTGGCCAGTCCGATGACCATCCGGTTGTGGTTGGTGTAGTTGTCCGGGTACTTCAGACCGTTGTGCCACTCCGAGCTGCCGTCGCTCCAGCCCCCGGCGCCACCGGTGTTGTAGAGGTTGTCGAGGATGTCACCGGCCCAGGTGCCCGGAATCGTGGCGACCAGCGGGCCTCGGGCAAGATCGTCGGGAAAGTCCTTCCGGTGACCAAGGTGCTTGAGATTGGACAGATTGCAGGTGGTGACCAGATATCCGGCCTCCCCCAGGTCGCGGTAGTTGGTGAAGGTCCTGCGCTGCCCGTAGTTGAGCACGGGAACATTCGGCTTGGTCTGGCCGGCGAAGTTCTGGTCGTAGTCCGCCCACTGGAGCCACTGGATGGTGTCCCGGTACCAGCTGGTGCCGCCCTGAGCGAAGACCGCCGGAAGCGCGTCGGCGGGGAGCCCCCTCGGGGCCGCCCCGGCAGAAGGCTGCTCAGTGCCCACGAGCGCCGCAGCAACGCAGGTGAGTGCCGCAGCGCCGGCGACGAGCTTGCGCAGGCGAGGCTTGATGGCACGACGAGACAGCAAAGGGAACACACTCCAATTCATGAGGAACCAACAGCGCTGGGACCGCCCTCTCTTAGGCGTCGACTCCATGCCCTTGGCAACAGGGATTAACTTAGTTGACGTAGTCGGGCAATACAGGATCGGTGACGGATCTGAAATCGTCCGTTATGGCATTGCGACACCATTCATTACATCGGAATCACGAAGACGCGGAAATAGTGTCATTCATATTTCTATTCATGTTGACGGTCGGCTACGCCCTTTCCCGTCATGGGACACGAAAAAGACCTCCCCAGTCAGAGCAGATGCTCTGACCGGGGAGGTCTGGTGCTACGCGGAGGCGCGGAGCGTCAGTGGGTCACTTGATGACCTTTGGTGACGCGGCCGGAGCCGACGGTGCGGCCACCCTCACGGATAGCGAAGCGAGGCCCTCCTCCATGGCGATAGGGCTGGATGAGCTGGACGGTCATCTCGGTGGTGTCGCCGGGCATAACCATCTCGGTGCCCTCGGGGAGGGTGATGACACCGGTGACGTCCGTGGTACGGAAGTAGAACTGCGGACGGTAGTTCGAGTAGAAGGGGTTGTGGCGGCCGCCCTCGTCCTTGGTGAGGATGTAGACGTGGCCCTCGAACTCGGTGTGCGGGGTGATGGAGCCGGGCTTGCAGACGACCTGACCGCGCTCGACGTCCTCGCGACGGGTGCCGCGCAGGAGCAGACCGCAGTTCTCGCCGGCCCAGGCCTCGTCCATCTGCTTGTGGAACATCTCGATACCGGTGACCGTGGTCTTCTGGGCCTCGCGGATACCGAGGATCTCGACCTCGGAGTTGATCGGGAGCTTGCCGCGCTCCACACGACCGGTGACGACGGTGCCGCGACCGGTGATGGTGAAGACGTCCTCGATGGGCATGAGGAAGGGCTTGTCCATGTCACGCTCGGGGGTGGGGATGAAGTCATCCACCGCGTCCATGAGCTCCTTGATCTTGCCGGCCCACTCGGCGTCGCCCTCGAGGGCCTTGAGAGCGGAGACGCGGATGACGGGAGCCTCGTCGCCGTCGTAGTCCTGGGAGGACAGCAGCTCACGGACCTCCATCTCAACCAGGTCGAGGAGCTCCTCGTCGTCCACCATGTCGGACTTGTTGAGGGCCACGAGGAGGGCGGGGACGCCCACCTGGCGGGCGAGCAGGACGTGCTCGCGGGTCTGGGCCATCGGGCCGTCGGTGGCGGCGACCACGAGGATCGCGCCGTCCATCTGGGCGGCACCGGTAATCATGTTCTTGATGTAGTCGGCGTGCCCGGGGGCGTCGACGTGCGCGTAGTGGCGCTTGTCGGTCTCGTACTCGACGTGCGCGATGTTGATGGTGATACCGCGCTGACGCTCCTCAGGAGCCTTGTCGATCTCGTCGAAGGGCGTGAAGGGGTTCAGCTCGGGTACTCGTCGTGCAGAACCTGGAGATCGCAGCGGTCAGCGTCGTCTTACCGTGGTCGACGTGACCGATCGTTCCGATGTTGACGTGCGGCTTGGTCCGCTCGAACTTGGCCTTTGGCCACTGGTGTCCTCCTGGGACTCGGGTAGTTCTCTTCGTCGGGATTCGACTAGCACACATGCTAGCCGCCCGGGCGTCGAGAGTCTCTACTGGTGGATGTTGGAAATCTTACTGAACTGGGTCCCGGTCGGCACCCGAGGGGCGCCGCCGGGCCGGGGTCCGCCGCGGTTGCGTGCAGCCGGTGCGGACCCCGGCAGGCAGGGCGTCAGGCGCCCTCGACCTTGGCGATGATCTCGTCAGCGACGTTCTTGGGAACCTCGGCGTACGAGTCGAAGGTCATGGAGTACACGGCACGTCCCTGCGTCTTGGAGCGCAGGTCACCGACGTAGCCGAACATCTCCGACAGGGGCACGTTGGCGCGGATGACCTTGACGCCGACGGCGTCCTCCATCGAGGCGATCATGCCGCGACGGGAGTTGAGGTCACCGATGACGTCGCCCATGTACTCCTCGGGAGTACGGACCTCGACGGCCATGACGGGCTCGAGGAGGACCGGCGAGGCCTTCTTGGCGCCCTCCTTGAACGCCATGGAACCGGCGATCTTGAAGGCCATCTCGGAGGAGTCGACCTCGTGGTAGGCGCCGTCGATGAGGGTGGCCTTGATGTCCACCATCGGGTAGCCGGCCAGGACACCGGTGAGCATGGCGTCCTGGACTCCGGCGTCCACGCTGGGGATGTACTCGCGGGGCACGCGGCCACCGGTGACGGCGTTGGCGAACTCGTAGTGCGCCTTCTCGCCGTCGGCGGTCTCGGCGGCCTCGTCGGCCACGAGGGGCTCGAAGCTCATCTGCACCTTGGCGAACTGGCCGGAGCCACCCGTCTGCTTCTTGTGGGTGTACTCGACCTTGTCCACCTTCTTGCGGATGGTCTCGCGGTAGGCGACCTGCGGAGCACCCACGTTGGCCTCGACCTTGAACTCGCGGCGCATACGGTCCACGAACACGTCCAGGTGGAGCTCGCCCATACCGCCGATGACGGTCTGGCCGGTCTCCTCGTCGAGGGAGACGGTGAAGGTGGGGTCCTCCTCGGAGAGCTTCTGGATGGCCACACCCAGCTTCTCCTGGTCGCCCTTGGTCTTGGGCTCGATGGCCACGTGGATGACCGGGTCCGGGAAGGTCATGGACTCCAGGACGATCGGGGAGCCCTGGGCGCACAGGGTGTCACCGGTGGTGACGTCCTTGAGGCCGATGAAGGCGTAGATGTGGCCGGCGTGGGCCTCCTCCACCGGGTTCTCCTTGTTGGAGTGCATCTGGAAGAGCTTGCCGATGCGCTCCTTCTTGCCCTTGGTGGCGTTGAGGACCATCTCGCCCTGGGAGACCTTGCCGGAGTAGACGCGCACGTAGACGAGCTTGCCGTAGAAGGGGTGGGTGGCCACCTTGAAGGCCAGGGCGGAGAAGGGAGCCTTCTCGTCGGCCGGACGGGTGAGCACCTCCTCCTCGTTACCGACGGCGTGGCCCTCGACGTCGGGGACGTCGAGCGGGGAGGGCAGGTAGTCCAGGACGGCGTCGAGCACGGGCTGGATGCCCTTGTTCTTGAAGGCGGACCCGGCCAGGACCGGGAAGGCCTCACCGGCCACGGTGAGCTTGCGGATGCCGGACTTGAGCTCGGCGATGCTGAGCTCTCGCCCTCGAGGTACTTCTCCATGAGGGCGTCGTCGGCCTCGGCGACCGTCTCGACCAGCTGGGCGCGCAGCTCCTCGGCCTTGGCGACCAGCTCGGAGGGGATCTCCTCGTACTCGACGACGGAGCCGCGGGTCTCCTTGCCGTCGGCGTCCTTCTCGGGGAAGCGGATGGCCCGCATCTCCAGGACGTCGACGAGGCCGGAGAAGTCGTTCTCGGCGCCGATCGGGAAGTTGAGGACGATCGGGGTGGCGTGGAGGCGGTCCCGGATGGTCTGGACGGAGAAGTCGAAGTCCGCACCCAGCTTGTCCATCTTGTTGATGTAGCAGATGCGCGGGACGTTGTACTTGTCCGCCTGGCGCCACACCGTCTCCGACTGCGGCTCCACACCCTCCTTGCCATCGAAGACCGCCACGGCGCCGTCGAGCACGCGCAGGGAGCGCTCGACCTCGACCGTGAAGTCCACGTGTCCGGGGGTGTCGATGATGTTGATCTGGTTGTTCTTCCAGAAGCAGGTGGTGGCCGCGGAGGTAATGGTGATACCGCGCTCCTGCTCCTGCTCCATCCAGTCCATCGTCGAGGCGCCATCGTGCGTCTCGCCGATCTTGTAGTTGATGCCCGTGTAGAACAGGATGCGCTCTGTCACGGTGGTCTTACCGGCATCGATGTGGGCCATGATGCCGATGTTGCGGACCTTGGTGAGGTCTGTCAGCACGTCAAGTGCCACTGGTGGTGTCCTTCGTTCGTGTGGGGTACGGAGCTGATTCCCGGCACTACCAGCGGTAGTGGGCGAAGGCCTTGTTGGACTCGGCCATGCGGTGCATGTCCTCACGGCGCTTGACCGCGGCGCCCAGGCCGTTGGAGGCGTCGAGAATCTCATTCATGAGACGCTCGGTCATGGTGTTCTCGCGGCGCTGGCGGGAGAAGTCCACGAGCCAGCGCAGCGCCAGGGTGGTGGCGCGGCCGGGGCGGACCTCGACGGGCACCTGGTAGGTGGCGCCACCGACGCGACGGGAGCGGACCTCCAGGGCGGGGCGGATGTTGTCCAGAGCGCGCTTGAGGACCGAGACCGGGTCCTGGTCCGTCTTGAGCGCACGCCCTCCAGGGCGCCGTAGACGATCCGCTCGGCGGTGGACTTCTTGCCGTCCAGCAGAACGCGGTTGACGAGCTGGGTGACGACCGGCGAGCCGTAGACGGGGTCGACGACGAGCGGGCGCTTGGGTGCGGGACCCTTACGAGGCATTACTTCTTCTCCTTCTTGGCGCCGTACTTGAACGTGCCTGCTGGCGGCCCCTTGACACCCTGGGTGTCGAGGGCACCGCGCACGATGTGGTAGCGGACACCGGGAAGGTCCTTCACACGACCACCGCGCACGAGCACGATGGAGTGCTCCTGGAGGTTGTGGCCCTCACCGGGGATGTAGGCCGTGACCTCGATACCGGTGGACAGGCGCACACGGGCGACCTTACGGAGGGCGGAGTTCGGCTTCTTAGGGGTCGTGGTGTACACGCGGGTGCACACGCCACGGCGCTGCGGACTGGCCTTGAGCGCCGGCGTCTTGGACGCGGAGCGCTTCGTCGAGCGGCCCTTGCGGACCAGCTGCTGAATGGTAGGCACTACTGATTCTCCATGGGGACGTGAGTCTGTATCTGGCTGCTGCCTGCGTGCCGGGCCGCTCCCCCATTGGTGGCTCGACGGCGCACGCCACCGCGGAGAGGGCCGGCCCGCCGGGATCGGGGCGGGCCCGATGACGACGTCCGGAGCCCCGCAGTCAGGGGCCCGTCGGTTCCCGCCGCGGCAGACCCGCGTCACGATGTCGCACCTGAGCCGAGCAGGCCTGAGGCCTGGACGAAGTCGACGTCGCTGGGAACGGAATGGAGATGCGGTGACCCGTCTGCGGGCACCGTTGGCCAGGCTACCCGTTCGCCGCGGGAGGGCGCCAGTGTGGAGGGCGAGGTGAGGGCGTGGTGCTGGACACGCCATACTCGAACAGCACCACAGGCCGCACCCCGCAACGATGGGGCGAACGCCCCTGACATTACTCAGGCCGCTCCCCCTACCATCGTTGGGTATGAGTACGACGACTCCCACCTGGTCCACCGATCCGGTAGGCACGCTTCCCCGCCTCACCGTGGACGGGCAGGATACCGGGCTGGCGCTGTGGACCGCACGTACCCGGCGCGAGCGCAACATCGGTTTGCTGGGTACCGACTCGATCGACGGGGCCCTGTGGATCACCTGTTGCAACTGGGTGCACTGCTTCCGCATGCGCCACACGATCGACGTCGTCTACGTGGGGCGCCGTGGGAGGGTCATCGCGGTGACGACGATGCCGCCGAACCGGATGGGAATGCCCCGGCTGCTCGCGACGGCCGTCGTCGAGATGCGGCAGGGAGACGCCTCTCGCCTGGGAATCCGTAGGGGGAGCGTCCTGGCGTCGTCCCCTGCCGAGCCGCCCCCACGACCCGCCCCCGGTTCAGCGGGAGTCCAGAGCAAGGCGCTCGGATTGATTCACTGAAAGGCCCCGCATGTCTCCCCAACCTTGGCTGCTCGGCGCCGTCGCGCTCAGCTCCGTTGCGCTCATCGCCGGCCCAGTCTCCGCGTGGACGAGGCGCTACGTGCGAGAACCCTTCAAAGACGAGAGCGAGTCTGACGCCGGCACGCGCTCCGAGACGGCCACCTCAGAAGACGCTGCGGATGGCACCACAGCCCGTGCAGGGAGTACCACCGAGCCACTCTCAGACGCCTCAGAGCCTCCCGCGTCGCTTGAGCATCCGACACTCAAGCATCCCGGCCTCCTGGGCACGGCACCACAAGGACTACTGGCCCTGACTCTGTGCCTCCTGTGCGTCTGGTGGGGCAGTCGGATAGGCACCACCGCCGCGACTCTCACTGCCATCCCCGTGTACGCACTTCTCGGATGCGCAGGAAGCGTCGACGCCGTGGCGCACCTACTGCCCAACCGCCTGCTGGGCGCCACGGCCGCTTGGCTGGCCGCATGCGGGGTGGTCGCCGTTGCTATGGAACCCGGCAGAGCCCGCACCGCGCTCACCGCAGCACTGTGCGCACTGGCGGTGGGGAGCGTCAGCCTGGCCCTGGCGTACGTCCGCACCGGCCTGGGGCTGGGAGATGTCAAGCTCGCCGCGGTGATCGGTCTCTGGCTGGGGTGGTTCGATCCCTGGATGCTCGCCTTCGGACTGTGCATCGGAGTATTCCTGGGCGGAATCGCGGCATTGTTGCTGCTCATCACCCGCCGGGCCTCTCGCAAGGACCCTATGGCCTACGGCCCCTACCTCATCGCCGGCGCCCTGCTCACCTGGCCATTGGCGATCGTCTGACATGACGATGACCGTCACACCCCATGGGGAGAAGTACACAAACAGGAACGGGAAACCTCGTGATAACGTGAAAGAACGTTACAACTTCGTGATCCATTGATGCAGCCCCGATTGTTGCGCAGATCGACCTCACTCACGCCATCGTCCACAGCCCACACATCGCTTGGCTCCACACTCCACGCGCCGCCAAGAAACGTAAGGCCGTCTCATGCTCGTGCTCACCGGTTCCCAGTCTCAGACGAATGCTGCCAAGGACTGGGATGTGGACGATGTCGTGACCATCCTCGAGCAGTCTCACAAGGCCCCCACGTTGCTCCTGTGCCGAACTGGTTCGGACGAGCACACCGCCCGAACCATTCAGGGAGTCTTCAAACGCAGGGACCTTGGTGTCCTGGCCTTGGACGAACCTGAGACTCGTTTCCGCGCCTTGGCCTACTGTCTCACCCAGCTTCACCCGCGGGCTTATGGTCAGGCCCCAATGGTTGTCGAGGCGCTGCAGCCTACACTACGAACGACAGTTGCCCTCACCTCTGTCACTAAGCTGACCAACCCCTCACCCACCATCGGCCAGCATCTGCAGTCAATGATGCCAGGTTCTCGCTTTGCCCTCACCTTGGGGGCAGGCCAAAGCCGCGTCAGCAAGGTGAAAGCCGTCACCTGGGACAGGCCCCCACAGGGAACACTGGCGATCTGGGCCGCCGATGACAAGCAGAACCGGGTCACAGGAAGTTTACCTTCTCTGGGCATTCACCGTGAACCCTTACTTTCCGTATCCCACACCTGGCCGGCTAAGTGTTGGGCCGAGATGACGGCGCTCATTGCCGATCCCGGACCTCTCGTGTCACAGACACTTGCTCAGCTATCTCAGACGTACTGCACATATTGCGGACACATGAGTTTACCTCAGGGGTGTCTGCTGTGCGGTACGTGGCCCAACATGTCAGCTCCGACGCTCCACACGTCAACCTCTCACCTCTACAAGGAGTCCCGATGAATCCACGTCAACGACGAGGCGTCCTCCTCATTCTCGTCACGATCCTCGGTGCAGTGGTGACCTTCGTGGCTGTCTTCAGTTACGTTCAGTCGGTCTCATCCCAGGTGGGCCCCATGACAACGGTGCTCAAGCTGTCGCAGCAGGTGACTGAACTCAAGGAAATCAAAGCGGAGGACGTGGTCGCCGAGCAGGTTCCCAAGCGCTGGGTTCCCGACGATGCAGTGCACGACATCAAGGACGTCCAGGGAAAGGTCACGGCGGCCACATACAGCAAAGGCGCAGTGCTGCAGTCCAGCATGCTTCAGGACCCTCCACAGTTAACAGAGGGATATCGTGAGATATCCATCATGATCGATGCAGAGACAGGCGTTGCCGGCAAGGTAACTCCAGGATCGCGTGTCGACATCGTCGCCACCTTGGAGGATCCGAACTCTAAAGCCCAAAAGGCTGAGATCATTATTGAGAATGCCCTCATCACTGAAGTCGGCGTTGTGACGAAGGTACAAGAAAAGGACAGCGACGGTAATTTCTCAGAAGAAAAAGACAGCCTTCCCGTGACCTTCTCGCTGACGCCTGAGCAATCACTCAAGCTTGCCTACGCCGAGAGCTACTCAACAAAGGTTCGTCTCCTATTGCGCCGCGACGGAGATCAAGGAAGTGCCAAGACCCAAGAATACTCCGCCAACAACGGAACTCCTGCTCAAGGAGCAAGCTGATGCTGTATCTAGTGACGAACCACGAAGAGACGCGTCAGCAGGTACTGGCGGCCATTGCGGAAGCAGAAGGAATCGGCGAAGTCCGCACGGTGGCCTCACCTGAGAAGCTGAGAGAATACATAGATCCCGACGTCACATCATGCGTCTTGGTCGACGAGGCATTGGCGCCGCACGTGGCTCTGCCCACGGTTCAAGAGTTTTCCCGTGCCTACCCACTCATCCCGGTCGTCCTGTTGAGCCGGACTCACACACGTCCGAGAGTGTTGTCGCAGCAATGGACTCCGGCGCAAGGACCGTCCTGGCCATTCCGTTGTCACTCGAGGAGATAACAAACCGTCTTCTTCCTGTTCTGGCATGGTCACGTGCAGTTCGGAGCGAAGCGTCAAGCAGAGAAGAGCTCACCACACGTCGCCAGGGCACGATTACCGCCATCGTGGGCGCCAAGGGGGGTGTGGGAACATCGACGATGGCACTCATGGCTGCAGCGCAACTCGCTCAGGGCACCCGCACCTGTTTGGTGGATCTCGATGTCCGCAGCGGCGATCTCGCTGCAATGACAGGTATCTCGGTACGTCGATCCATCGCCGATCTGGCCGACATAGCAGCCGAGGCCAGTACACGAGAAATTACCGAAGTCATGTATCCGCTCCCCGGCGGCATCTCCCTTCTCCCCGCCCCAGAACAGGGTGAAACAGGCGAGGCCCTTACTGAGTCCGCCACACGCCAGATTCTTGCCATGCTGCGCTACCAGTTCGACCATGTGATTCTGGACTGCGGTTGCCGGCTCGACGACGTTCTGGCCATGGGCCTTGACTCTGCCGACCAAGTGCTCATCGTGGCAACGCCCGACGCGCCGGCTCTGCGCTCCGTACGCAGGCTAACTGATGCTCTCGATCGGCTCGACATATCACTTGGGCGCTCTTTCGGGCTGGTGGTCAACATGACCACCCGGCGACGCGAGATCCAGCCCACCACAGCTGCGAAAATGACCGGAATAGCGTTGGCCACCAGCGTTCCCGACCTCACGGCGCACATCGAGATGGCAGTGAACTCGAACACTCTACTGACCTCGAAAGTGCCCTCGATGGCTAAAGCTGCCCGCTCTCTGTCCGACAGCATCTCAAGATACACTGCAGCGCCTCCGGATGCCGCTGTCCATCAAACGACCAGTCCGACCAAGTCGACACGACGACGCTGGCTTCGTCGCACAGAGCGAGGGCAAATCACCGTAGAGTTCCCCATTGTGTTCGCTCTGGCAACAGCCGCAATCTTGATGTGCGTCCAGGCGCTCAGCATCGGGGTGACATACATGTATGCCACGAACGCAGCCAACGAAGCGGCACATGCCTACGGTACTGGTAAGACTCCAGTCCAAGTGCAACAGGTCGTCGCACAAAAGTTACCTGACACGTACGTTCAAGGATTGAAGATCACGCGTTCTGGATCCAACAACGTAACCGTGACTCTTCCCATCCCGTCGGTCGTTGACATCACCACTTCCGCCGACGCCGGAATCGTTTGGGAGAAATGATGCGTTCAACAATCATAAGCAGCAGCGGTGTTCATGTCGCGTCGTGCGGTAAAAAGCTGTCACGCCGACTACGTCGTGACGAACAGGGGGATCCTTGATATAGAGCTCGTGGCGTTCATTCCAATCCTTGTGCTAGTCACGATATTTCTTGTACAAGGGTTCTTCGCAGTATCCACCGTAACGTCGGTGAGTGCAGCGGCTCGAGATGGCGCTCGTGCGGCCATGCTGGGTCGTTCCCCCGAACAGGCGGCACGTGATGCGCTTCCCAGATGGGTGCAGTTGGAATCCGTGTCGGACACATGCAAAGACAAGCACTGTGTCGAAGTAACCGCTCGCGTTCCTATCGGTATTCCGTCGGTCACGAGCAAGAATGTCACAGTGACAAGAACAGCTAACTTCCCCAAGGGCTGACATGGCACTCCCGAGATCGCATTTCTGCCCCCATTTCCAGATCGACGCGAGCCTCCAAAAACAAAGAGGACCTCGTCACGCTCTACAAAGCGCGACTTCTTGACGAAATCAATTTGGAGGAGGTTGCTGAGCTTGAGCTGGCTCAGCAACGTGCACGCCTAGAAAGAGTGCTTTCAAGGCTACTCTCGCTTGAAGGCCCCGTCATGACGCCTCGCGAGCGCTCTTGGCTCATCAAAAGAGTCATCGATGACGCCGTTGGTTTGGGAGTGCTTGAACCTCTGATCGCAGATGAAACGGTCACTGAAATCATGGTCAACGGAATTGACGATGTGTTCATTGAACGTTCCGGACGAATCGAACGGGTACCAACAAAGTTCACGTCGGAAGCGGAGATATACCGGCTTATTGACCGTATCGTGTCATCGGTGAACCGCCGCGTCGATGAATCGAGCCCTATGGTGGACGCCCGTCTGGCGGGGGGCGAACGCGTCAACGTCATTATTCCGCCGTTGGCTCTTGACGGCCCTAGCATTACGATTCGGCGATTTCCTCAACCGTTCCAACTCTCTGACCTCGTCAACCGCAACAGCCTTCCTTCAGAAGCTGCAGACTTTCTTGAGGCACTGGTAGCCGCACGTTTCAGCATTCTGGTCTCCGGAGGAACTGGCACAGGAAAAACAACCTTCCTCAATGCGCTTTCCGGCGTGATTTCAGACCATGAACGTATCATCACAATCGAAGACGCCGCGGGAGCTCTCGTTGCAACAGCCCCACGTCGTGCGTCTTGAAGCAAGACCGCCCAATATTGAGGGCAAGGGGCAGGTAACTATCCGTGACTTGGTGAAAAATTCACTGCGCATGCGCCCCGATAGAATCATTGTTGGTGAAGTTCGTGGGGGCGAGGCGCTGGACATGCTGCAGGCCATGAATACCGGCCATGAAGGCTCACTTACAACAGTCCACGCCAATTCGCCGATCGACGCCTTAAGCCGGCTTGAAACACTAGCCACGATGTCTGATGTCACGCTTCCAGTCGACACCATCAGGGATCAAATCAACGGAGCTATTGACATCATAGTACAACTTGAAAGAGATTCTCAAGGCATGCGTCGCGTCAATACGATCGAAGCGGTGGTTTCAGAACATCGTGAACACTATTCAACAACTGTTCTTTTACGCCATGTCAAGAACGACGGAGAACTGGGGGGACCATTTCGAGTTCCGCGGACTGCCCGACAACGTAAAACGACGTTTTCAAAGAAGCGGCATCCGTGTCGAAACTTCTGCGAGTTGAGCGAGGGTCTTACAATGATCAATACGCCATTGATTTTCGTTTGCACGTTAGTCACTTTGATGACTGGCTGTTTTGCGGTCATCACTTTAAGCAGCAATACCTCGCGGACCAGCGTGATTGAATATGGTCTAGGAGCAACATCCGACAGCAAACGACAGCCACTGAGAGAGTTGGCATTCAAGTACAACAATCTGTTCTTCAACCTACCATTACGTAGACGCCTGTCTCGAGCTGGACTACGATGGAGTGCACTATCGACTGAGCTAGTTCTTGGAAGTACGATGTTGCTCGTATACCTGGCATGCCGGCAGTTTATTGGGAATATTGCCGGCATGATTATGGCGCTTTCTACTCCGTTATTTTTCTTTCGTTGGCTTCAACGAAAAATACTACAACGTACCGAGCGGTTCGTAGACCAACTTCCCGAGGTGTCTAGAACTCTCTCTAACGGGACGTCCGCTGGCTTGTCAATAGAGAGGGCGCTTGCACTTGCTTCGCAAGAATCGTCGGATCCAGCTCGGACCGAGCTCCAGCAAGTGGTCGCTCAACTATCCTTGGGGCGATCGTTGGAGTACGCCATGAACAGCATGTCTGATCGAATGCCGTCCCGTGAGCTCAACATACTCGTGCGCACCATTGTCATCCAGTCTCGGTCGGGTGGTGCTCTTGTCTCAGCGCTACAGGACATAGCGAGAGCCTAGAGGATCGAAAGCAGCTCCGTCGGGAAGTGCGTACCGCGATATTGAGTGCCTCCGTGAGCGGATACATCGTTCCTTTAATCGGGATAGCGGCTGTTCTACTGATCAATGCAATGAAGCCTGGAGTTCTTGACGAGATGGCAAGGACAACTTTGGGACAGATTATTCTGCTGTCCTCACTGTTGTGTATTTTCTCGGGAATCATCCTGATGCGCATATTCTCGCGAGTTGAGGTGTGACAATGCTGCCAGTCATCATTGCTTCTTTGTCCTCTTTTTTGGTTCTCATGTCTGCGTACGGCGTTCGCATCATTCGGAGAGAAGGCGCCGAAAAGTATGTTGAGGTCACTGCCGGAAGCGACGTCGACTCGCCTAAAGAAAGACGTCGTCCATTTTATGCTATCATCGACGGTCTTGGATTACGCGCGCAAAGAACCCTTCGAAGGGTATACGGCGAGAAGCGTCTAGACGCGCTGGGCAAGCGAATCAGGCGTGCAGGTAATCCCGAGAACCTTACTTTGGATCAGTATATTCAAAGAGAATCGGGTTTCATAGTCCTGTCCGCAATCATACTGGTTCTATTTACGGCAGTGGGGAACATTTACTTAGGAGTCGCGTTCGGACTGCTTTTCTCTACCTGGATGCAGATCTGGCTATTCTACGAACTGCGGCGCAGGCGAAGTAGGATAGATCGAGACCTACCAGACTTTCTGGACGTTCTGACCGTCACAGTTCGCTCCGGAACACCATTCCGAAACGCGCTCGAGCGAGTATGTGGGCACTACGCTAGTCCTCTTTCCGATGAAATGATGACTACACTTCGTGAAATACGAATGGGAGTGCCCTTCAGGACGGCATTCCTCAATGTCAAGGACCGATGCGACTCTGACAACTTCGATTCATTCGTGGTGGCGCTCCTACAGTCCGAAGAACTCGGCACTCCTATTGCAGATGCACTCCAATCCATAGTAAAAGAGATCAGAAGCGAGCGTGCAGAACAAGTCCGTCAAGCCGCCGCGAAGACATCACCGAAGGTCGCTTTCATTGCAACAGTCACAATGATGCCTGGCACTATGATCCTCATGATGGGAGGAATGTATTACGCGTATGGAGATGTGTTTAGCAAGATTTTTAAAGGGTAGATGATGTCAGAGGTGACTTCAGGCGTGTTCAAACAGTCCCATTCTCAGTTGATTCTAAATCGTTCGCTCTCGGGGGCGGTCGGTATGGTCTGTGATGTTCGACTTGGGATACTACTTGCCTGTGAAATCGCATTGTTGACCGCCGGAGAAAATTTCTTTGACATTCTACAGATTCTATTGACGATGGCGATGAGCTGGCTGCCATTGCATCTGTTCTCGAAGTTCCCACAAGCGCTAGTGAATGGATTTTATTTCCCTCTTTCGGATCTCGCGATTAGTGTAATATTGATATTCTCTCTGCGCGAGAACTACTACGGAATTCAGCATCTTCTATTCGCTTACATTCTGACTTCTGCGCTTTTAGAGGGACTTCTAGTTAACTTATCATATAAAGTTATCTGGTCTAGCGCCGTCATTGTTGCCTTGGCCTTATCGCGCTCTCAGTCACAGACATTGGCGACATCACTTACTGTGTTTGTGGTGCTTTCCTTGGGCGTGGTTTTCGGGATAGTTTTGGGTGATCGTTTACGTAGCCAGTTTGAAGACATTGATAGACTTACTGAAGAAACTATGAGTATTCGAGCAGAAGAACGGGCTCTTGCAGAACGCCTAGTCATTGCAAGAGACTTACATGATTCTCTTGCGAAGAGTGTTCATGGTATTCGTATGTTGGCAGAGACACTGACCGCCGACCTCGAGGAGACTCAGCACCAAGACTCCACTCTAAGTCGCACTCTCTTTGAGTCAGCAGATGAAGCTAGCAGGGAGGCGCGTCTTATTCTAGACGGATTGCGCGTCACCGACCATGGGCAAAGTAGCCTATTGGATTGGCTCATCGATCAAGTATATCGTTGGGGTGCTCGCACGGGAGTCGAGGTTGTCTGTTCTCAAACCAGAGGCAGTTCCGATCACCAGCCATTTTCTTCTGAGGTTGTATGGCACATCCAACGTATTCTTGGCGAAATACTGACCAACATTGAGAAGCATGCTCACGCAACTACCGTTTTCGTCGATCTTAGCGTCGACTCGACGTCATTGACACTAGAAATTCGCGACAACGGCATTGGTTTGTCTTCAGGGCTGCGTTCACACTCCCGCTGAGGGTCACTATGGAATTGAAGGGATGTTCGAGCGCGCTCACATCCTCAATGCGATACTGACGATAGATGGCCACTCTGCCGTTGGCGGCGTGCATACCGTCCTGACGGTGCCTCTCGATTCACTGGATTCCGTTGAAGGAGCAGCATGAAGGTTCTGGTTGTTGATGATAATCCTATTGTGCGTGCAGGTCTTTCGGCGGTATTGGGACGAATGGCAGATGTCAGCGAGATTTTTGAGGCAGAAGACGCCTTCACCGCACTTGAAATGGCTGCGCTTCATTCTCCGGAGGTCATCTTGCTTGATGTCCTTATGCCGCCAGGACGTTCTGGCGTCGATATTCTTCCGGAGCTTCCGCAATCTTCCTCAGTCATTATGCTGACATCTACTCAAGATTCGTCAACGATTCGTCTTGCCTTGGAGAGAGGAGCAAGGGGGTACTTAGTTCACGGTCAACTCGGTACTAACGAGATCTCTGGGGCTATTGAGACCTGTCGAAATGGTGGGTTAGTTCTGGGGCAGGAAGCTGCCGATGTATTCTTTTGCGACCCACAGAATGAAGAATACAATCCGTTGCTATCAGAACTTTCAGACCGAGAGGCTGAAATTTTGTCGTTGGCTGCGCAGGGTTTAACGAATCAGGAGATCGCCTCTCAACTATTTCTTTCGGAACGAACGGTAAAAAACTACATCAATGCTACGTACCCCAAGATCGGGGTTCATGACAGGTCTGAGGCGGTCGCCGCCTGGCACAGGGCGGCAACAGGGCGCCGGCAGGGGCGATCGCCCCAAGACAGGGCCTGACCAACACCCGTAGTGTTTTCTTTTGACAGGGCATTCGCAGACCGCATCGCATCCCTAATGCAGCGTTTCGGGTGCCGCTCAACTCATCACAAAACAGAGAGGTGCTTCAACATGAACAACAACGCCCTGCTCCGACTCCAGGTCCGCATTCAGACTGCTTGGACGAGGTTGCGTGACAGCGAGCGCGGCCAGGCCGTCGTCGAGTACGTCGGCGTAGCCTTCGTCGTAGTCGCCATTATCGGTATGATTCTCTACGTCATCAGCGGTGACTCCGGAGAGAACATCGGGAGGTCCCTCGCCGGTAAGATCACCAACGCGATCAACAAAGTCGAGTTCGGAAGGGACGGTAAGTGACTCTGAGCTTATGAACAGCTCATCACTCCGCAAGTCGCCCTAGGTGCCTTCTGGATGAAATTCCGATCGCACCCTAGGCGCACTTGTCTGGTTGCTTGAAGGGACCCTATGCCGATGCGTCGTCGTGTGTTTCTGTCCGGTGCGATCCTGACCGGTGTGGGCTTACCGCTGCTGGCCGGCTGCAAGGCCCCCTGGCAGTCGAAGGGTCAGGCCGGCTCCACCTCAGCGTCGGCGTCGGCAGACAAGTCGTCAGGGACGGCCGTGCCTGCCGCGTCGGGTGCACCTCAGGGCTGGCAGCAGCTCGACGCCCACGTCATGGGTCACCACCTGGGGATCCAGGTCTCACCGCTGGTGCGCCGCGACGAGACGACCACCGTGCTGGCCCTGAAGCTGACGCGAGCCAAGGACGACCCCGCAGTCAAAGACATCGCAGATTCCACAAGCGACAGCAGCAGCAACACCTTGGAGGCATCCCGGCCTTTGTCACGCCCCGGACGCCTGAGGACATCCGACTGGGGCGCCAACGGGGTACGTCTGCTGGACCTGCCCACCAACCGGGCCTGGCTAGCCACCGCCAGCGTGGAGAACAAGGTCAAGGACAACTACAACAAGCTGTCGCTCAAGCCGGGTGAGTCCACCAGCTGCTTCGTCCTCTTCGGGGCGGTGGATGCCAAGGAGGTCACCGTCTTCGTCCCCAGGCAGGATTCGTCACCGTCAACGTCCTCGACAGAGGCGCCGCAGCAGCCTCCGGCATCGACTTCAAAGCCATCGACAAGGCCTTCGACAGCGTCGCCAACCCCAACTACGAGGCCAAGCCCGACCAGGCTCTGGCCGCCCCGGTGCCCATTGAGCGCTACACCAAGGCCCTGGACGACTCCACCAGCACCCATGCCGGCAGCAAGGACATCACCGTCACCCTCGCATCAGATGTCACCTTCGCCTCCGACTCCGCCGACCTCACCTCGGCCGCCGACGCCCAGCTCAAGACTGTGGCCGGCCAACTGGCCCAGTACCCCGACGGCGGGACGCTGACGATCGTGGGGCACACCGACGACGTCCAGGACGACGCCTACAACCAGACCCTGTCCGAGAAACGAGCCAACGCCGTCAAGACCCGCCTCGCACAGCTCACCAAGCTCGACAAGTGGCAGACATCCGTCTCGGGCAAGGGCGAGTCCGAGCCCAAGATCAACGACACCAGCGACGAGGCCCGCGCCGTCAACCGACGCGTCGAGATCACCCTGACCCCCACCGGCGGCACCACCACCAAGAACACCACCACCCCCACCAACGGCAGCAGCGCGACCCCCTAACCCCAGCAGCAAGCTGCCCGACCCCAAGGGACCAGTCGCCAAGGGCGCAGACGGCGTCACCGTCAAGCATGACAACGGCGCCGAGCTCACCATCACCATCGACCACGTCACCCGCTCTGGCGGATACGTCCTCGGACAGCTCCACACCACCATCAGCACCACGACCGACACCGCCCCCGACCTCAAGCAGTGGCTCACCGACAAGGAAGTCGTCTTCTCCAACTCCCGCAGCGAGGACGGCAGCAGGGAGCCCACCGAGCACGCCGCCGACGGGTTGACCCTCCTGGCCGGAGGCGAACGCATCTACCCCGCCGACTACCGCGACGCAGGCTTCAAGACCCACGTCCCCCTCACCGAGCTCCAGCTCACTCCCCATATCAAGGCCGGCACCACCACCGTCTGCGTCGTCTGGCCCGACCCCGGCGGCGACACCATCACCCTCGACCACGCAGCACCCACCAAACACATCACCGACCTCGCCTTCCGCCTCACCGACATCCCCATCAAAAACACCTGAAAGGAACCACCGTGATGCGACGCATGACTCTATGCGACACAATCGCATTTCTCAGACGAGCGCTGGCATCACAGCGTGGAAGCATTCTTCCGTATCTTAGCGTTGCCGTCGGCATTGTCGCCCTGATCGCGTTAACCCTGATGACAGGTTTAGGTGATGTCATTCTGCATCGTCGTGACGCGAGCAACGCAGCGGACGCTGCAGCTTTGGCGGCAGCAGAAACATGGGGGAATTCGATTGAATCGACATATGGAAACGCTGCGAAGTCTCGCAATGAGCACGACTTCTGGGGAAGCGTCGGGAAAGGGCTCGGTTCATTTGCTGGTCCGACGACCAAGCGGGCCGCCGAGCACTATGCGAAGCTCAATGGCGCCACAGTGACATCCTATTCGGTGAACGAAACACGAGGTACTGTGACAGTTTCAGTCCGTACGGATTCGACGATCACCCTACACCGACGAAAAAAATGACTGCCACGTCAACTGCTCAAGTTGTCTTCGATAGCGGCGCATGCCTCACGGGAGGGAAGGTGGGGGTCGAAATGAACGGGAAGTGCATGACACAACCCGCCTCACACCAATCTACTCCACGTAAGTCCCCTTCTCCTTCGGCGACCCCCTCAGGCAACTCCAACAGCAACACCGTTCAAGCCGCCCACAGAAATGCGTGGATCCGCAAGGATATCAGCCCGACTGGTTTTAGCCTTGAGGACATGTGGCTCTAATGAACACACAAGCAAACACTAGTCCGCACCAATTGGGCTGATATAGTTCGCAGACTCTAGGCTCCGAACTCATCCTGTTGACTGACACTACTGCTTAGGCCAGCAAATTCGCATAGGAGAAGATCGTGACGGAAAGTAAAATGAACTACGAAGGAAGCATCACACATTTCTGGTCACTCAAGGCGCTGATTGTTTCGTTCCTACTTCAGCTTCTGTCGCGCTTTGTTTTGATCCTCATCGTTGTGATTACTCCCCCACTTACAACCGCCGCACTAAACACAGCTGATTCCATATTCAGTCTCGCAACGTGCTTAAATGCGGTTACGGTTTTCATTGTCGCGTCGGTCGTTTCGTGGCTATTCAGGTTTAAGCTCCCCACCATTAAGCAACAGATCGTTCACGCAGTGATTCCAACGGTGATAGTCGGACTACTGTCTACCGGAGTGTACCTCTCTTGGCAGGCCGCCGTAATCATATCCTGTCGTCTACTCCTTTGGGTGATCACATCGATCGCCGGAAGCTCCTTAATTGCCGCAAGAATTAAACACCAACAGACTGCCTATTAAAAACTCAGTAGCAACTCTGTTCACAGCTAGCTTATCGTCGCAGATTGGATAAGTGTTTTGAAAGCGATAAATCAACCAAGGTCTCATCAGGAACGAGGATCCGCTATAGTTAGCTATGCTGGCATCCTATGGATAATCGTCATGATTATTCTGTGCATTCTGCTCGTAGTGGGATACTCGGGAAAATCATTTGGGAGTACATTAGTTTGCAAAATCGCCTCTGCAATTTCTCAGATTGGTGGAGGTCATCCCACATCCTGTGCAAGCTCTTCTGCATCTTCCTCAGCAAAGAACCCACAAGAACCCACAAAAAGCATGCACGAACAATGAGACATCCCATCAAGTATCAGCAAATGCTGGTGTTGGCAAAATTACCGTCGAAGATAATGGGGCTATAGTCATCGAAGAAATGTCTGATGGAACATATCGAGTAACCGACAAAAGCGGCGGCGCAGCAAAATTCGGCCCAGGAGCCACCGGAGGTCTCGAAGTGAATACTGGAGAAAAAAAATACGGCAGTTACTATGATGCTGGCGCTAATCGTAGGTATCGCCACCGAAAGTGGCTACACTTACGTTGTTGATACCGAAAAGGAGAAGAACGATCTCGTTAGCTATCTTACTCGAACGAAAACAGTGGATGCTGCTGGTACCGGAGTGGATATGTCCACCAACTACGGTTCACCAGGTATAGGCTCTGCTATCAGTAATGCGGTTAATGGAGCCGCAGATCTTTTCGATAAGCATGTACTTGGTTACGTCCCTCCCGAGCCTTCCGAAATTTATGTCGGAGGAGGCGTGACTGATCAGCATCTGCATCTCTCACTTCTAGACACCCTTTCGGTAAAATGCCAGTTGAGATTGGCGTGTCACCGATAGATCAGATGGCGCTGCTGATGTCGAAATAAAGGGACTTGCAGGCGTTCGAGAGAACATGAAGGAGAAGACCAGAACTTTCTATTACACACCTTCAGTTAAGGGTGGAGCAAATATTACAGACGATCAGGAACAGGAATCTGGCAAAGCAAACGGTTACGATATGGCCAGCTATGCAATAACTTACGATACTGAAACAGGGGACGTTATCAACGTGACCACATCGGTTGACATGGGTTACGAGATTGCGAGTTCTGAAAAGTTTCGTGAGGTTTATGGCAATCATGACGGCAAATCGGATGCTCGTTTCATCGCTTCAGTCGATGTAAATGACCCTGAATCTCGAAGCAAAACCGAAGCATTCTTGAAGTCAGTGGGGATACCAACCAACGTAAATCAGTCACCGTCCACCCCTAGCGGCAACCCAATAACAACATTCGACGACTTTCAAAAGCACGCTAAAAGCCATGGGATTTTCACCCGTCAAGATATAGATAGAAATGACACTGAGTACGGTGTTAAGGGCTGGTCTTCAGGTCTCCTTTGGCTCAGCCTACACCCGCAGTAAAACACACTTCTCCAACGGAGAGTGGTATGATTCTAAGACAGGCGAGTGGCATTCTTGGAAGGGCTGTGAATGATTGTTGTGAGCCGAAAGGATATCGTAAGGTTGACGGAAATAGGGGTACTGACTTCATTCTTAGACGCTTGCACACGACCTGGAGGCAACGCTCAGCGATAGGGAATAACAATGTTGCGCAAACTTCAGGAACGATTGCCCCCAGTTATCGCCCCATTTCAAGCATTCCAGTCGAACCTGAACTGGCTAGTAGAAACATCACCCCAATTAAACCCAAAGGGGAGGAAAAGGCGATTGCAGGAGTGAAACTTATCCTCCCTAAAGGTTGCAAGGAGACTCCGAGCACAACGAGTACTGGCCTCCCAAGTACCATCGTCGAACTGCCGAACGCAGACCAAGGCTACCCCCGCTTGAATGTCATGAAGGTAGATTCATTCGGACGCTCACTGCTGAACGAATCCTATTCACAAGAATGTTTACTATCCGCCGAAAGGAGCAATTCCTACGTAGCTCGCACGAGAGAGAAATGGCCGGGCACCGATGACGCCTACATGATCACGTGGCACATGTCAATTAAGGTGAGCGAGTCTGAAACTCAGGAACTGGATGCGCTTGGTTTATGGCTGGGAGTCTCTCCGAACCGTGACGCTGAGGATCGTTCGGATCATGGCTGGGTACTGTATGCGGCAGCTCCATCTGGTCAACTCAACGAGAATAGCGACGTCTGGAAATCAGCTTTTTCGATCGTACTACCTTCATAGATATTTAGCGAAATCAGACTGATCGATCCCCATGGTGGTCTTGCTCCACGAGATAGCCTTGTCTCGGTAGCTGGATCTCGAACCACTTGAGTCGCCCGGTTGCCTGTTCCCTGGAGTTCTCCTATGAATTTGGCTGTTTCGATGGTGATGACGTGCGGATAGCCGTAGAGTCTCATACAGATGGAGGTCTCGTCTCCCGACGGCGCGCCTCTGCACTGTCGCCTCGTCGAAAGGACGCACTCCGTGCGCCGCCGTTCCCCTGTGACCCAACCAGTATGGGCAGTCACGCTCGCACTGCTTCTCAGCGCTTCGATCAACACTGCACAGTCGGCTGAAGCAGCCCCGGGCTCTGATACTGACCGAAGTGTTAGCACCACTGCTTCACTGGCCAAAGGATATGAGGCAGAACACTCCAAAACCAACCAGTTCACCACACAAGTGACCGATGCCCGCGCTCGGAGAGCAGCACCCCAGTGTTCCAACCAGCGCTCCTGCACCTCAGCGTCAGCTCAGACGACGACCAAGCAGGCAGAGAACGTCGGTGCCGGACGGGTCAAGCATGCGCACCCCTCCGCAGCCCCTCAGCCCGATTCCACGGTTGAGTCTTCAGCCGGTCGGCTGTCTGTCGGCGAAATGTCTTCAGGAGGCACCGCCAAAACAGCAACGCCCCAGTCGTCGATCACGTATCCGATTCTCACCATCAGCGGCAATGTCACCTACAAGCGCACCACGACTGCCGAACCCAACGGCACCGGTGCGGTCAGCCACACGCTCTCCTACAAGGCCGACGTCCCGGTCCCGGAACACAGCCAAGAGCCTGACTCTGCGTGGAACACCTTCGGCATCACCTCTCCCCCAGCAGGTCAGCGCATTTGTTTAGGCAGTGTCACCTTGTCCTATGACACCGGAGGAGACCTCGATAAGGTGACATTCACCCACGTCACCGAGGGTTCTGCCGATGGCAGCGTCTCGGGAGTTGCAGCGGGTACGACGGTCACCACGGTGGTCACCACGACGCTTGACGTCTCGGCACTCAACAGCTCTGATCGCGATCTGGCCAATGACTACGCCAGAACCGCTCTGCTTTCGTCGGGCACCGTCAATGTCCCCACTGCATCTTTGTTTGTGGGTGAACCATCGGGTTCCTCCACCGACGGCACATTCGCTACCGTCGTTGCCTCTAAGGCCAGCACCACGCAGCTCGTTGTCAACGGCACGGCGATCACCGACAATGGCGGATTCGACGCACTCTCCGGTTCCTGGAGCACTGACACGCTCACGAAGGACCGGGCTCAGCTGGCAAACCAGACCCACTAGTCGATTCCGTGTGAAGATGCCCGACGATAACGCAAGGACAGTGGCATGAAGACTTTTGTAACGGCCACAGCGGCTGTGACGGCCGCGATGGCCGCACTCGCTCTGAGTGCCTGCGGCCAGAGTGGAGCCTCCGACTCCAGCACCGCATCGGCCGCAGCATCCGTATCCCAAGCGCCGGCGTCGAAAGGCTCCGTTGCTGCGTCGTCGGACGGCATGATGGCCCTTCTCCCAATGGGAAGCCTCATCATCCAGGTACCTGCGGATGCCGTCACCGGGACCACAACAACCTACGACGACGGCATGCAGCAGACCTACTACGACAGTCGAGGAAGCGTTCCCCTCACTGTCACCGTCGAGCGCTATGCTGCCGGCACCAAGCCCGCGGCCAGCATGCTGGCCGCGGAGCAGCAGGCACTGGCCGCCCAGTCCATCCAGCCCAAGGTCACCCCCGTCGAGGTCCCCGGCGGAAGCAGCGGGAACCGCTTGGATTGGCAGGTCAAGGCGATCCCGCCATGGCTGCAGGACCGTAAGACCGACGAGGTTCCCATCACCTGCGCCGGAATCATCGTTGACGGGCCAGGTGGTGACAGCTACGGAGTTTATGTCTTCGCGGATCCCAAGATTCCAGAAAGTCAAAACCGCATGTCGTCCGTTCTCGCTTCTGTGGCGGTGAACGCCTCATGAAACGCCGTCTCCTCATGGCCGCAGGCGGTATCGCCTCACTGAGCGCTGTTGCCTCATGCAGCGACTCACCAGAAAAGCCGCCTGTGTCGGGAATGACCTCGGTTGCGGACGTGAAGCAACCTCAAGCCCCGTCCAAGGGGCCCCAGAACGCTCCCAAGGAGTGGACCACCATCAACTTCTCCGGCATCTCTCTCAGCCTGCCCATCTCCCTCAAGGGTCCCACTCGGCGCAGTGGATGGTCCCCATACGCCGTCTCCTACGACAAGCAGACCAACGACACCAGCTTCGAGCACCGACTCCTGCTCTCCGGCATCGACGCGAGCACCACAGCTGACGGCATCAGGCAAACCACCAGTCTCATGAGCTCCTATCTCTTTGAGAACTACTCGGAGATCGGCCGGGTCTCTTGGGCGGCTGACGGGGACAAACCAGCCACGGAGAGAGTCGCCTTCTACTGGGGCCCTGCAACATCCTGGCTGGGGTGGACCTGGCTGCTCGCCTCAGACGTCGGAACTGGCATCGTCACTTTTCTGAGCACCTCTCTGGATGACGGCCTTCGCAACGGCATCGAGAACTCTCTGACCCTGACGAGGCAGCAACAATGACCATCCAACGACGACGCGCCCTCCTAGCATTCTCAACGGCCGGAGCCACGACGCTTCTGAGCAGCTGTTCCTCAGCACAGCATCCAGGCCCAGAAGGTGACTGGGATCGCCTTGAAGAGGGCGATCTGCTTCTCGCGGTGCCCAAGAACTGGGACCGATCAGTGGCACAGTCCAGCATCTGGGGCACCAAGTGGACCGACCCGTCAGACAAGTCGGCCGTCCTCATGACAGCCCAGTCCGTCAAAGCGAAGGACGGCTACGACGCCCTCGACCTGGCCATGAATGCCGCCCGGGCCGTCACTCGCGGGTACCAGCCCATTGGCTCCCGGACCGCAGTCACCAACGGATCCATCATCCTGGCGCAGCAGCAGTACCAGACCACCTGGCCCTATCAGAAGAAGGGCTCCCTCTGGGCCATCAGCCGGGATTCCACGATCTACCTCGTAGACTTTCTCCGGAGAGAAGATCACCAGTGATCAGATCTCGACTGTGGGCCAGTGGATCGAGCTGCGCTGAGGCAGGGACACCCCTCCTCCCTACCCCCAGCGCACATCGACGTGGCGGTTGGCGGCCTTGCCCGCCTCATTGACACTGCCGTCCGCGTTGGTCTCGGAGGCCACAGGCTCACTCTCCCCCTTGCCGGAGGACTGGACGTTCAGGGACGGGACCTTGGAGGTCAGGTAGTCGGCGACGGCCTTGGCCCGCTGCTCGGAGAGTGTCTGGTTGTGAGCGTCGTCGGCGACGGAGTCCGTGTGCCCCACCACGGTGACTGTGGCCGGGCGCCTTGCCGTTCCAGCGCTTAACGATCTCGTCGAGCACCTGTTTGGCGCGGTCGGTCAGGGCCGAGGAGTCGACGTCGAAGGTGACGTCACCGGACAGCGAGGCCACCGTGGTCTGACCATCCGAGGAATAGGTGACCGCGCTGTCCGAGCTGCTCGAGCGCGACACTGGGACCACACGTCGATCCAGAGGCTGAACCCGCCGGGAGTCGCCCGGACCGGTGCTTTCAGGCGGCACAATGGTCGGCACTGGATCCGGCGTAGCGTTCTTCACCGGAGCCGCCGCTGGGCGGCCAGCATGGGGATCAGCCGGCAACGCGACAGCCCCCGCCACGGTCGGCCAGGCCAAAGCGCTCACACCGGTAATCGCAGCGATGAGCCTCGCGCGATGTCGTAGCCCCGCACCCATCGCCCATGATGCAAAGAAAGTTCGCCGCTTCATCGTGACACCTCCACGTTGCTGAAGGTTCCACCATTAGAATGGTGACACTGACGGTCTTCGTGTCCGCAGGAACGCCGGTGAAAGTCGCCTGGAATGCGATTGTCTGTCCAGGCTGGACGAATTCGTAGAGGTCACTGGAGCACAGGCAGCCGCCTTGGGAGTCGTAGGAGACTCGATAGATGTTCGAGGAGGACGGCTCAATGAGCGTGAGCCCATCGACGTTGTTCTTACTTCCTCCCGGTGTCGCCTTTCCGCTGGGCTGCGGAATCGAGTCGTCCCCATCCGAGAAGTAATCGGTGATGTACATATCATCGCTCTTGTCATTATTCGTCACGGAGAACATGACGGTGACCGTCGTCCCCGTGGCGGAGACGGAGTTCAGGGAGACGGTTGCAGGCTTGCTGTCAATGCTGCTGGTGTGCGACTCAATGGCCACGTCATGGCTGCCATTGCTGCCACCTCCAGGCTGCGCCGACTTCGGCGCTGATGCCGAGGTCGAGGTCGAGGACGACGCTCCCTTCTCACCCGAGGAGCCTCCCGGCAGTTGGCAGGACGCCAGGGTTGCCGCCATGCCAATGGCGCTTATGGCGGCCAGGATTCGCTTCGAAGCAGTCATCATGATGGAACCTCCATTGCTCTCGGTCAGGCCACATCGACCTGAGGAATACCGAGACTCTATGCAGTACTCATCATTTGAGAAACGGGGAGATTCCCACGGGGAAATACTGTGCGGTACCCATGATGCCCACGGGCAGTCCAGGGTACCCGGGTACTCCCCGTGCAGCGACGGGGAGTACCCGGGGAGTGATGGGGAGTAACCGGGGAGTCCCGCTTGCTAGGAAGATTACGTTACGATTACGCTCTGTCTTTGAGAAATTCCGGTGGGCTCATGAAGGAGTTGTTGTGTCATTAGTATTCTCCCGTTCACTTGGAGTCTCTGCTCGGGGGGCGTCTCGTCGGTCTTTCGTGGCTCTCTCCGCCCTGACAGGGGCTGGCGTTACCAGTGCTGGCGGGCTGTGACCTGCCGGGAGTCTCCGAGGGCAAGGGAGGCTCGACATCATCATCGGGCGCCACCGCCGGGGGATCCGCCTCGCCCGGCGGGTCAGCCACGGCCTCGGCCGGCGGCGCTAGGGCGGGTAGCACCGAGTGGCAGAAGCTCGACGGTCACGTCATGGGCCACAAGGTGAGCGTGGAGGTCTCCCCCGTCGTCCGCCAGGACGACAAGACCTCGTACATCGCCGTGAAGCTCACCCGCGCGTCCGACGACGCCTCCATCGACACGATCAACGCCAGCCCCTACAGCGACGACAACAAGCTGAACATCTCCAACTACCTAGGCGTGCCGTCAATCTACCGTCCTGGTACCGGAGTCTCCCTGGTCAAGCTGCTCGACACTGCCTCGGGGCGCGTGTGGAGCGCCATCGACGGCAGCGGCCTGTTCCTCGAGCTCGCCCCCGGCGAGGACATGACCTCCTACCTGTCCTTCGGCAAGGTCGACACCGACACCGTTAGCGTCATGGTCCCCATGGCCGGCTTCACCACTGTCTCCGTTCTGGACGCCGGCGACGCTAAGAAAGCCAAGATCGACCTGTCCATCGCCCAGGCAGCGCTCAAGCAGTCCTCTCACGACGTCCCCGAGCTCGCCGCCCCCGTCGCCATCGAGCGCTACACCCGGGCCCTGGACGACTCCACCAGCACCCACGCCGGTGGCAAGGACATCACCGTCACCCTGGCATCAGATGTCACCTTCGCCTCGGACTCCGCCGACCTGGCCTCAGGGGCTGAGGCCCAGCTCCAGACCGTCGCCTCCCAGCTCAAGCAGCATCCCGACGGCGGGACGCTGACGATCGTGGGGCACACCGACGACGTCCAGGACGACGCCTACAACCAGACCCTGTCCGAGAAAGCGCGCCAACGCCGTCAAGACCCGCCTCGAACAGCTCACCAAGCTCGACAAGTGGCAGACATCCGTGTCCGGCAAGGGCGAGTCCGAGCCCAAGGTCAAGGGCACCAGCGAAGAGGCCCGCGCTGCCAATCGACGCGTCGAGATCACCCTGACCCCCACCGGCGGCACCACCCCCAAGAACACCCCCACCCCTAACAGCAGCGGTGGCAAGCTGCCCGACCCCCAGGGCTCCGTCGCCAAGGGCCCTGAAGGTGTCACCCTCACCGCCACGGGCGGCTCCAACACCAGTGGGGAGGTCACCATCACCCTGGACCACGTCACCCGCTCCGGAAGCTTCCTTCTGGGCACCGTCACCTGCACCGTCAAGGACGGCTCCAACGACGTACCACTGCACCCTCTGCTCGAGGATCCCGAGACCCCCTTGAGCAACCAGCGCTCCGAATCTGGCGCCCTGTCAACCCTCCTCGCCAGTGACGGACTGACCCTCCTCAGCAACGGCGAGCGCATCTTCCCCGCCGACTACCTCGACGCCGACGTCGACCACCACCTGCCCCTGACCGAGCTACGCCTCTTGGACCACCTCAAGGCTGGCACCACCACCGTCTGCGTCGTCTGGCCCGACCCCGGCGGCGACACCATCACCCTCGACCACGCCAAAGGCGAGTACTCCGTCCCAGGCAACTCCTACCGCCTCACCGACATCCCCGTCAAGAACAAATGAAAGGAACCCATCCCGATGCGTCGTCGTGTGTTTCTGTCCGGTGCGATTCTGACCGGTGTGGGCGTACCGCTGCTGGCCGGGTGCAAGCTTCCCTGGCAGTCGAGGCGTCAGACCGGCTCCACCTCAGCCTCGGCATCGGCGGGCAAGGCGTCAGGGACAGCCGTGCCTGCCGCGTCGAGTGCGCCGCAGGGCTGGCAGGAGCTTGATGCTCATGTCATGGGCCACCACCTGGGGTTTCAGGTCTCACCGCTGGTGCGCCGCGACGAGAAGACCACTGTGCTGGTCCTGAAGCTGACGCGGGCCAAGGACGACCCCGCGGTCAAGGACATCGCAGACGCGCCAGCGACGGCGGCAACACCTTCGAGGCGTCCTTGCCTTTGTCACGCCCCGGTTTCCTGAGGAGATCCGACTGGGGCGCCAACGGGGTACGTCTGCTGGACCTGTCCACCAACCGGGCCTGGCTAGCCACCGCCAGCGTGGAGAACAAGGTCAAGGACAACTACAACAATCTGCCGCTCAAGCCGGGTGCGTCCACCAGCTGCTTCGTGCTCTTCGGGCCGGTGGATGCCAAGGAGGTCACCGTCTTCGTCCCCCCAGGCCGGATTCGTCACCGTCAACGTCCTCGACAGCAGCGCCGCAGCAGCCTCGGGCATCGACTTCAAAGCCATCGACAAGGCCTTCGACAGCGTGGACAACCCCGACTACGAGGCCAAGCCCGACCAGGCGCTGGCCGCCCCGGTACCCATTGAGCGCTACACCCAGGCCTTGGACGACTCCACCAGCACCCACACGGGCGGCAAGGACATCACCGTCACCCTCGCATCAGACGTCACCTTCGCCTCAGACTCAGCCGACCTGGCCTCAGGTGCCGAGGCCCAGCTCCAGACGGTGGCCGGCCAGCTGGCCCAGTACCCCGACGGCGGGACGCTGTCCATTGTGGGGCACACCGATGACGTCCAGGACGATGCCTACAACCAGACCCTGTCCGAGAAACGAGCCAACGCCGTCAAGACCCGCCTCGCACAGCTCACCAGCCTGGACAAGTGGCAGACATCCGTGTCCGGCAAGGGCGAGTCCGAGCCCAAGGTCAACGACACCAGCGACGAGGCCCGCGCCGTCAACCGGCGCGTCGAGATCACCCTGACCCCCACCGGCGGCACCACCACCAAGAACACCACCCCGCCCCCAACAGCGGCAAGCTGCCCGAGAACAAGGGCCCCGTCGCCAAGGGCTCCGAAGGCGTCACCGTCAAACACGTCAGTGGCAACGAGCCAGCTCACCATCACCATCGACCACGTCACCCGCTCTGGCGGATACCTCTTCGGCCAGCTCCACACCACCCTCAGCGTGAAGAAGGGCTCCGCCCCCGACCGCCTAGAGGACTGGCTCAACGACAAAGAGGCTCCCTTCTCCAACTCCCGCAGCGAGAAAGGCAGCCGCGACGCCGTAGCATTCGCCGCCAACGGGTTGACCCTCCTGGCCGCAGGCGAGCGCATCTACCCCGCCGACTACCGCGACGCCGGCTTCAAGACCCACCTCCCCTCACCGAGCTCCAGCTCACTCCCCCTATCAAGGCCGGCACCACCACCATCTGCGTCATCTGGCCCGACCCCGGCAGCGACACCGTCACCCTCGACCACGCAGCAACCGGGAAGGAAGTCGCCGACCTCGGCTACCGCCTCACCGACATCCCCGTCAAGAACAGCTGAAAGGACCCACCCTGATGCGTCGTCGTGTGTTTCTGTCTGGTGCGTTCCTGACCGGTGCGGGCGTACCGCTGCTGGCCGGCTGCAAGCTTCCCTGGCAGTCGAAGGGTCAGGCCGGCTCCACCACTGCAGCCTCAGCTTCGGCGGGCAAGGCGTCAGGGACAGCCGTGCCTGCGGCGTCGGGTGCGCCGCAGGGCTGGCAGCAGCTCGACGCCCACGTTGTAGGGCACCACCTGAGGGTTTCAGGTCTCACCGCTGGTGCGCCGCGACGACAAGACCACCGTGCTGGCTCTGAAGCTGACACGGGCCAAGGACGACGCCGCAGTCAAGGAGGTCTCAGACTCCTTGAACGACCACGGCAGTAACGTCTTCGAGGCGGACCGGCCGCTGACACGTCAAGGAGGCGACAGGATCTATAGGCCGGCTGCAGGTGGGGTGCGTCTGCTGGACCTGTCCACCAACCGGGTATGGTTGGCCACCACCGGCGTGGAACAGACCAGCAAGGACAACTACGCCAACACTATTGCGCTCAAACCCGGCGAGACGACCACTGCTTCGTGCTCTTCGGGGCGGTGGACGCCAAGCAGGTCACTGTCTTCGTTCCCCAGGCTGGCTTCGTCACCGTCAACGTCCTCGACAGCGGCGCCGCAGCAGCCTCCGGCATCGACTTCAAAGCCGTCGACAAGGCCTTCGATGACGTCATCGGCTACTCCCGGGACGAGTCCAAGCCCATCCAGGCGCTGGCGGCCCCAGTCACCATTGAGCGCTACACCCAGGCCCTGGATGACTCCACCAGCACCCTGGCTGACAATCAGAAGGTCACCGTCACGCTTGCATCAGATGTCACCTTTGCCTCGGACTCCGCCGACCTGGCCCCTGCCGCCGAGGCCCAGCTGAAAACCGTTGCCGGCCAGCTCGGTCAGTATCCCGACGGCGGGACGCTGTCCATTGTGGGGCACACTGACGACGTCCAGGACGACGCCTACAACCAGACCCTCTCCGAGAAACGCGCCAACGCCGTCAAGACCAGGCTCGAACAGCTCACCAAACTCGACAAGTGGCAAACCAGCGTCTCCGGCAAAGGCGAGTCCGAACCCCGCATCAACGACACGACCGACGAGGCCCGCGCCGCCAACCGACGCGTCGAGATCACCCCTGACCCCCACCGGCGGCACCACGACCAAGACCGCCGCCCTGTCCACCGGAACCGGTTCCTTGCCCGAGACCAAGGGACCGGTCGCCAAGGGCTCAGACGGCGTCACCGTCAAGCATGACAGTGGCAACGGCCAGCTCACCGTCACCGTCGACCACGTCACCCGCCAAGGTGGTTACCTCCTCGGACAGCTCCACACCACCATCAGCGCAAAGACGGACTCCGCCCCAGGTCTCTACAACTTCCTCGAGGACGACGAGTCCCCCCTCACCAGCTCTCGGGGCGAGACCGCCGGCAACGACGCTATCCGGACCGCCTCCAACGGGTTGACCCTCCTGGCCGGAGGCGAGCGCATCTACCCCGCCGACTACCTCGACGCAGAGTTCAAGGCCCATGTCCCCCTCACCGAGCTCGGAATCGGCTCCTTCATCAAGGCCGGCACCACCACCGTCTGCGTCATCTGGCCCGACCCCGGCGGCGACACCGTCACCCTCGACCACGCAGCACCCAGGAAGGAAGTCGCCGACCTTGCCTTCCGTCTCACCGACATCCCCATCAAAAACAGCTGAAGATGCAAAGGAGGCGAGGTTGTCCACGAACTGAAGACCGCACCTCATCGGAGCACGCGCAACAGAGAGGCCGCTGCACGACGTCGAGACTTTACGGACAACCGGAACTTGCGATCATCGCCCTGACGGGTCCCGGGATGACGGAAGAGCTTTTGAAGACATTTGCAGTTGGAATCGAGGTTAACCATGATTGACGACCCCAGCACACCACAGAAGCGAAGCCCATATCCCGCCTTATTGCTGACCTGGGCATTAAGTGCCGGATACTTCCTCTTGTCATGCCTGGGTCTTTCGGCTCTACACGACTCCATCATCAGTTCCATAGGAGTGAGCGGTGCCGGCATTCTCGCACTTATGGTACCCTCGAGCACCGCACTCTTCAGCACCTTCCTCATTCCTCGCTGGTTGGTCAAGCGATTCCTGACGTGCTGCGCATTTTCTTTCATCATCCCATCACTTCTGTGCATCGGAGCGACTTTCAGAATCCCCTACGGGATCCCCAACCGCGAACTATATGTTTCCGAAGTCATAGCGCTCGGACTCCTGACCTCATTATTCGGAACTGTTATAGGGTGGATCATTCGACGTCGAAAATGAAACCAGGACAACTCAATCGAGTTCCACCGTACCGCGAATTCCGCGAGGTAGCCGGTTCCGATAGTGAGGCCCATCCGGGCCTCCTTCACGGCGGAGAGGTCGTCCCCATCCTTGCGAGAGGGAGAGGCAAGGACGGGGACGACCGGCTTTTCCACTCCCCTCCCCCATCCGGTGCGCCACCGACGCCTTCACCGTAGTCAGCGCGACACCCCGCGGACCATGGGCAGATGCCCCGTGGAGGACTCGTGCCGTCCCCAGGCAGGCCCCGGGACGGTACGACCCAACGCACAGAAGAACGGCGTCGGCCGCCTCCCGCATGAGGAGGCGGCCGACGCCGTCGTGAAGAAAGCGGCCTCAGGCCTTGGTGACATCCATCGGAATGCCGGGGCCCATGGTGGTGGTCATGGTGGCCTTGAGGATGTAGCGGCCCTTCGAGGTCGAGGGCTTGAGGCGCAGGACCTCCTCCAGGGCGGCCTGGAAGTTCTCCGTCAGCTGCTCCTCGGTGAAGGATGCCTTGCCGATGATGAAGTGGAGGTTGGAGGCGCGGTCCACGCGGAACTCGATACGGCCGCCCTTGATGTCGGAGACGGCCTTGGCCACGTCCATCGTCACGGTGCCAGTGCGGGGGTTGGGCATGAGGCCACGGGGGCCCAGGACGCGGCCCAGGCGGCCGACCTTGCCCATGAGGTCCGGGGTGGCCACGGCGGCGTCGAAGTCCGTGTAGCCCTTGGCGACCTTCTCGATGAGCTCGTCGCCACCGACCTCGTCCGCGCCGGCGGCGAGGGCCGCTCGGCGCGCTCACCCTGGGCGAAGACGACGACGCGGGCGGTCTTACCGGTACCGTGCGGCAGGGGACACGGTGCCGCGGACCATCTGGTCCGCCTTGCGGGGAGTCGACCCCCCAGGCGGAAGACGACGTCCACGGTGGCGTCGAACTTGGTGATCGAGGTGGACTTGGCCAGGTGAACGGCCTCGGCCGGGGTGTAGAGGACCCGGACTGGATCTTCTCTGCCGCGGCGCGGTAGGCCTTGGAGCGCTTGGTCATCTGCTTCTCCTCTGCAGTCGTGGTGTTCGGGCCGCGCGAGGCCCTTCCACGGTTTCGTATGGGGGTTGAGTTGAGAGAGCCGGTGGGCCGGCGAGTGCCTCAGGCCTCGACGGTGATGCCCATGGAGCGGGCGGTGCCGGCGATGATCTTGGCGGCGGCCTCGATGTCGTTGGCGTTGAGGTCGGGCATCTTGGACTCGGCGATCTCACGCACCTGGAGCCTGGGTCAGGGAGGCCACCTTCACGGTGTGGGGGTGGCGGAACCCTTGGGGACGCCGCGGCCTTCTTGATGAGCCTCGGCGGCCGGCGGGTCTTGGTGATGAAGGTGAAGGAGCGGTCCTCGTAGACGGTGATCTCCACGGGATGACGTTGCCGCGCTGCGACTCGGTCGCCGCGTTGTACGCCTTGCAGAACTCCATGATGTTGACGCCGTGGGCACCAGGGCGGGGCCGATCGGCGGAGCAGGGTTGGCCTGGCCGGCCTGGATCTGGAGCTTGATCAGCCCGGCGACCTTCTTCTTGAGGGCCAGGAATGGGTCCTTCTTACTTGTCCGGATGTGCTGCACGCCTGCCGTGCAGCCGTGGTGCATGCGCACACAAGCGCTCATCGTAGCCCTCTGCCGGGCCGAGCAGGGCGCCCGGTGCGCGGTATCACAGGAGATCTGCCTGTGATTCACGGCTCCCGTGCCGTGGCCGCTGCGCGACCCAGGCGGTTGTGGCCCGACGACGCCTGCTTGCGTCGTCGGGCCACAACGGCTGACGGGGCCTGTCCTCAGGTCCGCCTCAGATCTTGGCGACCTGGGTGAAGGAGAGCTCGGCCGGAGTGTCACGGCCGAATAGGGAGATGAGCACCTGGAGCTTCTGAGTCTCGGGGTGAATCTCAGCGATCGTCGCCGGCAGGGACTCGAAGGGGCCGTCGGTGACGATGACGGACTCGCCGACCTCGAAGGCGACCTCGAAGACCTGCCCGCCAGTGCTGATCTGGGTGCCGGAGCCGGACTCGGGGGCCGTGGCCTCCACGGCGGCGGCCTCCTTGGCGGCGAGCTCCTCGGGCGTGGGGCCGAGCTGGGCGACGGCCTCCTCGAAGGTCAGCGGCACCGGGTTGTAGCGGTCACCCACGAAGCCGGTCACCGCCGGGGTGTCCTTGATGGTGCGCCACACCTTGTCCGAGGTCTCCGGGTCATCCAGGTCCATACGCACGAACACGTAGCCGGGGATGCGCACCCGGGAGACTTCCTTCTTCTTGTTGCCGTTCTTGATCTCGATGACCGTCTCCATGGGGACGGTGGCGTCGAAGATGTAGTCCTCGACCTCGAAGTTCTCGGCACGGGCCATGATGTCGGCGGCCACGCGGCGCTCGTAGCCGGAGTAGGTGTGCAGCACATACCACTGCCCCGGCAGGGCCGACATCTGGCGGCGGAACTCGGCCAGCGGGTCGACGACGGGCGCCTCCTCGGCCGGCTCGGTGGCGGTCTCGGGCTGCGCCTGAACCGCTTCGTCGGTCGCATCGGCCTGGGCGGCCTCAACCGGCCCGACGGCGTCACCGGCGTCGTCGGTCGCGAGCGAGGTCAGGGCCTCGACGTCGTCGGGGTTGGTCTGCGAGGAGACATCCTCAGACATGGTGTACCTGCTTTCCAGTGGCGTGAGACGAGCGGATGCGACGGGCCGCGCGAGCAGCAGCGGCGTCGGGAGTAGACGTGGTCAGGGGCGCAACCGCGCATCCCCGATGAGGGTACGGCCGCAGAAGCCGGGAGGTCAGGCGAAGAGCCACATGACGGCCCGGTTGAAGGCGAAGTCCAGTACCCCGGTGAAGGCCATGATGGCGATGATGAAGACGACCACTACCGTGAAGTAGGTCCACAGCTCGTTCATGGTGGGCCAGACGACTTTGCGCAGCTCGTCAATGACCTGGCGGATGAACAGGGCGATGCGCCCGAAGAAGCCGCGCTTGGTGGCCGACTTGCCTGTCGCAGCGCGTGCGCTCTCGCTCATGAATCTGGGTCCTCAGGGTCGACGGTCAGGGTCAGTTCCCGCAGCGGGAGAAGACGAAACCGACGGGATCTCCCCGACAGATCCGCCGTTCTCAGCAGGGCAGGCGGGACTCGAACCCCACAACCGCCGGTTTTGGAGACCGGTGCGCTACCAATTGCGCCACTGCCCTTCAGCGGTGCTCTAGTCTGCCACACGAGGGAAGCCTTTGCGGTAACCGCAGGCCGTGGGGTGCGCCACGCCGGGGCCGGCCGGGGTGCAGCACCACGTCACGCCCCCGAAAGGACCCTGGAGGGTCCCGGAGGCTCCCCGGCGTCGTCACTGGCGGATCCGACGTGTTTCAGACACACGGATGTCGCTGGTCGTGGGACCATGGTCGGGTGACACCTGCACCCACGCACCGCGTTTCCGCCCGACTGTCCGCCATCGCCCCTCCGCCACCCCTGGCCGTCGACGCCAGGCCAAGGCCCTCAAGCGCCGCCGGCCGCCCCGTCATCGGCTTCGGCGCCGGAGAGCCCGACTCCCCACCCCGACTACATCGTTGAGGCCGCCGTCGCCGCCGCGAAGGACCCGGCCAACCACAAGTACTCCCCGCCAAGGGCCTGCCGGTCCTGCGCGAGGCCATCGCCGCCAAGACGCTGCGCGACTCCGGCTACGAGGTCTCCCCCTGACGACATCCTGGTCACCAACGGCGGCAAGCAGGCCGTCTTCCAGGCCTCGCCGCACTCGTCGACCCCGGCGACGAGGTCCTCCTGCCCGCGCCCTACTGGACCACCTACCCCGAGGCCGTCGCCCCTGGCCGGGGGACCACGGTCGAGGTCTTCGCCGGGGCCGACCAGGACTACAAGGTCAGCGTCGATCAGCTCGAGGCCGCCCGCACCGAGCGCACCAAGGTGCTGCTGCTGTGCTCGCCGTCGAACCCGACCGGCTCGGTCTACACGCCCGAGGAGCTCACCGCCATCGGCCAGTGGGCCCTGGAGCACGGGATCTGGGTCATCACCGACGGATCTACGAACACCTCCTCCACGACGGCGCCCAGACCGCGCACGTCGTCAGCTGGTTCCCGAGCTGGCCGACCAGACGATCGTCCTCAACGGCGTGGCCAAGACCTACGCCATGACCGGATGGCGCGTGGGCTGGATGATCGCTCCCAGCGACGTCATCAAGGCGGCCACGAACTTCCAGTCGCACCTGACCTCCAACGTCGCCAACGTTCGCAGCGCGCGGCGCTGGCGGCCGTCAGCGGCGACCTGACCGCCGTCGAGCAGATGCGCACCGCCTTCGACCGGCGCCGGCGCACGATGGTGGAGATGCTCTCGCAGATCGAGGGGCTGACCGTGCCCGTGCCCCGCGGCGCCTTCTACGCCTACCCCAGCATCGAGGGGCTCGTGGGACGCGCGCTGCGCGGCACCACGATCGACAGCTCAGCCACGCTGGCTGCGCTCATCCTCGAGCACGCCGAGGTCGCCGTCGTTCCCGGTGAGGCCTTCGGTCCCTCGGGCTTCGTGCGGCTGTCCTACGCGCTGGGCGACGACGACCTGGTCGAAGGCGTGGGCCGCGTCCAGAAGCTGCTGGCCGAGGTCGAGTAGCGCCTGAGGCTCCGCCTCCTCACCGAGCCGGGCAGGGTTTCGCGCAAGCCGACAGAATGTCTGCTGGGCGCCGCGAAACCCGCCCGGCTCGGCGTGAGCACCAGCGGGCTTCGGTGGGCGCCGCGCGCGCCTGGATCTCGCGGCCCTGCGCCAGCCAGGTCTCGGCGCGGGCCAGGCGGCCCTCGGCGTCGGGGCGCCACGGGCCACCGTCCTCGCGGCGGGCGCCGGCCACCAGGGACAGGACCACGCCGGCACAGCGGGCACGCAGGGAGACCGGATCCACCTGCTGCTCAGCCATGCGGGTCCAGGTCTCCAGGATGGGGCGCAGCTTCGGGTAGGAGGCGGGCGCCAGGTGGTCCAGCACACTGACGTGCCCCCAGCAGGCAGGCCAGGTCATCAACCCGGTAACCGCCCCAGGGAGTCCACGTCGAGCAGGCTAGTGACGGACTCGCCCTCCATGAGGACATTGGCCTCGTAGAAGTCGCCGTGGACCGGGACCGGCCGACCGGCGTCGGAGGCGGCCATGAGCTGCTCGACCCCCTCGGCCACGGCCCGGGCACGAGCGGCGTGCTCGGGCAGGACCGTGGCGGCGGCGTGCGCGTAGTGGCGGGCCCGCTCCGACCAGGCGGCGTGCGCCGGCAGCTGCATGGCGCTGGCCGGCAGGGGCGTCCAGCAGTGAGATGAGGGCCGTTGAAGACGCGTTCGCTGCGCGAGACGCTCATGCCCTGGGACAGCAGGCCGGACAGGGCCATCCTCGACCGGTGGACAGCAGGACGAGCCCATCAGGGGTCCTCTCGCAGGACCTCGGGCGCAGGCACGCCTGAGGGCCGTCAGCAGGCGGTGGCGCTGGGCGAAGGACGGGGCCTGGCTCGGGCGCAGGACCCTTGGCGTAGGCGGTGGTCTCATCCGGGAAGGTGGCGCGCACGACCGCTCGGCGCGTGGGCCGGTGAGGCAACCATCGTGGCCTTGACCTGCGTGCCGATCCGGGCCGAGAGCAGCGAGCGTGCAGGCCACCACCAGGCCGGGAAGCTCAGGGTCGGCCGGGTGGCGCCACACGTGGACCGCAGGGCCGTCCCCGCCGGTGGGAGCCACCCGGGTCAGTCCCGGCGCGTGTGGGTTGGACAGGCGAGCCGTCGTGGCGCACAGGTACTCGGTGGTGGAACGCCCGTTGGGTGCGACGACAACAGCCGTGTACCCCACGGATACCCCCGCTCCGGGGCGGTGGTGGACTGAGTGGACCTCCCAGCTGGCCAGGCGCTGGCCGGCCGGGGCGAGGGCGGCGGAGAGCACGGACGCGGCACGCGGCCCCGTCAGCAGGGCCACCTCCTCGGGCTCCTGGGACGCCGACGAGTGGTTCATAGCAGTTAGTCTGCCCCACCCACCTGGTGGTTCGCCTCCAAAACGAGCCCCGGTGTTCGACAACAGCGGAAGCCCACCCTTCCCGCACGATGCGCCGGATGGCCCAGGTTGAGGACGTGCAGGGGCACAGATCTGTCACGAGATTTGTCACTCCTGGCGACTTTTAGGTCGGCTCGGAGAGGGAGCGCCGGAACGTTGCCCTCTATCTGCGCAGGTCAGCGCCATTCCCTCCTGTCGCAGGCTGTCGGTACCGGGCGGAAAAGTCGCCAATCGTGACAACGAAGGCACTGACAACACCGAGGGACGCCCGACGTTATCCACAGCGCCACCCCATGTCTTTTACCTCGAAGCACCGTTTGACATCATTTAACTATGTTTGATGATGTCCGCCGCGGCGATGTGTGCGCCCGTCTACTAGCCAGGAACGGCGCAGCCCGGCTCTCGGCACTGAGCCTCACCCGGTCAGAGCGCAGGACGGTGGCGCGCATGCTGGCTGAGAAGGCGCTGACGTCCCACCCCGATCACGTGGTGTCCCTGCCGTCGGCCAAGGCCTTCGTCATCACCTGCCGCCGGCTGGGAGGCGTGGTGAGCTGTGGACACGCGATGAAGCACTACGGCATCCCGCTGAGGACATCACCCGGTGTTCTCCATGTCGCCATCCCGGCGCAGCGAAGCCGCGTTCCCGATGCAATCGGCCGCACAGTGGTCCACCGCGTCAGGGGACTGGCCCTGCCCGAGGACACTCAGCCACCAGTTGCGCAGGTCGAGCAGGCTCTCATCTGCTTCATGCGCTGCGCCGACGAGCTCGATGTCCTCATCGCTCTCGACGCGGCCCTGCGCCTGGGATACACAACCCGCAGTCAGCTGGAATCCGCGTTGCCGGGCCCGCGCAACGCACCGCTGCGCTCCCTGCTCTCCCAGGCCCGCCCGGGGGCGCGCTCCCTGCTGGAGACGATCGCCCGCTACGACCTGAAGCGGGCCGGATACCACCCCATCGCGGCGGTCATGGTGGACGGGGTCGGCGAGGTGGACCTGGTTCTCAGCCGAAGGCCTCAGGCGATCGTTCCCGGGCCAGCGAACGGCACTCATGTCCTCACCGCAGCGGCCTGCCCGGCCCTGCTCATCGAGACGGACGGCTACACCTACCACTCCTCCCGCCCGGACTGGCACAGCGACCACCTGCGCGATCAGGCCGCTTTCGCGCGCGGCCACACTCCGCTGCGCCTCACCAGCAACCAGGTACTGGATCGGGAGACGGTGCGGATCGTCTCTTCGGTGGCGCGCCGTCTCAGAATCCACCCGAATGTCACTCCTGGCGACTTTTTAGGGCGAGTCGGGGAGACGCCCTGGGCTTCTCTCCCCTATCTGCGCAGGTCCGCGCCATTCCCTCCTGTCACAGGGTGTCGGCCCCTCCCGGAAAAGTCGCCAATCGTGACACTTCGGTGCCTCCTGCCCCGCGTGGGAGGGCTGCCGGTGGAGTGCGAACGCGTGGAAGAATCCACCCATGCGAGACCTCGCCACCCTCCCCAAGGCGCACCTGCACCTGCACTTCACGGGGTCGATGCGCCTGGAGACCCTCATCGAGTTGGCCTCCAGCGCGCGCACGCGTCTGCCCTCGAACTTCCTGGACGGCGACCCCCTGCGTGTCCCCGCTGACCGGCGCGGCTGGTTCCGCTTCCAGCGCGCCTATGACACGGCCCGGGCCCTGGTGCGCACCGAGGAGGTCATGCGCCGCATTGTCCTGGAGGCCGCCCTGGATGATGCCGCCGAGGGCTCGCGCCGCCTGGAGATCCAGGTCGACCCGACCAGCTATGCCCCCTTCGTCGGCGGGATCACCCCGGCTCTGGAGATCATCCTCGACGCCGCCAAGCAGGCCACGACCCTGAGCGGAGTGGAGGTGGCGGTCATTGTGGCGGCCTCCCGGATGCGTCACCCGTTGGACGCCCGCACGCTCGCGCGCCTGGCGGTGCGCTACGCCGGAGACCAGCCGGGCGAGGTGATCGGCTTCGGCCTGTCCAACGATGAGCGCGCCGGGCAGACGTCCTCCTGGGAGCGGGCCTTCGCCATCGCCCGCCGGGGCGGCCTGGCCTCCATGCCGCACGGAGGGGAGCTCTTAGGGCCCGACCACCTGCGCGAGGTCGTCTCCTCCCTCGGCCCCACACGCCTCGGACACGGGGTTCGCGCCGGTGAGGACCCCGCACTGCTGGACGCGATCGTCGCCTCCGGCATCAGCCTCGAGGTCTGCCCCGCCTCCAACGTGAGCCTGGGGGTCTATCACAGCCCCGACGACGTCCCCCTGCGTACGCTCATGAGCCACGGAGCGCAGATTGCCCTGAGCGCCGATGATCCCTTGCTCTTCCAGTCCCGGCTCGTCGACCAGTACGAGATCGCCCGGGCCCTGGGCTGCGACGACGCCGAGCTGGCCGAGCTGGCCCGCGGCTCGATCCGCGCCTGCCTGGCCTCCCCGACGGCGAAGCAGACCTGGTTGGCCGAGGTGGACGCCTGGCTGGCGGCGCCCGACCAGGCTCCAGGAGTGCAGTCCGACGGCCCGGAGGCCGGCGACCTCGAGCCTGACGCGGTTGCGCGCTAGGGGCTAGAACCGGCTGCGAGCACGCCCGGATAAGGACTCTGGGACGCAGGACCACGCCCCAGGAACAGGGACAGTGCCCGCAGCGACCGCTCCCCAGAGCCAGGGGCGTCCACGACGGACCACATATTCGCGCGGCGAACTACGGGACTGCCGGGGCTTTGGACAGGCGGCCTAGAAGCCGACCTGAACGGGCTCGGGTACGAGGGTGACGCCGTAGCGCTCACGCACTCCGGCCACCACCTCGTCACGCAGGCGCGCCAGGTCCGCCCCGGTCGCGCCGCCCCGGTTGGTCAGTGCCAGCACGTGCTTGGTGGACAACCCGGCCGGTGCGCCGGCCTCCACGGCGAAGCCCTTGCTGAAGCCGGCGTGGTCGATGAGCCAGGCGGCGCTGGTCTTGACCAACCCCTCGATGACGGGGGCGGCCTTGGTGCCGAGCACCACCTGCGAGTGGTCGGTGACCGGGAAGCGCGGCGCGTCCTCGGGCAGCTGCTCGGCCTGCTCCGTGGTCAGGATCGGGTTGGTGAAGAAGGAGCCGGCCGACCAGGTGTCGTGGTCGGCGCCGTCCAGCACCATCCCCTTAGAGCGGCGCAGCTCAAGAACCGCCTCACGCAGCTCGCGCTCGGGCACACGCTCACCCAGCTCGACGCCGAGTGCCCCGGCCAGCTGGGAGTAGGCGATCCGGGAGGACAGGGAGCCCTGCCGCACGGCGAAGGTGGCGTCGAGGACCACCCAGCGCCCGGTCGGCCCCCTACAGGCGCCCGCCACCCACCTCGGTGTCGGTGAGGGACTGCTTGAGGCGCGAGTCCCGGTAGGCCAGCCCCAGTTCGCCCAGGGCCAGCCAGACCACTCGGTTGCGCAGTCGGTCCCAGGCGCGCACGCTGGCAATGAGCTCGGCGACCTCTGCGCCGTAGGCCCCGATGTTCTGCACGGGGGCGGCGCCCACCGTGCCGGGGATCCCGGACAGGGGCGCGAACCCGGCCCACTGGCTGGCGATGGCCTCGCGCACCAGGTCGTCCCAGGTGGTTCCGGCGGTGGCAGTGACCTCGACGCCGCCGCACACCGAGTCCGAGACGAGTGAGACCTCGGCGCGGGCATCCCGGATGACGAGCCCGTCGAAGCCGGCGTCGGAGGCCAGGATGTTGGAGCCGCCGCCGATAACGAGGACGGGCGTACCGGCGGCGTCGGCCTCGCGGATCGCCTCGGTCAGCTCGCTCTGCGTGGTGGCCTCGACGTAGCTGCCCACCGGGCCGCCCACGCGAAGCGTCGTCAGCTCGGCCAGGCTGGTCGGCCGGGCGCCGGAGCCGGGCGTGTGCGCCAGGGCCTGGACGGGTGCGGGCCAGGCCGACGGGTCGACGTCGACGCTCAGCGGGACGGTGCAGTCGCCTGCCACCAGCTGCGGCTCGGCCGACGGCGCAGCCGGCACCGTCGAGCCCTCAGCGGGGGCAGCGGGAGTGCGGTCATCTGGGGTGGTGGTCAACGGAGGTCTCCGCTCTTCCTGATCAGTTCCTCGTGAGACAAGCAGGGCCCCGCTCACACCAGCGGTGTGCACGGAGCCCCGAGACGCGGACGGGCCGCTCGTCTCACTTCTTGTTGCGACGCTGGTGACGCGTCTTGCGAAGCAGCTTGCGGTGCTTCTTCTTGGCCATGCGCTTGCGGCGCTTCTTGATGACGGATCCCATGAGATCTCCTCGAGTTCGCTTCGTAGTGCCCGCAGACCCTCCCTGCGGGCCGAGGCAGGCCGGCGAGGGTTATGCCATGGGGCGGTTGGTCGGCGCGTGAGGCTCAGCGGCCGACCACGCAGGTGACCGCCTGAGTGTAGCGGCTCCCTAGGGACCCTGATGCCTCTGACGCGTCGTGGCCCCAGTCACCCAGCCCCGCGGCCAGGTAGTCGTGAACGGCGCGCTCGGGGACGCGGAAGGAGCGCCCGACCTGCATCGCAGGCAGGTCGCCGGAGTGCACCATCCGGTAGACGGTCATCTTGGACACGCGCAGCATCGCCGCCACCTCAGCCACAGTGAGGAACGAGGGGCGCCGGAGGCGCTGGGGGATGTGGGAGGCCCGGTGCCATGAGCTTGAGGTCCGTTCGTCGCGGGTGGCCCCGTCAGGGGCAGGAACACAGCCAATATATCCCCGCACCAGCCTTCGCACAGGGTTTCTCGGGCCCCATTTACCACAGGCGTCGCATTTCACACTCGGGCACCAATTGTCGCTGCCGCAACCTCACCGAACCGCCCCTGATCCGCCCCAGACCCCGGCCGTCACGACGGCGGGCACCTGAGCCCACCCACCGGCCCCACTCGAACACACCCGGCCCACGATGCCGGGAAACGTGACGAAGCCGGGCCAGCGGGACCACAATGGCGACCGTGCCCCAGACAGACACCGCCCAGGAGCCGGAGCCCGGCAGCGGATCCCGCGGCGAGACCCCGACCGGGAAGCGCGGAGCCTCCCAGGCCGGCAGGCGCCGTCAGGGCCCACTGGCACGCCCCACTCGTGGGCGTCGTCGGCCATGCGTGGAAGCGCCACAGAAGCCCCGAATTCCAGACAGGGAGCCGGCCTCCTCGAGGAGCCATCGCCCCTTCCCCAGCTGCCGGGTACGGAGCCCACCGGGATTCGCCGACTGCTCCGGCACATCGAGCCACTCGGCCAGATCGCGCGAGCCGCCCGCTTCTACCCGGCCCGGCTGGCCGTGATCGTCTTCGCGGCCATCATCGTGGCGGTGACCGGCCTCCTCAGCCTCCCCATCGCCACGACCAGCGGGGAGCACGCCAACTTCCTCGACGCCCTGTTCACCGCCACCTCGGCCGTGTGCGTCACCGGCTTGAGCACGGTGGACACGGCGACCTACTGGTCCACCTTCGGGCACGTCGTCATCATCCTGGCCGCAGCCGTGGGCGGCCTGGGCGTCATGACCCTGGCCTCCCTGCTGTCCCTGGCGGTGTCCCGGCACGTGGGACTAACTCAGCGGATGCTGGCGGCCTCGGAGAACCAGTCGCGCCTGGGTGAGGTGGGGCGGCTGCTGCGCGCCGTCATCTACACGGCCGCCGGCTGCGAGCTCCTCCTGACACTCATGCTGCTGCCGCCCTTCCTCAGTCACGGCCTCGATGTGGGCCACGCCCTGTGGTATGCGGTCTTCATGGCGCTGTCGATCTTCAACAACGCCGGATTCGTCATCATGCCCGAGGGCCTGGGAGCCTACTCCACCGACTGGTGGATCGGCCTGCCGATCATCGTGGGGACCTTCATGGGCGCCGTCGGCTTCCCCGTCATCCTGGACATCATGGGCCGACGCCGACGCCCCCGCACGTGGAGCCTGCACACCAAGCTGACCCTGACGACCTACCTGGCCCTCACACTCGCCTCAACCCTCGCCATCGCCACCTTCGAGTGGAACAACCCGCTCACCTACGGCTCCCTGCCCACGAGCGGGAAGATCATGACCGCGCTCGTCAACGGCGTCAACGCCCGCTCCTCGGGGCTGTCCACGATCCCGCCCGAGCACATGCACGAGGCGACCTGGTTCCTTCAGGACGCCCTCATGTTCGTCGGTGGCGGCTCGGCCTCGACGGCCGGCGGTATCAAGGTGACGACCTTCGCGGTCCTGCTGCTGGCGATTCTCGCCGAGGCCCGCGGCGACCAGGACATCGAGGCCTTCGGGCGGCGCATCACCCCCTCGACCGTGCGCCTGAGCGTGGCGGTGGCCTTCATCGGCTCCAGCATCATCGGTCTGGCCACGCTCCTGCTGCTGCAGATGACCAACCTGTCCCTGGACCGGATCCTCTTCGAGGTCATCAGCGCCTTCGCGACCGTGGGCCTGTCCACGGGCATCACGCCCTCCCTGCCGGACGGAGCCAAGTACGTCATCGTGGCGCTCATGTTCGTCGGCCGCGTGGGCACGATGACGGCGGCCAGCGCCCTGGCGCTGCGCGAGCGGCGCCGCGTCATCCGGATGCCCGAGGCCAGCCCGATGATCGGCTGAACAGGGCGGAAGCCCCACCCGGGTCCGACCGGCACACCGTCCCTAGGAGAGCAGCGACCCATCGGAGACAGTCAGGATCGCGCCCCCTCCGGGGCGAGCAGCTGCCTGAGGATGGCGGCCGCACCCTCCACATCAGCCCGGCCGGTGATGAGCTGCTCGACGATGAGACCGAAGGAGACGCTCTGGATGAGGGAGGCCATCTGATCGGGGCTCAGACGACGGGAGATCGTCCCCACCCTTTGCCCATTGCGACACAGCCGAGTAAGACCGCCGTGGATGTCCCGGTAGCTCTCCTGGACCAGGACGCTCATCTCGGGATCACGGGTCAGCTCCCCCCAGGCATGGTAGGCCAGAGGCGCCCAAGAGCTCAGACCGACGTCGTCAGGAGCCTCACGACCGTCATCCTGCCGGTCCGCCTCTGAGTCAGCTGAGTCAGCTGCAGCGCCGTGCCGCTGATAGTTGAGCAGGGTGAGCGCCTCAATGAAGTCCCGTTCGAAGTCGAGCAGCTCCTCGGACTCGGCGATCCGCTTGATCCGCTCGACGAGCGGCCCCATGCGCCTGGTCAGGACCGCCCGAATGAGGGAGCGCTTGCCCTCGGGGAAGTAGCGGTAGACGGTCGATGACGACATTCCGGCCGCGGCGATGACCTCGTCCATGGAGGCGGCCTGGAAGCCGCTGCGCGCGAAACACCCTTCGGCGGCCTGCAGGATCCGGTCGGTCTGACGCTCCCGGTAGGCGGCGGTCACTCGTGGCATGAGTTCAGGATAAGCGACTCAGAGCACACTCCAAATCGAAACGATCGTTGTTGACTAGTCATCACGCACTCCCTAGACTCCAGAGCACAAACGAAAACGATGATTTTGATATGGAGGTTCGCGATGACGCTCACAGCGACATCCCCCCTCAAGCAGGCCGAACCGGCACAGGAGGCACAGGAGGAGACCCCTTCGGCTGTACGGCGGCCCAATCGACGCGCGGTCATGGTCAGCGCCGTCCTCACCCAGCTGATGATCGTCTTGGACCTGACGATCATCGCCATCGCCCTGCCTCGGATGCAGGAGGACCTGGGAATGACCGTGTCCCAGAGCCCGTGGACGGTCACCGGCTACAGCCTGGCCTTCGGTGGCCTCGTGCTCTTCGGGGGAAGGCTCTGCGCCGTGGTCGGTATCCGCCGCTCCTACCAGGTAGGACTGATCGGCTTCGGGGTCGCCAGCCTCGCAGCCGGGATGGCGACCTCCTTCCCCATCCTGCTGGTGGCCCGCGTGGCCCAGGGCTGCTTCGGCGCCCTGCTGGCCCCCACCTCACAGGCACTGCTCAACATCACCTTCACTGAGCGCACCGAGCGCGAGCGGGTCTTCGCCATCTTCGGTGCCACTGCCGGACTGGGCGCAGCCATCGGACTACTCGTCGGCGGGGCCCTGACCGACTGGTTCAGCTGGCGCTGGGCCCTCTACATCAACATCCTTCTGGCCGCTGCCGCTCTGCTCATCGGGCAGCGCAGCCTTCCACCAGCCAATCAGCGCGACCGCAGCTCGCGCATCACTGATGACCTGAGCGGCCTGGTCCTGGGCTGTGGAGCCTGCTTCAGTGCCGTCTACGGGCTCGACCGGGCCCAGCAGACCTCCTGGACCTCGACGTCGACCGTCAGCTGGCTGACCCTCGGCGGTATCGCCGCACTGCTGTTCGTGGTCCGCGAGCACTTCGCAGCCGCCCGGTGCTGCCCCTGTCGATGATGGCGATGCCCGTGCGGGCGGCCTCCTACGCCACCCAGTTCATCGCCGGCGCCGCACAGATGGGCGCGATCATCTACCTGACCTACTACATGCAGAACCACCTCGGCTACTCGCCCTTCAAGAGCGGAGTCGTCTTCCTCCCGATGGTCTTCGCCCTGATCGCGACCGCGATCCCAGCCGGACGCATCATCGTGCCCAGGCTCGGGGCGCGCGGCACCCTGCCACTGGGGGTGGCGGTACTGGCCGGTTCCTTCCTCATCCTCTCGCGCATGACGACGGATTCGACCTACTCCCAGGTCGCCCTGCCCGGCCTCATCGTCTTCGGGATCGGCCTGGGGCTGACGATGCCGGTCACCTTCAACTCCGGCACGCGCGGGGTGGACGCGAAGCGGACCGGGCTGGCCTCAGCGATCCTGAGCGCCGCCCAGCAGATCGGCGGTTCCTTCGGAGTGGCACTCATGACCTCTTACGCCACCCAGCACGCCGAGGACTACGTGACCGAGCACACCGAGGAGGTCAAGGCGGCCGCCATGGAGGCAATGATGCGGGCTCAGGCCCTGCCGCAGTCGCCCGCAGGCAAGCGGATCATCGAGTCCCTCAAGGCCGAGCTGATCGACCGGGCTCAGATCGAGGCCTACTCCGGCGGCTTCTCGATGATGGCCTGGGTCCTGGCCGGCGCCGTCGTCATCCTCGTGGCCTGCGGGATCGGCCTGAGCCTCCGTCGACGCCGCAGGAGGTAGCGTAGGGGCCACTGCCTCACGGCCGACCTCAGGAGACCTCATGCCTGCCCCGCTCTCGCGCACCGACTCCACGCTCGTCATCGGGCTGGGACGCTTCGGCTCGGCCGTGGCCGCCACCCTGGACCGCCTGGGGCGTGAGGTGCTGGCCGTGGAGGCCAATCCCGCCACCGTGCGGCGGTGGACCGGCCGCATCCCCCTGGTGGAGGCCGATGCCACGGACGTGGAGGCCCTCGAGCAGCTGGGCGCCACCGAGTTCGGCACCGCGGTCGTGGGGGTGGCGACCTCCCTGGAGGCCTCCGTCCTCATCACCGGTAACCTCGTGGACCTCGAGACCCCCCAGATCTGGGCCAAGGCCATCTCCCGCGCCCACGGCCGCATCCTGCGCCGCATCGGCGCCCAGCACGTCGTCTACCCCGAGTTCGACGCCGGTCAGCGCGCCGCCCACCTCGTCTCGGGCCGCATGCTCGACTACATCGAGATGGAGAAGGGCGGCTTCACCATCGTCAAGATGCGTCCACCCACGGAGCTGCACGGCTTCACCATCGGCCAGTCCAAGGTGCGATCGCGCTACGGGATCACGGTCTTCGGTCTCATGAGCCCGGGCGAGCCGTTTGAGTACGCCACCCCGGACACCCTGGTCTCGGCCGAGGACGTACTCGTCGTCGGCGGGGACGCCGCCCTCCTGGAGCGTTTCGCCAACCGCGCGTGAGCCGAGTGGGCAGCCCCTGCCCCGACGACCGACGTAACGCCCGCGTCACAAGCACGTCAGAAGGCGGCCATCTGAGAACGCTTGGCCTCGGCGGCGCCGTCGGCCCTCAGCGGCCACGGCCTGAAGATCCTTGCCGATACCGGCGGCGCCGTAGGCGCCGAGCAGCCCTCGACGAAGGGCGCCGCCGACAGGCGCGTCCGCTCGGCGAGGGCCGGATCGAGCATCTCCAGAGCCATCTCGGCGCTCATGACCCCGCTGCCCAGGTCGGCCAGGACCAGGACGCCCTCGCAGCGCTCGGCCCAGGCGCTCCACGGCCTCGACGACGGCCCCGGGGTCGGTGCCCAGCCCGCCGTCGGCCAGACCCGCGGCCGTCTCGACGGGGACGTCGACAGCCACGATGAGCCGGCGCGCCAGGTCCACGGCGGCCTCGGCCAGAGCGCGGGAGTGGGCGACCAGGACGATACCGACACTCACGCCAGCGTCACTCGCCCGCTCCGGCTCGAGGGACCGCTGGGGACTGAGGAAGGTTTGCGGAACTGTCAGGACTCACTGGGATCACGACGCCCTTCCGGCCACGACGTCGTCGAGAGCTGTCAGCAGCAGGACCGTGGAGGCGGCGCCGGGGTCGATGTGCCCCACGGAGCGCTCTCCCAGGTAGGAGGCCCGCCCCTTGGTGGCCACCATGGGCTTGGTGGCCTCGCGCCCCTCGGCAGCCGCATGCACGGCGGCCGCGACACCGGCGGCGAGATCGCCGGGATGGGCGCGCAGGGCCTCCAGGGCCGGGCTCCAGGCATCGAGCATGGTCTTCTCCCCGCGGTGGCCCGCCCCCGCGCCGCAATGCCGCCGACCCCGGCCTCCAGGGCGCCCGCGAGCGCCTGGGCGTCGAGTACCTCCAGGCCGGCCACGGCGCCCCCGGCTCGCAGGAAGAAGGTGCCGTACAGGGGCCCGGAGGCGCCCCCGACGGTGGAGACCAGGGTGGTGCCGACCTTCTTGAGCAGGACGTCGGCGCTGGCGAAGCTACCGGCCTCCACAGCCTCGGCGGCGGCGGCCAGGCCGCGCTTCATGTTGGTGCCGTGGTCAGCGTCACCGATGGCGGCGTCCAGGTCGGTGAGCTCCTCGGCGTGCTCGGCGATAAGTGCGGCGCTGCGGCGCACCCAGGTAGCCAGGTCCGCCACGCTCAGCGAGTGGCGGGCGGCTCCCACCTCTGCGGTCATATCGCTTCTCCTTCAGTGTCCTTGGGGCGCCCGCAGGTGATCGGGCCCCCCGATTGTGTCAGGTCCTCACGCTCCCCAGCGCAGGCCAGGGGTGTTGACCGGGGCGTCCCACAGGCTCAGCATCTCCGCGTCGGCGCGCACCAGGGTCAGGGAGCAGCCGGCCATGTCGAGGCTGGTGATGTAGTTGCCCACGAGGTTGCGGGCCACGGTGATCCCGGCGTCTTCAAGGAGGCGGGCGATCTCGCCGTACATGAGGTAGAGCTCGAGCAGCGGGGTGGCGCCCATGCCGTTGACCATGGCGATGACACCCTCGTCGGCGCCGACGCTCTCCAGCTCGGCAAGCGCGGTGAGCTCAGCCAGGATGGGGGTGACGAGGCGCTCGGCGATCTCGGCGGCGGGGGCAGTCCTCTCGCGGTGGCGTCCGGGCTCGCCGTGGATGCCGATACCGATCTCCATCTCGCCCTCGGGCAGGTCGAAGGAGGGCTTGCCGTTGGCCGGGACGGTGCAGGAGGTCAGGGCCATCCCCATGGACCTGCCGGCGGCGTTGACGCGTGCGGCGATACCGGCGACCTCGTCCAGTGGGCGTCCCTGCTCGGCGGCGGCGCCGGCGATCTTCTCCACCATGACGGTCACGCCCACGCCGCGGCGCCCGGCGGTGTAGAGGGGAGTCCTCGACGGCGACGTCGTCATTGGTGACGACGCTGGCGACCTGGATGCCGGACTCGGCGTCGACGATCTCGGCGGCCATCTCGAAGTTCATGACGTCGCCGGTGTAGTTCTTGACGATGTGCAGCACGCCGGCTCCACGGTCGACGGCGCTGGTGGCGGCCACCATCTGGTCGGGGACCGGGGAGGTGAAGATCTCGCCGGCACAGGCGGCGTCGAGCATGCCGGTGCCCACGAAAGCCACCGTGGAGGGGCTCGTGCCCGCTGCCTCCCCGGAGATGATGGCGACCTTGCCCTGCTCCTTGGGGCGGCGGCGGTAGACGATGTGCTGGTCGAGGTCGATGTCGAGCTCGTGGGGATGGGCTGCGGCCATGCCCCGCAGGGCGTCCGTGACCACGTTGTCAACGGCGTTGATGAGTTTCTTCATGGCGCTGACGCTACCGCGCCACGGGCCCTCATGGGGCGGAGAGCAGGATCTTGGACCGTGCACATCGGTGCAGCCCGCTGCATCATTCCGGAGCGAAGACGCGCTGAGTCGACCGGGCGGGTGTCTGCCGGAGACGCGGCCTGCCGGCCTACTGCCCCGCCGGCGCCGCCCCACCCGCCTCAACGTGAGCCCGGCCACCGCTCGGCCTGGGCGTCACCCGCAGAGATTCTGGGGACTATCTGGGGAGGTCCTTTTTTCGCGGCACCACCGAGTCGATTACGGGCAGGATAGGGGCATGGATCTGTCCGTCGTCGCCGTCGTGGCCACTATTGCAGCCGGTGTCTCCATCCTGGTCGCCGTTGCCGCCGTCTTCGCTGCACGGCGCTCGACGGCGCATGCGGACCTGGCCCTCAAGGAGGCGTCACGGATCTCCCGGGCGAGCATCTCGCGGATCAACGAGGTCCAGTCCGAGGCCAGCTCGGCCCGCCTGGCGGCGCGTCACGCCGCCGAGCGGCTGCGCTCAATGACCAAGGAGCGCACGACCCCCGACAGCGTCGCCGCCTACCGGGTCTTCCTGCGCGAGGTCGTCGAGGACTCCAAGCACCTGCTGGGCCCCGAGGGCACCGGGACGATGAAGAACGAGGCACTGGACCGCCTGCGGGTGGGGGCCCTGGTGGGCGGCTCGGACGAGGTGCTGCGCGCCATGCGCAACTTCGCCCTCCTGCGCACCCAACGGCCCGAGGCCCCGTGGCCCAGTGCCTACGCCATGGCCTACGCGCGTCTGGAGTCGGACCTGGTCACCGCGATCCGCAACGACCTGGGATCCTCCGAGGGAGTCCCTGACCGCCGACCAGATCTGGGGCGCCGTCAACGCCCGCTGCGTCGACCCCGCCTTCCGGCTGGCCCTGCTCAGCCCTCTGGAGGACGTGCTGCGCAACGCCGGACAGGACCCGACCCACTACGACCTGGACCACATCGCCAAGTTCGCCGACTACCCGAGCCCCGCCTCCCCGCCGGGGCCACCCGTGCCAGTGGGGTCGCTGGGAACACCGGGCTCACGAGGGCCGTGCCCTCCGGGGACGGTGCCCGCGCCTCCGGCCCCGAGCCCCGACGGCGCTCGCGACGGGCGCGCAGCCGGGCGGAGCGGAGAGCCGCGAGGCGACCCCCAGGCCGGCCGCCACCGCCCCTGTCCGACGCCGACGTCGTCTGGCCTCCGCTCACCCCGGGCGGACCTCAGCACGTGAGGACCGGCCCCAGCAGTCCCTAACGAGCCCAGCGAGCCCGACGAGCCACCGGTCGCCCGAGGCACGCAGGCCCGTCTTCGAGGACCCGACTCCCAGCCGCATCTCCCGGCGTCGACGCGCTCAGTCCGCTCTGACCGGTTCGTCCATGCAGGCAGCCGCGGCTCCTGACGCGGTCACGGTCACGGGGACGGCTTCGCCCCTGCCCGCCTCCGTGGTTCCGACCTCAGGTGCCTCAACGGCCTCGGCCAACACCGTGGAGACCGAGCCCGTCCTCGCCTCGACTCCCCCTGGGACGCAGATCGGGCGCCACGCCACCGGGGCACCCACGTCACCGCTCGCTGCCGGTGCGTCCGCCGGCGCTGCACCGGCGAGGCCCCAGCTGCCCCAGCTTCCCGAGCCGGACCAGCCGCGCCCCAAGTACACCGGCGCCCCGGCGGACCCGCCACCCGAGGGCCAGGTCGGGTCACCGGTGAGGGCCGCGGCAGTATCCGTGCAGACCGTCGCGGTACCCACGGGCCCCCAGCCCTCCCCGGTTGGCGCCGCGGGCCCTGCTACGACCACCGGGCCGGCAGGGGCCGGCTACGGAATCCTTCCATCTCAGGGCACGCCCCAGGCTTCCGTGACCGCGCCGGGAGGCACCAGCCTCCCCGTACCCGACCCGTCGGGTCTGCCCGTCCTCACTGCGTCCCCGCATGCCGATCAGTCCTCCGCAGTGGCTGCCGCCGCAGCCGTCCCCGCCGACGCCGTCGGATCCCACCGGGCAGCAGCCGTCATGGCGAGCACAGCCGGCACTACAGGTACAGCTGTCCCGACCGGCCCTGAGCAGGGGGCCGATCCGGCGATGCAGGAGACCATGACCATTCCCACCAACCCCTTCTGCTGCGACGGCCATCCCGACGGCGACGTCCTGGTCCTCCGCTGTGCCGTCCCTGCAGGACTCCAGTCAGCTGCCACGAGCCCGCGGCGCCTGAGCCCAAACGGGTTGTTCTTCCCATCCCAACCCCGGCCTCACCTCCCGGCCTGCGTGGCAGAATCCAGGGGTCGGAGGCCGTGGGGCCTGCGCGGAAGGGAGCTGGTGTGGGCGTCTTCGCCTGGTGCGCGATCATCGGCTGCACCGTCCTGGTGGCCGGCATCCTGTTCGACGGGCTGCTGGACGCCCTCCTGCCTGATGGGCTCGTGCCGATCCTCGCTCTGCCGGTGGCCGTGTTCGGCGCCATCGGCATGGGAGTGACGGCGACATCGGGCTCGGCCGCGGCGCAGGTGCCGGCGGCGGTGCTGTGGGGCGTTCCCTCCGCGGCGGCCGTCGCGTCCGGGGCGCTCATGCGCTGGCTGTGGAACCGGCTCAGGCGCTCCATGCCGTTGAACACGGCTCCTCCCACTGCCGCAGAGCTGGTCGGTGAGAAGGTCACCGTTCTGTGGTGGAAGGACGGCAGCGGCGAAGTTCGTGCCATCACGCGCGGCCACCAGCTCACCTTGCCGGCGCGCTCCGAGCAGCCGCTGCACTCGGGGCAGAGCGCCTGGGTGCTCGACGCCGTCGACTCCACCCTGGACATCGCCCCCTGGGAGCAGATCAGCAGCTGAGCCCACCGGGAGCCGCTGACCGATCGCACGCCCCTGTCCGTCGCTCACGCCGTCTGCCCACCATCCTCCTTCATCCCCTCTCCCCGCATAGAAAGGAACCCGCATGGGTGCATCAATCGTCGGCCTGATCGTCATCGTCGCCATCATCGTGCTCGCGGCGGTCGCCTACCTGTTCAGCCGCATCGTCGTCGTCCCCTCCAACCTCACCGGCCTGATCTCCGGATCCAACCGGGGAACGGTCAAGATCATCCACCCCGGCGGGCGTGACTTCGTCCTGCCGGTCATCCAGTCCATCCAGTACCTGCCCTTCACCCAGACCACGATCGGCTTCAAGGTCACCGCCGAGGACGAGAACAAGATCCACGTCAACGTCGCCGCCGTGGCCGCCGTCAAGGTGGGCGACTCCGACGAGCAGGTGCGCGCCGCCGCCAAGCGCTTCCTGGGCAAGCCCAACACGGACCAGGCCATCGCCGACTCCGCCCGCGAGGCGCTCATCGGCTCCCTGCGCTCGATCATCGGCCACATGACGGTCACCGACCTCATCTCCGACCGCGACGCCCCTGCAGCGCAACGTCTTCGACGACGCCAAGAGCATCATGGCCAACATGGGTCTGGAGATCGACATGCTCCAGGTCTCCGAGATCACCGACGCCGGCGGTTACATCGAGTCCCTGGGCGTGCCCGAGCAGCAGCGCGTCGAGAAGGACGCCCGCATCGCGCGGGCCAACGCCGAGCGTGAGGCCCGTGACGCCGAGGTCACCTCCCGTCAGCAGATCGCCGAGCGCGAGCGCGACCTGTCCCTGCGTCAGGCCCAGCTCAAGGCCGAGACGGACAAGGCCCAGGCCGACGCCGACTCCGCCGGCCCGATCGCCCGCGCCGCCAAGGAGCGAGAGATCGCCATCATCGGGCAGGAGGCGGCCGAGGCCAAGGCTGCCCTGACCGAGCGCGAGCTGGACTCCACGGTGCGCAAGCCCGCCGACGCCGCCCGCTACCAGCGCGAGCAGGAGGCTCAGGCCTCCAAGACCGAGGCGCTGCTGCGGGCCCAGGCCGACGCCGAGCGCACCCGCCTGGACGCCGAGGCCCAGGCTCAGGCCACCGTGGCCCGCGCCGAGGCCGAGGCCAAGGCGACCGCCGCCCGGGCCCGCGCCGAGGCCGAGGCCATCGCGGCCCGAGGCCAGGCCGAGGCCGACACGATCCGTGCCGCCGGTGAGGCCGAGGCCAAGGCCATGAGCGACAAGGCGGACGCCCTGGCCAAGTACGGCGAGGCCGCCACCCGCCAGATGCTGCTGGACAAGGCCCCCGAGATCGCCAGGGCCCTGAGCGAGCCGCTGGCCAGCGTGCGCGACCTGTCGATCATCTCCACCGAGGGCGCCTCCGCCCTGCCCAAGGCGGTGGCCAACAACGTCGAGCAGCTCGATCTCATCCTGCGCAGCCTCGTGGGCACCGGACTGACAGACATGGTGGGCGGCCACCTGCCGGGCTCGGACGCCCCCGCCGGCTCAGCCGATCACTCCGACCGCGCCAACCAGGACGGCGGGGATCCGGTCGACGTCGTCGAGCAGCCGGCGCACTGACGCTGACGCGCCTCAGACCGAGAGAGCACCCACGTGGCCGGGTGCGGGACGTCTCCACCGCCCGCACCCGGCCACGTAGCACGCTCCCGTCACTCCACACCGCCAGCGGGCAGGTCACCAGCACCGGCACGTGCCGCAACGGGTTCGTCCCGCCTCGGCCCGCGGTCGCTGACGGCCTCGAAGCGCCGGGGCGCTCAGATGTCCTCGAGGGTCTCCCCCTTGGTCTCGCGGGCCATCAGGTAGATCAGGCCCCCCAGGACCAGCATGGCCGCGAAGAAGAGGAAGGCCGGGAAGACGGCCGCCAGCGGGTGCGCCAGATCCTGAAGACTGCCGGAGCCGATCATCGCCCCCATGAGCAGCGGCCCGACGATCTTCGCGCTCGCGCCGATGCCGTAGCCCAGGCCCAGGCCGGTCCCCCGGGCATCGTTGGGGAACTGCTCGCCGCCGAAGGCGTTGAGGATCCCGAAGGCACCGTCGCCGAAGCCCATCGTGAGGCAGATGCCGGTGAAGAAGACGATCCACGAGGTCTCCCAGTGGGCGGAGAAGGCCACGATGACCGCGCCCAGGGCCCCGAGGATCCCGAAGGAGAACAACGTCCAGCGCCGCCCGATCCGGTCGGCGAGCCAGGCCGAGGCGAGGCGCCCCAGCAGATCCACCAGGGAGACGCCCATGAAGAGCGTCCCGACGGCGTCGGCGCCGATGTCGGTGAAGCCGACCTCCAGGAGCGTCTGCCCCCAGGACTGCACGGTGAAGGAGCCCAGGATGAAGCAGAAGGAGCCGACCGAGACGATGAGCAGGGCCCGCAGGTGCTTGCGCAGCAGCTCGCCGTAGGCGATGCGCGGCCCGGTCCGCACCGGCGGCAGGGCTCCGACGTCGTCGGGGCTCAGCTCCAGGGCCCAGGCGATGGACTCGCGGGCCTCGCGCTCGCGCCCGTGGGAGAGCAGGAAGCGGGGCGACTCGGGGACGATCCGGATCCAAGCCAGCAGGAGGATCGGGACGACCCCCAGCGCAATGAGGCCGCGCCAGTTGTCGTGCAGGAGCCGCTGCGCCAGCGAACCCAGGAAGAGCCCCAGCGGGATGAACACCGAGCCCAGTCCCGGCCAGCAGGCCGCGCTGCCTGGTGGGCACGAACTCCTGGACGTAGGGGATGGAGACGATGTTGAGGCCCCCGACGCCCACTCCGACCAGCACCCGCAGCAGGGCCAGCATCATCCACCAGCCCGTGGGGGTGAACACCGAGGCCAGGGTGAAGACGGTGAAGATCAGGACGCACCAGAAGAAGGTGCGTCGTCGGCCCATCCGGTCGGCGGCCCGGCCCCACAGGACCGAGCCGAGCACTGTCCCCAGCCCGGAGCAGGCCAGGATGACACCGGTCTCGAAGCCGCCCAGGCTCCACTCCTTCTGAAGCTGGACGACGGCGAAGCCGATGAGGAACATGTCGAAGAACTCAGAGATGTTGGCGACGATGGCCAGAGCGATGATGCTTCGCTGATGGCCCGTCAGGGGCCGGGAGTCGATCTGCTCCAAAGCGCTCCCGCGCTCCGCCGGCGGCGCTGCGCGCCCTCTTGCTGTACCCATATGCGGCCCAATCTACGGGCAAGGACCACCGCGTCCGGGAACAGCCCCCGAGTGTGAGAGACACACGCGCTCACGCCTGTACTTGCCCGCCCCCGCGGAAGCGGGAAGGATCACCCTTGATGCCCGCCCGCGGATGCACCGCGATGCACCACCGTCACGGCGCCCGTGGCCGCGAGCAAGACGCACCCTCATGCACAAGGAGTCCTCAGTTATGAGCGCTGAGCCGCTGCTCACCGACCTTGACCGTCAGACCATCGCGGTGTCCAAGGCCCTGGCCGCCGACGCCGTGGAGAAGGCGGGGTCGGGCCACCCCGGTACGCCGATCTCCCTGGCCGGGGTGGCGTGGCTGCTCTACCAGCGTGAGATGGTCCACGACCCGGCGGATCCGGGGTGGCTGGGACGGGACCGGTTCGTCCTGTCCATCGGGCACGCCTCGCTGGTGCAGTACATCCAGCTGTTCCTGGCCGGATACGACATCGACCTGGAGGGCTTCACGGCCTTCCGCTCTCCGGCCGGCCTGCCGGGCCACCCCGAGTTCGGAGAGGTTCCCGGGGTGGAGACCACCACGGGCCCGCTGGGGGCGGGCTTCGCCAACGCGGTGGGCCTGGCCATGGCGGCGCGCCGCGAGCACGGGCTGCTCGACGCCGGCACCCCGCTGGGCGAGTCGGTCTTCGACCACTTCGTCTACACGGTCCTGGGCGACGGCTGCATGCAGGAGGGCGTGTCCTCGGAGGCCGCCTCCCTGGCCGGCACTCAGCAGCTGGGCAACCTCATCGCCATCTACGACGACAACGACATCTCCATCGAGGGCAACACGGACATCGCCTTCACTGAGGACGTCTCGGCCCGCTTCGAGGCCTACGGCTGGCAGGTGCTCGACGTCGACTGGCGCACCGGCCCCGACGGCTACGCGGAGAACCTCGAGGCGCTGCACGAGGCCATCGTGGCGGCCCGCGCCGAGAGCGCGCTCCCGTCGCTGATTCGTCTGCACACCATCATCGCCTGGCCCTCCCCGACCAAGCAGGGCCAGGAGTCCTCCCACGGCTCCAAGCTCGGGGCCGAGGAGATCGCCGGGCTCAAGCGGGCCCTGGGCCTGGACCCCGAGCAGAGCTTCATCCTGCCCGAGGACGTCGTCTCCCACGCCCGCACGCAGGCCGCCGACAACGCCCGGGCCGCCCGAGCGGACTGGGACGCGCGCTTCACGACCTGGCAGCAGGCCAACCCCGCCGGTGCCGCGCTGCTGGAGCGCCTTGAGGCCCACCGCCTGCCCGAGGGCCTTGAGGAGGCCCTGCCGACCTGGGAGGTGGGTGAGTCCCTGGCCACCCGTGCGGCGTCGGGCAAGGTGCTCTCCGCCCTGGCCGGCGTGGTGCCCGAGCTGTGGGGCGGGTCGGCGGACCTGGCCGGCTCGAACAACACGACCATGGCCGGGGAGCCCTCCTTCCTTCCCGCCGCTCTGGCGCAGTCCGAGGGCGACGGGCCCTTCGGGCGCACCCTCCACTTCGGTGTGCGCGAGCACGCCATGGGCTCGATCCTCAACGGGAATCGCCCTGGACGGGCTCACCCGCCCCTACGGGGGCACCTTCATGGTGTTCTCCGACTACATGCGCCCGGCCGTGCGCCTGGCGGCTCTCATGGGGATCGGCCCGGTCTTCGTGTGGTCCCACGACTCCATCGGGGTCGGCGAGGACGGGCCCCACGCACCAGCCCGTCGAGCACCTGGCGGCGCTGCGCGCCATCCCCGGCCTGTCCGTGGTGCGCCCCGGGGACGCCAACGAGACCGCCGCGGCCTGGGCGGAGATCCTGCGCCGTCACGACGAGCCGGCCGGCATCGCCCTGTCGCGTCAGAACCTCACCGTGAGCGCCTCCGCCACGGCCGCCGCCGAGGGCGTGCGTCGCGGCGCCTACGTCCTGGCCGAGGCCGCCGACGCCGATGGGCAGCAGGCGGCCCCCGAGGTCGTCCTGATCGCCACCGGCTCCGAGGTCGGCGTGGCCGTGGCCGCCCGGGACATCCTCCAGGAGGAGGGCACCCCCACTCGGGTGGTCTCCGCCCCCTGCCTGGAGTGGTTCGCCCAGCAGGACGCCGCCTACCGGGAGCAGGTGCTGCCGGCCGGCACCGCCAGGGTCGCCATCGAGGCGGGGATCGCCCTGGGCTGGCGCGAGATCGTCGGCGACGCCGGCGAGATCGTCTCCATCGACCACTACGGTTCCTCCGCCCCCGGCACCGCCCTGTTCGAGGAGTACGGCTTCACCGGGGACAACGTCGCCGAGCGGGCCCGCCAGGGCGCTGGCCCGCACCCGCGGCTGACGCCCGCCGCGTCCCCACCACCCCATCAGCACAAGCACCGAGCCGGGCGTTCTTCGCTCAGTCCTACGGAACGACCGTAAGGCTGCGCCAAGAGCGCCCGGCTCAACGTGTGAGGGGCGTGTGGGGAATAGATGTCGGTGGGGCCCGATACTCTCCGGTCATGCCCGCATCGAAGAGTCCCAAGGCCCCCAAGGTCTCCTACTGCTGCACGGAGTGCGGCTGGTCCAGCCCCAAGTGGATGGGCCAGTGCCGGGAGTGCCGCGAGTGGGGAACCCTGGAGGAGACTCAGGTCGCAGGCGCCCCGGGTGGGAGCGCCGGCGGGGCCCTGGGCGCTGCCGGCGCCGTGCGACCGACGGTGGCCGCCCGCCCCATCGGGGAGGTCAGCGCCACGGAGGCCAGGGCCCGCCCCACCGGGGTGGGTGAGCTGGACCGGGTCCTGGGCGGCGGGATCGTGCCGGGCGCCGTCGTGCTGCTGGCCGGCGAGCCCGGCGTCGGCAAGTCCACGCTGCTGCTCGACGTCGCCGCGAAGGCGGCCGCCGTGGCGCGCGAACGCGGGGACGGGCCGGTCCTCTACGTCACCGGTGAGGAGTCGGCCTCGCAGGTGCGGCTGCGGGCCGAGCGCATCGACGCCCTGGATCCCGGGCTGCTCCTGGCCGCGGAGACCGAGCTGGGGGCCCTGCTGGGGCACGTGGAGGCGGCCAGTCCCTCCCTGCTGGTGGTGGACTCGGTTCAGACCATCGCCTCGGCGCAGGTCGAGGGCAGTGCCGGGGGCGTCACCCAGGTGCGGGCCGTGGCCGGTGCGCTCATCTCGGTGGCCAAGGAGCGCAATATCCCGGTGCTGCTCGTGGGGCACGTGACCAAGGACGGCGGGATCGCCGGGCCTCGGGTCCTGGAGCACCTGGTCGACGTCGTCACCCAGTTCGAGGGTGACCGTCACGCCCGTCTGCGGCTGCTGCGGGCCGTCAAGAACCGCTACGGCCCCACCGATGAGGTCGGCTGCTTCGACCTGGGCGAGCGGGGCATCGTGGGGACTGGCGGACCCCTCGGGCCTGTTCCTGTCCGCCGCCCGCTCCGAGGTGCCGGGCACCTGCGCCACCGTGACCCTGGAGGGGCGCCGCCCCATGCCTGTGGAGATCCAGGCGCTGGTGGCCCCCACCAACGCCGGCTCCCCGCGGCGCACCACCTCCGGGGTGGACCACTCGCGCACAGCCATGGCGCTGGCCGTCCTCAGCGCCCGGCTGCGGGTGGACACCTCCAGCGCGGACGTCTACGTCTCCACCGTGGGCGGGGCCCGCGCCGTCGAGCCGGCCACGGACCTGGCGGTGGCCATCTCCGTGGTCTCGGCCGCGCGCAACCTGCCCACGCCCGCCGGCCTGGTGGCCTTCGGCGAGGTGGGGCTCACCGGTGAGGTGCGGGCCACCGTCGGCATCCAGCGGCGTCTGGCGGAGGCCTCCCGCCTCGGCTTCGACCGGGCGATCGTGCCGCTGGCGGGCTCGACCGAGCTGCGCGAGGTCGCCGGGATGCAGGTCCTGCCGGTCGCGCACGTGGGTGAGGCCATGGGGGCGGCCCTCCCGCGTGGCTGACAGGGCGACTTCCGACGGCACGGACAGCACCGAGCTCAGGAGCGGGCACAGCTGGTGAGCAATCAGCGTGTCCGCCGTGGATCGGCCAGGCGCCGCCAACAGACCGACCGGTCCAGTGTGGGAAGGCCCTCTCCGAAGGTCGGCCCGCCTGCCGATACCATGGAGGCGTGAGCACCGGGGTATGCGCTCACCTGGGCGTTGTGAGACCCGAAGGTCCCAAGCGCGGTCCATGCCCCGGCAGGCACACGATGCGATCCCTTCCCCAGGACACCGCGAGATCAGGAGAGATGATGATCGAGGCCGCTGGCCAGCTGCGCGAGACGCTTGCGCTCGTCGCTCCCGGCACCGTCCTTCGCGACGGCCTGGAGCGGATCCTGCGCGGTCGTACCGGGGCGATCATCGTGCTGGGCTTCGACCCGGTGGTCGAGGCCATCTCCTCAGGCGGCTTCCACCTGGACGTTGAGCTCTCCGCCGCCCGCCTGCGTGAGCTGGCCAAGATGGACGGCGGCGTCGTCGTCGATATGGACACCGCCCGGATCCGGCGCGCCAACGTCCAGCTGCTGCCCAATGCCTCGATCCAGACCTCGGAGACGGGCATGCGTCACCGCACCGCCGAGCGCGTGGCCCGCCAGACCGGGTACCCGGTCATCTCCGTGAGCCAGTCGATGCGGATCATCTCCCTGTACGTCGACGGCAAGCGCCACGTCCTGGAGCCCAGCGAGTCGATCCTGGCCAGCGCCAACCAGGCCCTGTCCGCCCTGGAGCGCTACAAGGCCCGCCTCGACCAGACCTCCGCCGGCCTGGACTCCCTGGAGATCGAGGACCTCGTCACCGTCCGTGACGTCACCTCGGTCCTCCAGCTCATGGAGATGGTCCGCCGCATCTCCGCCGACATCGACTCCTACGTCCTGGAGCTCGGCACCGACGGGCGCCTCCTGGCCCTCCAGGTCGAGGAGCTCACCCGGGGCCTGCTCGCCGAGCACGGCTTCCTCCTGGAGGACTACCTGCCCGAGGGCCTGGACACGGCCACCGTCGATGCGCGCCTGAAGTGGGTGGGCTCCCCCGCCCTCCTGGACCTGGCGATGGTGGCGCGCTCCATGGGACTGGGCGGCATTGACGGACAGGACCTGGACGCTCAGGTCTCCCCGCGCGGCCTGCGGATCCTCTCGAAGATCCCACGCCTGCCCGTGGTGACGGCGCGCGCCGTCGTCGAGCAGTGGGGGTCCCTGCAGGGGGTCCTCGGCGCCACCATCGAGGAGCTCGAGGCCGTCGAGGGTGTGGGCGCCCAGCGGGCCCGGACCCTGCGCGACGGGCTGTCGCGGCTGGCGGAGATCTCCGTCGTCGAGCGCTACTCCTGAGCTCGGCGGTCACCGGGCCTTTCCGCCGGCCACTCCAGCGCCCGCCTGCAGAAGGCCCTCAGCCGACGACGAAGACCCGGTCCTCCGACAGGTCCTTGTCCCCCATGACGAAGCGGAAGCGGTAGGTCCCCGCGCCCGCGGCGCTGCCGGGGGCGGTCTGCGCCTGACCCGCTGAGGGGCTCGCAGAGGAGGATGCGGTAGCGCTCGGAGTCGGGGAGGCCGATGCACCGGCCGGAGAGGCCGGTGCGGCGTTCGCTGCTGCGCAGTCGGAGGTGGCCGCGTTGCCGTTCCAGGTCACGGTGACCTCGGCGCCCTTGCCCGCCGGCAGGAGGAGGGCTTTCTCGGTCTGGCCCACGGGGCAGGTGACAGAGTCCCACACCTGCTGGGAGCCCGAGGTGACCCGCACCCCCAGGGCCTGGCTGCCGACGTCGATCAGGCAGGGTGCCTGGCCGCCGTTGACCAGGGAGATGGAGAAGGTCGCCCCGGCGCCGACACTGACGGACTCGGGCCCCTGCACCGTGCTCTTCAAGGTCGAGGGGTCGCACTTTCCCGGCGTGGGGTAGACGGTGTGCACCTGAGCGGCGGCGCGCTCCTCGTCCTGGCTGCGGATGGTGTTGCGGACCCAGAGGTAGCCGACAACGATGGCCACGACGAACAGCAGGAGGATCAGCAGCACTCCGCCCAGCACCAGGGCACGGCGCAGACCGTAGCGGGGCTGGGGCGGGACCGGCTTGCGCAGGCGCCCGCTGCGGGGCTGGTCGGGGCCCTGCGGGACCGAGTCGGGCGCTCCGGACAGCCGTCCACCGCCGATATGGGCCCACTGGAGGCCCGCGCCCCAACCGTGTCGACGACGATCGGAACGAGCGGCCTGAGTCGAGCTCGTCCGAGTGGAGCGAGCGGTTCCCGGAGCGGCCTGCCGCGAGCGCGACGTCGAGGTCCCTTGGCCGCCCTGGGGGGACCGGCGGTTCTTGCCTGCCTGGCCCGCCTGACCCGAGTGCCCGCCGGCGGGCCTACCCGTCTGTCCCGAGTGCAGGGGGCGTCCAGTGGACTTGGCGCCCGAAGCGCGGCCGCCGCGTCCCTTGGCCTGGGAGGATCGGGGCACTCCACCGGAACGTGATGAGGAGGACTGCCCGGCACCTGACCGCGGGCCGCCACCGGAAGCGCCCTGCCGGTGGGGCCGGGACTGGGAGCCCGAGGCGGAGCGCCCCGACGAGGAGCCTGCGCCGCGACGGGCCGAGCCTCGTCGTCCTGCGCTTTCCCCATGGTTGCGTCCACGTCCTTTGGCCATGGTCACGACTTTACCGGCGTCACGAGCCCAGGCCCGTGAGCGCCCCGCCCCGGCGATGCGCCAGAGCGTGAGACCTTCGTCGTTGTCCGCACGGGGCGGCCCGTGCGACCTGGCGCCGGAACGGTTCAGAGGGCCGGTGGCCCACCGCCCTGTGCGAGCCCCTCGACTGCGTCCCCGGCCGGCCGCCGGGGCGGATCACGCGGCGGTGGGCGGTTAGGGAAGCCGGTAGGTGACGCCGTCGTCGTCGGTGGCGATGAGCCCGTCGGCCAGGAGCGTGGCCAGGGCGCGCACCGGCTGCTCGGGGTCGCGAGCTCCGCCGGAGGCTCGCGTGCCGGCCCTGGCGGCGCAGGCCCTGAGCTCAGCGGCCTCGACGCGCTGCCCGTCGGGGGCCGCGCGCAGGCGGGCCATGACCAGCCCGCGGGCCTGGCGGTCAGTGCCGTGCCAGGCCTGGGTGCGGCGTCGGCCCGCGTGGACGTCCGCGGGGCGGCCGGCCGCCAGCCAGGCGCAGCCGGCCTGCCACGGGCAGGCCCCGCAGTCCGGCTCGCGGGCGGTGCACACCAGGGCGCCGAGCTCCATGACGGCCACCGACCAGTGAGCGGCGGTGGCGTCGTCGTCGGGCAGCAGGTCCAGTGCCCGCTCGCGCTCGGCCCGGTTGAGGCTGGGAGCGGGAAGGGCCTGACCGGCGACAGCGCGGGCCAGGACCCGTCTGACATTCGTGTCCAGCACGAGGGCGCGCCGACCGTGGGCGAAGGCCAGGACCGCACCGGCCGTGTACTCCCCCACCCCGGGCAGGGCCAGGAGGGCGTCCAGGTCGTCGGGCAGGACGCCGCCGTGCTGCTCGACGACGCTGCGGGCGCACTCGATGAGCCGCAGGGCCCGGCGCGGGTAGCCCAGGCGACCCCAGACCCGCAGCACCGCAGCGGTGGGGGCCTGGGCGAGCTCGGTGGGGACCGGGACCAGCGCCGCATCCACTCCTGCCAGGCGGGGACGACGCGGGCCACCGGGGTCTGCTGGCTCATGACCTCTGAGACGAGGACCTCCCACGGCGTGGTACCGGGCCGGCGCCACGGCAGATCGCGGGCATGGGCGTCGTACCAGGTCATGACGTCCTGCGCCGAGGTCGCAGCGGTGAGCGTGTCGTCAGGGGTGGGGCGGTCGGGCACGAGGGACACCGTAGCGGCAACGGCTTGGGCGAGGCCGGATGCCTTCGTCACCAGCCGGCTGAGAGTCGTCGCACTCCTCGCGGTCGTAGGGTAGGCACCCGGTTCGTACCCTTTACCCTACCTGTGCTGTCTCCTCACTTCTGAGACATTTGGGGGTCATGACTTCTGAGACGTTTGGGTGTCATGACTTCTGAGACACTGATTGGGGTTATGACCTGTGAGACGTTCGGGGGCGTCGGGGTGGGAGCGGGATGAGTCTGTAGGGCGGTTTCTTGGTGTCGATGGTGGAGCGGTTGCCTTGCTGCCTCTGGGTGGGTTGGGGCCAGGGCAGGGACACGAAGCGGCGTCCGTCGGGGTCGTAGAGGTCCAGGCGCGTGGTGTACTCGATCAGGGTGACCTCGACGCCGCGCATGGTCTGGCCCAGTGACAGTGCACGGTCCTTGTAGGACACGCACCCGTTGGACATCACGGTGCGTCGGGCGCGGTCCACGGCCTGGTCGGGATCGGCGGGGTCGGGCAGGCTGATGGGGCCGCCGCCGGCTGGTAGGCGCTCCAGGTCGATGGGGGCTGGGCTGGCCAGCGCCCTGGGGGTCTGAGCCCATACCCTCAGCGGGGTCAGTGCGACGCCGTGGCCCTGGTGCTGGCGCTCGGTGTTGTAGTAGCTGGTGAAGCGGTCCAGCTCGGCGTTGAGCTCCCTCAAGGGTGCTGGCCGGGTGGGCGCGCAGCCAGGCGGCTGCCGGCTGGTGGGAGCGCTCGACCTGCCCTGGGTCTGAGGGTGGCCCACCCGCCCGCTGATGGGACGCACCCCCAGGGATGCCAGCCACTTCTCGGTGGCTCCCGGGCCAGTGATACGGCTGGTGTTGAACGCCAGTGCGTTGTCCGACAGGATCGCCGCCGGGCGCCCCCAGGTGGCGAAGGCCTCCTCAAGGACCATGCGGGTGCCTGCCACGCTCTCACCGCCCCAGCAGGCCCTCAGGGCGGTGATGACCCGCGAGCAGTCGTCAACGACCTGGTAGACGGTCACCAGATGGTCCTCCAGGCGCCACTGGAAGCCGTCGATCTGCCACAGCTCGTTGGCCGCGCTGCGGGTGAAGCGCTTGTACGACGTCCTGGGCCGCTTGCGCGGGGCGGGGACCACCAGGCCGGCTCTGCGTAGGCTGCGGGCGATCGTCGCGCGCGAGGGAGCCGGAACGCTGGCGCCCTGGCTCATCACCCACCACACCGAGGCCGGACCCGCCTCCCCGGCCGGCGGCGAGCAGGTCGGCGCGAACCTGGGCGATGCGCTCATCAGTGCCCTGGTCCCACACCCGCGCCGGGTGGCGCGGGGCCCGTGAACGCGGTGTCAGCGCGGCAGCCAGGCCCTCGTGCTCAGCGCGTCGGCGTATCCGGTAGAACGAGGCCCGCGAGATACCCACCTGAGCGCAGAACTCCTCCACGCTCATCCCACTGGTCCTGGAGTCAAAACCCTATGACCTGCTCACGCCGAGACGGCGAAATCGAGTTACCCATAACCCCAGGCAACCCACCCCACCAGTGTCTCAGATGTCATGACATCCGAAACTCTCAGAAGTCATGAGACAACACAGTACCCTTTACCCTACGAAGCCGAGGCTGAACCTACGATCGCGCAGGGCGTACCCATCTCCCGGGTATAACCGCGAGCCACTGCCCAATCCCAGATCCGATCCAGCTCCGCCGCGCTTCTGCGCTCCGTGCCGGACCTGGACAATCCTCGGCGCGACAATCCTGC